>Ga0209902_100101_pt1 | contig 165965 bp, 147 predicted proteins | sample FECB27metaG_FD_188304 | JGI IMG/M metagenome (GOLD analysis project Ga0209902, IMG submission 188304) | Cyanobacterial communities from the Joint Genome Institute, California, USA - FECB-27 (SPAdes) (version 2) | ecosystem: Environmental > Aquatic > Thermal springs > Hot (42-90C) > Microbial...
CCCGGCTTGAAGCATGTGGCGTATCGCGCAGGGCTTTGGCGTGAATGCTTTCTGAGGGATAACCGCTCCCATGCTCCCCGTGAAGAAAGAAGTAAATGTCTAGACTTGTCTAGCTTTTATATAGCAGGAGAAGCTGTCGAGTATTGAAATGGGTTTGGAAGTAAAATTCGGCAGTGAAGGATTAAAGCTGATGCCAGAAATCAGCCAAATTTCCGATTTAGAGAAATTAAAGGCAATTCAGCGAGCTATCTTAACCGTAAATACTTTAGATCAATTGCGGCAACTCATATAAACATACCCAGATGACGCGATTGGGCAAGGAACAGCGCCAAAGGGGCGATCGCCTCTACTCACCTTCCCCACCAGCCAAAGCCGCAAATTGTCGCACAGCTCGCACTAAATCATCTGGTGTGCCAATATCAAGGTAAGTACCATCACTAAATGCTTCTGCTTCTACGTGAAAACCGTTATGAATCGCAGCTTGAATAATATCGCCAATGGGTATTTCTGGTAGCTGTGACAAATTGCTCTTCGCCTTGAGAGTGATAAGATACTCGTGCAAAAACTGTGTAAAAGCAGGTGTCCAAACCGCAATACCCCACATATAACGCAAATCTGACTGGGGAGGTTTTTCGATTATCAACCGCACTCTACCTTTATCGTCAAAGTCAACCATACCGGCTTTCTGAGGTTTGTCGGTAGGGAATAATCCCAAGACGATATCGGCGTTACTCGTCTCAAGGCGTGAAAGTATCCGCACATAGGCATCTTCAGGCTGAAACAAAATATCAGGAAAACCCAAGGCTACGACAGCATCTTGGACAAAAGGATAAGCCTGATCCAACGTGAAAGGTACACCATAACCCAAACCCATGATGAGATAGCCCAAGTTCATGGAAAGCATTGTGCCATCGCCAAAATATGCCGGAATATCCCACTTACCAGGACGCAGTATAAAGTATGCCTTATCAATGCCTGCCAGTTGCATTTTTTCTAACAGATATTGAGAAACCACCTTTGGTCGCCAGTTATATTTAACACCAAAGTCTTGAAAACCAACCGGATATAACTCTTTGCTAAGTGGTAAAGGAGAAATGCGGGTTGCCTGTCCACCAGCTGGTAGCAGTCCGATGATTTGACGCTTGGTCATAGGTAATTAAAGATTAAGAGTTAAAAATTATTTGCTGCTATTCAGTAAATATTTTAACTGCGTAGGTATCACGCAATAGCCACTAGTCGGTAGCTAAGCGGTTCTGGTGTTGCGTACACCACGGGTAGGGGCACTTAGCCTTGCTGTGCCCCTACAATCCTCGTATATTGCACTCAATTGTAAAAAGCTATAAATGCACGTACCACAAGATATTTTAAAGTCTACAATCTACTGATGACAAATGACTAAAAAAATATCCCCCTTCTTCAGAAGCGCAGTTGTGAACAGACGGCAAAAGGAGGGGGTTTCTTACGTTTTATTTCGTTGCAGAAATTACTTGACAGAAACGGCATCAACATCGATAGTGTTGGCGGTGGGAATGGAGGTGGAATCCTCGGTGGTATTGGCGGCTTTGGCGTCAACATTACCCTTACGCTCTTTAAAGCCTTCAATCAATAGCCCAGAAACCTCAGTTACTAGCAATGTCAACAGAAAAACATCATCAAGTTCTCCGACAATGGGTAAGAAGTCCGGAGCAATATCAAACGGGCTGACAAAATAAAGTAGTGTTCCTAAAATTACCCACCAACGGTACTTAGGGTTACGCAGTAAGTTGCGGTACCAAGTATAAAGGGATTGAATTGAAAATTTCATAGATTTTTACCTCCAGTTACCTTTAATTTTGGCAAATTATGCCCTACACTTCCTGTGGGAATAACCGCCCTAGTTTGTCTGGAAGATGCGACTCCCTTTTTTATCGCGAAATCCCAACCCTTAAATGTAAAACGATTATGAAAGTTGTGCTTTAATTTCTAAAATTAAAGTGCTTTAAGAGACTGACACCACAAATAGATGGAGGAAACCTACAACAGTGGATATCGTAGATTTGTTTAAAAAGGGCGGACCAGCGATGTGGCCATTGCTTGCCCTGTCAATTTTATCTTTAAGTGTCATTTTTGAGCGTTTGTGGTTCTGGTTGCGAATTTTAAGCCAGGAAAAGGAAATAGTTAATCGCGTTTTGGATGCCGCCCGTGTGGATTGGGCGTCGGCTAGTGACATTGCTAGACAGGCAACCCGTCAGCCTATCGGGCGGTTTCTCTATGCCCCCCTAAGCCTACCAAAAACCGATGCAGAAACCTTCCGACTGGCATTGGAAGCAACAGCAGAAGATGAATTGGCTGGAATGCGACGGGGTGAAAAACTTTTGGAAACTGTGATTGCCCTTGCGCCCTTGTTAGGATTGTTGGGTACGGTTTTAGGGTTGATCCAGTCTCTACGCTCTATTCGTATTGGTGATTTAGGAACCGAATCCACCGCTGGGGTAACGACTGGTATTGGGGAATCGCTAATTAGTACGGCAGCAGGACTGATTGTTGCCATCACCAGTTTGGCATTTTACCGCCTATTTCAAGGTATCGTGGTTAACCAAGTCAAAATTTTCCGTAGGGCTGGCAATGATATGGAGTTGCTGTATCGTCAGTCTCCGCCTGACTTTACCAACACTACACCTGAAAAGAGGGTAATACCTTCGACAATCATACGAGAATCTCCTCGGGATAACTTGAATTCGCCTCGGAAAAAAGGCAGAAGACCCAAGCTTTCTGAAACACCCGAACCCCCCCCCGAGTCTGATTTGTCAGAACCGAAAGATAGTCAATAAAAAATTCCACGCCCCAGGTATGAGACTAAGACGATGAAAGTAAACCTACATACTCCAGTAGAAGAAGTCCAAATTCAGATCATTCCGTTAATAGATGTCGTTTTTTGTATACTGACATTTTTTCTTTTGGCGGCTTTGCAATTTACTCGCCAAGAAGAGATTAGTATTAATTTACCTAAATCCAGTACTGGTACGCCATCTACTACTAGTGCGAAACCCAATAATACCGCGATCAACCCACAAGTCCAACGGCAAATATTAACTTTGACTATTGATGCTATTGGTCAAACTTACGTAGACAATGACTTAGTAAAACGACCACAAATCAGAGAGACTTTCCAGAAATACCTCCAACAAACTCCCAACGCGATTTTGGCTCTAAAAATCAGTCAGACAGCAACCTACAATGATGTCATATCAATTATAGATTTGTGGCGACAAGTGGGAGGCGATCGCATATCTTTTGTCACTACACCATCTTACTCTAATTCACCCATTTCTCCTGTGCCAACCAATCCTGCTGCCCCAGGAACACCACTTCTACCCAACAGCGCACCCATCGCTCCCATTAATCCACAAAGTAACCCTAATTTTAATCTTCCCTCAGCACCGAATCTACCTCAGACTAACCAAGGTGTGACCCCAGTTAATCCAGGTACTTCTCCTGTACTACCCAAAGTACCCACAACGCCTTCTGGAAAAACCAATCCGACTCCCAACAGGTGATGAGGAGATGGGAAGATGGGGTGATAAAGAAGTATTTTCTCCCCTGCTTCCCCTGCTTCCCTTGCTTCCCTTGCTCTTGTTTGTCTGCTTGCCCTCTGATTGCCCAAACCTAAAAATATACGAAATAAATCTCGGTCAGAGAAACAAATTCTGTTACTTTACAAGTAATTGGTTTAGCTTCGTTTTTTGTTTTCCTTTGACATCTCCCCTCACTAGAAGCAAGGGGATTCTAAACTGATGTTGCTACGGGGTCTACAAGACCCTCTACGCAACGTTTACGGTATGATCTGTTTAATCGCGTAAACAAATCAATTCGTTGTGGCACTGTCAAAGATGCCCTACCCACCTCGACTAGATTTAAACCTAGCTGTATGGCTACTTTTCTCATGATGTTGGCACTCCCATTGCAGTCTGCATTAATGAGATGACCATCACGACTTTGATATAATCCGCGCTCAATCCTATCGCCTGATGGCTTCCACCCCACGGGTTTTTCACCGTATTTAGGCAGAGAGTCACCGTCAAGAAATGACGCTTTTGATGTATATGCTTCTTCCGTAACTGTTAAGACGATTCCGTACTCTTTGGAGAGTTGTTTGAGTCGCTCAATTAACCGTCCTGTGGGAATGCCAACAAAGTTTTGATTGTTGCACTTGCCCATATTAGAACCACTTTTTTGTCCTTCATTCCAACCAATAACAAGGTTTCCAATCCGGTCATTTAGGCATTGGTTGATAATGAATCGTGCTGCTTTATTTACCGCGTCACGCCGGACGGTTATTGCGTTTACGCTGCACTCGCTCAAGGTTAGAATCCCAGTAAAAGTCTGATTTCCCTTGCTTGTACTTGGCGATAAGGCGACAGTACCCTTGGTTGATGTTCCTCAACTTACGCCCATCCAAAATTAAGCTTTTTCCACGGGTTGAGACACCTGTTAGCCAGTTTGTTCCACCGTGGTCAAACGACCATGCCTGGGTATAGTCAAGATTGGGATTAATATCAATTGGTTGCTTACCATCGTCAATAACCCAATCGATCCACAACTCACCAAGATAAGGACGTACTGTCACTTCTTTTACCCAATCAGAATCAATGAAATCAGGCAGATGCAAGCATATTTCGGTTAACAGATGCGGCTTGGTTTCGCGGCTAATTGATGGGTAGAAGCAACCATCTCTATAGTTGAGTGCCTGACGTGGAAATGTTACTGCTGCAAGTCCTCCCTTTTTGCGGTATTTAGGCAACGAAGGCTTGTCAACTTCACCTTTGTAATAAGCGTTGACCAACCCGTTGTAACCAGTGATTGACTCGCCTACAGTCTTTAATGTTTGTTGGGATGACTGTGCAGCCATTGATTTGTAATGCGGATTGTCTTTAAGAGCTTTGTCTAACTCTGGGTAAGTCATACCGCATTTGTAAGTTTTCCACCCGTAGCGTAATTCATCACCACGCCAGTAAAGCGTAAATGCGTCACCCTGTTGTTCTAACTTGCTGTAATGGGTCTGACGAGTATGGTAAATTGCTGAGTTTATCAGACTATTAGCGTGTTCACACTGGGCAACCCAAAACACTTGCTCAACTCTTGTGAACCTTGCTTTGACGGGTATTGTTCTGTACAACTTGTCATCACCGAGGGTCTTGGGACGCTTTTATTTGTTTGGGTAGTAACACTTGTTAGCTTGTATAAGTAGGTCGCTGTGATTAAACAAACTTATGTAATTCAATGTAAAATTAGGTGAAACGCTTGTAGTAAGCGCTGTCTTGGCTAAAGCGCTTACTACAAACAAAAAAAGTATATTTGTGCCGACCTACTTATTATTAGTAAATTACCAGTAGGAGTTGAAATTGACACTCCAGAATTCTAAGTTCTGAATTCTGAGTTTTGTTTGACTATTCGTTAGTCGTTGGCGGAGTCGCTGCGGTACTCGATTGCTGAGTACGCTGTTCCCGTCTTTTTCGCTCTGCTGAGAGCATATCTGACATAACTGTCAAAGCTTGTGACATTTTATCTATGTTAGAGCGGTATATCTCTAAATCTTTATTGAGTTTGTCGTCAGATATATGCAAGCCATTGCCAATTGTTTTCAGTGCCTCAGTGCGTTTCTTTTCGTCTTTAACGAGTTCTGGATCTGACTGTTCTAGTAAAGTGAACAAACCAATCGCAAACAAGCGATTGTATTTAAATTTAGGATTGTTTGCTATTGCTTGCAGCGAACTTTGAAAGTCAGCATCTCGAGATGAGGGAGTTTCCTGGCTTAACCACGCAATGAGTTCTGAAGCGCTTAAGCTTGTTGCTAATGCTTGCAAACGTTGAGCATCCTGTTTATAGCGCTCTTCGTCTTCTTCTACAGCCTGAAGCAGGGCATGAAAAATCGACTCTTTATCCCGTTCTGGCAAGTAGCCTTGCATAAAGCGGTCAAAGGTAGTGACGACGCCCAAGGCATAAATAGGATCGTAGCTAAAATCGACATTTACTGACAGCAGGTGCATTTCCACCATTAGCTCTTCCACCACCCGACGATAAATGGTGTTTATCGGACGGGTGTGAAGGTTGTAGAAAGTTCGCTTAGTATCAGATACGGTACGGACGTTATTCACAAAGCAATTTTCAAGGGCGACGTATTATTATTCTCTCGCTTTAATGCCACTTTGCCAAGTTTAGTTTTGTACTTACGTCCAGTTCATTCCAAATCCGGGATTATAAATGTTTTCTCGCCATAATAAGCTATTATTGGCGGTTTCTTCTGAGAAGTTGCTCTTTCTTTTGAGTCATTCCAGAAGACAGAGTGCAGAATGCAGGTTGTCGCAACAATTTACAATACTTGATAACTCATCTCAAAACAAATCTGTTTGAATGGAATCTTGGATATCTCACCTATGACTTTTTCACCGCAACTACTCGCCCTAGCTCATTATCTTGCTGGTGAATTTGATAATCGAGAACAAGCTATTGCAGAGCCTGCTTGGTATGTTCACCTGCGTTTGTGGCAAAGACCAGTTCCTCTATTTCAAGAAGACAGCTTGACACTATTTGCCGAACAAGCCAATATTGTCAATTTAGATCGACCTTACCGTCAGCGCATTATGCGGCTTCTACAAGGAAATGGTCCTGATGCACCCCTAAAAGTGCAGTACTATATGCCCAAAAATCCAAGTACCCTTGTCGGTGCTGGTCGTAACACAGCTTTACTCAACACGTTGACACCCGACAACTTAGAATTACTACCAGGCTGTGTGCTCAACGTTACCCAGCAATTATTAGCCGTCAATCACTATAAGTTCGAGGCTACCCCACCTCCAGACACTCGTTGCTGCTTTAGTGTTGATGGCAACATTGTACAAGTTTGCTTGGGCTTTGAGGTGACTCAAGATAAATTTTTCAGCTACGACAAAGGAATTGACTCTACGACTGGAAAAGCCACTTGGGGAGCTATTTTGGGACCTTACTGCTATACAAAGCGAGAACAGTTCTGTCTTTAGCTGGCGATGCTACGAGGTACACCTTCTAAAGCCTCCTCCTCGGTTTCAAAGATTTCAAAAACTGTATCCATCATCGTGATTTCAAACACCAGTTTGGCTTCTGGATGCAGATTACAAATCCGAAAACTGCCTTTAACTTTATCAGCATCGCGCATTCCAGCTACCAAAGAGGTCAGACCAGAACTATCGATGAAATTCACCTGACCGAGATTCACGATCACATGACGACTGAGTTTGGAGATACTCTCCTGCAATTTCAAGCGAAATTGCCAAACAGTGCTAATATCCAGGCGACCAGCTGGTGTTAAAACGATGACGGTATTGCCGTCTTGCCTTGTGTAAGTTTTTTGATCTATATATATCACTGAACTCCCTCTAACACTCCTTTCAAAAGAGACTGTGGCTTGATATTGCTTCAAGCTAGCAAAAGCTACAAGCTCTGTTTTTCCATTCATCTCCACCTTTTTCTACTGGAATGACGACTAGACTTTGTGAGTGATCTGACTTGCTAGAACATTGTGTGATGCTGTAGCCTGAGATGAAAAAGCTACAGCCTTGACTGTCATCTTTGTTGCTAAGTGCTTCTATTTAGTAGTTTAACTTACTAAAGAAGTGGTGGATGCTGAATACTGAGTGCTGGTTTTTTGGTATTTAGCTTCTCATAGCAATCTGGATTGTGAGAAGGTTTATACTCTAATGCCGTTCAGTTAAGGCTAGATCTCCCCTTGCCCCTTTATAAATGGGGGTTGGGGGGATCTTTAATGATTAACATTACTCACTCAAAAGTACTGATTAGTACTCAGTAATGAACACTGATCAGTGAGAATTGCTTAGTACCCAGTTTACCCAGTCTTGAGGCTTGAGGAAGGTTTCATACAACTGAGCCTCGGGGGAATTTGGTTCAGGCTGATAACCGTATTCCCAGCGTACTAAGGGTGGTAGGGACATGAGAATTGATTCGGTGCGTCCGTTAGTTTGCAGTCCAAAAATGGTGCCTCGGTCATACACCAAGTTGAATTCTACATACCTTCCCCGGCGATACAGTTGAAAATTCCGTTGGCGATCGCCATATTCCATTTTGTGCCGCCTTTCCACAATCGGGATATAGCTTGGTAAAAACGCATTGCCGCAGTCTTGTGAAAAAGCAAACAACTGTTCCCAAGTGCGTGGTTCTGGTGTCCCAATTTGGTTGCTGTAAATAGCTGCCGCACCATCTGGATGAGGACCGCGATATAACGAACCTTGACCATCTTGATAATCAAAAAACAGTCCGCCAACACCCCGCGTTTCTCCTCGATGCTTTAAGTAAAAATACTCATCACACCAACGCTTAAACACTGGGTAATACTCTGGGTTGTGAGCATCACACGCTTGCTTGAGTGTTTTATGGAAATGCACGGCATCTTCGGCAAACGGGTAATAAGGGGTTAAATCCGCACCGCCACCGAACCACCACACCGGTCCTGCTTCAAAGTAGCGATAATTGAGGTGAACAGTCGGCACATAAGGGCTGCGTGGATGCAACACCATTGAGGTACCTGTGGCATAAAAATCGTGACCTGCTGCCTCTGGACGCTGCGTTAAGATTGAAGGCGGTAGATGGGAACCCCAAACTTCCGAAAAACCTACCCCAGCTTGCTCAAATATTGCACCCTCACGCATAACGCGCGATCGCCCGCCACCTCCTTCTGGGCGTTCCCAGGCATCTTCTTGAAATTGCCCCACACCATCCAATTCTGCCAAAGTTTGAGTGATTTGGTCTTGCAACTGTTTCATAAACTGACTGACTCTAGCTTTCGCGTCAGTTGGCAGGGTTTGAGTAGATTCTGCTGGCAAAGTTGGGGTTTGGAAGTTCGTCACCATAGACTCAAGAACCATTTATTACAATTTTGGTGAAAGCCGCAAATTTTCAGTTGAAAATTCACGGGCAACAGACGCCATAAAGCAGGCTAAAATTGCCCACAGAGCTATTCTCTCTATAGTCAAGCATTTATATGACTGATGAGCTTGGCTACAGATAGTTATTTTCCCTCAAATGCGTGTATGCTTGTATGTTTATTGTTTTTTTTCAAGTTGTTTATCTTTATGTAAAGTTCTAGGATTGATACTAAACTCCCAAAAGGTTAGTCTACAAGCACTTTCAGTTATAGGAAATCTCAACTTTTGTCACTAGAAGAATTTATTACCACATCTGCCCTCAAAGCAGGCAAAGATACGGGGCTTACGGATATAGCTTACGGATATATATGATATGAAAAGTTTTCAATGACAGCATCAAAGGTCGAACCAATCTGTCCAACAAGATTCCTATATCAATTTTATCCGCCAGGAATCGGGAGTGAGACTCGATCCTTCATGGTGTATATGTCCAATGGCGACTTGCTATGCTGAAGGCAATTTTGAGAAAGTTTAATGTAAGCGAAGATCGCAGATGCGGAATATGCCAGAGTTACCAAAAAGCCTGTAGCGAGGAGGAATAGGAAAATGCGAGGTTGGTTATCCAAATTCATCCACCGCAAACGTCGGCGGTTTTGTGCTTCTCTGGTACGGACGTATCGAGAAATTAGTTCTGCTTCTGTGGATGAACTGTGGCAAAAAGTAGTTGATATAGCAGATGTTTCTTGGCACCCAATGCTAAAAAGCACCAACGTTCCCTATGGATTAGTACCTAAACCTGGGCTGATTTATCAAGCGGTCACACGCTTATCACCAATTCCCATCCGCATCTTTGTAGAACGCGTCAATCCTAGGGAGTTGTTGACTGTAAGAGTGCTAGCAATTCCAGGCGTAGAGGAACGGATTACTTACAGAGTTGAGTCCACAGTTTGTGGGACTTGTGTGTCTTATTCGGTAACGCTGCGTGGTTGGTTATCACCGTTGATTTGGTCTTTTTCCCGTCCCTATGCGGATCGTGTAGCGCGATCTTTAGTTGAAGCAGTAGAGGGGGCGACATTGCAAGCAGTATCAAGGAAGAGAAAATCCCTCAAAGATGGTTGTTTTGATTTTTAGGGACTGGAGACTGGGGACTGGCGACTGAGGACTGGCGACTGGGGATTGGGAACTGGCGACAGTTATCAGTTATCAGTTACCAGTTTTCAGTTATCAGTTACCAGTTTTTTGGTCACTGCGGCTGGTACTGTTCACTGTTGACTATCCCTAATCCCTAATCCCTAATCCCCAATCCCTCATTAAAGATAAGATCCTAGTAGATAAGAATGACTTTTTGTTAAAAATTGTTGCGGCAGTAAGGCAAAAAACACTATGTATGATGTCCTCGATTTCCCTTCAGTCCTAGAAGTGTTGCGACCAGTGCAAGATCCAGAATTGCGTAAAAGTCTGGTAGAACTGAATATGATTCGCAACATCAAAATTGATGGTGGAAAGGTTAGTTTTACCTTGGTGTTGACAACACCTGCTTGTCCTTTACGTGAATTTATTGTAGAAGACTGTCAAAAAGCTGTGAAAAAGCTACCAGGGGTGACAGATGTATCTGTCGAGGTGACAGCGGAAACACCGCAGCAAAAAAGCTTACCTGACCGTACTGGTGTTCCTGGTGCTAAGAATATTATCGCAATTTCCAGTGGCAAAGGAGGCGTTGGGAAAAGTACGGTTGCTGTTAATGTAGCAGTTGCTTTGGCTCAAACAGGGGCAAAGGTTGGTTTGCTGGATGCTGACATCTACGGTCCTAATGACCCGACAATGCTAGGACTGGGTGATGGTCAGATGATCGTGCGCTCAACAGAGAAAGGCGAAATTCTCGAACCTGCTTTTAATCATGGTGTCAAATTAGTCTCAATGGGCTTTTTAATTGATCGAGATCAGCCCGTGATTTGGCGTGGACCAATGCTTAATGGAGTGATTCGCCAGTTTCTGTATCAAGTGCAATGGGGAGAATTAGATTATTTGATTGTGGATATGCCACCAGGAACAGGCGATGCTCAACTCACATTGGCACAAGCAGTACCAATGGCGGGAGCAGTCATTGTCACGACACCCCAAACTGTGGCGCTGTTGGATTCTCGAAAGGGGTTGCGGATGTTCCAGCAGATGAATGTGCCTGTCCTGGGGATAGTAGAAAATATGAGCTATTTTATTCCACCAGATATGCCAGATAAGCATTATGACATTTTTGGTTCTGGCGGTGGTTCCAAAACTGCGGCTGAGTTGGGAGTGCCATTGCTAGGATGCGTACCATTGGAGATTTCCACGAGAGTTGGTGGTGATAGTGGTGTGCCGATCGTTGTTGGGGAACCAGATTCAGCGAGTGCTAAAGCATTAAAGGCGATCGCCCTTACCATTGCTGGTAAAGTATCAGTTGCTGCCCTGACATAAAAATTACAATTTTCGCCTGGTTGCAGTGGGTAAGGTTGGAATACAGATTTTAAGTGGTTCCTAAATTTAAAATCTCATAGTTAAAGTTTAAAAGCATACAATGTTGTTAAAACGTTCGCTTCCCAGAATCCGTTGGAAGCATTGGTTTAAACCTTGGCAGCAAGTCGATTGGTTATTATTTTGTTTGCCAGTCGCTTTGACTATATTTGGTGGCATCATGATCCGCAGTACAGAATTGAATCAGGGGCTGACGGATTGGTGGTGGCATTGGCTTGTGGGTGGCATTGGTCTAACCATAGCTCTGTTTATTGCCAGATGCCGTTACGAAATCCTGATTCAATGGCACTGGATAACTTACACGATTACCAACATCAGCCTGATTGCAGTGATGATAGTCGGTCAGAGCGCCAAAGGCGCACAACGGTGGATTAACATCGCTGGCTTCAATGTGCAACCTTCAGAATTTGCCAAAATCGGGCTGATTATCACCCTTGGGGTATTGTTACACAAGCGCACCGCTTCTAGTCTTGATAGCGTTTTTAGAGCTTTAGCAATCACCGCTGTGCCTTGGGGTTTGGTCTTTTTACAGCCAGACTTAGCAACATCGCTGGTTTTTGGTGCGATCGTTTTAGGGATGTTGTATTGGGCAAATGCCAACCCTGGTTGGTTGATACTGCTGATTTCTCCGGTCATTGCAGCAATTCTGTTCAGCACACCTTGGCCGTGGCAGTCCCCGATTGTTTTGTTCAACCAGATATCTCTGACACCGTTAGGGTTACTGTGGTCAGCCGCTATGGGTTTGCTTGGCTTTGTCACTATTCCAGGAAGAGGATACGGCATTGGCGGTATAAGCGCAATAATTTTTAACCTTTTGGGTGGCGAATTAGGTGTATTCGCTTGGAACCATGTTTTGAAAGAGTATCAAAAAGACCGCCTCACTGTATTTGTTAATCCAGAACACGACCCTTTAGGCGCTGGATATCACCTGATCCAATCTCGTATTGCAATTGGTGCTGGTGAATGGTGGGGATGGGGTCTTTTCAGAGGTCCTATGACCCAATTAAATTTCGTCCCCGAACAGCATACAGACTTTATTTTCTCTGCGGTGGGGGAAGAATTCGGTTTTATTGGCTGTTTGGTAGTCCTGTTTGTCTTTTGCTTAGTTTGTTACCGACTGTTACATATTGCCCAAACTGCCAAAGATAACTTTGGCTCTTTGCTTGCTGTAGGCGTTTTGTCGATGATTGTCTTTCAGATGGTTGTTAACATTGGCATGACCGTTGGTTTAGCACCGGTAGCAGGTATTCCTCTGCCTTGGATGAGTTACGGTCGTTCTGCCATGCTAACTAACTTCATTGCCTTGGGATTGGTAGAATCAGTGGCAAATTTCCGACAACGGCAGAAGTATTAGACGGTAATCATTAATCTATGGGATTAGTAATTAGTACTAATACAAACGTAGGTTGAGAAAGATTAAGCTATTAACAGAGAAACAAGCAAGGGAAAAGACGATGATTCTACCTGGAGCAACTGTTCGCGTCAAGAATCCAGCAGATATCTACTATCGTTCTGAAGGACTCGTGCAGCGGGTGAGCGATGGCAAAGTCGCTGTCCTGTTTGAAGGTGGTAACTGGGATAAACTCATTACCTTTCGCCTGTCGGAATTGGAACTTGTAGAAACCACTGCAGGACGTAAGAAAGCTAAATAGTTATGAGTCATTGTAGAGACGCGCCATGGCGCGTCTGTACATCTTTGTTTTAAAGACTTTTGACTGATGCATACAGTTCACAGGCAGGATGCTCGCTAGCGCACGCTCATTGGTTCTTTTTGAATTTTGAATTTTGAATTTTGAATTGGTTATGCGCCTTCCCCTGCCACAGTTTAAAAGAAGCGATCGCCACCCAAATCATTTTGCGGAGGTGATCGAGACTTCTAGTTGCGAATTTTTAGCTCAGTGTTTGGAACCGGAAGATTTAAGTTTTCCCTCAATGCCTCCGTTTGGCAGTTGGGTGCGTTCTGTTGATGAAGAATCGGGCAATCAAATTTATGCTGTGGTGTATTATGCAACCACTATGCCGATAGATTCTGTACACCGGGCAGTGGCTCTAGGGTTGTCTCTACAGGATTTGCGAGAGGAGCAACCCCAGATATTTGCTATGCTAAAAACAGAATTTCGTGCTGCAATTGTAGGATGGGTGCAACCCGCAGATACGAATTTTTCCAATGATCGGGTGTACCAGTATCTGCCTCCTCGTCCCCCACAAGTTCATCAAGCAGTTTACCGATGTGAACACGAAGCGATCATTAAATTCACCGAAGATCTGGATTTTGTACGGACACTACTTTCTGTAAACGGTGCCCCTGTGGATGCCTTAACCGCAGCAGCTATTCGAGAGGTGTATCAGTTACGTAAAGCAGATCGACAATGGCTGATCAAAGCTGGACGTAACCTCAGCGTGCTGCTGAAAGACGACTATGATCGCTTACGGTTCATTTTGAGCCAGATCCACCCATAGGTAGTTAGTTCTGAGATCATCGTTTAGGTACTGTAGGTAAAATTTTTTGATTTTTTTCCATTAGGGTGACTTTTGCAATTGAATAGATTCAGCAATTACGCTTAAGGTAATCACAGCCTCACTATCCCAACTTCTGCGTCCTACCTATGGAACTCATATCACAAGTTCTTGCTCTGGAACCGACTTCCCAAGTTCTCGGCAAGGAACCAATCGTTCCCTTCGCTATTTTACTGGTGGTCATTTTAGCCGTACCCATCCTGTTTGAACGGCTGCAATTACCAGGATTAGTAGGTTTGCTGGCTTCCGGGGTCGTGCTTGGTCCTCACGGTTGGAATTTATTACAACCACAATCAACCATGATGACTCTGCTATCAGACATTGGGTTAGTTTATTTAATGTTTGTCGCAGGGTTAGAAATAGACATAAAGCAGTTTCGTCGCACCAAAAATCAATCGTTGGGGTTTGGCAGCTTGAGTTTCTTGGTTCCCTTAGCAGTGGGAACTTTTGTTGGGCGGATTTTTGGCTTTGATTGGAATGCGGCAATATTAATTGGCTCTTTGTTCGCTTCCCATAGCATTTTGGCATATCCCATTATTAGTCGCTTGGGAGTGGTGAATAACGAAGCCGTGACTGTGACTATGGGATCCACTATTTTTACTGATATTGCTGCCCTGATAGTATTAACCGTGTGTGTGGTAATGAGAGATGGGCAATTCAGCTTAGGGCGGCTAACTATCTTGGTGAGTTTGTTAACTATCTACTCAATTGTAGTTTTGGTAGGCTTTGATTGGGCGGGTAAAGAATTTTTTCGGCGTTCTGGTGATGATGAGGGAAACCAGTTTTTGTTTGTGCTGCTGTCAGTGTTTCTGGCTGCTGTGGGGGCACAATTGATTGGAATAGAAAAAATTGTTGGAGCATTTTTAGCAGGTTTGGCTGTTAATGAAGCAGTGGGGGAAGGTCCAGTAAAAGAAAAGGTAGTGTTTGTTGGCAGTGCGCTGTTCATTCCCATCTTTTTTGTTAACCTTGGCTTACTGATTGATGTGCCTGCCTTTGTCCAAAGTATTGAAATCATACAGTTAACGCTGTTATTTATCATTGGTTTAATTGCAAGTAAATTGCTTGCTGCAATTGTTGCAAAACTGGTTTATCGCTACAACTGGCAGGAAACGCTAACAATGTGGTCGCTGTCTGTGCCGCAAGTTGGTGCAACGTTAGCAGTAGCGTTAGTGGGATATCGAGATGGGTTGCTTGATTTGAGGGTGTTAAGCAGCGTCATTGTCCTGATGCTGATAACTTCTACTTTGGGACCGCTTATTACCAGTCGGGTAGCCGTAGGTTTGACGAATTCAACAGTTAAGGAGCAACGAATCACTCCCCCTTACCATAAGCCAGAGGAAAGAGACGGAACATACAGTATAGTGGTACCTGTCTACAATCCCCAAACGCAGCAGCATTTAATTGAAATGGCGGCGCTGTTGGCACGGCAGTCAAATGGCAGAATTGTACCGTTGGCGATCGCAACGGCTTTTGCTCACATGGATGCACCCCAGTTGGAAGCCTCCGTACGAAGAAGTCAAAGGTTACTGGCAAAAGCAACAGCACTGAGTGATGTCTTGGGTGTAGAAGCACAACCATTGCTGAGAATTGACGATGCTTTTGCCCAAGGAATTAGCAGGGCTTCTCGCGAACAAAAGGCGAGTTTGATTGTCATGGGTTGGGGTAAACGTACTGGGTTCAAAGCACGTTTATTTGGTAACGTCATTGATAACGTTTTGTGGGCATCTCATTGTCCAGTGGCGGTGACACGGCTGGTGGAATCACCAAAAAAAATTCAGCGCATCTTGGTGCCATTAGAAAATTTAATCACACCTTCATTACAACCTGTAAAATTTGCCCAGATTTTAGCAGATGCAAATCAAGCACAGGTGACTGTGCTAAATATTTGCGAACGCCGTACGAGTTCAAGTAAGATTGCTTGGAGGCGATCGCAACTCTCGTTACTGATCTCAAGATTAGCATTGCAAAATCCCCCGGAAGTTCAAATTATAGCTCATGAAAACACTGCTCAAGCGATTTTGCAGGCAGCGAGACTATATGATTTAGTCGTATTACCTTTTATACGTAATCGCACTGTTCCTGGTGGGTTAGCTATTAGCGATGTCACAACCGAATTAGCTAAGCAACTCACCTGCTCAATTGTCATGCTTGGAGAACCTCAACGTACTCAAACTGCAGTTGTGTCAACTGAGGTTACGAGTAGTACCACAGCTACCATGTCAGAGGGAATTGTGTGATTCAAGATGGTTATATGCCATTGTTCAATCTAAACTAAGATTTGGCATAATTGTGAAATCAGAATAAACGACTTGATGTGTTAGATAGCTAACCCCATTCATCCTTAATTCTTACATGAATTCAAAGAAATAAAATTTTTAGCAAGTGCCTTAGTCTATAAAACTTACTTTTCTTACTTTTCCCACCTATTTACAATTGAAACTTGAAGAAGTCAGAATTCAGAATTCAGAATTCAGAATCGGGAGTAGGGGGATTCAAACCCCAACCGTGAACACCGTGTAGACGGTGGGGTTTTAAACCCGCTTCATGAGTCCGCCAGTCGTACAAGAGTCATTCTGACTCCTAACTCCTGACTTCTGAATTCTTTTCGAGAAAACGAAAAAAGTTTTTCCCTCTCTATCTGCTTTTTTGTAGATGGAAATCAAGGCGGTAAACACATAGAAAATTTCAACCTAGCTACTACAAACCTGCTTGGTAAATATCTACATTTGCATTTTTCATGTTTACTACCATGAGTTTTTGGACTGACAACTACTATAAATGAATAAGAAATGTGGGTCATGATAAAGTCAAGAAGACTTGCCCTGCTCCAACAAAACCCACCTTTGTACAGTAAAAAATTAAGAATAAGGTGGGAAAAAGAACTTGATGAAATATCTAAAAACTCATAGCCACAGGTGAAGCATCAAGTCAAAACGTGAGTACCTTTACGTAAGTAAAAGCTTTGTCTTTTATCCAAAAAACTTTATATTTTTAAAGATATTGTAAAATCTTGGGTAAAAGCTTACCTTTTGTATAAAATGTTTGTTATTTTGCTAATTGAAAATTGAAGCCAGAAAGTGCAAATATAACAAAAAAGCATCCAGGGGCAAATAGCCAGCTTTAACAAAACCTATCTTATTACCGAGCAGGGTAAGGTATTTTGGTTTCAAGGCTGGGTAGTCTAAATACAAACGCAATCACGGCTGGAAATATCTGTAAACAAGTGGGAAACTATGAGAATTTTGGTGACGGGCGGTGCTGGGTTTATTGGTTCCCATCTGATTGATCGACTGATAAGTGAGGGACACGAAATTATTTGCCTGGATAACTTTTACACAGGTCGCAAAGGCAACATACTCAAGTGGTTGGATCATCCTTACTTTGAAATGATCCGCCATGACATCACTGAACCAATTCGTTTGGAAGTTGATCAAATTTACCATTTGGCTTGTCCAGCTTCCCCAGTGCATTACCAGTACAACCCTGTGAAAACAGTCAAAACGAACGTCATGGGGACGCTTAATATGTTGGGGTTGGCTAAACGTGTGAAAGCACGAATTTTATTGGCCTCAACTAGTGAAGTCTACGGCGATCCGGAAGTTCATCCTCAAAGCGAAGAATACTGGGGTAACGTTAATCCTATTGGAATTCGCTCATGTTATGACGAAGGCAAAAGAATTGCTGAGACATTAACATTTGATTACTACAGACAAAATAAAGTCGATGTTCGGGTAGCCCGTATATTCAACACTTACGGACCTCGGATGCTAGAAAACGATGGTCGGGTGGTTAGTAATTTGGTTGTTCAAGCACTGCGGGGTATTCCTTTAACCGTTTACGGAGAAGGTTCGCAGACTCGTAGTTTTTGCTACGTATCAGACTTGGTAGACGGGCTGATCCGACTGATGAATAACGACTACATCGGTCCAGTCAATTTGGGAAATCCCGATGAATATACAATTTTAGAATTGGCGAAAACAGTGCAAGACTTGGTGAATCCGGACGCACAGATTAAATTTGAGCCATTGCCTTCTGACGATCCACGTCGCCGTCGTCCCGACATTACAAGGGCAAAAACTTGGTTAAATTGGGAACCTACCATTCCTTTACAAGAGGGGTTAAAACTGACTGTAGAAGACTTTCGCGAGCGTATAAAAAGTGCTGAGTCCTGAGTAAAAAACTCGTGGCTCCCTTGTAAAAAGTTCTTTGTAAAAGATTAACCCCAAAAAGCGAGGAATTGAACAAATGCGTGTTTGCGTCATCGGTACTGGTTATGTAGGTTTGGTAACAGGTGCTTGCTTAGCTCACATTGGGCATGATGTGATTTGTGTAGACAACAACGAAGAGAAAGTCAAGATTATGAAGTCTGGGCAATCGCCCATCTTTGAGCCTGGACTCTCAGATATTATGCAGTCTGCCATTAGTACAGGTAAAATTGAGTTCTCAACAGACTTGGCTGCAGGAGTCGCCCACGGGGAAATTCTGTTTATTGCTGTGGGAACGCCACCTTTACCAACAGGGGAAAGTGATACCCGTTACGTTGAAGCGGTTGCTCGTGGCATTGGTGCCCATTTAGACGGTGGGTATAAGGTGATTGTGAATAAATCCACAGTACCCATTGGTTCAGGAGACTGGGTACGGATGATTGTCTTAGATGGCATAGCCGAACGCCAAAACACACTGATCACCGCTGGTAGAGCGCCAACTTACGATAAGTTGCCTGAGATTACAGCGCAGTTTGATGTCGTCAGCAATCCCGAGTTTTTGCGGGAAGGTTCGGCGGTGTATGATACCTTCAATCCTGACCGCATCGTATTGGGAGGCAACAGTCCAAAGGCGATCGGCATGATGAAAGAACTGTATACCCCGATTGTTGAGCGCAAGTTTGCAGATGACCCATCTCTACCCCCAGTGCCAGTACTGGTAACAGATTTAAGTTCGGCAGAGATGATCAAATACGCTGCTAATGCCTTTTTAGCAACCAAGATTAGTTTCATTAACGAAATTGCCAACATTTGCGATCGCGTCGGTGCTGACGTTACCCAAATTGCCAAAGGTATTGGTTTAGACTCGCGTATCGGTAACAAATTCTTAAACTCTGGCATTGGTTGGGGTGGTTCCTGCTTCCCCAAAGACGTTGCAGCCCTGATTCACACCGCCGATGACTACGGTTACGAAGCTCAGTTGCTAAAAGCTGCTGTTTCTGTCAACGAACGCCAACGCGTGCTTGCCATTGAAAAACTCCAGCAAACTTTGAAAATCCTCAAAGGGAAAACTGTGGGATTATTGGGTTTAACCTTCAAACCCGATACCGATGATATGCGTGATGCTCCAGCACTCAATATTATTGAGCAGTTGAATCGACTGGGAGCCAAAGTTAAGGCATACGACCCAATTGTTTCTCAAACTGGTATGCGTCATGGTCTGACCGGTGTGCTGGTAGAAACCGATGCTGAAAGACTTGCCGATGGCTGCGATGCTTTGGTACTTGTGACCGAATGGGAGCAGTTCAAAAACTTGGACTACAGCAAGATGGCAACGTTGATGGGCCACCCTGTGATGATTGATGGTCGTAACTTCCTTGACCCTGAAACCTTGATTAGGGCTGGCTTCCAATATGTAGGTATCGGTCGCTGTCGCTAACCCAAGATTTGATTTCTCGTTCCCAGCCTCAGGCTGGGAATGCTATTTTAGAGGCTCTGCCTTCATCAAATGGGGATGGTTGACACTCCGAGCGCCTAAAGGCGTGAGGATTCTTGCTTCAACCGTCCTCCCTAGATATCCAAATGCAAGCATTCAAATATCCCCGTTTGGATACGTCCACAAGCGCACACGGACTGCCCGACCGCGTTTGAAAGGGTTTCTTCAATTTCTTGCTTTTACTCCCACATTTGTACAAGATTTAGGATTTATACTACCAGGGTTCCGGGTCAGGAGTTGTCCGCTAGACCTACTTCGTCTTTTTTATGTGCGCATTACCGCTATATTCTATTGTCGCACGACACGGGCATTTTTGTTCCCGAGTTTAAAAGCCGTCCTAGAACGACGGGGCTTTAGACCCAGTCTTTCGGTAAACAATACCGTTGCTGTTAAGACTTATGCGTGACAATTTCATACTTGTAGAGACGCGCCATGGCGCGTCTCTACATTGGCAATCTTGCTAAACCTCTTGCAGAAGTCATTTTATAAGAAATTAGGGATTTTTAGGAATACGCTCAATCTCTGCATAACCACTAAAAATCAGCTTTTGTCCCTCTGTTTCTAAACGGTTGAGCCGCATTTTCACCCCATCTAAGTCAAAGCGGTCTAAATCGACCATATTATCTAAAATTTCCACAAGTGCCAAACTCAAGGTTTGTGAGATTTCTCGTTGTGCTTCTGGTACTGAGTCAAGTTCAATTTCTGGGTCTTTAAAAGAAACACGTCGCCGCCGTTCAATACCTATAGTGACGGTCATATTCAGCGGTACAAGTTCACCGTTGTTTAAATCAGCCTTGGCTAAAATCCGCATTCGATTTTCAGGTAGTAACTGTACCTGGATTTCAGGAAAAGAGACTGGTTGACCGCCAGATAATGCTGTCAATGCTGGTACAGTAAGATTTTCAAGACGCTTTGTTACCAATTCTGCTTTAAAAGATTGATTTATGCCCGCTTCTAATAGGACGACTTGAGCAATAGCTTGAGTCGGTTGCTTCAGGCGCAGCTTACCGCTCAAAACCGAGCTAAAGTCAATGGAAACAGCATCGGTTTCTATAGAAATTTCCTCAGCAGCAAAGTCTCTGCGGATAACTAAGCCACGACCTTTCATTTTGAAGCTATCGATGCTACCCTGCAAGAGTTTGCTAGAGGGAAAGCAACGGACAGAGACTTCCACTGACTCGCTTTGAGTGAACAAGTGGCGAATCGTTTGGCTCGCGACTGTGTTGAGCATCCGCTCTCCCCAGTCACTGCCTTTAGGATCTGTTAAACCAGTAAGTCCGCCTAACATTCGAGTTTAAGTTATAGAAGTTCTCTGTATTTTTGTAACAAATTGTGAACGATTCAGCAACTGTTTGGTGATTGATAGTGCTAATGGGAAGGGGTGAGATGGCTAATGAGCGAGTCGATAAGTAGGTAAAAATACGTCTTTAGACTGAGTTCAACAATCAGCTTGCCCTTATGTGTTCAATCGCGACAAAGAGTGCATCGAGCATCACTTCAAAACTGGCATCAGTTGAACGGTTTAGTGTTAGCAATCCTGCTTGCTCCACAGCAATAAAACCGGAAACTGCAGCGTTTACCATTCGCATGACATCAATCAGTTGATTTTCACTCAAGTCATAGGATTCTAACCCCGTTCTAAAGAAGCTGAGGGCTTCCTGAATGATTGGGGAAGCTTCTGGATCGGTCGGTTGTAGTTGAACTTGCATCATCACCTTGTAAAACGCTGGATGCTTTCGGGCAAAATTACGGGTTGCGTGTCCACCTGCCTTAAGCAGCGCACGAGGATCGCTCACTCCGGCGGTTTGTTGCTTGTAATAGGCAAAAAATCTCTGCCAAATGGTTAATACAACTGCTTGGCGTAAGGCGGCATTGCCATCGAGATGCTTATAAATTGCCGGTGGTTGAATGCCCAACTCCCGCGCTACTCGATTCACACCAAGGGCAGATTCTCCTTCTCGATCAAGGCAAGCGATCGCAGCTTCAATGACATCCTGCCGCGTCAAGGAGTTTTCTTTCTTAGGACGACCCATCAAAAAACCTAATTAGTTAACATAATTAACTAAAAGTTAATACAATTAATTTTATCGAGATCTCAGTTGAGATGACAGCAATCTCGATTCTTTCCTGCCATTTCCCACACAAGTTACTATGAGCGATCTAGTCTTTACCCCTGCCCATGAGCTTGCTCAGATGATCCGCGATCGCACGGTTTCTTCAGTTGAAGTACTGGATGCCCATCTAGCGCAGATCGCCAAACATAACACTAAGCTAAGCGCCATCTGTACCTTAGACGAAGAACGTGCCCGTCAACAAGCCAAACAAGCTGACGAAGCCCTTGCACGAGGCGAGAACTGGGGCATTCTGCATGGAGTGCCAATCACGATTAAAGACATATTTGAAACGGCTGGACTGCTGACTACCGCAGGCTATAAGCCGCTTAACGACTACATCCCTAAACAAGACGCGACCGCCGTTGCTCGCCTCCGGACTGCTGGGGCAATTATCCTGGGTAAAACGAACCCGGCTGAACTTGCCAGCGACTACCAAGGCATAAACGACTTATTTCCCCGTGTCAATAATCCCTGGAATTTGAACTATACGCCTGGGGGTAGTTCTAGCGGCAATGCTGCTGCAATTGCGGCAGGGCTTTCACCTTTAGATTTAGGCGATGATATTGCTGGTTCGCTACGTCAACCGGCTCACTTTTGTGGTGTTTTCACTCTCAAACCAACCGATCGCCGTGTATCTACAGCCGGTCACATTCCTGAAGTTCCAGGAATGCCCAGATGTATTCGTCAAATGCTGACCGTTGGACCTCTTGCCCGCTCGATTGAAGATTTAAGGCTTTGCCTGCAACTTATAGCTGGACCCGATTTACGTCAACCTGACATTCCACCTGTTGCACTGGATACTCCTGCACCTCAAAGCTTACAAGCACTGCGAATTGCGTGGACAGACGAATTCCCACCTTTTCGGGTTGCCTCGTCCATTCGTTTAGCGATGCATGCTGTTGTCAACAGCTTGGTGCAAACGGGTGTTCACATCAAGCAATGGATTCCAACAGGGTTTGATTTTGCCGCCGCTTTGCAACTCTACAACGATGTTGTAGTTTACACCATGCTTTACGCTCAACCCGTTGATTTGGATGCAGTTGGGAAGACGATTTCTGTCATGTTTCGTGAGTGGACTCAAGGGGATAAGGAATTGCGATCGCTCTACACTTTGACTGGGGTTTTGCCCAAGTTCTTGAACCCAACGCTGAAAGGTTACTTTCAGGCGTTGCAACAGCGCGATCGCTTCATTGCCCAAATGGAGCAAGCGCTCTTGCAATGGGACGTATGGTTGTGTCCTGTGGCAATGACCACCGCATTTACGCACCGCCCGAAAGGTGAAGCGGTTGAAGTGGATGGCAAAAAAGTGCCTTACTTCATGGCTTCTGGTGCCTACACGATGCCATTCAATCTTACTGGGCATCCAGTCGTTGTGATACCTATTGGACAGACACTAGACGGATTACCGATTGGAATGCAAATTGTTGGTAAACGATGGCGAGAGATGGAATTACTGGCGATCGCTCAAGAGATTAACAAAGTGGTTGGTAGCTTCCAACACCCACCTGGTTATTAAGTGGTTAATAAAGTCTAATTAACCGATTTTTCCGTAAAGTCCTGATAGGTGCAAGTAGTATTAATCTGCGATTCTTTGAAACGGCAGCAACAAGACCATGCGAAAAATACGGTTGTTCATTGCCTCTAGTCTTGACGGATACATTGCCAGGACATCAGGAGAGGTAGATTGGCTATTCACCGACTCTGACTACGGTTACAAGGAGTTTTTTGACCAAATAGACACAGTACTGATGGGTCGTAAAACGTATGACCAAGTCTTGACATTTGGGGAATACCCATACAAAGGTAAAGAAAGTTTTGTTTTCTCAAAAACTGTGCAAGCTGAAACAGACAACAACGTGGAATTTGTCAAGGGTAATTGGAAGGGCTTTATTAACACATTGCGTCAATCGAGTGGTCGTGATACTTGGTTAGTTGGGGGAGCACAGACGATTCATTATTTCATGAAACACGGTTTTATCGATGAACTGATTCTCTCGATACATCCAATTATTCTAGGAAGTGGGATTCCACTGATTGTAAATGATCCCAGCTTGGAAACAGCACTTGAGTTTAAGGATGTGAAAACTTATGATTCCGGATTGCTGCAAGTGTCTTACGATTTAAAAAGAAAAGCCACAGACAAGGAAACTGTATCAAAAGATATTTCTTGAAATTGAGGATTTAAAGTAAAATTTAAGATTTAAATGCGTTGGTTCTGCATCATGCAGAATCAACAATGGAATTTGAAGAGTAGCTTAAATCAGTTTACGTGATGTGTTTTGCCTTCTCACAAAATATGGAGAGCGCTTATTCTATGATTAGACCACAAATCGTAAGGTCTGCCTTGCTCATGAAAGCTTATGTGATGGACATTTAAGATATGAGTGAGCAATGCCCACTCTACAAAAAACTGCTGTAAGTAACAGGGTAATCTGGATGAGCCGGACAAGTTCGACGAACATAATATGCTGAATATGCATCTCTATAAGTAATAAGACAAACTATTCAGACATTGTGTGCGATGAACCTGATAAGCCAATTAAAACTAGCATTTGTTAAACCTCTTAGTTGCTTGACACTGTGTTTGTTGACTACAAGTGTGACATCACCTTTAGTGCTAGCTGAAACGAGTTATCCGCAGCAACCACAAAGACTAGCACAATTGGGAGACAGGGAACAGCTGGAGCGATCGCGCCTCATTCAAGAAGCAAATGTTTTGTATAGTCAGGGAAACTTCACAGGTGCAGAAGAAAATTTACGTAAGTTGATCAAGAAATTTCCCAAAGATGCTTTTGGATATTATCAACTAGGGAATGTCCTTTATCAACAAGGCAAAGCCGAAGAAGCAATTACTCAATACAAAGAAGCTATTCGTCTCAATTCGCGCTATGCTCTTGCTCATAATGGAATGGGCATTGCTCTTGCTAGTCAAGGTCGTTTACAAGAAGCTATTGCAGAGTATCAAAAAGCACTAAAAATTAATCCCGAATATGCGGAAGCGCTGACAAGTCTGGGACAGGCGCTGTGGCAGCAGGGCAACCGGAATGAAGCATTGGCATCTTTAGAAAAAGCTGTGAATATCTTCAAAGCACAAAATAGACCTGATAGAGCTAACCGAGTTGAACAGCTTTTGCAACAGATTAAAGCAAAGGATGATCCCTCGGTATCATGAAATAAAGTGCAGAGAAAATATTCTTAGGTATTCCAACAAATAAATTATCCAATGAGAGTGGGGTGGCACTAAGCGTCCCCCCAGTTTCTAGGACGGGCGCTTAGTGCCACTCCCACAAGAAAAAGTTGGATATTTTTTTATTTGGAAGTCTCTTAATGCTTATGGCGTAAATACTTCCGCCTGAAAGAGGTGCGAGCATTACAATGAAAATCAGATAGATGCCTGGTGAAGCCTATGACTTCCGTCACTACAGCTACCGACTCGGTATTAAGTTTACCCGACCACACGCAGTTGCCGGACTCCGATGGGACATTTGTGAAAAATTTGCAAGAACATCCCCAAAGTATCTTACTCACAGATTCGATTAAACCCGTCCTAGAACAACTGCATCCTGATGGTCAATATTGTATCGGGCAGGATTCTGGCATCTACTGGCGATTGACTGATCCCCCAGAGAAAGGAGCAGAAGCACCGGATTGGTTTTACGTCCCTCATGTGCCGCCAACTCTCAATGGAAAAATGCGGCGTTCCTACGTTTTGTGGAAGGAGTATATTGCGCCGTTAATTGTGATTGAATTTGTATCTGGAGATGGCGGTGAGGAGCGAGATAAAACGCCGCCATCTCAGAGAGAAGATGGGAAAGTGGGCAAATTTTGGGTTTATGAGCAAGCAATTCGCGTCCCTTATTATGCGATTTATGAAGTAGAAAAGGCACAGGTGGAGGTATACCGCCTCGTAGATAATACTTATGAAGTTATGACACCCAACGAAAGGGGACATTATCTGATTGCGCCAATGGCAGTAGAATTAGGAATCTGGCAAGGGTGGTATCAAAATGCAGACCTACCTTGGTTACGTTGGTGGGATGCACAAGGAAATTTACTCCTAACAGGTGAGGAACGCGCTGAAGTTGAGCGACAAAGAGCCGAAGTTGAGCGGCAAAAGCGGGAGACAATTGTAGAGAAGTTGCGCTTGCTTTCTCCTGAACAACTCAAAACATTGGGGATTGACCCAGAAATGTTGGATTAAAATAAACTCCACAAAGGAGATTGAAATGAAGGTGTTGAAACTAGCAAAAGCAAGGATAACTCATGGAATTTGTGCATCTTTATTTTTGACTTTTGTTGCTACACCTTTAGCTAGTGCTGCTAATAAAGCTGGTGATTATCGACAATTAGGGCTTTCATATCGGCAACAAGGGCGGTATCCTGAAGCCATAGCCGCAATGCAAAAATCTGTAGAACTCGAACCTGAAAATATTATGGGACGAGTGAATTTAGGTTGGACATTGCATCTAGCAGGAAAGGAACAAGAAGCAGCACAATCTTTATGGCAAGCAATATATCAAAAGCCATTGTACGTTCCTGCTTACAATGCTTTGGGAATTGTTTATTTGGTTGATAGCAACTTAACAGCAGCGGTGCTGGTTCATACTTGGGCAGCAATTCTCAAGCCTGATAATGAAATTGCTTATTTTAACTTAAGTTTAGCATTGCATCGGTTACAAATTTATAACTTAGCTATAGCGACAGCTAACCGTGCCGCTATTCTGGAACCAAATAATCCTCATCCTTTGGTTGCTAGTGCGATCGCCTATTGGGATAATGGTGACAAAGATACCGCCAAAAAAGTTTATACCAAAGCGATAAGCTTAGATTCCAGGTATAATAATAGAACTTTTTTAAATCATCTCAAACAAGCTGCTTTTAACCAAGAGCAAATACAAAAAACAGAGCAAATACTGTCTAACAAAGTCAATTGACTCTTGTATAATATCATGAGCCGAAAAGTAGCCATAAGAAAACTTGTTTGTACTAAGGACTTTAGTCCTTGTTTTAGTGGAAGAGGACTAAAGTCCTCACTACAAATTTATTAAGGCTTTGTGTGTGTAGCCTCAGCCTTCTATGGTATTGAGCATCTAAGAATTTTTTCAACAAGTCTAATGAGCAACAGCACCACCCGTAGGCTTAACTTTCTTAAGAAAGAAAATAGCAATACCACTAAGTAACAAAGCAATGGCAATAAAGTAGAAACAATCGTTAAAAGCCATTACAAAAGCTTCGCGGCGGACTATTTTGTCAATGGTGGCTATTGCTTGGTTTTGCGCTGTACTCAAATCTACTCCGCCTCGATTTGCAAAATACTGCGTCAATTGGTTAATTCTCTCTTGGGTTGCTGGGTTATATAAAGATATTGATTCCCCTAATCTATTAGAATGAAATTGCTCTCTATTGGTTAACAGAGTTGCTAATGCTGCAATTCCGATAGAACCGCCCAGATTACGCATCATATTAAACAAACCACTTGCTGAACCTGCTTCTTTCGGACTTAAACCAGCAGTAGCAATAGAGGTCAGTGGTACCATAATCAGTGGTTGTCCCATTGCGCGAACAAGTTGCGACCATCGTAATTGATCCAGTCCTGTTTGATAAGTCATTCCTGCGTTCATAAACGCACTCACCGCAAATAATGCCACACCCACAGCAACCATGAAGCGTACATCAATGCGTTGCATCACTTTTGGAATAAAGGGAATAATAAACAATTGAGGAATTCCCGCCCAAATAAGTACTTCACCAATTTGTAGCGCATTGTATCCTTGAATTTGGGCTAGATATAGCGGCAAAATATAAATTGAACCATACAATCCCACTCCTAAAGAAACATTTACAACACTTGCTAAACCAAAGTTACGATATCGTAAAAGCCGCAAATTAATAAATGGTTGCCTACGAGTTAATTCAATCCAGAAAAACAGCGCTATAAAAATTGCAGCTAATATGCTCAGGCGCACAATCAATGGTGAACCAAACCAATCTTTGCGGCTACCTTCTTCTAAAACAATTTGTAGGGAACCTAACCCAATTGCCATTGAAATAATTCCCCACCAATCGCCTTGTTTTAACAATTGCAATTGGGGTCGTTCTTGCTTAATTCCATACCACACCCCAGCAAGCATCAAAGCCCCTGGGAATACATTTATATAAAAGCTGTACTGCCAACTGAAGTTTTCTGTTAACCAACCTCCTAATGTTGGACCAATTGATGGTGCAAAAACTGCTGTAATTGCAAACGCGGCTAGCCCAATTGCCTGCTTAGACGGAGGTAAAGTTGTTAGTACAACCGTCATGGCAGTAGGAATTAAAACTCCTCCTGTCAATCCTTGTAAGGCGCGGAAGACAATCATAGAATTGAGATTCCACGACCATGCACAGCAGATAGAAAAAAAGATAAATAAGGCGGTGTTAACTAAAAGATACCGTCGCAGGGAAAACACCCGAGACAACCATCCTGTTAGGGGAATAACAACAATTTCCGCCACTAGATAAGCAGTAGAGATCCAAGAACCTTCTTCTAAAGTAGCCCCCAAAGACGCTTGAATATCTTGTAGAGAAGCGTTGGTTATTTGAATATCTAGCACCGCCATAAATGCGCCTACCATACTCGCCAAAACGCCAATCCAAGTTCTTAGCGGGACTGGTTGATTAGAGGAAGATTGGTTAGAACCCTGATTGCCTTGGTTGCCAACTGCATTTGTATTAGCCACAGCAGTACTCCAAGTATTGAATGAGAGATATGTTTCTATTTTTTACCCTAACGCTAAAAGGATGTGGAGAGCATTCTGTCCGCAGGTAATATTATGTCTGATTAAAGAACCTTACTAAGTTTGTAGTGAGGACTTTCGTCCTCTTGGGCGAAAACTAAGGACTGAAGTCCTTACTACATACAAGTTTGATTAGGGGTAATTTGCCGGACTTGATATAATATTTCAACTGAGAGTAAAAAAACTCTAATTTGAGGTTTAATTAGTGTTTCGCAGTTGTTAAGATGCCTTTTTGCTCATAAATTACGAGTACCAATTTCCTTAAAGCAGGCAACTGTTTGGCAAAATAGATAGATCCTAAAATACAAGCAATACCATCAATAATTAAAGTGTAAGGAGCGCCGATTTTCTCCGCTAATGCACCTCCCACTAAATTACCAAAGGGTATTATTCCCAAAAATGACATTGTGTATAAGCTCATGACTCGTCCGCGTTTATCCTCGTCAACAATTGTTTGTAAAACTGTGTTGCTACCAGCAATTTGGATAATTGTTCCGCAACCAACAAATAACATTGTTAGCAAAGAAAGTGGAAGCAAACGCGACAAGGCAAAGCCAATCAAACCTATTCCTAAAATTCCTGGACCCAAGACAATTAATTTACCAAGTCCCACGACTGTTTGCCGCGTAGCTAAATAAATTCCACTAAATAGCGCTCCGACTCCCGATGCTGCCATCAAAAAACCTAGAGTTTGTGCGCCACCTTTGAGGATTTCTTCTGCAAAAACCGGAGCAAGGACGGTGTATTGCATTCCGAAAAAGCTGACTAAAGCTGATAGTAATAACATTGCCCGAATTGGTGGGAAGCCAAAGGCATACGTAAATCCTTCTTTAATTTGTTGCAAAGGATTGACGTTAGTTACTGTTGTTTTCCAAGGTTTAAATCTCATCGCCAACAAAGCCATAATCACAGCAATGTAGCTTAAACCATCAATTAAAAAACAGTAAGCTGCACCAACTTGGGCAATGAGTAAACCACCAATGGCTGGTCCAACTAACCGCGCCCCGTTGAACATAGTAGAGTTGATAGCAATGGCATTTGCTAAATCGTCTCTGTGTTCGACCAACTCTGTCACAAATGCTTGTCGTGCTGGCGCATCAAAGGCATTGATAAATCCTTGTAACAAACTCAAGGCGATGATGTGCCAAATGTGAATTACGCCTGTAAACGTCAGAAATGCTAGCGCCAATGACTGAATCATCGCCAGTATTTGCGTGCCAATCAGAGTACGATGACGAGAAAAGCGATCCACAAATACCCCACCAAAGGGAGTCAAAAAAAAGCTAGGAACTTGACTGGTAAATCCCACAATCCCTAACATCAAGGGGTTGTTGGTTAAGTGATAAACTAGCCAAATCGTGGCAAGTTGCGTCATCCACGAGCCAATAAGGGAAATGCCTTGTCCGGCAAAAAACAAACGGTAGTTTCTTGACCTAAGTGCTGGTAACAGTGCTCTCTTTTTACTTGTTTGTGCGTTCATTAAAGCCTGAGTTTATACCAATCTAATATCCTTTCATAGATATCATCTGACTTGACACCAAACCCCTCTCCACAGGCGGAGTGGGATAGCACTGCTTTTGGAAGAGGTTTGAGAGTTCAGGTGAGATTTTTCCTTATCGCCTGTACCCTATCCCCTCGTCCTACTTAACTTTCACACTGACTTCCGCAGACATCCCTGGTGTAATGCGCGATTCGTACCCCTTGACGCTCTGTTGGTCAAAAACAATTTTTACAGGAACACGTTGCACAATTTTCGTAAAGTTACCTGTGGCGTTATCCGGTGGTAAGAGAGCAAACTGTGCGCCAGAGGCTGGCGAAATGCTATCAACGCGACCCTTAAAGGTATGATGAGGAAAAGCATCGAGCTTAATCTCTACTTCTTCTCCTGGCTTCATGTCTTCCAACTGAGTTTCTTTGAAGTTGGCGACTAGCCAATAATCGTTATTGACAATTGCCATTAAAGGTGTTCCGGCTTGTACCCGGTTCCCTACTTCCACTGTTTTCCGCCCTATCCGTCCAGCAGCAGGAGCGGTAATGTTGGTGTAGGAGAGCTGCAACTGTGCATCTTTTAAGGATGCTTCTGATTGAGCGATCGCTGCTTTTGCTGCTTCGTACTGGTTACGGTTCACGTTTGTTTGTTGTCCACCAGCAGTTGCTTGTTGCAATCCACCTTTGGATGCAGCCAGTTTTGCTTGAGCACTTGTTACCCCTTCTTGTGCTTGTGCTAATCTTGACTGTGCTTGTTGCACTCCCTGTCTTGCAGAGGCTAGCCGTGCTTGTGCTTGTTGCACTCCTTGTAAAGCCGCATTTCTTTGGGCTAAAGCCACATTATACGCTGCTGTGGCTGTCTCTAGCTGCTGGCGGGTAATTGCCCCTTGCTCAAACAGAGTATTGTAACGGTTGTAATCTGCTTGCGCTCTTTGTAAATTGGCATTTGTTTGTGCTACCTCCGCTTGTGCTGCGGGAATTCCCGCTTCCGCTTCCTTAACAGCAGCTTCAGCCACTGGGATACCTGCTTGCGCCTCTTTGACTGCTGCTTGCGCTGTGGCGATCGCAGCTATTGCGTTGCTCACTTCGCCTTGCGCCTGAGTTGTCTTACCACTGGTTGTTTGTGATGCTAGAGCAATATTGGCTTGTGCTGCTTGAGCCTGACGACGAGCATTTTGTAGCGCCGCTTCTGTTTGCTGCACTTTAACTTGATAGTCCCTTGGATCTAGCTTCACCAACAGCTGTCCCTGTTGCACTTGCTGGTTGTCATTCACCAACACTTCACTCACAGTTCCGGGAATGCGCGTGCTAACTTGGTGGAGGTGTCCTGCGACTTGAGCGTTGTCTGTCTCTTGATGAGTAGAAGCATACTGCCACCACTGATAACCAAAACCGACCGCAGCTACAGCACCCACACCCAATCCTGCCAAAATCAAAGCTATCGGTTTTTTCTGCTTTGGTGTTTGGGGGGGTTGGGGTTTGAGTTCCTTGTTCTCAATTTCGGGCTGAGTTTGGACATCACCTTCTTTTGTTGTTCTCAGTGGTACAGCTGTGTTTGTAGTCTGATTCGTTGTAAGAGCTTCCAAAGTCTCTAAGTCTTTAACGAGTTCTTTGTCCAAAACTGCAGTTGTTTTATGTCCGTTACGTCCGTTGGTGTTGGTAGTGTTTGTCCGTTCCATGATAGTTAAATCCTCAGTATTATTTTCCGTCAGCAAATTGCTTAGGGTACGAAATATTTGAATAAAGATATTTAGAGAAAAGGTATTTAATAGATTATTACTTCGTATACGTACTATTTTTCGCAAAAGACCTAGGAAAGCGCTTCACCCAATGAGGTGATCCTACGATAAGTTATTTATTGCCTTAGTTAGAAATTGGGAAAATTGTTCGCGTTCAGCGTAGGAAATACCGTGCATGGCTTGCTCGCGAATTTCTACCGCAATAGGTGGTAGCACTGTTTCGAGTTCTCTTCCTGCATCGGTTAGCCAAATACGCCAAATGCGGCGATCGCGAGAATCCCGTTCTCGACGAATCAAGCCTCTTTCTTCCATTCTATCCAATACGCCAGTTAACGTACCTCCCACCTGTTGGAGTTTTTCTCCAATACTGGAAGTGGGTAAACCGTCTTCCTCCCACAAACAGCACAGAACCACCCAGTGAAAGGGGGTTAGTCCAAACGGCTCCAACCGCTCGGTAAACCTGCGAGCGAGCAGTTGTGAGACTAGTTTGATCCTGTAGCCAATTCCGTATGGTGCGCGGACTTGCTGCCACGACTCCAAATCTTGGGACTTATTGGGTTTAGAGACCATCTGTGCAAAAACTTAGCATACGTAATATTAATATAGCATTATTTGACCAGTTAGCAAGAACTGATTGCCACTTTCTCATGAAGTCACTAAGCTGCCGCATGCATATGACTTGCCGACTTTGAGCTGACAATATAATCTACAACCTAATCATCCCCTTATCAGTCAAAATAGATCATGGGTTACAAGATCCCCGACTTCTTAAAGAAGTCGGGGATCTGACGCCTACGACATGTCAAAATTAATGGCATAAATTACTCGTGCTTTACAGCGGTTCTTAGTTGTTAAGTTGTATCAAACTTACCTTTTGTACAGTACCGAGAACTTGATGAGGCACAGATAACTCAGCCGCCTGTTTGACAGAAACCCAAGCATAACCAGAATTTGGTAGTTCGGAAAGCTGGACTCGCTTGCCGTGGTGAGGAGTGTAGAATTTGAGTAACACGTCAGTTTTGCCTCTTGTGTCCACAAAGTTGATAGAAGATGAGTGTAAAACTTGAGCAATTGCTGGCTGTTGAATAAAAGCTTTGATATCAGGGTTGTAGTCGCCTATCAAGCCACTGCTACCAGCCACAGCCAAAGATATCCAAGCAGGAACTAACCAACCCGCCAACCAGTAACGACTCGTCAGAAACTTTTTGCCAAAGTGGTAACGACCAATCCACACTAAAGGTAATATTAACCAACTGATTCCTGATGCTAATGCCAGAAGAGCGTACTTGCGAACTTCTGCATTACCCAAAACAGAAGCGACTATCCCCGCTACTAACAGCAAAACACCTACTATGCCAAAGGCATAACTCAGATTGCGAGGAATTTTTTTTAGAGACGCGCCACGTCTCGTCTGTACATCCTGGTAAATTTTGCTTAGCCAATTTAACCCAAAAGCAGCAAGCAAAGCGATGAATGGATATAGGGAAAGACTGTAGTGAGATAAACGAGTGGAGAAAAGACTGAGTTCAGCAAACAAAATCAGGGGATAGCCAACCAATATCAGTTGGTAGCGAGGAACCGGACGACGAATGAGCAAAACTAAGCCTAAAAGACTCAAAAAAAACCAAGGAAATGCTTTTACAGGTAGATTCCAGAAATAGAACTCTAACCCATTATTACCGCGTTCACCAGACCCCAACTTAACAACAAAGTTAATTAATTGCCCAAAACTCGCATCACCGTATCGTAACCAGCTTAGCCACAGCCAGACAAAGGTGGGAATTAAACCTACTACAAACCCGAAATACAACATTGGGTTTGCAAGATGACGATGACGGCGATGCTCTTTTAGGAGATAGGGTAGCAAAGCTATCATTGGCAAAACAATCATAAAGCTTCTGACTAAGAAGCCCAAGCCGAAACTAAAACCGACTAAAAAGCTCCAAGCAGAGCGATATTTAGGATGTAATTCAGCTTTAAGTAAAGACCAAATTGCTAAAAGTACTAGGAAAATCATAGGCACATCTGGTGTGCCTAAACGACAGTATTGCAGCCAGAGAATTTCTACACTCAAAATAGCAGCAGCAAGCCAAGCAACCTTTTTTCCCAGGAAAATTTTGCCGATTTCGTATAGAAGTAGTACGCTGAGGGTGCCAGTAATCATACTTGGCAATCGCCCACTTGCTTCACTGATACCGAATAGCATGTAGGAACTGGCAACTAACCAATAAGGACCAGGAGTTTTATGATGAGGAGTTGACCAGGGATGTATCCAATCGCCCTTGTCTATCATAAAGCGCGATCGCCAAGCATAAAGCCCTTCATCATGTGCCATCAAGCTACTCTCCCCAGAACTAAATAGCAATAAGGGGAGTATCCAAATTAACAAAGTGACGTGAGGATAGGCACGCAAAAACCCCGTAACAACCTTCATGGGATGAAGAAATTGTAGTTTATATAACATTGAATTATGACTAGCCAAATTCTTCCTTTGGCTCATTATATTTTTATGTCTCTTCTTAGAATACGTATGGTGGTAGATCAATTGTTTCCGCCAAACGGTACCTAAATTAACAAAATTTTGGAAAAATTTGTTCTCAATAGAGGTTTATGCCGCTTAGACCAGACCAACGCATTAAGCTAGATGATACAGACGACAAGCTGTTCTATGATTATCCCCGCTTCGTCACTCATGTGGACGAAGGTTTTATTCAACAGCTGACGGACTTATACCGCGATCGCCTCAAACCCAACACTCGCATTTTAGATATGATGAGTAGTTGGGTTTCACATCTGCCTCAAGACATATCTTTTGCTCATGTTGAGGGACACGGACTCAACGCCGAGGAATTGGCACGAAATCCCCAGTTAAATCATTACTTTGTCCAAAATCTCAACGAAAATCCTCAGCTACCCGTACCAGACCAGGATTTTGATGCCGTTCTCAACTGCGTTTCAGTGCAGTATTTGCAATATCCAGAAGCGGTATTTTCAGAAATTCACCGCATCCTCAAACCTGGTGGTGTGGCAATTTTCAGCTTTTCTAACCGAATGTTTTTTCAGAAGGCGATTCAAGCGTGGCGAGAGGGTACAGAAGCCAGTAGAGTTGAATTGGTAAAAGGCTATTTCTCTGCTGTTCCAGGTTTCACGTCTCCAGAAGTAATTGCTCGTGTGTCAACTCTTCCCAATTTCTTACAGTGGATGGGTGTCACGGGAGGAGATCCGTTCTATGCTGTCATTGCTTACCGTAGTAATTAGCCATCGTTATCAAAAACTTCGTCTGATTACAAGCCAAAAGCAGCATCGATAAATTTCCACCTAATGTCAAGCAAAACAAGGAGGCAAACATGAATTTCCCGCGCGCCCGTAGAATTTTTGCAGCTTTGTTGTTATGTGTATTAGTATTTACAACAGCTTGCGCTCCGAAAACACCCACTCGTTTTGACCAGGTGCAACAGGAAAGCAGCCAACAAAGAAGCGGTCAGGCGGTTGCGAAAGATGCAACCCAAGGTGGCGAATTTAACAAGTTCTTCCCAAGTCCTCAGGCTGGCTACCAGCGCGTATTTACTCAAGAGAAAAAAGGCTTTGCTGAAGCGAAGTTGAAAAAAGACGGCAAAGACGTTGCTGTCATTTCCGTTAATGATACACAAGCAATCAAAGGGAGCGCCAACCCAGCGGCAAAATTCGTAAACAGCTCAAACACAATAGCGGGATATCCAGCTGTCAGCCAAGGCACAACCGGCACTGCTATTTTAGTTGGCAATCGCTACCAGGTGAAAGTACAATCCCGCGATCCGTCATTCACAGAAGCTGATCGCGAAGCTTGGTTACAGAAATTTAACCTTAATGGTTTGACGCGGCTAGCTAAAGCCCAATAACTAAAAAAAGACAATTAGCAATTTGGCAAGTGGAATCCTGAGTAACCAAAAAACAATATAGGAGTCTATTGTGAGCAAACCGATTCAACAATTGGTTGATGAACTACCAACCAACAACTTGACCGTTTCTGCATTGCGATCGCTCGATTTTGTCGCTCCTGGTGAGTGGCAAAACGTAGTAGGCTTTGTCAACACCATCAAAACTGTGACTGGTGAAACCGACGAAGATTTGATTCAGCAAATTGGCGAACGCGCGATTTATCTCTACAACGACCGTTCTCAGGGATATCAACGAGCTATGTGGCTCTATCAAACTGTCGATAGCACAGATAGAGCACTTGGTGCAGCTGCTTTGGCGAACAAAGTCGGTGAGAAAATTCCCCTTTTAGGTTTTTTAAACCGAGTCACACCCAAAGCTGAAAAAGCCCAAACCATCGACTTGTCCCTGAAATTAGTCGCTGAGTTAGTAGCCTTCTGCCAAATTAACGGTATTCCCGGAGACAGCATTGGGGATTTTGTCGCGTCTTTGGGTGAATACAGTGGTGAGTCGTTCATGCGTATGGCTGCATTAGTTTGCTTTGATGGTTTGATACCCCTAGGTCCAGACTTCATCAGTACCGCACTCTCTAAAATTAATCAGACAAGTCCTCAGGAGTTAGAGCAAAACTCGACTTTTCAGAATATTAGCCAAGACATTCCAGGTAACAATTCCGGTAGCAAACTGAACTTTATCGGTGAAAGCTTCAACTCAGTGAGTGGTTGGATGAGTGGTTTGGTTGCTTCCAGGGGTTTAACGCCACAAAAGGTAGCCAACAACTTGCAAAACTTTATCGACTTTGCTGATGACAAGTTAGACTACCTCGCCGCGTTCCTGGATGTATCGACGAATTACTACGAACATACTGGCACGCAAACCTTAGCACGTCGCTTGATTGAACGAGCTTCGGCTGAGATTTAACTCAATAGCTTTATAGGTAATTGGTAATACTTTATATTACCGATTACCTAATACTAAAGAATTATCAAAAAAATATACTTCTAAAGAGGTAATTCTAGCCGTTGTCATCCCGATGAAGCATACATTAATCTGCGTTTATCTGCTACAGCGTGCGGTTCCTTTATTCTTCACTATATTCCACCCAATTGAAAAACGAGCGCGTAACTATTCCAGCTTTCACACGCAAATCAACCTAATGGCTGGTTTTATAACCCAGATAAGTTACGTATATTAAGGCAGGTGATGTGCTTGTTCTTTTTCCGTAAAAGCACGGCATTGCCGTGCTTTTCTTACCTCGGCAAATTGGCTTCCTTCACAGTCGCGGACAGGAAAGGTTCAAAGCGTTGAAAATTTTCCAGTTTCTCGAACTGACCGGTCTGCGAACCTGGATCAAAGGCAGTGGTTATCACATAAAGTGCTTTACCATCAAAGGCAACATAACCAAGATGCTGCTCTTTGATTCCACCTTTTTGCTGAATTCCTAAAAACCGATAGCGGATTCCTTGAAGTTTACCAACCGATACTTGTTGTGGAGACTGTGCCGAGAAAACAATACGGTCACTATACAGATTCCGACGGTCTTTCTCCAAAATATTGTGATGCTCCGCAACCCAAAGTTTCAGTGCAGTTGCTAACTGGTTTTGGTAGTTGGGTTTTTGGTAATCCACGTTTGAACTTGGTGGAATACCAGCTTTTGCCAACATCTGTTGAAAATTTGTTTGCTTCTCCAGAGGATAAACTCCTATTTCAACCGTACCCAAAATATTTTTATTTGATGACACGCACAACAGAGGAGCATTTCCATCACAAGCAGCAACTTGCCAGCCAGGAGGGGCAGATGTTTTTCTTAAGATACTTTTCCAGATATTTCCTTGATTTGGTTGAGAGTTGCTGGATGTGGTTTGAGGCTGCTTTTGAGCAGCATTGGCTTGTTCTGGAGACGGCTGTGATTTGTTATTTGAAGACAAGTAGGGGAGAGCGTATTTTACAAATCCCAGCGGTGTGAACACCACCAGCAAAATAACACCAAGCAAGACGTGATACAGTCGTAACATTTTTTTATATTGTGCGTGAGATAGCAGATAAATAGTATCTATAAAATTTGTCGATATCTTGTGAAGAAAGTTTCTTCTCTAGCTTGTATGCCAAGATACTACTGTACCGATACAACTTACACGCCAAGTCAATAACTTTCCGGAAATGTCACGTTGATTTACCCCACACGCCAGTCGCCTGCGGAGGGAAACCCTCCTGCAGCGCTGGCTCCCCTTAATCCCCTCCCCAAGGCATCGGGGAGGGGAGGTTTTGGCGCAAGACAAAACCGGGGTGGGGTGAAGCGAGAATCGCGGGCAAATATAAGGGCCATGAGGCAACGTAATTACAAGGTTCTTGGCTTAGACACGTATGGCAAGATGCCCACCCCACAAGATTGGATAATTTATTTGTTGGAAATCCCTTAGGCGATTTGAACATGTCTTTCGTTACAAATGTATCGAAAGGGTGCGCCTAACACACCCTACAAGAATTTTATTTTTACTTTATAAATAACCTCTGACAGACGTTTCAAACTACTTTTCACTTTGCCTAATAATTGCAGTTATTTCTTCAAAAACCAAGTCAGCAGAGTGTTGGACAACAGGACTTAATTCCAGTCCAAAATCAAGATTTTCTGCTTCAATTAAATAAACCGTCACCTCTTCGGGAAAGTCTTCTTTAAAGATTTTCTTACCTGCGGCTAAAGCATGATCCCAACGAAAATCATGCAAATTATAACTAGGTTCCGGCAAGGCTTCAAGCTCTTTGCCAGGAACTTTAAATACAGCGCCTGGTTCAGAACCCGTCGAACTTGCATCAATAATGATTAACTTTTTGCTGCCTCTTGCTTGAAACATCACCTCCATCCCAGCAGTACCACAGTCATAAACTTGCACATGAGGATGAGGATGTTGGACAAGATATTGTTGTAAGCGTTGGGCAATGATCACACCTACAGCGTCGTCACTACGGTTAAGATTTCCGCAACCGATGATTGTGAGTATGGAAGAATACTGCATTTATTTTGATTGTTCGTGATATAATCCCGCAGGCAAGCTGTTATGAGAAAAATGTTAGAACCCTGGCAAGTCATTGGAAGTAAGACGACTTATGAAGATGCTTGGTTGAAAGTTCAAAGCGATTGCTGCTTGACGAAAAGTGGTAAGGTGATCGAGCCTTATCATGTTCTTCAATATCCCACTTGGGTCAATGTCGTTGCACTGACTTCTGATACAGAAATTTTGCTGGTGCGTCAGTACCGTCATGGAGTTGCAAGAATCCTGACTGAGTTACCATCTGGGGCAGTGGAGTCAAGTGATGAAAATCCTGAAGCTGCAATACGACGGGAACTGATGGAGGAAACAGGATTCACCGGAGGTGAGTTTTTTCAAATCGGCTGCACCTATGCTAACCCAGCTAATCACAATAATTTGGTTTGGTCATTCCTTGCTATTAACATACAGCTAACTCAAGAATTGAAATTAGATTTTAATGAAGAAGTTGAAGTTATACGCGAAGATTTTAAGGAATTTTTAAAGCAGGTTTGGCAAGGAAATTTACCGAAGAAAGGCAGAGGGCAGAGGGCAGAGGGCAGAAGGAAAGAAGGTAAGCTTTGATACAAAAATAAGTCCTCTGTTCTCTGCCATAAGGTTTAAAGCCCCTGAATTTATTTATGGAGAAAAATAAACGCGTAGCAACTTTATTAAATCCCCCGAATTCATTCGTGGGGACGCCTTCTGCCTTCTGCCTTCGTACTTCTGCCTTCTTAAAACTACAGGGGTTGCATATTGCTGCGCTGCATTTTGCTGTTTTCTTTATTTTTCAGAATCAAATGCCGATTTTTGGGAAATTACGTCAGGAATTAAAAGAGAATCTCATTAGGGAATAGCTGTAAACTTTGGGCAATGAGTACACCTACAGCGTCGTCACTGCAATTGAGATTTCCGCAACCAATGATTGTAAGCATGGGAGTATACTGGATTTCTTTTGATTGTGTTGTGATATATAGCACTTTTCGTTTGGATGAAGTACAGATAAATCTCGTGTAAATCTCGTGTCCATCTGTGGTTCTTATTTTTTGATGTATTGCACTCAACACCAGAACCGCTATAGTCCCGCAGGTAAGTCGTCAGGAATTTAAGAGATAAGCTACTAAGGAATTAAGGCAAACAAGTTATTCCGTCTGGCTATCTAACCAATATGAAAATCTTTCGGCAGCATGAGCAATATCCTGCCTTTAGTAATAGAGTAAAGTACGAGTACTTTTGCAAAACTAAATATATACCTTAGTGTAAAATTCTTGAATTTTACTCATAGTAATTATTAGGCATCTCCTATGAAAAACGATTTTAATTTAATCCCAAAACCTCATGAGTTACAACAGCAGATCGCTGAGGCGGTTTCTGAGCTTAAAGAAGAATTGTCTCTTGAGCAAGGGCAATTACAAAATCAGCATTTGCGCCACCCAATTGGGCTATCAACAGGACTTTTCTCTGCCTTGAGTGCGATCGCCCATGTCATCGGCTCTACAAGACGAAACTTGAATTAGTACTTCGTGCAATCCCAAATTTTCTAACCGTAGGATTTTTATTTTTCCATCAAATTTTTAATTTTCCCCAATAGACGCGGCATCTTGATTCGTTTTGTGTCGTGTTCATGGCACCCTGCTGCCAAAGCTTTTTCGCGATCGCCGATAGCCATCGACTCGTCATTTATAGGACTTACGCCAGAAAGCTGAGTATATACGTCATTGCATTACAGAAGATGATACCTTTGGCTGGTTTAATCACTGTGGTCTATTTACCTGAAAATTGCCGTAAACATTAACCCAGGCTGTGCAAGGGTTTGAAATTAGTTGTCGCAGATGTCTATTGTGAGTGATGGGTGCCGCACTCATTACCCCATACCAAGGGATACCGAAAAGCAAGTTTCTTACCGATTTGGTAGGCGCTCATCGCACATTTTGCCAATTTCACTAGCATCGGGATCATTGGGGTTAGTTTTGAAATACTGACGGATGAACGCGCACCCTTGCCTGAGTAAATTATCAAAATTCCATTTCCACAGTTTCACCGTGTTGTCCATACTAGCAGTTGCCAGCATTTTGCCATCCGGGCTGAAGCTGACGCCAATAACCGAGTCTGTATGCCTAGTAAGGATTTTAATTTCTTTACGTCTAGCGGTATCCCACAGTTTCACCGTGTTGTCATCACTAGCAGTTGCCAGGATTTTGCCATTCGGGCTGAAGCTGACGCCCCAAACCCCGTTTGTATGCCCAGTCAGGGTTTTGATTACTTGACCTGTAGCGGTATCCCACAGTTTCACCGTGTTGTCATAACTAGCAGTTGCCAGCATTTTGCCATCCGGGCTGAAGTTGACCCCCCAAACCGCGTTTGTATGCCCAGTCAGGGTTTTAATTTCTTGATATGTGGCGGTATTCCACAGTTTTACCGTCTTGTCCATACTAGCAGTTGCCAGGATTTTGCCATCCGGGCTGAAGCTGACGCCCCTAACCGCGTTTGTATGCCCAGTCAGGATTTTAATTTGTTTGCCTGTAGCGGTATCCCATAGTTTTACAGTCTTGTCATAACTTGCAGTTGCCAGCATTTTGCCATCCGGGCTGAAGTTGACGCCCCTAACCGCGTTTGTATGCCCAGTCAGGATTTTAATTTGTTTGCCTGTAGCGGTATCCCATAGTTTTACAGTCTTGTCATCACTTGCAGTTGCCAGCATTTTGCCATCCCGGCTAAAGCTGACGCCCCTAACCGCGTTTGTATGCCCAGTCAGGATTTTAATTTGTTTGCCTGTGGCGCTATCCCATAGTTTTACAGTCTTGTCATCACTAGCAGTTGCCAGCATTTTGCCATCCCGGCTGAAGCTGACGCCCCTAACCGCGTTTGTATGCCCAGTCAGGGTTTTAATTTCTTGATATGTGGCAGTATCCCATAGTTTTACAGTCTTGTCATCACTAGCAGTTGCCAGCATTTTGCCATCCCGGCTGAAGCTGACGCCCCTAACCAACTCTGTATGCCCAGTCAGGGTTTTAATTTCTTGATATGTGGCGGTATTCCACAGTTTCACCCTCTTGTCATTACTTGCAGTTGCCAGGATTTTGCCATCCGGGCTGAAGCTGACGCCAAGAACCGAGTCTGTATGCCCAGTCAGGGTTTTAATTTCTTGATATGTGGCGGTATTCCACAGTTTCACCGTGTTGTCATTACTTGCAGTTGCCAGCATTTTGCCATCCGGGCTAAAGCTGACGCCCCTAACGGTGTTTTTATGCCCAGAGAGGGTTTTAATTACTTGACCTGTGGCGGTATTCCACAGTTTCACCGTGTTGTCATAACTAGCAGTTGCCAGCATTTTACCATCCGGGCTGAAGCTGACGCCCCAAACCGAGGCTGTATGCCCAGAGAGGGTTTTAATTACTTGACCTGTGGCGGTATTCCACAGTTTCACCGTGTTGTCATAACTTGCAGTTGCCAGCATTTTGCCATCCGGGCTGAAGCTGACGCCCCAAACCCAGTTTGTATGCCCAGTCAGGGTTTTAATTTCTTGACCTGTGGCGGTATTCCACAGTTTCACTGTGTTGTCATCACTTGTAGTTGCCAGCATTTTGCCATCCGGGCTGAAGCTGACGCCCCAAACCCAGTTTGTATGCCCAGTCAGGGTTTTAATTTCTTGACCTGTGGCGGAATTCCACAGTTTCACTGTGTTGTCAGCACTTGCAGTTGCCAGCATTTTGCCATCTGGACTGAAGCTGACGCCATTAACAGCTTTTGCGTGTCCTCCTAAAGTGTTCGGTGCTGCGACATTGTGAACTGTATCCAGTAATGCCAGTTCTACCTGTGTGCGGGTATCAGCATCTACCAAGGGTATATGTTGCATTTGCACAACAGCTTTTAAACTTGCTTTCAGGGCTTTTCGCCCATCTGAGTTCAGCAGCGCATCTGAAGTAATAGTAAGAGAATTAATTTCTCTTATTGCAGCACTCCACCAACCAACACTAGCTACCCCAGCTAAAATTAGAGTAACCGCAGAGAAGCTACCTAGTGCGATAATTGTCCTTTGCCTGTGGCGATCGCGTTCTTGCTTATCCCGAACCCGTTGACTTGCGCTAGCCTGAATAAAGTCTCGCTCCTCCTGCGTCATTTCCAAAGCGCGTTTGTGCAACCAATCTTCTGCTACAGCCAACGGCACACCTCGCAACAACGCCCCAGCGTCATAATTGCTGTTTTTCCACTCCCGTAATGCTATCTTAAGCCGCTCTTGCCAAGTGCGAAACTGACGGTTGGCATTTATCCACTCGCGCAGGGTTCCCCATTCCCGAATTAGTGCTTCATGCACCACCTCTACAGTATCATCCAGTTCATTACGTCTGGTCACTACCAACCGGGCTTGATATCCTGCTAAATAAATCACTAATTCCCAGTTATTTTCCCCAACTTCTGCACGGGTAGCGATGCGGCGAGTATCTTCCGTTCCCTCTCCTGGATGCACTAATTGTAAAAAAATTCGCTGTGCTTGTTGTTGTAGATTCTCACTGAGTTTTTGATAAATTTGCTCCGCATGATTAGCTATAGCTTTTTTGACACCGCCAATTTCATCGTAGGCTTGGTGAGTTAAGACCCGGTTTTGCTGCTTCTCCCACAGTCGCGTCAGTGCAAATTCTAACAATGGCAAATTACCAGGCTCTTGCCCCACATCATCGAGAATGCGTTCTGTTAAATGAGAATCTAACTGTACTTCCAGCTTTTTGGCAGGTAGCTCAATTGCCGCTTGTAGCTCCTCTCGCCTCATGGAACTCAGGAACTGAGGTGTAAACTGTTGCAATACATCCCGAAATGGGCGATGGGAAAGCATATCGTCCAAAAAGTCAGCCCGTAAAGTTAATACCAGTGTGAAAAGTTTCTGATGGATAGCTTCTAGCAATATGTCAGCAAAGCTTTCCTGTTCTTCCTTCTGGCAAAGAGTGTAGAGCTCCTCAAATTGATCGGCAACCAGCAGAAGACGTTTATCTGGGTTACGTTCTATAATGCAAGACACTACCTGCTGCAAGGTCACTTTACCCTGCTGTATATCTGCTGCTAGTCCAACCGCTGATCGCAATTTTTCAGTTTCACCAATTTCTGGTTCTAATTGACGCACCAATGCCGAAGCAAGCTGATAAAATGGCTGATGACTAGGACGGAAAGATTCAATCAGCCAATTTCCTTCACCTCGCAACTGTGGAATCAGTCCTGCAAATACCACCGAAGATTTGCCGCTACCAGAAGGACCAATCACTGCTACCAAAGGCTCTTGGTGAGTTGCTTGCACTAAGCCATTCACAAACGTCTCTCGTCCAAAAAAGAATGCTGCATCCTCTTCCCCAAATGCAGACAATCCTTGGTACGGGTTGGGAGGAATAACTTCTGTTTGGGGTGCTATGGGGATAATTAACTGTTTTTTTCTCAGTACCGGAGTTTGCTGTTCCAAAAAACCAATCATTTGAGAGCAGCCAAGCTCATAAGCAAACTCCACCTCTTCCCCTGCGGCGATCGCATCATAAAACGCCACTGCAAAAGCAACAGCTGCTTTATCCCCTACTGTCGAATTCATGCCAATCACATAGTTTACGTGTTGGCTAATTGCTTCTGCTTGCACGAGTGAGTAACAAGCGTTTAAAAGGACACATTCAACTCCTTTGGTAGCAAACAGCTTAAACATACTCCCCAGTGCATCTGCGGAGATTAATGCAGGCTGTCCCATCTCATCGTTTAAAACAATACCATCTTGCCCAGCACCATGTCCGCAGAAGTGAACAATTTGCGGTTGACAATCTAACATGGCGCGGTAGAAGTCACGCTGACGCACTGCCCATTTTTGCTCTAACTTGAATTCCTCTCGTTTGTTAGCGCGTCGTAATCCTTCATCAATTTCCCGTACCTCTTCATCAAGTCGCAGCCTTGAGGTACTTGTCGGATTTGCTGCCAGAATTAAAATGGTTTTGACATGGGTGTTACTCATTTAATAAACGCCTCATCTCCTCGCACACTAGGACTTAGGCCAAAAATATGATTATGTGAATAAGACTTGTTTGCTGCCCTTCCTTCTTTAATTAAGTGCAAGAAAAATCAACTTATGCATGAGTGAGATAGAAATGGGAAATTCTTGCTCGCTCTGACTATTGCAGAACCGCACGGAAGTTGGCACTAGAGCGACTGCACACAATAGTTGATTTGTAAAGTGCGTAACCCCTAATTTATTTTCGTGGGTTCATGCCCAAACTCTACCGTGCTGGCTATCGTGACAAGTTTCGGCTGTTCGACAAGGATGCCATCTGCGGATTTCGGGTTGCCCTATCCTCAGCGCGGGTATTGTCAGGAAAAGTCTCCGGCTGACAGGAGATGGCAAAGGTAAGATTAGCAATCTGCTTAACGGGGCGCGCTTGTTACCAACTAAATTGACATCAAACACTGAAACGCTCTTAATAGTCTCAGTGTGCGTGTTCTTCAACATACATTACCATCTAATAAGTGTTGAAAATCCAACAAGGAGATCCGTCAATGGCATACATATTAAAAGTCACATTCTCAAGTGGAACGAATTTCAAACAGAGTCTCAAGGACTCAAGTCAGCTTGGACTTTGTGAGAAGTATAATGTTAGCAGTGGGAAGACATTTAGAGTTAGGGATAGAGCAGACGCAGACACAGACCACTACAGAGTCACTCTGTTTGATAAAGTCGGAAATGCTGGATGTCCTCAGTACGACACTTGGTATGTCTTTAAAAACCATGTAAGTATCCAGCCTGAAACATCTAGTGGGTCTGTTGCAGAAGTCATCGTCATCAATGCTACAAGTGGTTTGAATGTTCGGGAACAACCGGACACGAGTGCTCGTGAACTTGGTAAGATTCCCAATGGGTCAAGAGTCACCGTGTACGGTGAAGGCAAAGATAATGACAACTTTCGTTGGATTAAGGTTAAATCTAACCAATGGGTTTCTTCTGAGGGTTGGGTGGCTACTGAGTATCTGAAGATTTTATCTGTGCGTTGAGGCAAATATGATTCGGTGGTGCGGTACTCTTGCGCTTCGCACCCTACGCTGTACCTGTCGGTTGAGGCAAATTTGATGAGGTGGTGCGTTAAGGGACTTCCAAATTAAAAATATCCAACTTTTTTTTGTGGGATGGGCTTCTAGCCCGTCCTATAAACTGGGGGGACTAGATGCCATTGGTGTCAACTTAAGCTGAAACTCTTCTAAAATCTCGTTTCCAGGTTCTACCTGGAAATGCGGTTTAAGCGGCTCTGCCGCAAGTAAGGGAGGCAGAGCCTCCCAATGGTATTCCCAGCCAGAGACTGGGAACAAGGCAAAAATGCACCTACGCTGTACCGTGGTTGACAAATCAGCTGGTGCTGTACTCTCGCGCTTCGCACCCTACGCAGTACGAAAACGCGCTAATTCCTCACCCGTCTTTGCATCATGGGCGTGAACGGTGCAAACCAAACAAGAGTCAAACGATCGCGCTACATGACCCACTTCCACTGGATCAGTTGAGTCGTAAATAGGTGTCCCAACTAAAGCTTCCTCAATGGGTCCACGTATTCCTTCAGCGTCACGCGGTCCAATATTCCAGGTGCTGGGAGCCATAATCTGGTAATTTTTAATTTTACCACCTTCAATCTCCAACCAGTGACACAGGGAACCCCGCGCTGCTTCTGTTGCACCCCAACCGCGTCCATCTTTTTCTTTGGGTTTGATATACCAAGGGTCATTCAGGTGGAACTCGCGTAAGCAGCGTTCGGCTTGGCGATACAACTTGACAATTTCGTGAACTCGTGCTAATTGTCGCAGATGGATACTTGCCCCACCCATTTGCCTGAAAGCATCCAGAATAAAGCCGTCGAAGTGCTGCCAAGATTCTCCATGTTTACCACCCGCCACTAACTGACGTGCGAGTGGTCCTGCTTCCAAGCGTCCGAGTTCTTTGTGACGCACTGCTGTTGACCAAGAGTATCGCCCTGTGAAGTCTTTGATATTATCTTTGCTTGGTTTTGTTGTGCGATCGTACGGGTGAATGTCTGATGTCAGTTCCTCATACCAGGAGTGAGTGGTGTTTTCGCGGACGAAAGTTTGATCCATGAGAGTATGAGTGTCGGTGAAACTGTCGTAGACTCCACTCTTCATAATCAAGGCAGAATTGCGCCCTTCAATTGTCGGCTTTTGGTATTTTGCTTCATGAGGTAAATATCCCCAACTGACATATTTACCTACACCAGCACCATATTTATCCAAACCAATATCTAAACCCATGCGCCAATAAAAACCTAAATCAGAATTGGCATGGCTTGGGTTTTCGTCCAACCATACCATAAAGTCTTCATAAGTTTTGATTTCTTCGTAGCGTTCTAAAGAACAACCCAACCACACGGGTTCTAACCAATTGGTGCGGAAGTATTCCAGAATCGACCAAGCGCGAGTTACATCTGTTAAAGTCGGGGCGCACATCACGCCACCAGGAACCATGTAGCTAGAATGGGGCCATTGACCGCCAAATAAGGCGTAAATTTCTACTGGTTTGGCAGAAATTGTGATGCCAAGTTCGTAAGATTTGCCAGTAAAGGCAGCAAAGCGTCTGCATGCTTCTTGGTAAAAAGGGCTGTACCGATACTTTTTATTGGTCAAATCAATGGCATATAAACCGTAAAAGTAGCGGGGTATGCTTTGAATTGACTCGACAATTTGACCTAAGTTTCTAGCCAAAATCGCATTGCGCGGAACTTCTGTTCCCCAAGCGGTATCTAACGCCCAAGCTGCACTGGTGAGATGAGAAGCACCGCAAATACCGCAGACGCGAGGTGTGACAATTAATCCTGCTTGGGGGTCTTTACCGCGCAGGATAACTTCAAATCCTCGGAAGAGTTCGGCATGTGTCCAAGCGTTTACGACTTGTCCATCTTCTATTTCCACTCGGACATCTAAATCGCCCTCGACTCTCCCTAGGGGTGATATGTCTAATGTTTGGATTCCCATTTGTCCTTTGTCCTGTATCATTCGTCCTTTGGTGAAATTTATAGTGGTTGTTACTTGGTTCTCATACAGCCGGAACCTCACCCCCCAACCCCCTCTCCGCTAAGCAGAGAGGGGGAAGTATTTTCCCCTCCTCGCTTGCGGGGAGGGGTAAGGGGTGGGGTGAAAATCGTACTGCACCAAAATGGAAACCGCCATAACCACTAACTAAGGTGAAATTTATAGTGGTTGTTACTTGGTTCTTATACAGCCGGAACCTTACCCCCCAACCCCCTCTCCGCTAAGCAGAGAGGGGGAAGTATTTTCCCCTCCTCGCTTGCGGGGAGGGGTAAGGGGTGGGGTGAAAATCGTACTGCACCAAAATGGAAACCGCCATAACCACTAACTAAACTGTGAAAAAGTCGTCTTCTGCCCACTCGGGCATTGTGTCTTTTGCCACGATGGAGAGTAGGGCATAGTCTTTTTTGTTTACTCCTGCGGGCAAGTCTTTGGGAACTCCCATCACGGTCTGTGTCTTAAATACGGTTCCTGGTTTGAGGTCGTAGAAGGGAAATTCGGGTTCGGTGCAACCTAAACAGGGCATCCCGGCGCGGGTTTTGGAGGAAACGCGGTTCCACAAAATGCGGTTGCAGGAAGAACGAGTCATTGGTCCACGACAACCTAAGTCGTAGAACAAGCATCCTTTACGCTGACCAAAATCGGTGGTTGATGCTTTGTAGGCAAAGTGGATGTTACGGGTGCAACCTGTTTGGGTATAGGTGTTGAAGAAGGTTTGTGGACGATGCAGTTCATCAAGAACAATATCGCCAATTCGACCTGTGGCGATCGCCACTAATATTTGGCTAATCCAGTCCGGGTGCGAAGGACATCCAGGAATGTTGATCACGGGTAATCCAGATTTTGACCGGAATTCTTTCCCTAAAAAGCCCCCTTCTTTGCGTTTGAGAAATTGCAATCCCTCGGATTCGCTAGGGTTGGGTGCCATTGCGGGAATTCCTCCCCAGGTGGCACAGTCTCCCACGGCGACGACATAGTTGGCAACTTGCGATAAGTCGTTTAACCAGTCTTTCATTGGGCGATCGGCAAAACGGTTCCATTCTCCAGTGCCATTGGGCGCGTTGATCACGCTGCCTTCAAATACCAGGATATCCAAGGGTATTTTGCCCATAAGACATTCCCACAGCATCGTCTGCAAGTTTGCACCTAGTTCCAATCCTAGGGATGGATGCCAAAGGACGTTAATGCCAAAGTCAGTGACCAAATCACAAACTGTGGGTTCTTCAGCGTTAAGAAATGACATGGTGTTGCCTGAACATGCACCACCTTGCAGCCATAGTAAGTTCGTCATCAGCTATCTTTATTTCTATTGTTTACCCTGCATGATTCAGGTGGCGTTGTTTGTAGCCTCTCACCTGTTTTTTTCCCTTTATTTCTAATATCATGTATTTTTTGATTCAATTGTTTATTTCTTACATAAAAATTTATCTTGTTTGAATTTGAATATATTCATTTTTTGCCGAAACAGTTATTCAGTAACATTTTTATAGAAAAATTAGAGTTAATATATTAACAATATGGCGTTAATAAAAAATAAAAAATATCCCTCGTAAACAATTTTTCAATTTAAACTTCTAGTAAATCATTTTTTTAGAAAATAACTTTTGAAAGAGAAAAAAAATACAAATGTAGTTTTATGAATATGTTTTAGATGAAAGTTTACAAAAACATCTATTTCTTTTAAACGAAATGTTTTATATTAAAAGAAAATAGACTGAATAAATTCAAGGAGTATTCATCAGACTTCTGGCAAAAATACTAAGCGCTTAAAATCGCTGTACCTCCTTTGATCCATAAGCCTCTCACTCAAAGGGAACTCAAGCGCCTAATTTTGCAAAGAGGCGATTAACCGCAGTTGACTCATCATCTGTGTAAACAAGTTTGGTTGGGACAGCCCAAAGAGGTCCTCACTTTTCATGCCATGTGGAAAAATCCACGAAAAACCTAACCCCCTAGCCCCCTTCCCTACTAGGGAAGGGGGTAAGGTAAAAGCCTCTCTCCTTGTAGGAGAGAGGAATGGAAGCGAGGTTTTCCTATTCAGAAGTGAAAAGTAACAAAGACGCCATGTTCGTTGCTTCTTAACGGTGTGCGGGCTTGAAAGACTCAATAGACTTTTTGCAAAAGTCATGTATTGACAAGGAAAGTAGTCAGAACTGGTGAATTAAGAATTTCTCCTGCGTTCTGCGTTCTGTGTTCTCCCCTTAGGAACAATCTATTTTTGCCTGCATATTTGATTTTCTCCAACCTGCTTTAGGAAGGTAGTAATGACTCCCAGCATGACAGATTCAGCAGTGAAGGCGGCAATGGCTGTCATTGCTTCGTCTTCAGCAACGACACAAGAAAAAATTGAGATGCTGATTGAAATGGCGCAGGGCTTTCAAAAAAAGCCAAAAACTGCCCAAGATTTATGGAATGCAGTTTCGCTGTGTCATCAGGCACATGATTTGTGCGCTGAGGATAATCTGCTGTGGAAAGCTAGGGCAAAGGCAGGAATGGCAACTGCCCTAAAGGCAATTCCTGATGTTGGGGAACAACTGTTGTTAGAAGCGAAACAACGATTAGAAGAAGCCCTACCTATTTTGCTGGAGTTTGCCCCGCAAGAGGAAGTGGCGGAAGCCCAAATGAATTTAGGGTTAGTATTGCAATCGCTTGTACCATTCAATTTAGCGCGGATGACCGATAGCATCCAAGCTTATCAGAAAGCTTTGCAGGTGTTTACCTGGCAGAAGTACCCGCAGGAATATGCAATTTTACACAATAATATTGCAATTGCTTACCTTTCCATGCCCCTGACATCAGAAAAAGAATCGTTGCGTCAAGGGTTAGCAGTGCAGACATTTGAGGAGGCACTGAAGCATATTCGGTTAATAAACCATCCAAGGGAATATGCGATGTTGCAAAATAACTTGGGTAACGCTTTGCAATATCTACCGAGTTCGCATCCTTTGGAGAATATTTTGCGGGCGATCGCTGCTTATGACGAAGCATTAAAAGTGCGTGATGCCAAAGACACACCTTTGGAATACGCCAACACTATTTCTAATAAAGCCAACGCCTTATTCAATTTACCAGATAACCCGGAAAAACCAGAAGCCGGGAATCTGAAAAATATGCGGCAAGCGCGTACCTATTATCAAGAAGCTTGGGAAATTTTCACTCAACATGGACAAATAGAACAAGCGGAAGTTGTACTACAGATGCTGCAAGAACTTGAGACAGAAATAGACAATAGTTAGTGGTGCTTATTGTGTAGAGACGCGCTAGGGCGTGTCTCTACAACCAACAACTAACAATTTCCATTCAGGAGATGAGAATGACAGATATTCTGACAAATCAAACTTTGAGAGATTTCCTCACAAGCTTAACGGCTGGGGATTTGAATCTCATGACAGGATTTGTGTGGTTTTTAGTAGCAACAGCTTTATCTATAGTAGGCGGTGCTATTGGCGGGATGATTTTAGCCGGGAAAGATTTAGGCTATCAGTTAGCGGCACTGCTAGGCGGATTTTTTGGTCCGGCGGGCGTCATTCCTGGAATTATCTTAGGACTCATAGTGCTGAATGCCTTGAGAAACTTTTAGGAGGAATCATGTTAGAGATAGGATGGTTTAGCGCTAGGTTATTTTTTAGGGGAAAGCTACTGCGCGATCCCATGCAATTTGTCAAGCAAACTGCAATTGGTATTGGCTTCAGTGCGTTACTATTGTTTTTACTTGCACAAACTAGAGTTAGCCTTTGGATACCAGTTGTCATCTCAAGCTTTTTGACTGGTATACTTATGCCATTTCTACATAAAGATATCAAGTTGAAGTAATTTTTTAGCTTTATTAGTCTTGAAAAACTTCAAACTGAAAGCTAAAACCTGTTTTTACAGATTACAGACGATTAACTATCAAAGAGATTTCCATTATTTTCCACTTATTTGAGATTTTTGCCCAAATTTATTTGAGGGTAAAAAAGCCGCATAATCCCAAATCTACCGATGGACACAGGAACTGAAATGACTCTTACACCAATAGATGAAACAGAAGCGGCAAAAGTTCCCCAACTTTTACCTCTTTTTCCTCAAGGTGCAGAAGTCATTTTAGGAAAGACTCTTGAAGGTCAATTAGTCATGCCTGTTGCACCTAGCAGCAGAGAAATGTTTGGTCCTCGCGGTGCCTGCTTGATATCAGAAAATGGACCATTGTGGGTATCAGATACAGGACATCATCGTTTATTAGGATGGCAGAATTTACCCACTCAAGATAGTCAACCTGCTGATTGGGTGATTGGACAACCTGACTTTAATCATGAAGGACAAAATGCTAAAGGCAACCCTGGAAGGGCAACACTTAGTGTACCAACTGGAATTTGTGCTTGTGGTGAAGGTTTAGCAGTCGCAGACGCTTGGAATCATCGCGTTTTAATTTGGAAAAAACTGCCAGAAGACAACAATGTTCCAGCCGATTTAGTATTAGGTCAATCCCATTTTACGGAGAATGAACCCAACCGAGGAACCCAAAAAGCAGCAGCCAACACTTTGAACTGGTGTTATGGAGTTTTCTATCATCAAGGAAAGCTATTTGTTGCTGATACAGGAAATCGCCGAGTATTAATTTGGCATCAATTACCAGAAGAAAATGGTCAACCTGCCGATTTAGTCTTGGGACAACCAGATATGATCTCCCGCGATGAAAATGGCGGCGGTACTCCCTCAGCATCTAGTATGCGTTGGTGCCATGACATTACGGTTTGGGGAGAAAATTTAGTTGTCACGGATGCAGGGAATAACCGCGTGATGATTTGGCAGGGCATACCAACAGAAAATAATGCTTCTTGTGCGGTGGTTTTAGGACAAAAAACTTTTGATTCAGTTGAAATCAATCAAGGAGTTTATTTCCCTAGTGCCAAGAGTTTGAGTATGCCTTACGGGGTAGCTGCTGCTGGTGAGTGGCTGTTCGTTGCCGATACCGCTAATTCAAGGGTTTTAGGCTGGAGAAAGCCACAATCAATTCTGTCTTTACAAGGTGCTGAAAGTCATGCGCTTGTTGGACAAATTGGCTTTCAAAGTAAAAGCGAAAATCGCGATTTTGGACTTCCAAAACGAGATAGTTTGAATTGGTCTTATGGAATAAAAGTATGTGGAAATACTGCGGTCATAGCTGACTCTGGAAATAACCGAATTTTACTTTGGAAGATAACTAATAACTCAGAATCCCACAGTAGGAACACATAAGAAAAGGTTCTGTGTGACTGAGTAGCGAGTAGTAGGATGGGTTAGCAATAGCGTAACCCATGCTGTTCAAAGGATTGATGCCCTGCGGCTGCGCCTAACACATCCTACGTTTAATTATGTCTGTTTACTTAGCTAATTTATTTCTGGAGTCATTCTGTATTCTGCATTCTGAGTTCTGAGTTCTTTGTCTTCTTTGCATCTACGTGATTCATTAAAATCTTATGTCTACTGAAGAAATCAGGGTTCGCGGTACTGTTCAAGGAGTGGGATTCCGTCCCACTGTATATAGACTTGCAAAAGCATACGGATTGCAAGGCGAAGTTTGTAATGACGGTCAAGGTGTCTTAATTCGGGCATCTGGTCGTGAAGAATCTATAGAAGAATTTGTTCAAAAATTACAGAAAGAATGTCCGCCACTGGCGAGAATTGATGAAGTAACGCGCAAGCGTTATGAAGGCAAATCAATTTTCCATGATTTTGTCATTTCTCAGAGTGTCAGCAGCGTGGTGACAACAGAAATTCCTCCCGATGCTGCCACTTGTGAAAAATGTAAAGCGGAAATCTTTGACCCCTTCAGCCGCTGGTATCGTTATCCCTTCACGAACTGTACTCATTGCGGTCCCCGACTAAGCATCATTCGCGCCATACCTTACGATCGCCTTAACACAAGTATGGCTAGTTTTGCCATGTGTGCAGAGTGTCGTCGGGAATACAAGGATGTTGAAAACCGTCGGTTTCATGCCCAACCGGTAGCGTGTCAGGTTTGCGGTCCTAAAGCTTGGTTAGAACGTTCCGATAGTAAACCAATTACACCTCATATGTTTTCTATGCTTGACGATGTTGATGCCGTTTGTACCCTGTTACAAAAAGGCGAGATTGTTGCCATAAAAGGGCTAGGTGGATTTCATCTCGCTTGCGACGCCACGCAGGAAAACGCTGTGCAAAAACTGCGCCAGCGTAAACAGCGCAATCAAAAGCCTTTTGCTTTAATGGCGCGAGACATGGCAATTATTGAAGAGTACTGCACTCCCAACGCCAAAGAAAGAGAATTACTCGAAAGTCCCGCTGCACCTATTGTGTTAATTCAGGCAAAAGGGGGAGACGACGACGAAAGGGGAAGTGGGAGAATACAATTCAAAACCCAAAATTCAAAATCCAAAACCCCCCGCCTAGCGCCCTCAATCGCGCCCGGGCAAAACACCTTGGGTTTTATGCTACCTAATACTCCCTTACACCACCTCATTTTGAGGCGGATGAATCGCCCCATTGTTCTGACAAGTGGCAATCTTTCTGATGAACCGCAATCTATTGATAATGTCGAAGCGCGTGAGAAGTTAGGAAAGATTGCTGATTATTTTCTCCTACATAATCGCGACATTGTTAACCGAGTAGATGATTCGGTGGTACGGGTTGTTGATGATAAAGTGCTAACCATCCGTCGTGCTAGAGGATACGCACCAGCGTCTATCAATTTACCACCAGGTTTTGAAAGCGTTCCTCAAATTTTAGCAATGGGCAGCCAGCTAAAGAATACTTTTTGTTTATTGCGAGATGGAAAAGCAATTTTATCTCAACATCAGGGAGATTTAGAAAATCCAGTAACTTTCCAATCTTATCAGGATACGCTCAATCTGTACTTAAATATACTTGAGCATCAACCAGAAGCCATTGCTGTTGATTTACACCCTGAATATCTATCTACCAAACTTGGTGAAGAACTCGCAGTTTCCAATCAGTACGGGCACGGCAGTGCCGTGCCCCAACTCCACATCCAACATCATCACGCCCATATTGCTGCTTGCATGGCAGAAAATGGTTTACATATTAACTCACCACCTGTTTTAGGTATTGCATTAGATGGATTAGGTTATGGCGAAGATGGAACATTGTGGGGCGGAGAATTTCTGTTAGCAGATTATCGCCAGTTTACAAGGCTGGCGACATTTAAGCCAATAGCAATGATTGGTGGAAAACAAGCAATGAAAGAACCTTGGCGTAACACTTACGCCCAGTTAATATCTGCCTTTCCTTGGGACGAATTAAAACAAAAATACGGAAATTTAGAAATTGTAGAATTTCTTGAACAAAAGCCACTGAAACTTTTGAATCAGCTTATAGAAAAAGAAATTAACTCTCCTCTATCTTCATCAGTAGGACGTTTATTTGATGCTGTAGCCGCTGCAATTGGTATCTGCCGAGAAGAATGTAGCTATGAAGGACAAGCAGCAATTGAAATGGAAACTTTAGCTGATACCACTATTTTAGATAATAAAGAAAATTTAAATTATTATTTTAACTTTGTTGTTTCAGATAGTATTTATCATATAGATTCACGTTCCATGTGGCAAGCCTTGCTAAATGATTTACAGCAGCATACTCCTCAAGCAATGATTGCTGCTAAATTTCACACAAGCTTAGCTCATGCCATTGTAGAAATGGTTGATAATCTCCGTCAGAAAAATGACATTCATCACGTTGTCCTAACAGGAGGAGTTTTTCAAAATTGTATTCTGTTAGAACAAGTTACCAAACGCTTACAAGCATTGGAAATCAATGTCCTCACTCACAGCGTAGTTCCAGCTAATGATGGGGGTTTATCCCTAGGACAAGCTGTTATTGGCGCTGCACAATTAATGAATTAATACTTTTTGTTAGTTAATTGTTACTTGTTAATTTTATAAAAATTACAATATAGCAACACTAAATGCTTTACGCAATACTCTCTCTTTTTTCCTTGCTCTGCGTCCTCTGCGTCTTGGCGGTTCATAAAAAAACAGAAAATACAAAATGTGTTTAGGAATTCCCGGTCAAATCATAGAAATAACCGACGTTAAACAAAAATTAGCTGTTGTCAACGTTGGTGGTGTCAAGCGTCAAGTTAATATTGCTTGCATTGTTGACGAACAGCATCCTGTTGAATCTTGCGTTGGCGATTGGGCATTAATTCATGTGGGATTTGCTATGAATAGAATTAACGAAAAAGAAGCTATGGAAACCTTGCAAATTTTGGAAGAATTAGCAGAAGTCGTAGCAATGGATTCCTAGTCAGCGCTGATTACAAGTCAATCGAAAATTTTCATAAAAACTAGATATGAAATACGTTGATGAATTCAGAGAACCGAGAAAAGCTGACGCTTTACTTCGTGCCATTCAAGAATTGTGCCAACAGCTAGAAAAGCCTATCAAAATCATGGAAGTATGCGGCGGTCATACTCATTCTATTTTTAAATATGGTATTGAAGATGTTTTACCTCAAGCAATTGAATTAATTCATGGTCCTGGTTGTCCTGTTTGTGTGATGCCAAAGGGAAGGTTAGATGATGCTATCTCTATCTCCCAAAATCCTAACGTCATCTTCACGACATTTGGAGATGCCATGCGCGTTCCCGGTTCCACAACAAGTTTGTTGCAAGCCAAAGCACAAGGTGCAGATATTCGCATGGTTTATTCTCCTTTAGATAGCCTGCAAATTGCTAAAGATAACCCCGATAAAGAAGTTGTCTTTTTCGCCTTAGGCTTTGAAACAACCGCCCCTAGTACTGCTTTGACTATCCTGCAAGCAGCATCTGAAAAAATTTATAACTTCAGTATGTTTTGCAATCACGTTCTCGTGATTCCCGCCCTAGAAGCACTGTTAGATAATCCGGATTTGCAACTTGATGGATTTATCGGTCCTGGTCATGTCAGCATGGTGATTGGTACTGAACCTTATCAGTTTATTTCCCAACAGTATCAAAAACCTATTGTGATTTCTGGTTTTGAACCTTTGGATATTATCCAATCAGTTTGGATGCTATTGCAACAAATTGTTGAAAAGCGTTGTGAAGTAGAAAATCAATATAATCGATTGGTAGAGGAAGCGGGAAATTCTGTGGCGATCGCCGCCATGAATCAAGTTTTTGAAGTCCGAGAAAGTTTTGAGTGGCGAGGTTTAGATGAAATTCCCAATTCTGCATTTAAAATGCGTCCTGAATATGCTGAATTTGATGCAGAAGTAAAATTTACCATTCCTAATCTAAAAGTTGCTGACCATAAAGCTTGTCAATGTGGAGAAATCCTCAAAGGAGTTTTGAAGCCTTGGCAATGCAAAGTCTTTGGCACAGCTTGCACTCCAGAAACACCGATTGGAACTTGTATGGTTTCTTCTGAAGGTGCTTGTGCAGCGTACTACAAGTATGGTCGCTATTCTCATGTTGCTAAGAAAATGATGTCTAAGAGCGTGTTTATAAAATAAATTTTAAATATGTAGGGTGTGTAAAAGCGCAGCGTTACGCACCTTCAAACGTGCGGTGCGTTACGGCTCAAAATAATTGTAGGCAACCCAAAATATTTGTCGAGCCGTAACACACCCTACTTAAGATTTTCTTTATAAACACACTCTAAGAAATAGTGGTAGATATGGTGAGAAAACCATAACATAATTACGAATTACGAAGTAGGCATTACGAATTATTTTGTCACTTTCAGTATTAAAGTCAATCCTGTAGACTTTAACACTGTGACACAGACAACAACAGAATCATCTCCATGCAACTCAACCACGGCATCACACAACACAACTCAAAACGCCTCCGCGTCGTAATTGCAGGAGGTTCAATGGGTGGTTTATGTGCAGGGTTAGCCCTACGCGGCATCGGTTGTGATGTAGAAATTTTTGAGCGTGGTTCCTACAATGAAGCAAATCTTACGCCTAGTACTGTGCAAAGTCGAGGTGCTGGTCTTGTCCTACAAATGGAAATCAATCGGTTTCTGGCAGAACATGGTATCACGACAGCAGAAGCCCTGGGTGTGACTTCGTGGAAGAGACAGTACATTATTGGAGATGGCAGCATTATTTGGGAAGAATCAGCGCCTCAATTGATGACTTCTTGGGATATGTTGTATCGTCAACTGCGGAAAGTTTTCCCAGATCAACACTACCATCAAGGAAGTAAGGTTATTGGTGTTGAGCAGAGTGACCACTGTCTAGTAATCCGCTTTGAAGACGGACGGAAAGAAAAGTGTGACCTACTTATTGGGGCTGACGGTGTTGATTCAACCATACGCCAACAACTGCTACCGGATACCGTTCCGCAGTATGCAGGGTATGTAGCATGGCGAGGACTGATAGACGAAAGTCTTCTTTCCTCAGACGTTGCGAAATTTTTCGCCGAACAATTTACCTTGTTTCACGGACCCGGTATGCAGGCACTATGCTATCTGGTACCTGGACCAAATGGGGAATTAGACGAAGGGAAACGTCGCATCAACTGGCTTTGGTACTTAAATGTCGTAGATGGTGACGAGTTGAAGACAGTGATGAGTGACCGCGAAGGACGAGTGCGGAAGTTTTTCTTGCCTCAAGGAGAAGTCCGAGAGTCAGTCATCCAACAGATGAGAGTGGCGGCAAAGGGATATCTACCAGAAATCTTTCAGTATCTATTTGAACTGACAGAAAAACCCTTTATTCAACCCATCTACGACTTATCAGTGCCGCGTCTGGTTTTCGGGCGGGTGTGTTTAATCGGCGATGCTGCATTTGTAGTTCGACCTCATACGGCTGCTGGTACTTTTAAAGCTGTCACGAATGCGATCGAACTGGCACAAGAGTTACAGGAATCTGGCGGTGATGTGGTGGCGGCGCTAGAAAAATGGGAACCAATCCAGTTAGCGATGGGGAATTACCTTAGGCTTTTAGGAGTCAATCTCGGAAACCGTTCTGGATTGGGTCAGTATGTTTTGCCTAGAGTAAAGTCTAGGGTGTAGAAACTTTGTGGAGTAGGCATCTTGCCTGCCTCAAACCAGACGCCTGATATCATGTTCGCTTAGGTTTTCTGTAGGGTGGGCATTGCTTATTAATATTTCAAATGTGGATCAGACTTTTATGGGCAATGCCCACCCTACGAAGTCAAATATTTAAACAGAATTTAGGATGAATTCCTTCTCTAACTCAGCACAGCATTTCCTGTTTCAAAAAGTTGAAAAAGTTCGCCGCCATCCAAGTAAAATGCGAGATACTCATATCACCCTCGCGCATGGTAGCGGTGGCAAAGCAATGCGCGATTTAATTGATGATATCTTTGTCAAGAATTTTGATAATCCTACTCTCTCTCAATTAGAAGACCAAGCCAGCTTTGATTTAGCGAGTCTTATGAAACAGGGAGACAGGCTTGCTTTTACCACTGATTCTTACGTTGTAGATCCTTTATTTTTCCCAGGTGGTGATATTGGAGAATTAGCCATCAATGGTACAGTTAATGATTTAGCAATGAGTGGTGCCAAACCGTTATACCTTAGCTGTAGTGTCATTTTAGAAGAAGGGTTTGCTGTAGAAACTTTGCGGCGTGTTGCCGAAAGTATGCGAACAGCCGCAAAAAAAGCTGGCGTACAAATTGTCACTGGTGACACGAAAGTTGTTCATCGCGGTGCAGCAGATAAATTGTTTATTAATACTTCTGGTATTGGTGTCATTCCCACAGGAGTTAATGTTTCTGCCCACAACATTCAACCAGGAGATGCAGTCATTATTAATGGTGAATTGGGCAATCATGGCACAGCAATTTTAATTGCCCGCGGGGAATTAGCATTAGACACTGATATTGAAAGTGACTGTCAGCCGTTGAATGGTTTAGTTGAAACTATCCTCAATGCCTGTCCCGATATTCATGCTATGCGGGATGCCACACGCGGTGGTTTAGCCACAGTCTTAAATGAATTTGCTCTCAGTTCTGGTGTGGGAATTCGTTTAGATGAACAGTCTATACCAGTGCGTGAAGAAGTCAATGGTGTTTGCGAAATTTTAGGTTTAGACCCATTGTATTTGGCAAATGAAGGTAAGTTGGTGGTGGTGGTAGGACGCGAAAATGCTGACACTGTTTTATCAGCGATGAAATCTCACCCAGCCGGAAAAAATGCTTGTATTATCGGTGAAGTTATTTCCTCACCTCCTGGTGTTGTCTTGTTAAAAACTGTTTTTGGTACTGAACGTATTGTTGATATGCTTGTTGGCGATCAGTTACCAAGAATTTGTTAATTACGATTTTTTGCAAAAATTATGATGAATGGATATTTAGAACCACAGATGGACACAGATGGACACAGATAATTTATCGGTGTTCATTTGTGTACCCTCCAAAAAGTCGCCTTTGGCGTCTACATCTGTGGTTTCATTTTCCTAAATTTTATTTTTGCAAAAGGTATATTGTGGTACGTTACATTGCAAAAATATCCTTTGGCTATTGAAATTCAATGCACGAATTAGGAATTACTCAAAATATTGTGGCTATTGTATCTGAATATGCAAATGGTGTAAAAGTCAGAAGAGTATTATTAGAAATTGGTAAGCTTTCAGCCATTATGCCAGATGCAGTGCGATTTTGTTTTGATATTTGTACTCAAGGTACTGTTTTAGAAGGGGCAAATTTAGAAATTTTGGAAACTCCAGGATTAGCCAAATGCCGCCAATGCCGTGCAGAAATTCCTTTAGAAAATCCTTTTGGAAGCTGTCAATGTGGTAGCGTGCATTTGGACTTAATATCTGGGCAAGAACTGAAAATTAAGGAAATAGAAATAGAGGAACTATGTGTGTAACCTGTGGTTGTTCTGATGATGCCGAAGTCAAAATTACCAATCCTGAGACAGGTGAAGTAGCAACCATGAATTCTTCAAGTGATACTCAGCACCATCATCATACTCACACTTTACCAGATGGCACTGTCATAACTCATTCCCACAGTCACGACCCTATCACTGAAGCATTTCGAATTCATGCCAAGATACATAATACAACTCTCTCTTTAGAGCATGATATCTTAGCAAAAAATAACTTAATAGCCGCCCAAAATCGAGGATGGTTTAAAGGTCGAAATATCCTCGCATTAAATCTTATGAGTTCTCCTGGTGCAGGAAAAACGACTCTGTTAACTCGAACCATCAATGATTTAAAGCATCAGTTACCTATTAACGTTATTGAAGGCGATCAAGAAACCACAAACGATGCCAAAAAAATTCAAGAAACCGGTTGTCAAGTTGTTCAAATTAACACAGGAACAGGTTGCCATCTGGATGCAGCGATGGTGGAACGAGGGTTAGAACAACTGAATCCACCTTTAAATTCAGTAGTGATGATTGAGAATGTTGGCAATCTTGTTTGTCCGGCTTTATTTGATTTAGGAGAACTTTTTAAAGTCGTGATTCTCTCGGTTACAGAAGGAGAAGATAAGCCGATAAAATACCCCCATATCTTCCGCGCCAGTCAAGTGATGATTCTCACGAAAATAGATTTGCTGCCTCACGTACAATTTGACGTTCAGCGTTGCATAGAGTACGCCCAGCAAGTTAATCCCCAGATTCAAGTTTTTCAGGTTTCTGCACTAACTGGAACTGGATTAGAAAATTGGTATGAGTGGCTGTTACAGAAAGTGCTATATAGCTAATCTTACAGTAATTAGAGAGTACCAAAAAGTAAATTATCCATATATGTAGGGTGGGTTAGGCGCACGACAGTTAAGGTTTTACATACAGGACTTGCATTGCGCCGTAACCCACCATTGTTTGGGTGACTACAAATTGGAGATTTTTTTAATTGCAAATCCCTTTTCTATGATTACACCATACATCGTAAGGTGGGCATTGCCTACAAATCATCAGGTGGGCATTGCCCATAAAAGCTTATCTAATGGACATTTGAGATATCACTGAGCAATGCCCACCCTACAGAGAACTATAGCTAATAAGCTAGATGAGATGGAAGTTGAACTGCGAAATCGTTAATGTAAGTTTTGCCATTTACCAGAAAAGATACTTTCAGTTGCGATCGCTATTCTTAATAAATCTTCCTTTAACAGCGGTGGCCATTCAACTCCTACTCTGCGCCCCGCTGCAAAAAGCTGTTGACTTTTGATGCTTAACTGGTATAAAACATAAGCTAATTCTTTGTCTACAACAGTAGCATCTTTTAGACCTTCAAATACTACTTTCAATGCCAACAAAATCGAGGTTATCTGACCAGGTACTGGTGGTTTTCCTTGCTGTAGACGCATTAACAAGGCATCTGGGTTTTCCTCGTTTATGACTGTTTGGTCTATCAAAAATTTATACGCAGTTTCGTAATTCATGTTTGAGGGGCATCCATCACACCGTTGCCTACTTATTCTGTAGAGACGTTGTATGGAACGTCTCTATACGTGTGAAATTTTCACAAAAAATCCTTAACTCAACGGTATTGCATTTTAACGGATAAGCCAAAAAAATATAGAAACGCAAAATTAGGCGTTTCTACCTTGTATCTCTGCATTTTTCCACGAAATCATCCCAAAATCTGGGCAATCATCCGGTTCGCTTGCGACAGATAACCGCCACCGAATAAATTGAAATGATTCAAGACGTGATACAGGTTGTATAGAGTTTTTCTTTGCTCATACCCTTCATCTAACTGCCAAACTTCGTTATAACCCCGATAAAACGCTGCTGAAAAACCACCGAACAGTTCAGTCATGGCGATATCAACTTCGCGATCGCCAAAATAAGTAGCTGGATCAAAAATCACTGGTTCTCCTGAAACAGTACATCCAGCGTTTCCTCCCCACAAATCACCATGTACCAAAGAGGGCTGCACTTTGTGCGCCAAAAGTTCAGGAATTGCCTGTAGTAACTCTTTTTCTTGAGGAAAATGACCACCCTTGCGCCTTGCTAACTGGAATTGATACCCCAGCCGATGTTTGGCATAAAACTCTGCCCAATCTGCTGTCCAAGTATTGATCTGAGGCGTGGAACCGATAGTATTGTTGATGTCCCAGCCAAAATCCCCCTCACTTCCCCCCTTACCAAGGGGGGACTGAGGGGGGTTCCATCGGTGCATCGCCGCTAACTTTCGCCCCATTTCTTCCCAAGATTTGGTATTACCTGAACCTATTTCCAGCCACTCCAACACCAAATAGCTGGAATTACCAGCAGTACCCCAACAAATGGGTTTGGGAACGCGGATTGTTGCTGTTTTGTACATTTGCTGTAAGCCCAGCGCCTCAGCCTCAAACATACCAACTTGCGACGCTTGGTTAAACTTAACAAAGTAGGTGTGCTGACCATCAGAGATACTATAACCTTGATTGATACATCCGCCACCAACTGAACGCCGTTGCGACGATTGAAATTTTTCGCTCCTCGCTTGGCTAATATGGGCATCAATTTCAGTCCACATCATGGGAATAGGGAATAGGGGGATGAGGGAGATGAGGGAGATGAGGGAGATGAGGGAGATGAGGGGGATAATTTCCTCATCATCCCCAGTTTAAAATGGTTTGAGGACAACGACACCGTAAGCATCTGGGGAAAGAAATTCTTGTGCCGCTTGCATCAAGTCAGTTGCATCATGTGCCTGAATGCGGGCTGGATAGTTAAATGCTGGTTCCAAATCTCCCACCATTGATTGGTAGTAGCCGTATAAATTAGCGCGATCGCTTGGTGTTTCATTGCCAAAAATAAATCTGTTAGCCACTTTCGTCCGCACGCGAGCAATTTCCGCTTCTGTCACCATCTCTGTTTGTAAATTGCGCATATGTTGGACAATACCAGCCTCTACAGCTGGCAAGTTCTCCACCGCACAATAAGCTGCAATGTAAAAAGTTCCCTGCAACTGTTGCGTGATATTACTGACAGAAATACCGGAAACCAGCCCTCGTTCTTCCCGCAAATCCCGCACCAGCCTTGATGTCAGTCCATGTCCTAGAATTCCCGCTAAAATATCCAATGCATAAGTCTTCTTTAATTGCTTTAACCCAGGGACTCGCCAAACCATCACGAGTCTTGCTTGCTGGAGGCTTTCGTCAATAAATTCTCTACGGACAATTTCTGTAAACGCAGGTTCAGGGTTAGCGAGTAAGTGGTGAGTAGTGAGTGGAGAGTGCTGATTTTTAGCGACTTTTTCAAATCCATCCGCAACAATTTCAATCAACTCTTCCACGGGTAAATTGCCTACAGCCACAGCAGTGATTTCGCGCGGTTGATACCAAGTTGCATGAAAATCTCGCATCTGCTGAGGTTGCAGTTGAGAAATAACAGTTTCTGGTCCCAAAACGGAACGCCGATAAGGAAGCTCATCAAAAGCTGTCTCCATCGCCCGCCCAAAAGTGCGGCGACGGGGATTATCTTCCGAACGCCGAATTTCTTCCAAAACTACCAATCGTTCGCGTTCAAAAGCTGGGTCAGGTATGCTAGCGTTCAGGACAACATCAATTTGCAGAGGGGCAAGGTCTGCAAAATCCTTGGGAGCAGTCGTAATGTAGTAATGGGTATAGTCTTGACTTGTAGCAGCATTGGTAACAGCACCCCGCTCTTCTATTTGACGTTCAAACTCGCCGCTTGCTAGTCGCTCAGTTCCCTTGAAAATCATATGCTCTAGAAAGTGAGCCATACCGTTAATCGTATCTGACTCGGCGGCGGAACCAACGTTAACCCACAAGCTTAGGTTAACTGCTTCAACTGGCATCTGCTCTGCTATTATGGTCAAACCATTAGGCAACTGGTGCAGCTTTGGGGCATTAAGACGAGGAAAGTTCAGCAGGGTTGAGGTCATTTGTACTTGTGGGGTGAGCCTATACTTTTTTAATTTTACCTACCACTGAATTTCGTACCGAACTTCTCAGTACATAGCTAGGAGTTTGCTGAAAAAAGGTCTCACACCACAAAAACAGACAAATTGCCCCAATGTCTGCGAACTTGGTCAGCTTGCTTGGTGTCGGGTAGAGCTATGCTTTTCCTTAGAAGGGAGGGAGCCAACTTCGTGACTTTTTAATCAGTCAAGGAGTCTGAGCAAAATCTACGACTTTTATCACTTAATATAAAATTATAATTATAAATATTAAGAAATATGTCATAAACATCAATGCCAGGTTATCGTATTGGCAAAAGCAAATCCCGCGTCATAGTTATCGGTGCCGGAATAGGCGGACTCACTGCTGGGGCATTATTAGCACATAGAGGTTACAGTGTCTTAGTTCTGGATCAAGCCCTCGTACCAGGAGGGTGCGCTTCTACGTTTAAACGTAAAGGGTTTACCTTTGATGTAGGAGCCACCCAGGTAGCAGGGTTGGAACCAGGGGGAATTCACCACCGGATTTTCACGGAATTGGAAATTGACTTACCGCAAGCAACGCCTTGTGATCCCGCTTGTGCAGTGTATTTGCCTGGTGAAGACACACCCATTAACGTTTGGCGAGATCCAGACAAATGGAAAGAGGAACGACAAAATCAGTTTCCTGCTAGCGAACCATTTTGGCAGTTGATGGCAGCTTTGTTTAAAGCCAGTTGGGAATTTCAAGGACGCGACCCAGTGCTACCGCCACGTAACCCGTGGGATTTATTACAGCTTACCAAAGCAGTGCGTCCTAGTACATTCAAAACTGTACCCTACACATTGTTTACAGTTGGGGATGCATTGCGCGCCTACAAGTTGGCAAACGACCACCGCTTAAAAACATTTTTGGATTTGCAACTCAAGCTCTACTCTCAGGTAGATGCAGAGGAAACAGCTTTGCTTTATGCGGCAACAGCGTTGAGTGTGTCGCAACTGCCGCAGGGGTTGTATCATCTTCAAGGTAGTATGCAAGTCCTGAGCGATCGCCTAGTAGAAGCCCTAGAAAAAAATGGTGGCAAGTTGCTTATGCGCCACACGGTGGAACATATCAAAGTCGAAAAGGGCAAAGCGAACACTGTAGTCATTCGCAATCAGAAAACTGACGAAGTCTGGACAGAAGGTGCTGACCACGTAGTTGCCAATGTTACCGCACAGAATTTGGTGCAGTTGTTGGGGAATAAGGTTCCCAATGGTTATCAGCGACGAGTAGAAAAACTACCACCGGCATCAGGTGCTTTTGTTGTGTATTTGGGCGTAGACGAAAGCGCTATTCCTTCTGGATGTCCACCTCATCTTCAATTTATGTATGATGCCAATGGTCCGATTGGCGAGAATAATTCTCTGTTTGTTTCTGTGAGTCATCCAGGAGATGGGCGCGCTCCAGATGGAAAAGCAACAATTATTGCTTCTTCGTTTGTAGATGCACAACAGTGGTGGCTGACTGAGGATTATGAGGGGTTAAAGCAACAGTATACACAAGAAGCTATCTCCAACCTGGCAAAGTTCTTTTACCTGAAACCAGAAACCATTGTTCATGTAGAAGCAGCCACTCCCCGCACTTTTGCAAGGTACACAGCACGCGATCGCGGTATTGTTGGTGGTATTGGTCAAAGGATATCCACTTTCGGTCCTTTTGGTTTTGCCAATCGTACACCCATCAGCAACCTGTGGCTTGTTGGTGACTCCACCCATCCAGGCGAAGGGACTGCTGGTGTCAGTTACTCAGCGCTGACAGCAGTCAAGCAGATTGAAGCTCAAAAATATTAAGAACGCAGAACCCAGAACACAGAATGCAGAATAACAAGGAAAAAGCGGGGGTAAAGAACTGTAAGCTTAGCTTAGCTTGTTGGGTTTTCATACGGTAAACCCAACAGACTTCCTTTGTCTGAATCTAGTGCTTCATGTCATTAATAGTGAGGGTTTGTAGAGACGTTGCATGCAACGTCTCTACGGAATTTCTGCAATTTAACAACGTGTCAAAACTAATGACACAGACCACTAGGCGTTCCACTCAGCCATCCTGGACAGCAAATCTTCAAGTTGCCTATTATCCTGGATAACGTCCAAATCGGGGTCAGTCTTGACAAATATGTGAAAATTCGGGTTAATTTTCAGCGCTGTCTCAAGGCTTTCAATCGCTAGCGATTCTTTTCCTAATCGGGCTGCACAACAAGCGCTATTATACCAAGCATACTCATCGTCTGAGTTCAGTTCAATTGCTCTTTGATAGCTTGCAAGCGCCTCATCATAGCGCTCTAAATATCTCAAAGTATCTCCTATTTTGTAGTAAGTCCAAAATTCATCTGAACGGATATATTGGGCTTCGTTATAACTTTTGAGCGCTTCTTCATAGCGACCCAAATGTCTCAAGGCATCTCCCCGACGAAACCACGCCCAATAATCGTTACGACGAATTGATAAAGCCTCATCGTAATCGGAAATTGCTTCTTCATAGCGTTCCAAATGTCTCAAAGCATCTCCGCGACGAAACCAAGCCCAATAATCATCGCGGCGAATTGCCAAGGCTTTGTCAAAATTGGCGATCGCTTCCTCAAATTGCTCTAGTTCTTCTAGGAAAATATTGCCGCGATTATACCACGCCCAGTAATCATTAGGGCGAAGTGCCAATGCTCGGTCAAAGCTTGCGATCGCTTGCTCATATTGACCCAATTCCCGCAGGACGCTACCTCGGTCATACCACAGCCAGTATTCATCAGGGCGAATTTCTATAGCTTTGTTGTAATAGGCGATCGCTTCTTCGTAACGTCCTTGCTTTTCAAGCCGTTTCCCCTGTCGATACAAGTCTCTATAGTCTTGTGTGACGAGCGATGGAGTATCTGCCTCAGTTGGTGCTGCTGGACTCATTCTTGATTCCCCAAAAAGTTACTATCGTTACAGACAAGCGCACTATTTATATTATGGGAAAGTCCTAGAGTAATTTAAATATTCGGGTAAGAAGGCAAACAGATTGGCTAGTATTTCTGAGAGTGCAATGTTTCCCCACATGCTGTGATTGTATTTACACGCTTTTCACCGTGTTTTCACAGTGCATTAGTCTTTAAGTTCAGTTTCTTGGTTGAGCCTTAGTTTCTGTTAAGACAACCACCTAAATAATACGATGCAAAAGCTAGATAAGGTTTTTACGTACTCCCGCCCAACGTTAAGTTGGTGTGCAAAAACAAAGATTTTAATTTTCTGGAATGGGCAAGCCCCTAGTTGTAGAGATTATTAGAGCATTTTATTTATAACTAAACTCTATAACTAACCGAAGGGGATATAACCCCACTGTTGTAATCAAAAGCCCGGTCGTCGTGACTGGGCTTTTGACATAGGTGAATGTTCTGCTGTTTCAGGGTTTTGGGCAGCTAGCAGCAGGAGTCGCCATAGCATGAGCTTTGGATGCATCGGAGATCAAGGTTACTTGACCCTTGCCGTTGAATACCCAACCGGTAGCAGGGACAAATTTTATAGCCTCAGGTTTAGACTGTGGTAACTCCGCAGGTTCCTGTTTCGCTTGCTGTTGTGTTGTGATAGCTGATAGACGAGTATCTAACCATACGACATCAGTGCTGAGGGGTTCGTTAGGACTGGGGGGTAAACCGCCACGTCCCGTGACAATAAACTTACTACCTTCTGCTTCAGCAATAGCTGTACAGCTTGTGTTTATTACGCTTGACATATCTGTTAACACCGTGGGTAGTTCCACAAATCCTTTGCTTGGGTCAATATCTGGTGTATTGATAATTACTTGACCTTCTAAAGTTGGGCTGGTTTGGGAAAATGCCGTGATATCGTTTGTTTGTGAATTTTCAGGCTTCAATTGGTTTGGATCGGTGGTTCCCAACAGGCGGCTCAAGTCTTCTCGACTACGCTGTTGGATACCAAAATTACTTAAAGATGTGATTTTGATTTTGCCACCACCGCCAGTAGATGCATTAGCGGTAATGTCGCTGTTTTCATTCGGGACAGTAACAATAAAGCCATTGGGAATATTGATGTTTATGTTGCCACCATTACCACTACCAGTTGCAGTGGTGGAGATAGAACTTCCAGTATTCTGACGACGCAACAAAAGTAAGTTTCCTATCTGTAGCTCAATATCTCCACCCCTACCTGTATTGCTTGCATCGCTACGAATACTCGCATCTTGCATCTGCAATTTCTTTGCACTAATGTAGATTTTTCCACCGTCAGCCACGCCACTAGTGTTTGTATTTATACTTGCAGACTTGATATCAAAAGAGTCTGTGACTTTAAAGTTGATTTCTCCAGCTTTACCTGTGCTCTGTGTCACGCTATCAATCTTGGCACTTTCAATCTGCACATTCTTGGCAGTGATGCTGATAGTTCCAGCATCACCTGTACCTTCACTCTTAGCAGTTATACCTGATTTAGTCACCCGAAAAGAGTCTCTGGCATTAATAAATATGTTGCCTGATTTACCCGAAGCAGACGCACTGCTATTGATACCTCCATCAATCTGCACATTGTTGGCATCAATCCTGATAGTTCCAGCATCACCTGTACCAGAACTGTTAGCATTTATAGCTCCTTTGGTAACCCCAAAAGAGTCTGTGGCATTAATAAATATGTTGCCTGATTTACCCGAAGCAGACGCAATGCTACCGATCCCTCCATCTGAAATCTGCATATTTTTGGCACTTATGGTGATAGTTCCAGCATCACCTGTACCAGAACTGTTAGCAGTTATACCTGCGCGGTTCACGTTAAAAGAGTCTTCTGCCTTAATAAAGATGTTTCCTGATTTACCATTGTCAGTATCAGTCTTAATATTCCCATCTTCAATCTGCAAATTATTAGCGGTAATCTGGATAGTTCCAGCATTACCTGTGCCGGAACTTTTTACATTGATATCTGGATTATTGAGTACAAAAGAGCCTCTGACATTAATGTTAATTTCTCCGCCATTAGCCGTGCTATCTTTCCCCGTAGTGCTAGTAACAGCGGCAGATTGCAGTTGAAAAGAATTTGCATCGATCTTGATTTTTCCACCATTACTTCCCAATGAAGATTCATTTCCAATACCAGAATTGCGCATTAGCAAATCGCCAGCTTTGATCTTGATTTCGCCGACACTGCCTATACTAGTAGAAGTCGCATTAATACCAGATTCCTGTTCAAGCTGCAGGGAAGAATTACCTTCAATGTTTATCACTCCGCCATTACCAGTACCAGAGGTTTTGCTCTGTAACGCACTGTTATTCCTAACAACAAAAGAATTAGCTTTAATGTTTATCTGTCCACCATTACCTGTGCTATTTTCCCCCGTAGTGCTGTTTAGCCCACTTTTATCGCTGAGAACAAAAGAATTAGCTTCAACGTTTATGACTCCGCCATTACCTATATTAGAGGTAGTGCTGCCTAGCCCACTTTGATTGCTAACAACAAAAGAATTAGCTTTAATGTTTATAACTCCGCCATTACCTGCACCAAAGGTTTCGCTGCCTAGCCCACTTTGATTGCTGACAACAAAAGAATTAGCTTCAACGTTTATCACTCCGGTATTACCTGCACCAAAGGTTTTGCTGCCTAGGCCACTTTGATTGCTGGTCTCAAAAGAATTCTTAGCTATGACGGTAACGTCTCCTGCGCTTCCCGATGCTGTTGCCTGAGTTCCTCCGCCACCATTATTCTTAAACGTAATGTTGTTGGCTTCCAGCTTTATTTGTCCGCCATTGCCAAAACTGAAGCTGTTAGCGCCGATGTTAGATCTATCGACAACGATGGCATCGCCAACAATGCTGATTTGTTGGCCATTTTTGTCGCCCAGCGTATCAGATCGTACTATTGATTCCGAAGTGAAATTAATATTTCTACCAGTAACTGCAATTGCACCACCGCGATCGCCTGTAGCACTCAGAAACGATTTTTCTCTTAACTCGATGTCTGCAAAACTGGTTGTGCCTTCATAACCCAGCTTCCAACCTTGTTCTATCGGGACAAGACTTACTGTCCCATTGCTACCAACACTGCCGATTTCAATACGTCCTGCTGGTGACTTGAGAACGCCACCCGAAATTGACACATTCCCTCCCACCAGTGCTAAGGTTTTTCCCACCTCTAATCCTGGAACGTTACTGTTAAGACGGGGAGCGGCTTCTTTGTTTTTAGAGCCATTACTATACTCGATGATATCTTTTTCATATGAAAATTCGTGCCCTGGTCCGTTCACCTGAATTTCTTTAGGATTTGAACCAAATTGCAACCCCAATGGAACGCTGATCGTTAATAGAGGAGTGGTACCAGGATTGGTTGCGCTAAATTCCGTACCATCAGCAAACTTCAGACTGCTCGCAGTACTACCAATAAACGAACCTCCAATATTTAACCGTGCATTCGGTCCAAAAACAATGCCATTGGGATTTATTAGGAATAGGTTAGCAGTGCCGTTAGCTCGGATGAAACCATCAATATTAGATCCTAACCCACCTGTGACACGGCTAATAATGTTGGCAATATCAACCCCATTGTTAAAGAAAGCTTCGCTACCAGTGGGAACAGAGAACTGTTGAAAGCTGTGGAACAAATTGCCACCCGCTTGAGTTCCGCCAGTGATATTTATGGTATTACCAGAGCCTGTGATGATAGAATTATTAGGTAGAGTAGTATCCGGCGTAATTTGAGCACAAGCGCAATGTGCACTCCAAATATACACACCACCCATCGCAATTCCTGAGAGCCAACCCCAACCACGACCTAACTTGGACACTGCACCCTCCAGATTTTTACGGTATCTGCACTAATACTCAGTAAATCATAATTGCTACTGACATCGCTATTTACGCATGGTGCTGTAAGCAATAACTTTTGTGTACACTAGCAGTAAACCATTTAATGCACAGTTATGACTTCCCAAGGAACGTCAGTTGAGGATTTAGTACTCGTTGCTGGTGCTACAGGTGGAGTGGGGCAACTTGTGGTCAGCAATCTGTTAGAGAAGGGCTATAAAGTTCGTGTCCTCACACGCAATGCCGCAAAAGCCCAAAAGATGTTTAATGACAGAGTAGAAGTTGCCATTGGTGACATACGCGACGCGAATACACTACCAGCAGCGATGCAGGATGTCACCCACATCATATGCTGCACTGGAACTACCGCCTTTCCTTCTGCTAGGTGGGAGTTTGACCAAACTCCTAACTTAATTGAATGGGTTCAGGTGTTTCTTGACCCCAAATATGGTGAAGCAAAGGCAAAGAATACTCCTGCAAAAGTTGATGCACAAGGTGTCAGCAATATAGTAGCAGCAGCACCTCGCAACTTGAAGCGGTTTGTTTTTGTGTCTTCCAGCGGAGTTCTTCGCAAGGATAAGCTTCCTTTTAGTATCCTTAATGCATTTGGCGTACTTGATGCCAAACTCAAAGGTGAGGAAGCTGTCATGAGTTCCGGATTACCCTACACCATCATCCGTCCTGGACGTCTCATTGATGGTCCCTATACCTCATACGACCTCAATACCTTGTTAAAGGCAAAAACAGGAGGGAAGTTTGGTGTTGTGTTGGGTAAAAACGATACACTCTCCGGTCAGACTAGCCGGATTGATGTGGCAGCCGCCTGTGTAGAATGCATTTCTAGCCCTTTTTGTCAAGGGTTAGTTTTTGATTTAGTAAACCAGGGACCAAGACCGTCTGTGATTGACTGGGAAGCGCTTTTCTCCCAGCAAGGCAACCCTTCTGAATAAGAGCGTAAAGCGCTAATTGTCACTGCAAAAAGTGCATCAACTCTGACTGATTCGCGGCTGTTGCTTGCTCGACAGAGTGAAGCACCTCGCGTTGGAGTTGAGTGCGATTAGCAATGCCTGTGTCCCTTGAGTGATGGCGCAGCGGTTGAAATTCCTGCCAAATTTGCTCCCGCACGCCTTGTAAAAAGATTCGCCATTCACTCTCTACATCTTGAGTACGAAGTATGCAATCTATAAATTCTTCTACAATTGCGTAAATCGCTAGGCTAGGTTCGCTCAGCAACTCTTTCAAGGCTTTTTCGCACTTACCAATAGTTTCTGCATAAGCTATCTTAAGATTAAGTACTACTTGTTCAGCAGAAGGCGAGCCGGAAAGCTTTAGGGTTGCAGGCTCATTTGGAGTGAGTCCATCCAAATGTTTGCGAATACGGTACTGTAATAATCCCCGGTAAGAAAGCTTAAACTCAGCGAGCGTTTGGAACCCATACTTCAGTTGACTCGGTATCCCTGGTACGAGTTCATCGGGTATCTGGGCAGCAATGTCTGCAATAAATTGAGTTCCTTTAGCTTGCGTCAGTTTTCCCAAATGTCCCTTTTCCATCAGTACGTAAGCCACTTGCGATTTGACTTTGTCAAGCGATCGCTCCAAACCCGTATCTATTAACAACAGATGTTTCGATAAATGGGCGCGGATTTGATTGAGGTACTTTTCGTATACAATGGCGTAGCTCTTTTCAACACAAAAGCGCTGTTCTATTTCTTGAATTGACGGAATTCCTGTATCACTTCGACAAGCCTGCAAAGCTACTTCTACTTGCTTTTTAAAGTCCATATCAACTGCTTCTCGCTTTTTCCTCAGATCCTTAAGCAGTTTCTCCAAACTATTTGTCAAAGTCCACCAAAGCTCCTTGAATTTTACCTCGAACAATGCAAACCTATGAATATCATCATGGGTTGCTAAATCTATAGCCTTGCTGACTTTCTCTAACTCAGCTTTCACTTGGTTTTGGAGTAAAATTAATCGCTGTTGGCACAAGGAAGCGTATTTGTAATCTAAATCAGTGATGTTTGCCTTCAAGTAATCAAGAACTCGCTCAAGAACTTTGTCAGCTTCTTGAGTATTAGCGCAGTTAGCTGTTACGCATTCAACAACATCGATATTTTTGTTGGCAATGTCGCTCGCCAAATCTTGGCAACTTTTTGAGTTGTCGCGAAAGCGTGAATCAACTTCCGTACGGTTGAGTATCATGAAGGACCACAAGTTGATTGGCAGATCAGCTTGTAGTGCACGTACCGTGTCATACAGGCGTACATCTACATGTGTCCAAGAGTCGCCAGTTGACTTTGGCATCCGCACAAACAAGATCACATCAACTTGTTCCCCTAAAATTTTCATCAGATGCTGTTGCTCGCAAATGCCTGTATCACCCAAACCAGGCATATCGACAAAGGCTATTTGTCCAACATCAGCGTTAGGATATTTACAAACAATCTTCACTTCCCGTACTGCCAGATAGTGAAACTGCGGTGCTAATGATGGGTTTACCGAGCCAGGCGACGGCGTAAGCGCTACGCGCACACTTGGTGTTAGCGTAAGCTCTTCGCTCCGCGACGAGCCAGGCGCAGCGTCTTTGTACGAGAACCCCGAAGGGTTAAAAAATATACGCTGAACGTAGGGACTTTCCTGAGCCACATACTTCCGAATCTGATCTTTAGAAATGCGGCGAGGTGAGGGTTGCTGAAATAAGTGGCGATACTTATCCCAATGTATGTGATACTGTGCTAGTTGTTCATACATCCCTCCCTGCTCAGGATATTTAGGATCGTCACTGGGCAACAAAGGCAGAGGTTTTGCGGCAAACTCATCAATTGTCTTCGGCTTTTCGCTTAAGCGAAGTTTTTCATAACAAGGACTAATAACTTCATTTAGGAATGACTGCTCTGAGTGAAACCAAACCTCAGCGTAAGTTTCTTCATTATGATTGTTATAAATAATACTACGAGCCGCCGTGCAATAATGCCTTTCTCCATCTGGAATTTCAGCACCCGTCAGTCCTGTTAAACTTTGTAGCAGCCGACTCTTACCTTGCTTTGCTCTTCCAACGACTCCAATATTGAGTGTCTTGCGGCAAAAGCGCTCTTTGAGTTTCACTAGCGCTTCCAATTCAGTATTAATACTAGATTGTAATGTTGCCAAATTAATTTCTCCCAAAAGCCCAGCCACATTTGGGTCATCAACTTGTCTAAGCAACTGATAACGATATTTTTGAAGATGACGAATTGCTGAGTCAAGAGATTTGAGTTCCGCCTCTATACCTGCTATTTTTTCAGCCAAAGGTAGGCGCTTTTCAATAATGCTGGTAATGCTCGCAGTCTTATTTGTGTTCATTTAACAGCGTATTTTTCCGTTATTAAGTATATACCTAAAATTAGACTAAACCGATACATATAGCAGATACGAAAATCTACTTATACTTTTACTAAAGAAAGATTGATATTTGATATCATTTGGCAGCGCTAGTCATATTTTTCCCAACCAAACCAGCAAAATGAACAATCTTGTATAAAGAAACGGTAAAATAGCACAGGTTCTGATGCCGATAAGAAACGCTGACACCTATGGACAGTGACATACAACTTCCTTGGCAGCAAGAGAGAGTGATTCGCCACAGCCAACGCCTGATGCAAAGTTTTTACTATTGGACGGGACGTTCTCTGTTATATGCTAACGGTTCACCACAGGAAATAGCGCAGGCACTGTTTGATGCACCGTTTGTTTTAGTTTCTCATGGCACGCAATCAGATCCAATCTTTAATTATGGCAATCGTAGGGCGTTGCAACTATGGGAGCTTTCTTGGGAGAAATTTACCCAAATGCCTTCTCGTCAGACAGCTCAAGAGGTCGTGCAGGAAGAGCGTAATAGATTATTATCTGATACGGCAACCAAAGGTTTTAGCAATTTTTCTGGAGTCCGTATCACGAGTACTGGTAAGCGCTTTGAAATTCAAGACGGTATCCTTTGGAATGTTATAGGTGAGGAAAATCAGATGTTTGGTCAAGCAGCTGTCTACTCAAAATGCAAATTTATAACTTGACCTAGAAAAAATTTAGATGATAGCGGTTTTCATCCTACAGAGGCGTTTTGACAAGCTGAAGGCAGCAATTGCTACCCCATTAGAAAGATGCGGTTATCACCTTTATAGTTCTAGACTATTTCACGAAAATTCATTCCAAGTCAACACCCCTGCTTAAAGGCTATTGGCTCTCTAGCCTCAAACCTTTAGGATTAGTTGACCAGACTCAGTACCTTCGGGTACTACGTTATTGGTAAGTGTTTAAGTTCCTACCTTGGAATGCGTAGCTAGTTCCAAGCTCTAGAACCAAAAGATTAAACAAGTTTAGAGGGTTAAGCTAGTGTCTTTTGGAAGTGCCGACCAATAACATTGTCAAAGCTAACTTAACCGCGAAAGCGAGGCTCATTGGAGCAAAAGCATTATGCGTACAGGTGAGTCCAGTCCTGAAGGAGGGTTTCCCTCCGCAGGGAACTGGCTCTCCCGTTGGGGTGAAAGATATCAGTTCATAATTGCCTGAACGAAAGTAGATTGCAATACTACACGGTATTGAGTAACCCCAAGGCGGTAATGGAAAAAGCTAATAAATTAGCCGTGTCGTGTTTCCTCCTTGGTTTAAACACACAAGGTTTCCACACTCCCGGAGATTTTTAGATGAAGGATAAAAATTTTTATACTTCATACTTTTGCCTTTAGTAGCTCAGTCTTCTCCTATCAACATTTAAGGTAAAGATGCCGTGAAAGCAAGAAGCTTACTCATCAGTTGTGCTTTACTGTTGAGCATAACCCTTCCTGGCAATGCACAACAAGCGCAGGAACCAAGGGTAGAGCAAGTTGAGGGCTATTTGGTAACGCCTCAACAACTGCAATTTGACGAATCATTGCTGCAACAACTCCAGGTACCTGCGGGATTCCGCATCAATGTATTTGCCAAAGACTTGGGTAATGCCCGGATGTTAGCAGTAGCTCCCGATGGTACGATCTATCTTACCCGCCGCGAACAAGGTGATGTGTTGGCTCTGCTTGATTCTAATCAAGATGGGCGTGCTGACGAAATACGAACGGTTGCGTCAGGTTACAAATACATCAATGGCATCACGGTTGATCAGAATCGTCTTTACTTTGTCACAGACAGACAACTTTATGCTGCAGATTTGCAGTCGCCGGGGGTCATCGGCGAACCGCAGGTGTTGATTAATGACTTGCCAGATGCAGGACAACACCCAAACCGCACCCTTGCTTTTGGTCCTGATGGGTTGCTTTACATTACAGTGGGTAGCACTTGTAACGCCTGTAGAGAGACGAACCCAGAAAGCGCGACTCTGCTACGGGCGCAACCTGATGGTAGTAATCGCACGATTTATGCCACAGGCTTACGTAATACCATCGGCTTTGGTTGGCATCCGGAAACTGGAGAACTGTGGGGTATGGATCATGGTTCTGACTGGCGTGGTAATGAGCAACCGCCAGAAGAATTGAATCTCATCGCTGAGGGCGGAAACTACGGCTGGCCCTTTTGTTATGCCGATCGCCGTCCGGATGTGTACTTACCAGCAAATCCCACAGGTACGACAAAGGAGGAATACTGTGCTAATACACAACCGCCAGCACTCACTTACACGGCACATAGTGCGCCGTTGGGAATGATATTTTATACAGCATCCCAGTTCCCTGAAGAATATCGTAACGATGCTTTTGTGACTATGCGCGGTTCATGGAATCGCAACCCTCCCTCAGGTTACAAAGTTGTGCGGGTGCGATACGAAAATGGCAAACCAGTAAAATTTGAGGACTTCATCACAGGATTTTTGAACGAAGAACAATTGACACAGTTTGGCAGACCAGTGGGTATTGCGATCGCACCGGATGGTTCGCTGTTGTTCACAGATGATACCAACGGTGTGATTTACCGGGTGTCGTATGTAGGAACTAGCAACTAGCAAACATGTGTCATTTTTTCTTTTTTCTAGGTAAATAAACCATATCTTTTACCTCTCTCCAAACCTCTCTCCTAAGAGGAGAGAGGCTTTTACCTTAGCCACTTCCCTTGTAGCCAAGGGGATTGAGGGGGGATAACACACACCCTATTAACTATCTTCTGATTCCATTTGCAACGGCTTGCGATTGTTCTTCTGGTGGATAGTTTGACCTAAGAACTGATCCAGGCAGAGCAAGGCTGACATCAGCACCGTTGATCACAACTCCTAACAACCCAAGGTCAGATTCGATCAATTGGTCGATCGCCTCAGTCAGCATATTTTCCTGTGTGTGATTTGGTCTTGCCACCAAGACAATGCCATCGCTATAAGGTTGAATTAACAAAGCGTCGTTCGATAATCCTAAAGGAGTTGTGTCTAAAATCACCAAGTCAAAACGCTCGCGCACATCCTCCATCAGCCTTCGCATTTCACTAGATTCAAGAATTGCGGCTGATTGACGCACAGGACCAGCGCTGGGCAGGATGTATAAATTTTCGATATCTGGCACTAAGCGAATACATTCGCTCAAGCTGCCGTAATAACGCAAAGGTTCAACTGTGGCATCGGGGTCAGAAGTCACGCCCAAAGAAGAAGAGCGAGAGGGCGATCGCAAATCGGTTTCCACAATCAAGGTTCGTTTTCCAGCACGAGCAGATGCTATTGCTAAGTTATAAGCACTTACGGTCTTCCCTTCATAACTGCTGGTACTGGTAATCAAGACGACCTTCAAGTTTCTCCCACCAATGCGGCGCACATTACTGCGAAACCTTTCATAAAATTCCAGATAATAAGACTCTGGAGAAAGAACCACTGGCACTTCACCAAGATGCAACCCATCCACTGGCATCATAGGCAATTCCCCCAGCAGAGGAACTTCTCGTTGTTTGAGGGTGTCGCGGATATCTTCCTTGGTTTTGAAGGTTCCTTCCAATGAGCCAAGTAAAAATATCACTCCGCCACCTACCAACAATCCTAGTAAGCTGCCTACGCCCAAGGTCACAGGCACACCCAGACCCTGTCTTCTCGCTGCAAGCGCTACCGGTGGTCTTGCTACACCGAGACTGCTGACTGTTTCAGCTTCTGCTGTTTTTGCATCGGTGAGTTTTACCTGCATTTGGTCATAAACGGCTCTTTTAAGTCCAACTTCCTGTTCTAGACGCGATCGCTCTAATTGCTTATTAGGTATCAGAGAATACTCTCGCCGCAACCGTCCTTCTTCTTGCACTAAGTCAGTCTGTTGCTGTTGCAATGTCTCACGTTGGGTTTGCAAAGCCACCAGCTGGTTCGCCAGTTGTTGTCTAGCTGGATCTAGGTTGCTTCGAGAGCGAATTGCCACAGTCGTGGGAAGCGGTGCTGTTTCTTGATCACCGCCTACAACTTCACCACCTCGTTGCCGCAATAAGGTTTCATAAGCGTCTTTCTGACGCCGCAACTGAACCATTGTTGGGTGATCCGGACGCAAGTCTTTTCTAAAAACTTCTATTTGCGATTCAATTTGGTAAATTTGCGCTCGTAAGTTAGCAATAATCGGATCAGCGCTCAAAGCAGAAGAGACATAAGCTTGGTTGACGTTTAAGCCCAATTTTTCTTGTAGACTGCGAATTTGAGCATCAATTCCAGAAACAGTGAATTGAATTTGCCGTTGCTGTACTTGGCTACCATTAATGGCGTTGAGCAAACTTCCATTCTCAGCCGCCAATATTGCTGGTCGCTCTTTGCGATCGTACAGTTCTAGCTTCCGTTCAGCGACTTGCAATTCCTGTTTTGCTTGTGGTATGCGTTCGTTAACTTTGGTAATAATTGCTTTTAATCGCCGTGTATTTATTTCCGCGCTCAACTGTATCATTGCTTGCATCAATTCCTGCAATGTTTGTTCAGCTCGTTGGCTATCGCTATCCTGATATCTCAGTTCTATGAGTGTGGAAAGTAGTTGTCCTGTCTTTGGTTCTCTCTCAGGCATAGTCAGGACAACATTTGCACCTATCTTTGCTGGCTTAACATTGAGTTTCGCTGCCACACCATCAATGATTGGGTCTGATAACAAAATATCCCGGCTCAGTTCCTGCCCTTGCTGATTAATTTCACTACCTGTTGTCGAAAAAGACACTGTTGGACGATTGTAGGTGAGTGCGCCGTTCGCTACATATTTAGATTGTTGTGGTTGCAAAGCCACCACCGTTGAACCCGCTACAACTAAGGCGAAACTAGCTAGTCCAATCCACTTATACTTATCGAAAGCAATGAGGTAGCGTTTAACAATCGGTGGAGTCATAGCAGCAGCAAATAAAAACTAGGTATAAATGAGGCTACAGTTATTATAGGTTTCGGTTTTTACGACTTATAAATTATAAATTAATTCATTATGAATTCTAAGAAAAATTTTATGATTCATAATTGAAAGTTCATAATTTTACCTTGTCTCTCCCTTACCTTCTCTTCTAAAAAACCTACAGACACTGACTTGAGAAAGCACCCTGACTTGGGGAGATGAGAAAATTTTTCTTCTCTCTTGAGTGTACGCACTTCATGACGGCTACTTATCTGTCATATATATCAAAGAATTCCAGGAAGCTGCGAACATCGAAGAAAGGACGGGTAATTGTACTGAGGATATTAGTAATTTTAGCAATCAGGTTTCGACCCACTACGATAATATCGTTATCTTGAAGTGGCACATTTTGAGATACATCCCCTGCCAATACCTTTTTACCATTAATTGTTTGCCTGACGGCTCGACCTCTTTCCGGGTCAAAGCGAACTAGTGCTATTTCACTGAGGTTTGCACTGTCAGTATTGATTCCTGTCAATACGTCTATAAAAGTACTACCGTTAGGCAGCGGCACAGTGACAATCCCCCCTCCAGCATAATTTAACACACGAATTCTAATCTGTGGTGATGCTAAGGTTGAGCGAGACACTAAGGTGCGGTCATAACTAGCATCGTTTGCGAGTTCTCGACGCGGCACAATGACCGCATCGCCATCCTGCAAGCGGAAGTTAGGTATTTCTCCTCCATTTTGTAACGGAGTATACAGGTCAATATTTTGTGAAACCACAGAACCATCAACCCGTTTCCGACGGACTTGTACTTGCCGCAGATCTGCCATCATTGCAGAACCACCAGCTAAGAATAACGCATCACTTACACGAGGTGTTGCAGACCCAATCGGATAAATTCCAGGTCGATTAACTTCCCCACTGATTGTGACTTGAACTGGTCGCTGTCCTACGAGTGATACTGACACAACTGGGTCAACTAATTCGCGACTTAAAGCCACGCGGATTTTTTCTTGCGCTTCATCTAACGTCAAGCCTTGTACGGACAGTGTCCCTACTTGCGGCACGAATATGTTACCTTCTGGGTTAATTTGAGCCGAAAAATTTAACTCTGGACGCTGTCCTACTAGTGACAACGTCACAATAGGATCGACGACAAAACGATTGTACCCTGAGCGAATTTTTTCTTGTGCTTTTTCCAGAGTCAAGCCTTTGAGTGACACTGTTCCTAGCAACGGCACGACAATGTTTCCTTCTGGATTAATTAGGGATTGAAAGCTTAAATCTGGGAAGCGTAAAACTGAGACTGCAATGGCATCTCCTTGTCCTAAGCGATAGGCACCCGGAGGACGCTGAGTCAAAACATTAATGGCATCTCCAGGTCCTAAGACGTAGCGGTTCAATTGGGGTGACGTCCCATCTATGGAACCTGGGGCTACAAAGTCAGTACTACCAGGTGGAGGTGCGGGAGGTTGTCGTGGCGATTGTTCTTGTGGAGTACCAGGTACAAGCGCAGGAGGTTGTTGTGGCGATTGTCCTTGTGGAGTAACAGGTACAGGTGCGAGAGGTTGTTGTGGCGATTGTGCTTTTACACTACGAGGTACAGGCGCGGAAGTCTGTTTTGAGGGTTGTACTTTTACACTACGAGGTACAGGCGCGGGAGTCTGTTTTGAGGGTTGTTTCTGTGTTGGTCTTTGAGCAACAACAGGTTGGGCAATTGTTACCAAAAAAACGCCTACATAAAGACCAACAGAAGAGAGGGCGTTGAATACACGCATACGACAACCAGCAATTATGGACAATAGCACTTTAACTTACTTAATGTAACTTACTTAAGTAGTATAAAGTGCGGAAACAACAGAGCTTTAATTCTACTTTATTGACGATGCTAAAAATTACCCTTTTGATCGCAGAATTTTACTTTCTTTTATACAAACGCCTTAGTGAACGAGTCTATAAAAGACCTGTCATCAAAGCAGCTTGCACTGTTTGACCAATAGACTTAGCTTGATTCCAAGTTGTTTCCACTTGCCCCAATGGCTCCATAGGAATGAGAATACTCACAGCAACCCAAGGAGCGCGTTTTTTGTGCCACTGTGCTACTTGATCAACTACGAACCACCGTAAAGGTGATGAATGACCACCGTTGGACCAGGCATACCATTGTAAGACAGCGAAGGTTTGCTGCCCAGTTGAGGCACGAAAGAACCTAGCTTCTACCTTTGTTTCAGCATTTGACCCCGATCTTTGTGGTTTCACAGTAAAATCAGCAGAGCGATACTGAGCTATCTGCCACTGCCAAAAGCTGTTTATTTCTGTCCACTCCACCACAGGTTGGTCTTTTGATCCTGTTTGCGGTAGCAAAAGCAGAACTGCTTTGGTTTGGTCACTTTGTTTTTGAATGAGCTGGTAAGACCATTTGCGTTCCCCTATCTGTTGTTGGCGCTGTTCTACAGTTTGCCAACCAGGAAGGCTCAACCCTTTTTTAGGTAAATTTTGCAACTCCTTAAGATTAGTGATTCGTGGTAGTTCCTGCCAATTCCAGTGTGCTGTTAGGTAACCAGGAATTGCTCCTAGAACCAACAGTAGTAATAGCAACAAAAGCGCTACTACCTGAGAAAACTGGCGTTCCTTAAGAAACTTGGTAAAGGAAATCATTGGTGAACTCTACAGTACTTAAACTAAATTTTACTTTGAGAATCAACATCGTGAAACTAGCAATATTTATCTAGATTGAGAAAAATCGATACTCAAAGGTGATGCTCCAATACGGTTCGGATAAGCATGGGAGCAGGGAGAGGGGAGCATGGGAGAGAAAGAGGAAAGCCATTATTGGGGCGATGTTGCACCGGATCTTCGTGCCATTGATATCTGGATTGGGGAAGAAACAGATTTGGGCAAAGGCTACGGCACAAGAATGATGCAGCTTGCCCTAGCTCGATGTTTTGCCGACCCGCGTGTGACGACTGTCCTCATCGATCCACTTGCCAGCAATACTCGCGCTCACCGCTTCTATGAACGTCTTGGCTTCCAATTTGTTGAACCACGAAGGTTTGGCGACGATGAGTGTTTTGTTTATTGCCTGAACCGAGCAGATTGGCATCCTGAAAACACTTTAGCATCGGGGTAGCGGCAGCTAGTGAGCGATACCTTCTCCTGTCGGAGACGCTTTGCGAACGGCACACTTCGTGAACGCCGCATAACAACGCCCCACCGACCGCCGAGAGTCGATCGGTTATGATGCAAAGGTGATCTGCGGCGGGTGATGGGCACCGTTAGGCGCTTGAAATCATATTTAGGAGTTGCATACAAAAATGAAAACTCAGTACTTCACAGCGACAAGTCTTGATGGCTTCATTGCTACTGAGAATGACTCACTAGATTGGCTGTTTCCGCTTGGTGACCTGAATGACTCCAGCTATTCAGAGTTCATTTCAAATGTGGGTGCGTTGGCAATGGGATCAGCAACTTACGAGTGGATGGTACGCAACGCGGAAAAGGTTACCACTGAGACTGGCTCCGCGTGGCCATACACTCAGCCAGCCTGGATATTCTCTAGTCGCAAGCTTCCAATAACCGAAGGTGCGAACATCCGATTCGTCAATGGAGATGTACACCACGCCCACACTGAAATGCGAGCTGCTGCCGGCACCAAAAACATCTGGATAGTTGGAGGCGGAGATCTGGCTGGTCAGTTCTACGATGCTGGTTTACTGGATGAGCTTATCATCCAGGTTGGCTCGGCCACCCTCGGCAAGGGTAAGCCGCTATTCCCTCGCAGAGTGCTAAGCCCAGTTCTGCGCCTAGTGTCTGTTCATCAAATGGGTGCTGGCATGGCTGAGTTGCGCTATGAAGTACACAAAGGCGGTTTGAGTGGAGCCGCCTAACAATTGCAATGCAGCGGACTGTTGAAGATCCTGGTTGTGATGCAAAGGCTGTTTGCCGCCGCTGATTGCAACCGTAGTATGAATTGCTAAAGGAGGGAAACTGATGAGTTCATTTGTGCTTTGTTTTCAAGATATTGATAAAACAAAACTCAAGGTTGTTGGGGGTAAAGGCGCGAACCTGGGGGAACTTTCCAAAATTGAAGGAATCCGCGTACCGGAAGGCTTCTGTATTTCTACTGAAGCCTTTAAAAGAATCATTGGGGAAACGTCGTCGATTAACGAATTACTTGATCAGTTATCGCATCTATTGGTAGAAGACCGGGATAAAATCGGTGAACTTAGCGGTGAGATTCGCTGGGTCATTGAAGGGATAGCCATCCCTGAAGACATTAATGAAGAGATCACCCACCACCTCTCCGGGTTTGATGAAAAAAATGCTTATGCAGTACGATCCAGCGCAACTGCGGAGGATTTACCAACCGCCTCTTTTGCAGGTCAGCAGGATACGTATCTGAACATTATCGGAAAAGAGGCAATCTATCAGCATATCAGCAAGTGCTGGGCATCGTTATTTACCGAGAGGGCAGTCATTTACCGCCTGCAAAACGGCTTCGACCACCGTAAAGTCTACCTGTCTGTGGTAGTTCAGAAGATGGTCTTCCCGCAGGCAGCAGGAATCTTGTTTACTGCCGATCCCGTCACTTCTAACCGGAAAGTGTTATCCATTGATGCCAGCTTCGGACTTGGTGAGGCTTTGGTCTCCGGACTGGTGAATGCTGATAACTATAAAGTGCGGAACGGCAAGGTTATCGATAAGAAGATATCCACCAAGAAGCTGGCTATTTACGCCTTAAAAGATGGCGGTACGAAAGAACAGGAGATTTCGCCTGAGAGACAGAACAGGCAAGCGCTGACGGATGAGCAGATTGTACAGCTTGAGCGCATAGGCAGAAAGATCGAAGCACATTTCGGCAGTCCCCAGGACATCGAATGGTGTTTGGTTGATGACACATTTTATATTGTCCAGAGTCGTCCGATCACTACGTTGTACCCGATCCCTGAAGCAAATGATCACGAAGATCACGTCTTTGTTTCTGTCGGTCATAACCAAATGATGACCGATGCGATGAAACCATTGGGATTGTCTTTTTTCCTGTTAACGACCCGGGCACCCATGCACACTGCTGGTGGAAGGTTGTTTGTTGATGTTACAGCTATGCTGGCTTCACCTGTCAGCAGAGAAACTGTAGTAAATGTCACATTGGGAAAATCTGATCCGCTCATGAAAGACGCACTTACAACCATCATAGAGCGGGGAGATTTTATAAAATCGTTACCAGATGATAAAAAAGAATCAGGTGCCGGTAAAAGCAATAAAGGTCGATCGCCTGTGGATTTTCAAACCCTAAACGACTACGACCCAGCGATCGTTTCTGATTTAATCAGGAGTAGTCAAACATCGATAGAAACCTTAAAACAAAACATCCAAACGAAATCAGGATCGGGTCTGTTTGATTTTATCCTGGAAGATATCCAGCAATTAAAGAAGACCAACTCTGATTCACAGAGTTTTGGTGTGATTATGACTGGGATGAATGCTTCCTCATGGATCAATGAAAAAATGAACGAGTGGTTAGGCGAAAAAAACGCAGCAGATACGCTTTCTCAATCAGCACCCAACAATATTACTTCGTCCATGGGTCTGGCACTATTGGATGTTGCCGATGTGATTCGTCCTTACCCGGAAGTCATTGAGTATTTGCAACAGGTAAAAGATGATAACTTCTTGGATGAATTGGTGAAGTTTGAGGGTGGACAGGAAACCCAGGACGCTATCTGTGCTTATCTCAATAAATACGGAATGCGATGTGTCGGGGAAATCGATATTACGAGAACTCGTTGGAGCGAAAAACCAACCACACTTGTCCCTATGATTCTCAGTAACATCAAAAACCTAGAGCCTGGTGCAAGCGATCGGAAATTTGAGCAAGGGCAACAGGAAGCTTTGAACAAAGAACAAGAGTTATTAGATCGATTGAAGCAATTACCGGATGGTGAACAAAAAGCCCAAGAAACAAAACGAATGATCGACCTGATCCGCAATTTCGTCGGTTATCGTGAATATCCAAAATACGGCATAGTTAATCGCTACTTCGTTTATAAGCAGGCTTTACTGAAAGAAGCCGAACAACTTGTACAAGCCAACGTTATTCATGAAAAAGAAGATATATACTATCTGACTTTTGAAGAATTTCGCGAAGTCGTACGCACAAATAAACTTGATTACCAGATTATCAGCAAACGAAAAGACGAGTACAAATTATATGAAAAACTAACTCCCCCACGTGTTATCACGTCTGATGGTGAAATCATTGCAGGTCGGTACAAACGAGAAAATCTCCCTGCCGAAGCTATTATAGGTCTACCTGTTTCCTCCGGAGTTATAGAGGGACGAGCACGTGTCATTTTAAACATGGAAGATGCTGATCTAGAAGATGGAGATATATTAGTCACCTCCTTTACTGACCCTAGCTGGACACCATTGTTTGTATCCATAAAAGGCCTAGTCACCGAAGTTGGTGGACTGATGACCCATGGAGCAGTTATCGCACGTGAATATGGCTTACCAGCAGTTGTCGGAGTAGAAAGTGCTACCAAACTGATCAATGACGGACAGAGAATTCGGGTTAATGGAACGGAAGGCTATGTAGAAATCCTATATTAAATATTGATGACCAGACAGATCACTAAATGTGAAGGTAAAGCCCGCTTCCGTTCTTCATTACTATGTGTGTCTGTGATTGCCCTTGGGCACTGTGCTCCGCGCAATCGCTTGAGAAACTGCTCCTGTTGGAATAGCCGTTTCTAATGCTTTGAGTACCGTACCTGATTCAATCACTGGTAGTTGCGGTGAAAATTTTTTGAGTTGCATTCTTACTCAGTACACTCCAGGGCTAACCCTCAGTTTATCTGGTTTTTGGCTTAACCGAAGCGTATTGGGCGATGCTCCATCTTAGGATCTTAGGGTAGCTGTAGCGATCGCGTAGGAGGCGTGAAAAGTTACTATGCAAGGTCTGAGAGAATTTATCAATGAGGCGATGCAAGAGTGGAAAGTACCTGGGCTGGCGATCGCCATCATTAAAGATAGCCAAATAATTTTTTGTGAAGGCTTTGGCAAGCGAGATGTAGAACAAAATCTCAGTGTTACACCACAAACTCTCTTTGCGATTGCTTCTTGTACGAAACCCTTTACGACAATGGCGATGAGTATCCTAGTAGAAAGGGGTCTTTTAGACTGGGATAAACCTGTCAGAAATTATCTGCCCACTTTCAAACTTTATGACTCTTATGCAACTGAACATATCACACCCCGTGACCTCGTGACTCATCGGTCTGGTTTACCCCGTCATGATGCTGTGTTGTTTCAAAGTCCCTTCACCCGTAAAGAAATAATAGATCGCTTACAATATCTCGAACCCACTCACGAATTGCGTACTGTTTTTCAGTATCAAAATTTGATGTACATGACCGCTGGTTACTTGGTTGGTGAAATTACCGAGAGTAGCTGGGAAGAATTTGTGCAACAAGAAATTTTTAATCCTTTAGAAATGAGAGACAGTAATTTGTCTGTAGAGAAATCCCAAAAAGCTGCTGACTTTGCACTTCCTTATGCAGAAAAAGACGACAAAGTTGACAGATTACCCTTTTGTAATGTCGATGTTAGTGGTCCAGCAGGTTCGATAAATTCCAACGTTACTGATATGGCTAAGTGGCTTTTACTCCATCTTAATCAGGGTAAGTATGGCGATAAACAAATTATTTCACCAAGTCATCTGCAAGAGATGCACTCTCCACAAGTCGTGATGACTCAAACACTAGAATATAATGAACTTTTTTATTATTTTTATGGTTTAGGATGGGCGATTACCTCTTACCGAGGTCATAATTTAATTCAGCATGGCGGTAATATTAATGGATTTTCTGCACGGACAACTGTACTACCTCAAGACAATATTGGTATAGTGGTTTTGACTAATATGGATCAAAATCCAGTCATAAATACTGTGACTTATTATGTATGCGATCGCTTGCTCGGTCTAGACGAAGCTCTTTGGAATGAACGAATGCAGGAAAAATATGCTCAAGCCAAAGAAGCTACTGCAAAAGCTAAAGAGCAAATCACTTCAGATCGTAAAACTCCAACCCAGCCTTCTCATCCTCTAGAAGATTACACAGGCTATTATGAGCATCCAGCATACGGAATCTTATCAGTTGAAATTCATGATAATCGTTTAACAGCAACTCATAATTCAAATATTTTTAAATTAGAACACTACCACTTTGACATTTTTGTTGAATATGAGTTATTTGAGCAACCAAAACTTATATCTTTCTTAACTGATACCAAAGGCAATATTAGTAGCCTGAGCGTTCCCCTAGAGCCAACTGTGAAAGAGATTTTATTTACCCGGATGCTTGAAAGCAGATCTCGTTAAACGTAGGACGTATGTCCGGAAATATGCAGCAATATCAAAATTCACCTCAATTGCCTATGCTTCACCTTCGTGTTGAGTTTCTGAAACTTCTGAAAAATATGCATCAATCCAATTAAGAACAGGTATTAATAAAAGCAGCATAATCGCAGAATACACATCACCACCCCAACTATCATGCAGCCAATGAAAAGCCCCCTCTTGTCCTGTCCCATGAAAGAACGAGAGTAATGTGTTGCGAACAATATTAGCGGAAATACTCATTAAAACTGCAATAGATAAAAACCAGATACTTTTGCGGCGGGAAGACAAAGCACCCGTCCAATAAAGTAGCATCAAGCCAACGTAGAGAGTCGTGAATAGCATCTTTAACCCTGCACAGTAAGGCGCAACTTCTACAATCCTTCCTCCGACATATATATTTATCCCATCCACAATAACTTGCATCCCAATCTGAGTGAGTATAAATCCAGCAGTAGCGGCGATGAAACTTTGCAGGGGTAACGTGTAGGGAGTGATCAGATATGGAACGGAGGTAGGTGTTGCTAAAAGCACTAGTACCAGAGGAAATCCTTGCAATTTGAAGCCAGGAATTCCTTTAAGCCACAGGCACAATCCTGCCAGTATAGCTGGAAAGGAAATGTTTACCCACTCGCTGACACCGCTTAGATAAAAAATTCCCCCCACTACTAACAACGCAGCGCCCAAGGGATGGGAAATATTTGGCAGTCTTTGCCACTTTTTTCGGTTTAGCCAGCATAAATAGGCAGCGAACGGTAGACCAATAATACCGTGGCTAAAATATTCGTGTTCTATACTGATACTTTTTTTTACCCAACCGTCCCACCAGTACAGTAGCAGAGGAGCATAAAGCAGTACCAAAATACCTAATAGAGCTAGACTCATCAACTGTGAAGAATTTGTATTTTTAAGCTGACGCTGAATTTGCATGGCTTTATTTAGTAATAAATTATGAATAAAGAACTATGAATTATTAGTATGACTTTAATTCATAATTCAGTATTTCTGAGTCATAAATTTTTCAAATGCAGAGCAAATGCATGTTGTTCAGCACTGAGGCTTGATGCAATTGCTGCAACCACTTCCTTGACTTGGCTATGACTCAAACCAGGATACATAGGTAAAGATAATATTTGCTTCGCCAGCATTTCAGCATTGGGAAAGTCTCCGACTTGATAGCCTAGGTGGCTGAATGCTGGTTGGAGATGACAAGGAATTGGGTAGTGAACACCAGTTTGAATTCCTGCGGCTGTGAGTTCTTCTTGGAGTTGTTGACGTTGTACGGCACAAGAATCATCGACTTTGATCACATAAAGATGATAAATGTGTCCCTCGCCGCTGTGGTTTTGTATGGGAGTTATCCCGCTTGATGCTAAGGGCGCTAGTTCAATATTATACTGCTCGGCAGCATTAAAGCGATCGCGATTCCACTGTGGCAGATACGGTAATTTCTGCTGCAACACCGCTGCTTGCATTGTATCTAAACGGCTGTTGGTACCCTCTTCAACGTGAATATATTTTTGAGCCGCGCCGTAATTCCGCAAGCGTAACATTTTTTGGGCGACATCTGGATCTTGCGTGAGTAACATCCCTCCATCGCCAAATGCCCCTAAATTCTTGCTGGGATAGAAACTAAAAGCTGCTGCAATTCCCACTGAACCAGCGCGATATCCTTCGCGTTCGGCTAGGTGTGCTTGTGCGGCATCTTCAAAAATTAGCACTTTGTAAGTGTCAGCAAAGTCTAACAACTCGCGTGGTGATACCATTTGACCGTAAAGATGCACGGGAAGAATCGCTTTGGTTTGAGGCGTCACTGCCCGCGCCGCCGCCTGCAAATCAATTAAAGCTGTTTGTGGATCGCAATCGACAAAAACCGGCTTTGCCCCTGCACGTATCACCCCAATCAATGTAGCAACAAAGGTGTTTGCTGGTAAAATAACCTCATCTCCAGGACCAATCTGACACGCTTGTAAACCAAGAGCGATCGCATCAGTTCCCGAGGCAACACCAACGCCATATTCTACACCAGAAGCTGCTGCAAAAGCTGCCTCAAAATCTTTCAGTGCTTGCCCTAAAACAAAATCTCCCCGTTCGATTACAGCCTGGACTGCCTGTTGTAGCTCAGTTTGAATTGGTTGGTGCTGTAACTTCAGGTCTACAAAAGGAACCCTAATCGTCATATTATTCATTCTTAGGCAAGCCCCTAGTATTTCATCTTAGAAATGCTATTTTTTTAGCAGTTAATCCATTCTTGACTGAATACTATAGTTTGGGCAAATCTTCCTTATGAAGAAACAGTAAATTTTTTATTAAAATTATTTATAGTTGACATTTTTTTAGATTTTTATGAATAAACAGTTGTTTTTACCTGAGATTTTGACAAATTCAATATATAAAATTTACGAAACTAGAGCTATTCATTTTTGAATCAGTAGTCATTAGTCATTATTTTTTTAGTACATACCTCGCTCTTGGTGGGCGAAAAAACAAAGATTTTCAACTGCTTTAAACCACGCTTTCTTGTGGACATGGTTTACTCATGACTAGACCTGTTGCATAAATCTTATTTTGTCTGGCGTACACTCTAGACGTAAAGAAAAACACTAAGAAGCGGTTCTCAATTGTATGCATTAGATGATAAAGGCACGGCAATGCCCTGGTTTAGTATAAAAACATCAAAATCAGACTGATATTTCTGAAATCAGTAGCGTTGTGACTTGTTGTACTGCAGTCTTCGCTCCTAATAGAAAATTATTACCTACGCTGTTGTGGACTTTTTTACTACCTGCACCAGTTGTAAGTACAACGCTCAGTCATTGCAGATAGCGATTCAACACGACTTAATCATTTGGTGAAATAGAGGAAGCTAGAGGGTGGTGTTTTCCGTGACATCCCAAGACTTACGAGAGAAAAAATTTTTACTTCTGGCTTGTTCATTTAAGACAAAATTAGGGAATCTTAAGGATAGCAAATAACCGATCAACAGTGGTTATATAAATTACTGTAGCCAGAGAATATTAAGGTAGCGATCGCAATGGTAGATCCTGAGAACAAATTGTTTGCCCTAAAGGACGACTGGGTTTCCCAGGAAACGAGAGAACGACAACGTCTCAAGGTATTGTCAGATTTGGGTTTACGTCAACCAGAAACAATTCCAGTTTTTGAAGAAGCTACTCAAACTGCTGCCCATTTCTTAGAAGCGCCAATTTGCATTTTGGGATTCGTGGATCAAGAACGCCACTGGTTCAAATCATCTGTAGGTTTATCCAAGCTACGGGGAGGAATCATGAATCAGCTGGCACAAAGCCGTGAACTGTCACGCCAAGAATCCTTTTGCACTAAGGTAGTAGAGAGTTTGCAACCTTTCGTCATTAATGATACAGACACATTGACTGGTGCATCTGCTTACAGCAAGTTGATTGAGGATTATGGCATTCGCTCTTACTTAGGAGTGCCATTGTTTGATGCTTTTGGGTATTGTTTAGGTGCATTGGCAGTCATGGATACAAAACCACGCGATTTTACAAATAGAGACATTGAGTTTTTACAAATCATTGCTCGTTGGAGCATGAGCGAATTTGAGCGTAACCGTCTGTTGCAAGCAATTCCGAGTAGCACCATCCCCAAGAGTGCTTCTAACGAGCCACAGAAAGATGTTATCAATAGTACTGAAATCAAAATCAGTCCATCTATTTTACAAAAAGATTTAGTTCCTACCAACCAACTGAAATTGGAACTGTTAGGACAACTTATTCAAGAGTTGCGTACCCCTTTAACATCGGTGTTAGGCATGGCAAGTGTTTTAGGGCGTGAGATTTACGGTCCCTTAACAACGAAGCAAAGAGAATATCTAGAGATTATTCAACACAGTGGTCGGTACTTACTTTCGTTGGTTAACGAAATTTCTGAACTGGGGACAATGGATGAAAACCCCACAGAACTGAATCTAGTTCCTGTAGATATTGAAATGCTGTGTCAACAAGCTATCAATACCTTAGAAGAAGCAGCCCACCGTCGTGAGCAGGATATTCGCCTATCTGTAGAACCAGTGCGCAATCGCATTTGCTCGTTAGATAAAGACAAGGTGCGACAAATCTTATATCACCTAGTTTTTAGCGTGATTCAACTTTCTGCTACAGGTAGTGTTGTTCGGATTCATGTTTCTTCCAAAGACGATACGCTAAACATCACAGTTTGGGTATCACATCCTTGGCTGGGGGACGGTATGACAGAAATTGACCCCTACTTTCGCCTGAGCAATACACTACCAATGCTAAAGCTTATAGGTGCTATCCCAACTCATAAAGGTCATGCGGACAACCAAGAGCAAGCAGGGGACTTATCAGTCGTATTGGATAACTCAAGCGTAAATTCAAATCAGCCGCATGGTAATTTTTCTCGTGAAAGCTTGGGTCTTTTGCTCAGCTGCCATCTAGCAGAGTTGCATAATGGACAAATTGTTATTCAAGGGTCATCAGAATCAGGATATCGTTATGTGCTGAGTTTGCCACTGGATTTAGACGTAGCAGAAGCGCCTAGCGATACCTAACTCCGGTTTGCTTGCGTTGACGCCCAACTAAAAACGATTATTCAAATCATAGGCAATGGCTCTGATGGCAATGAGCAACGAGTGAATAATAAGAAGCTATCTGCGGTGTGAACTTTTTAGAAGACCCGGATTATGATTAAGTCCAAGTTCTACGCGGGAGTGCTAATTCATCACAGCTTAGTATTATGAATTTAGTTTGGCAACGATTCACTTTATCCTATCTGCCTCTAAGACAATATCTTGCCACGAGTTACCTGCACCGCTCTCTAGTAGGGCTGTTGCATTCCTGGCGGCAAAGCAGCCTATTGATGCAATGGGGAGAGACAATAGCGGCTATTTTGCTCACCCTGATCTATGGTCTTGCACCTTTTGTAGCCAATGAGCTATTGGGATTGATATTGCTTGGTTGTGCAGCATTTTGGCTGCTGTTAACTTTATCAGATGAAACAACAGCCAATGCTCGAAGTGTTACCCCCATTCACTTACTGGTCTTGCTTTATTGGGGAATTGCTTGCGTAGCGACAGCGTTGTCACCTGTGAAGAAGGCGGCGTTTACAGACTTGCGAAATTTCACACTGTATTTGCTACTGTTTGCCCTTTGTGCTAGGGTTCTCACCTCACCGCGCTTTCGATCTTGGTTGATTACGCTGTACTTGCACATATCCCTAATTGTGAGCGTATATGGGTTGCGGCAATGGTTTTTTGGAGCGCCAGCGCTGGCTACTTGGGTTGATCCAGAATCTCCTCTGTCAAAGTCAACGAGGGTTTACAGTTATTTGGGCAATCCCAACTTGCTGGCTGGATATCTTCTACCTGCGGTGGTTTTAAGTGCAGTCGCAATTTTTGCTTGGCAAAGCTGGTGGAAGAAAGCTTTAGCATTAACAATGCTATTTGTCAATGCTTCTTGTCTGTATCTGACTTCAAGCCGTGGTGGCTGGATTGGGTTGGTAGTTGCAACTCTAACCTTACTTACGTTGCTTTACTACTGGTGGAGTGTGCAAATGCCTCCTTTCTGGCGCACTTGGTCACTGTGGCTTATTTTAGGAAGTTTGTTTGGGTTATTGTTTGTTGCAATAGTATTTGTTGAGCCAGTACGTGAACGTTTCTTCAGTATTTTTAGTGGCAAAGGTGATAGCAGTAGTAAATTTCGCACGAATGTTTGGAATGCTGCTTTCAAGATGGTTCAGGATTACCCGATAACTGGTATAGGACCGGGTCACAACGCTTTTAATAAAGTTTACCCGCTGTACCAACTCCCCCGTTATAACGCTTTGAGTGCCTATTCAGTTTTCTTGGAGGTGACTGTAGAAACTGGATTTATTGGTTTAGCCTGTTTCTTGTGGTTGCTCATCGTAACATTTAATACAGCTTTTCTCCAACTGCAGCGGTTACGAGAACTCAAAAGTGTAGAAGGATTTTGGCTGATTGGGGCGATCGCCTCTTTAGCTGGTATGCTTGGTCACGGCTTGGTTGATACCGTTTGGTATCGCCCTGAAGTGAACACCGTATGGTGGCTGCTGGTTGCCTTAATTGCCAGCTATTACAAATCTTTACCGCTAAATCGAACCAGAGAATTCAATTCGCCTAATTCAGAACCTACAGCGAGCTAATTCTTGTCTAAAGAGTTGAGGATAGTCTTTACAACACCAGACCATCCTTGCTCAATGGAGTTAAATAAGCCTTAGATATACAGTCTAAGGCTTTGTGTGTTTTCATTGTTCCATTCTTTTTACATACACCTTAGACACACACTCAATTATTCTCTGTAGCCAGTTGTTCCAACGGCATTGGGGTCACGATAGCGAGTAGCTTCTTCGCGGCGTTTGCCAGCCAAACCACCTAAACCAAGTAAACCAAGTAATCCCAACCAACCCCAATCAAAACCATCATCACCACGATAGTTTGTATTTGTTGTGTCAGTTGTGGTGGTACCACCAGTGGTCGTTCCGGTCGTTCCGGTGTCACCAGTATTGGTTTGTGCCGAAGCAGGTACGGGTAAAACAGCCATACTTAAACCGATAACACTAGCACCAATAGCTGCTGTTAATTGACGTTTCATAATTTAACTTCCTCAACCTTTAACTTTTCACTCATCAATTTACCCATTCCATAGCTCAACAAAATCATCCCGTGGCTATAAAATAAGCACTATCTCAAGTCACGCTCAAGATATACAAAATTATCTCAACCTTTTCAAAAGTACGATGCTATCTCTATAGAGAATTATTTTTTATTTGTTATTAACAACGATTGATTGGATAAATAAAAAGATAGATGACCGAAAATAAGCAATCAGTAATAAAAAAGATTAATTAAGAATACAAACAAGCTAAAACAGTATAAAAAAGCTAAATTAGAAGGATAAAGCTAATATTCACAGAAACATTGGTGCTAATTTAACATTCCCATCTATACCCCCAAACTACCCTATACTATTTCTTTTGACACATATACCTACGCCAAATTATCAATGAGTGACAAGAACGAAGGTTACAAAGTTGTTAGCGACAATCGTCAAGCCCGTTATTTATACGAAATCCTCGAAACCTACGAAGCTGGAATTCAGTTGACAGGAACCGAGGTTAAGTCAATTCGTGCAGGTAAGGCTAATCTCCAAGATGGGTATGCCTTAATCCGTGATGGAGAAATATGGCTAATTAACGCGCATATCTCGCCGTACACTGCGAGTGGGCAGTATTTCAACCATGAACCGCGCCGCACACGCAAGCTGCTGCTGCACCGCGAGCAAATTCGTAAGCTGATAGGCAAAGTAGAACAGCAGGGTTTGACTTTAGTACCCTTGAAGATGTATCTCAAGCGCGGCTGGGTAAAAGTCAGTATAGCTCTTGCCAAAGGTAAAAAAGTCCATGACAAGCGCGAAGACATCAAACGACGCCAAGATCAGCGTGAGATGCAACGGGCGATGAAGAATTATTAAGCACTTGTTCATTGTTAACTGTTCACTGATTACTGTTAACTGTGCTAAATACCTCCACAGGTTAGAAGAAACAACACGAAAAATTAGGTACTGTGAGGCTGGTTCCTCAAAAATCGGAAAAAACGCCTGTGGTTCCTATCAGAGATGATAATCCTACGACAATCACGCCCTACGTCACTTATGGGCTGATTGCCGTCAATGTTTTAGCTTTTCTTTACGAAGCCAATCTACCTCCGCAACAATTAGATGGATTTTTACACCTTGCGGCTGTTGTGCCGCGAGAACTGAGTGCCAGCTTCGCGGGAATTTCAGTTCATCAGCCAGTACCAGAATGGGTGACTTTGATTACTTCCCAGTTTTTGCACGGCGGTTTACTGCACCTAGGTGGTAATATGTTGTTCCTGTGGATTTTTGGTAACAACGTAGAAGACAAATTGGGTCATGTCAAATATTTGTTTTTCTATATAAGTTGTGGTGTTTTGGCATCACTGGCGCAGTGGTACTTTTCACAGAATTCTTCAATTCCTTCGTTGGGGGCTAGTGGTGCGATCGCCGGCGTGTTAGGGGCATACATTCTCCGGTTTCCCCAAGCAGAAATTCTCGGCGTTATTCCCCTAGGGTTTTTCTTCCCCACATTCCGTGTCCCAGCGTACTTGTTTCTTGGGTTTTGGTTTCTTGAGCAAGCTTTCTACGGAGTCGCCAGTCTAGAAACACCTACTAATATTGGCATGGAAAGCGGCGGTATCGCCTACTGGGCGCATGCAGGTGGTTTTGTATTTGGGGCACTTCTTGGTCCATTGCTGGGGTTATTTAGCGACAAAGCAAGGGAAGAAGTTTGGTACGGTAACTACAGCAGATAGTACAAAGCAAGTGCCACGAATAAGGCTGGCACTTCTTATGATGTTTGCCAAATACAGGTTTCTTATGGCAGCTTACAGCAGTAGGTGAAATTCCTTTTATTCAACAACTGCCAGCCTCACAGGATATATTGCAGTTAATTAGTAATGAGGAAAAACACCTGTGTTTCCGCTATATGACGAAAACCCAACACGAATCACCCCGTTTATTACCTACGGGTTGATTGGCATGAACATTTTAGTTTTTTTTCATGAAGTTAGTCTATCAGGTGGACAATTAGATCAGTTTTTACGGCTGTATGCAGTAGTGCCACGAGAGTTAACCAACAACTTGCCTGGAGAGTGGACGACTTTATTTACGTCGCAATTCTTACACGGTGGTTGGTGGCACCTAATTTCAAATATGGTGTTTCTATGGATTTTTGGCAACAATATTGAAGACCGTTTGGGTCATTTTAAATACATAATTTTTTATCTCAGTTGTGGTGCCTTAGCAGCTTTATGCCAGTGGGTGATAGGTATCAATTCTGCGATTCCATCGTTAGGGGCAAGTGGTGCTATTTCTGGAGTTCTGGGTGCTTACATCATTCGCTTTCCCGATGCAAGAGTGATGTCATTAATATTTTTAGGTATTTTTATTACCACAATTAGAGTTCCTGCACTGCTTCTGATTGGGGTTTTCTTTGTCCAAAATGTCATCTCTGGTCTTGCCAACCTACAAGCAGCCGCTAACATGAGTGTGGAGACGGGCGGAGTTGCTTATTGGGCGCATATCGGCGGTTTTGTTTTTGGTGTGATTCTCGGTCCGTTGTTGGGGTTATTTAGGCGCGACGACTATTAGGCAATTGAGGAAAAGACGCAGAGTCATGCGTAGCATAAATCTGCCTTGAGAGTCTAGTTTTATTGATTGTTGTGAGCGATCGCGTCTAGCACTGCGCTTTAGGCGATCGCTTATGAAGATTGCAAAAGTCAATTGCAGGAAAATTAAACCACAGATGGACACAGATGGACACAGATGATTAACTAGTGTTCATCGGTGTGGATCTGTGGTTAGAAATATCGATGGATCATACTTTTTTTTAATTACGACTAGATCAGGACTTACGCAAAAACTCTCTCAAACTCTTATCTCTTCGTGTCCTTCGCGTCCTTTGCGGTTCGTTTTTTCATTAATTTGCGTAAGTCCTATGGATATGAAGGCGAAAGTGCTTCCTGTACTGTGGGAAGATTATTGTTGGGTTACGCCCAGTCAATAGTTTGATGCTGCATTTGAGCCATCGCATGTTCAAGATATTTAAATCCTGGTTGAATAACAGCCTAATTGCACTGCTGCTGGTAACTCTATTTTTAGGAATAAGTACAGCTGGATGGACTCCCTCTAGTAGCGCCGCGCTACCAGCTGGGAATGCTATTACTGACGGTAATGCTCTACTGCGGTATGCACTCCCTATAGATAATAAACCTGTACGGCAACTGCAAGCTTCTTTAGAGGACATTGCCACCCAATTGCGGGCAAATCGACGTTGGGGTGCTGTTTCCAAAGACCTCAGCAAAGCATCTCGGATTCTCGATAAACCCTCTCAACTTCTAGCAGGTGTTCCAAAAGAACGCCAACCTCAAGCTGAAGCTTTGATTGCTGAGTTGAAATCCGGTGTGAATGAGTTGCAAGAGGTGGTGAAAACAAAAGATAAAGAACAAGTTCGGGATCAACGTGCCAAATTGCTGAGTTTGGTTAGCCAACTTGAAGAGTCAATGGTGACGGAATTTCCTTTTGAAGTCCCAGCCGAATACAGCAATTTACCACAACTTAAAGGTCGTGCGACTGTAAAGGTGAAAACTAACAAAGGCGACCTTACTGTTGTTGTTGACGGATACAGCGCCCCTGTAACTGCTGGAAATTTTGTTGATTTGGTGCAACGGGGTTTTTATGACGGCTTAGAATTCACCCGTTCTGAAGAATCGTACGTCTTGCAAACTGGAGATCCACCAGGCAAAGATGTGGGTTTTATTGACCCAAAAACAGGTAAATACCGCGCTATTCCGCTAGAAGTACTGGCACAAGGTGATAAAAAACCTACTTACGGTATCACTTTAGAGGATGCTGGTCGTTACACTGATTTACCAGTTCTGCCTTTCTCTGCTTTTGGTGCTTTGGCGCTAGCACGTCCTGAACGTGACGTAAATGGCGGTTCTTCACAAGTCTTCTTCTTCTTGTTTGAACCGGAACTCACACCAGCAGGACGCAACTTGTTGGATGGTCGCTACTCTGTTTTTGGTTATCTCACTGAAGGAAAAGAAGTTTTGGATGAACTGAAGGCGGGTGACAAAATTGAATCCGCAAAAGTCATTCAAGGATTAGAAAATTTAGTTGAGCCGAATGTGGCATAGTGCCATGAGTTGTAGAGACGTGCCATGGCACGTCTCTACATTGCTATAGAATCCGAGTTTCAGGCGTTTGAACATTAGACTTCTTGTATTCATTCCAAAAAAAAGAATAATTAACCACAGATGGACAACGGACACTTGCTATCTCCTGCGGAGACGCTACGCGAACAACGGGGGGAACCCCCAAGGGCGCAGTGTCCTCCAGATGGACACAGATGGAATCTACTGATGCAATCTTGTCTATTGAAAATATTTACCAATCTTCTAATGTCACTGGCTCGCCTTTGTAACCAACTGCTTTTAATGCGGCATTAAAGCGTTCCAGTCCAATCTTTCTAATGTCATCAACCATCTCGCCTAACATCATGTAACCAAGTTTGTCTCCTTGGTCATCTAACTTTTGAGCCTCTATGTAGGAACGCGCTAGTTTACGTGCTTCGGTATCTTTGAGCGCATCTTTAGAGTCACTTACTGGCTCGATACCTTTAGATCTAAGGAATGCAACAATCCCCTTGTGATTCCACAGGTAGTAGGGCTTGCCTTGCTTAGCTTCAATTCTCTGGAAAAGTCCGTTGGCTACCGGTGTTGGTTCGCCGTCAGAATCGCGCAAGCCATGTTCTTTAAGAAGTTTTCCAAAAGCAACGGCTGATTTACCAAATTCAGTCCCAAGTTCGGTTAGCGTTCTCCACTCTGAGCGAAAGTTTTTCTTTGATTTTTTAGTCATTGTTTTGTCCTATTGTTGTTAGTAAATATTGCTGAAGACTTTATCCAGTTTAAGTTTAGCCTGGCAAGAAAAGAAATTTAGTAGCACGCGCTTCGCGCTAGTCGTCAACCTCTACGGCGTCATCACTAATAGGTTGAAGCTCGCTGTCTGGGTTGAGGCAGTTGCTGTCGAAGAAGAGTTTATATAGCAATTTTATTTCATTGAAAGCGACGCTCAACTCCATCCCGCAAGTGGCGTGGAGAGGGATAGTCGCCCCGTCGCTTGGGCACAGGGCATAGGGCATTGGTAGCTTCTTCCCCATGCCCCATGCCCGATTCCCCATGCCCAAAAACTCCCCAAGCGCAAGTGGCGTGGAGTTTTTCATTTGTGTGAAGTGCCTGCGCTAAGCGCATAAATTGACTTGATTCAGAACCCCGACTTCTTAAAGAAGTCGGGGTTCTTGTTTTTTAACAAATCATTTAAAGGTTCTATATTAATTGTTTGTAATAATGATTATTTTGATTTTTTAATATCCTCGAACAGCATGACAATAAATTTAAACATATGGGATGCCCCTTATGAAGGGTGTAGAGAAATATCGCATAGAAGGTGTGGTATTCTGCCCTAATTAACTGTTGACTTATAAAAAAATAAAGGTATGTCCCGATTGATTGGAAAAATCTGAAATCAAGGCAAAATAACAGTAATTTTTATTAAAATAGATATAGGTAAAAAATGTAAAATTACCAAACACTGGTTGTGACAACATCCGCTCAAACCGTACCACTTGTTAAAGAACCTGAACGCCTAGAGCGCCGACTACAAGAAATTCCGCCGGAACCGGGAGTTTATTTGATGCGAGATGGGAGCGATCGCATCATATATATAGGTAAATCGCGGAAGTTGCGATCGCGTGTTCGTTCTTATTTCCGAGACTCCCAAAGACTCAGCGAACGTATCGCCACAATGGTTAAGCAGGTGACAGAAATCGAATTCATTGTCACCGATACCGAAACCGAAGCTTTGGCGCTGGAAGCTAATCTGATCAAGCAGCACCAGCCATACTTCAACGTCCTACTTAAAGACGATAAAAAATATCCTTACGTCTGTATTACTTGGTCAGAAGATTATCCACGTATTTTTATCACTCGTAAACGTCAACTCGGTAAAGAAAAAGATAAATTCTACGGACCTTATACCGATTCTCGCCTACTGCGGGAGATATTGCGCTTGTGCAAGCGTATCTTTCCTTTGCGACAACGTCCTCAACCGTTATTTAAAGACCGTCCTTGTTTGAATTACGATTTGGGACGCTGTCCAGGTGTCTGTCAAAAGCTGATTTCACCAGAAGAATACCGCAAAATCGTCCAAAAAATAGCGATGGTTTTCCAAGGTCGAAGTCAGGAACTGATAGATATCTTAGCCGAGCAAATGCACAAATCAGCAGAAGCACTGAACTTTGAGTCAGCAGCGCGGATTCGTGACCAAATTGCTGGATTAAAGTCGCTCAATGCTGACCAAAAAGTGTCTTTACCAGATGATACAGTTTCCCGTGATGCGATCGCACTCTTCTCAGACGAACAACTCGCCTGCATTCAATTATTCCAGATTCGCGCTGGACAATTGGTAGGACGCCTTGCTTTTGTCGCAGATGCTCATGCTGAACCTGGTGCTATCTTACAACGAGTGTTGGAAGAGCATTATCAAACTGCTGACTCGGTAGAAATTCCCACAGAAATTTTGGTACAGCACGAATTACCTGATGGGGAGATACTCGCAGATGTCTTGACTGGGCGTAAGGGACGAAAAGTGACCATTTTGGCTCCCCAGCGACAAACTAAGGCAGAATTAATTGAGATGGTGGAACGTAATGCTCAATATGAATTGCAACGAATGCAAAAATTGGGCGATCGCAACCAAGAAGCGATGCAAGATTTAGCCGCCATTGTCGATTTACCCGAGTTACCCCACCGAATCGAAGGTTACGACATTTCCCATATCCAAGGGTCAAATGCAGTCGCTTCCCAAGTCGTGTTTATTGACGGTTTACCCGCCAAGCAGCACTATCGCCACTACAAAATTAAAAATCCCACAGTCACAACAGGACACTCAGACGATTTTGCCAGTCTCGCCGAAGTTATTGGGCGTCGCTTTCGCAAATATGCCGAAGATCCACAACTACCGCGAGTAGGAAATCCCGATTGGCCTGACCTTGTCATGATAGATGGTGGTAAAGGACAGTTGTCATCTGTTGTCGCAGTCTTGCAAGAAATGAATTTATTGGAAGATTTGCGAGTTGTGAGTTTGGCAAAACGGCGAGAAGAAATCTTTTTACCAGGAGAGTCCGAACCGCTAGAAACTGACGCAGAACAACCCGGAGTGCAACTTTTGCGGCGTTTGCGAGATGAGGCGCATCGGTTCGCTGTGAGTTTTCACAGACAGCAGCGCAGTGATAAATTAAAGCGATCGCGTTTAGATGAAATTTCTGGTTTGGGACACCATCGACAAAAGCAGCTTTTAGGGCATTTTCGCTCTGTTGATTATATTCGGCAAGCAACACCCGCACAAATCGCTGAAGTTCCGGGTATTGGTCCACGTTTGGCTCAAGATATCTACGATTATTTCCATCCGTCTTGAGGTACTGACGCACGTCAAGCGCACCCCTGCGACACTTGCGTGCGCGAAGCAATCGCTTTAACCCCAAACGTCTGGTTTGTAGTTTATGCAAACGAAAAGCGCTGTATTTGAGAGTTGCACAGATCAAGTAGGCGGTTGTATCCACTGACGAAAATCCACCAAGTCGTGCGGTTTTCACTTGTCTGATTTAAACGGAAAGCGCTTTTTGCTAAATTTATTTTTATAAATAATTATATAGTTATTAATAGATATTTTATTTTATGTATATTATCAAAAATATAAAATTTAACTGGAAACAGCATCTATCTTGAGATTTATAAAGTATCTACCATAAGTAGGAAATAATATGGGTATAATTAATATCACATAGTGAATGCATCAGTTCTGATGTAGCTCATTGCCTCCAAGCATCCCTACTCCTTATCACTCCTATGCTGACCGAACACCGTAAGCCCGTGTGCCTATCGCTTGTTTCCACAGACGTGCCAGTATTGTCTGTAGTCGATGCTGCCGCAACATTGTCTCAAAAGGACAGTGACCGATTCCATTTACTATTAACCGCACCGCCAAATAAAAGCTCCGAAGAGGCGATTGCCTCTGGCACTGCGCTTGGCGCAATCGCCCCCACCAGCCCCAGAACCTGGTGGTTGGAAATTTCCCCTAACCGCGTCATTATGACGATGCAGGGTAACGCTCAGTTGAATTACCGTCACATCTGGAAACAAGGCATTTCTGGCAGTAGTCGTTATTGGCTGCCAACTGAGTCATCGCCACCTAATAAACCAATAAGCTTACGTAATTTTACTAATATATTGGTGCTTGACAGACATCCGCTACCAAGGAATTTGCGGGTGGAATATGAATTGTGGGCGGAAAAAGTCCAACTGGGACGCTACATCTTAAATCTGGAAATTCAGCATTAACATCAAGGCAATGAGCAGTAGTAGCAAAAGTTACTTTTTGCTGACATCTGAACCACTAAAAACCGACGCAGAACAAGTAGGGGTGCAACTATTCTGGCGGTTACGCGATAAGGCGCATCGGTTCGTGGTGAGTTTTCACTCTTAGCAGCGCAGTGAGAAATTAGACAAGATTGCGGAATGTGAGTTTCATCTGTGTCCATCTACTTCCGCGTCCATCTGCGGTGAATTATTCATTTTTTTTGGAATAAATGCAAGAAGTCTAAGGACACTTGCTGGACGGTTTTCATGGTTTGGCTAAAGCTTATCTGCTGGGAATGATCTGCCATGCAGTTTTCGGTCAATCCAGAGCGAGATTGGCTCAAGCAGACTTTATGAGCTACCAACGGTACTATGTCTTCTTTGAATGTCAAGGTTTTAGAAAAAAGTTTTGCGGGCATTAAACCTTACGCCACACAGTTCGCATCAAGATTCTATTACAATCTGTTTACTGACAATCCTCAGCTTGAGCCGTTGTTTGCCAACACCAATATGGAAGAGCAGGACAAGAAGTTAATGATGACTTTGGTGTTGGTAATTTACAATTTACGGAACTTTGCTTATTTAAAGACTATACTGAGGGATTTAGGAGAAAGACATGTAAGATACGCCACTATCGAGGAACATTATCCGATGGTGGGTACAGCGCTGTTAAAAACCTTTGAATTTTATTTAGGAACCGACTGGACGCCAGAAGTCAAGCAAGCGTGGACAGATGCCTATGCAGAGATTGTCAATATAATGCTAGAAGGGGCGAAGCCTCCTGAAGAAGCGCTGAAATTGGAGAATGAACTTCAGCCGAGTACCAAAATAGCTATAGTAAACTCTGTGCCAACGCACCCTCCTGCTATTGCCTCTAGCCTAAATGATTCTGAGAAAACCGCTAAGTTAGAGGATGTATCGCAGCCGAAAACCAACCCAGCCAGGACAAGCTTTGCTCCAACGCAGCCTCCTGCTACTGTCTCTAGGCTTAAGGTGAAGTTATTACCAATCATTTTTGTAGTAGCTGGTTTGTTGAGTCTTGGGCTTGTGTACTACCATTCCAGCTCGACGGAAGGACAAGAGGGAGTTATGCCAATTCAAAATTCAAAATACCCTGCGGGAAGCCGCCCAGGGGGCGTCTACAAAATTCAAAATTAAGAAAGCCTAAGATAACGAGGGTTTCGGAGTGTGTATCTGTCGCATTCTTTTTTCAAATTGCTATTACGACACCAGAAGGAAAAATTGTTCGCTAAACAGAATTTGATAGGACATCTTCAGGCATTTGCTAGGCGATCGTGCAAGCGTGATCATCACGTGAGCCGCTTCTCATAGCACAGGCTGAGTGGGTCGTCGGTGTAGGGACCGAACGGGGGAATGCGGTAAAAGCCCAGTCGCTCGTAAAGCCCGATTGCTTCTCGCTGGTGAACCCCAGTTTCTAAGCGCAGCAACGTGATGTTGTGAGCATGAGCATAGTCTGCCAAATGATTGAGCATCAACTTCGCGAACCCTAATCCACGGAATTGTGGACGCACATACATCCGCTTGATCTCGCCATACTTATTGCCCACCAATTTGATGCCGCCACAACACGCCGGCGTCTTGTTTGCACACAGCAGGAAAAACGCCACGTCCTCGGCAAGCAACTTGTCAACACTGAACCCATGACGGCTTTCGGAAGGATAAAGGGGTTCAAGAAGGGCTTCCAGCTCTGTAATCAAGCTGATAGCATCGAACGTGTCAGGGCGTTCCGGAGTGATGATGGCTGACATTGGATGCGCGTAATCCTTTCTGTATGTCAAATCTGTATGTCAAATGCTTTGGACGTCTTGAACATGATAAAGCGTGTCGCCAAGCACTAGTGCCTTTAGTATACTACCAGGCAGTTGCTCATTCAACGGCGTGTGTTGGCGTTTGGGAGTTCTTCTTTATGAACTACCCCACCGTAAAAGACGGTGGGGTTTCTAAAACCCCATCCGATTGACGGTTGGATTTTTGTCTCCTCATTTGCCCAAGTTGCTTCATAGATCCAGTATTCTTACGTTTACCGGTCTTTGAAGTAGAGCTTAGACATCCGAGACTAACGAGGCTAATCCCCACCGTATAGACGGATGGGGAATTACGGCGATAAGTTAACATTTTGTTACTAAAACTAAGGATAGAGTTAGCTTTTAACTAATACTTTTTGGATACACCTACACAATAGAGCCATTAACTTATGGGTTCTGCTTGCCCAGGTTTATTCATTAGGAAAGAGTAGACTTCCAAAGGGCGAAGATTTGCCACAGAGGACATGAGTTACTTTCGCTCCATAAAGAGCAGATCACGATTGCTATTATCCAAAACTATTGAATTTTTACCTCTTTGCTACAAATATCACCTTTTAAAAAAGCTGGAATGGCTTATAGCAAAAAAACAAAGTTGATATGACTACAAATAACATAGTCTCAAAGTATTAGCGTTTGGGATCATGCAATTTCTGATAAAAGTTGAACCTCTAGAAATAATTTATATATCCTTAGTTGGATAGCATATACCCTCACAATAAAGATAATTAAGAAAATATAAATGAAAATTAACACCTAATTTTGTGTTAATTTAAGCAATAATAATTTATTGCTTGTTCAATTCTGCCAATCTCATAGATTTACAAGTTGAATTTGCGTTTTTTCAAAAAAAAATCATGAAATTCCAGGGTTTAAAAATGCAGATAGTACAAAAAATTCGCTGCCCAAACTGTGGTAGCGAAGGTGAAAGGCATTATTTATCTGATAGTCAGCTGACTCGAACGCAATGCCCAGTCTGTGACTACTTGATGATCAATTGCACGCGTACTGGCAAAGTTATTGAAGCTTATGCTCCAGGTATTCATGCACGGCGTTAATTGAGGAGGAAACGGGGACGCGGTGAGACAGCGCTGCAGGAGGGTTTCCCGACAGCAGGCGACTGCGAACCCGAAGGGTGACACGGGGAATGAATGGATAAAACTCTCCGCGTCACCGCGTCTCTCCCTGTGACTCATCTGTCTCATCTTCCGCCACTCCTTTCTCCTGCTATTTCTTGCTTGTCCGCAGTTGTCCACAAGCAGCATCCGCTTCTAAACCACGCGAGTAGCGAACACTAACCGCGATTTTTTGCTGCTGCAGGACTTTGACAAAAGCTTGAATTCGATTTTGGTTGGGGCGTTTGTAATCTGCTTCTGTGATGGGATTGTACGGAATTAAATTGACATGACTCTGGAATCCCCGCAGACGTTTTACCAACTCCAATGCGTGTTCTGGCAAATCATTCACCCCAGCAAGGAGAATGTATTCAAAGCTAACACGGCGTCCAGTAATTTCCACATACTCCCGACATTCAGCCAACAAATCTTCAATAGGATAGGGGCGGGCGCTGGGAATCAGTTGTTCTCGTAGTGTTTGGTTGGGAGCATGGAGACTGACAGCAAGAGTGACTTGTAAGTGGTGTTGAGCCAATTGGCGAATGCGATCGCGTATCCCAACAGTAGAGACAGTCAGGTTACGCTGTCCAATACCTACATCTTGATTTAAAGATTTGATAGCTCCGATAAGATGATCTGTATTCAACAACGGTTCACCCATGCCCATAAACACCACATGGCTCACCCGTTGCTGGAAATCTTCCTGAACCGTCAACACCTGATCCACAATTTCATGGCGGGCAAGATTGCGTTTGTAGCCTCCTTTACCAGTAGCGCAGAAATCACAAGCCATCGGGCAACCTACCTGGCTAGAAACGCAAACCGTTAAGCGCTTTTCTGTAGGAATACCCACAGATTCAATAATTTGACTATCTGCTAGTTGTAAAAGATATTTGACAGTACCATCGGGAGCTACAGAGCGATGGTGTATCTTTGAACGCCCGATGGGAATTTCTGCAAGTTCAGCACGCCATTGTTTGGAAAAGACAGAGATATCCGAGAGACTACGCACTCCCTTTTGATAAATCCACTCGTGCAGTTGCTTTCCCCTGTAAGCTGGTTGTCCCTGATCATGCACCCAAGCCGTTAACTCCTCTACACTTGCCCCTAAAAGCGGTGGAATAGAGATGTTTGGTTGTTGTGGAGTATGAGTTTTAGGGGAGGGGAGTACAGAGACAGACTTAGCAGACATGGTAGTTAAGAAATTCGCCTTGGATCTTTATGGTAGGCGATCGCTGTTCCTATTGCTTGGGTTTATAATTGCGGTTTTCACCACTGGAACACTGAAGAGTCTACTTAAAACTTGTTAGACAGCTTTCTACGAGATTCCAATAGCACCTCTGGGTAATCAGATGAACCTCTGTCAAGTAAAGGTTCACGCTGGTTTTTGAGATATTTATTGAAGAATGCTAATGTGTAAGCATTGATGATTTTGGCTGCCCGTTGAGGTTCAATTGAGCCAAGGGCTTGCTTGATTGGAGATTCTGCCTGAGTTGTTGAATTCGCTGAAAATGCGGGTAGTATTACCCCAAAATCTATGAACGTATTGTGCTTACTACCTTTGAGCGTCAGGCTATAGGCATTGGTTCTCAACCGTTGATAAAACGATTGCAGCGCATCATCGCTACCATCATGAGACATCAGCAGGAATGGGCTATCTAATCTGTCCTTATTTCCACTGCCCAAAAGCTTGCCATAGCTGCCACCGTCCATGTTGATTCCCGCTTTTAATCGGCGATCGCGCCACACTGCTTCGATAGCCGTATCTCCACCTAAGGAATGCCCGAAAATACCGACTCGATTTAAATCTAAACGTCCGCTGAAAAGTCCTTGAGGGTCTTTGATGTTGAGGCGATTTAACTCATTGAGCACAAAGCTGACATCCTTTGCCCGAATTTCAACTGCTTGGTTAAAGGTACGCTGAATTTTCGCTCTTTTAGCTTTGGAGAAATTGAAGACCGTTGATTGAGTGATCACTCGTCCGTCGGGAAACAGGACTGGCACCTCAAAAGTGGGATTAATCGCAACGACTACATAACCATGGCTGGCAAGTTGTTCGAGTTGTGTTGTATAAAATTTAGGTGTCGAGCCAAAACCAGGCGAGAAAATGAGAACTGGATAGCGTTTCGAGGCATTCGCAATCGCCACCTTTGGAACAGCGTTAGTTTGAATGGTTTGGGTAACTAATTGGACGAATTGGTCAGACGATACTCCAAAATCACGTCCCATGCCTTCAGCAGCAGCTAGCGCAAAGCCCTCATCCATGTAAGGGGCAGTGGTTGTTCCCGGCTTGGCATTCGTAGGATACCAAACATAAACCATTAACTCACGGCGATCCGTCGGCGGTGGAGTTGTAATCGGTTTTCGTGTCCGTAGATCGTAGACTTCAGTAGTGTAAGTCTCTTTGCGGGAGGTATCAACCAAGTAGTAAGCCGTTGTGCCTACTTGGTAAGAACCAGTCGGAGCAGGCAACCGGAAGCTTGAAGCTCGATTTGTCGATTTTGGTTGCAATTGCGCTGGCTGCGCTAAGAGTGGTTCAATTTGGGTAAACAAAGGCTGAACACTTAGAACAGCGATCGCACCGACGGTGATAGCAGATTCTCGAAACTTTTGCATCTGGTCAGTTTTCAGTCTTGCAGTTCTCATCCAAGCCAAGGCACACGACCGCACAATGCACTGCTGTGTTCCAATCGGTTGTGCGATGACGCGGAGCGTCCGCCGTAGGCGATCGCATACAGGGCGATCTCGCACAAACCAAAAGCGGTGACTCATACGCAAAAGCTGACTGACTTGGTGCGTGCTGATAAGAGCGGAACTAACAGAGATGGAAGGCAAAACAGAGAAAACTTTTGCTCCTAATGTCGATGCTGACAAGATTAAAACTGCCGCTGCTCAAGTTGCCTGGGTTTATAATTGCGGTTTCCAACACTTCGTTCTAAGTCATCTTCATTGCAATTTTTCTTTCTTGCAGATGACTCATGCTGCATAGATTAAGCGCTTGTCTTGCAGCCCTCAGGCTTGTACACACGCTTAGTTGAGACAGGTACCTTAGCAGTAAGTTTGATGGGCGGGTGGGACGCTGAACCAACTCACCACCACAGTTAGGGCATCTTCCCTGTAGAATACTGTCAGCACACGTTCGACAGAAAGTACATTCAAACGAACAGATCATGACTTCTGCCGAGGATGGCGGCAGGTCTTTGTTACAGCATTCACAATTAGGACGCAGTTCAAGCATGAGCGTTTTTGTTCCTTAAAGTAGGCTTTAACCAAAAGTTGTGCCGTTCCAGCCCCACATTGCGCCTTTGGCATCAGCAAATTCTATATATATACGATTTTGAGGCACACCCAGGGCTTTGTTAATCTCTTGGCAAAAGTCTTGGCTCATCGCCTGAGTTTGGTCTGGCTTCATTGTACCGACACTCTTAATCTCGATGTAGCACACTGGGTCTGTCGTGCCGCCAAATGTCATAGGAATTCCGGCTTCAAAAGCCGTCATCATGTAGGATTCCGGTTTTCCGGTATGCTTGGCTAACTTAGCTGATAGGCTTTTGAGCATTGCTTCAACTTCTTCTCCAAGAGGAGCAGATACAGAAGTTTGCACTTTAATTAGAGGCATAATAACAATTCAAAATTCAAAATTACCAATCTTGATGGTACCAATTACCCAGTTAATTTTATCGAACCGCAGAGGCACAGAGGAAGCAGAGGGGATGAGGGGGATGAGGGAGAGTGGGAGACGCGCAGACAGAAAGTTTCCCTGTGTCCCCGTGTCCCCGTGTCCCCGTGTCCTCTTCAGTGGTGAGAAGAGCGAAACAGATGACTGTGTTCGGGATGATATAAACGAGAGCGTGCTGATGCTTGTGAGAGTGCAGGGCTGATTATGTAAAGTGTGGTGCGAATCAGATTTTCTTGGTGAGTACAGTCTGCCATTTGATTGAGGGGAACAACCCTAATTTTTTCATCACTCCACCCTAAGCGATAGCAAATAGCCACCGATGTTTCAGCTGGGTAGTGTTCCAGCAGTTTGGCTTGGGCTGCTTCAACGTGACGCGCACTTAGATATAAACATAGGCTAGCTTGATGAGCCGCGAGCGTTGCTAATTCCTCGCTTGCGGGAACTTCTGTGCGTCCGCTGATGCGCGTGAGTATGATTGTTTGGACTAAACCGGGAACAGTGAGTTCTACTTTGAGTTTAGCGGCTGCGGCTTGAAAGGCACTAATACCTGGTATAACTTCAAAGGGAATTTCTGCCTCTGCCAAAAGGTGCATTTGTTCGTGGATGGCACTGTAAAGACTGGGATCGCCAGAATGGAGACGAACGACTGATTTGTGCGATCGCACTCGTTCTATGATGACTGGCAAAATCTCTTCTAAAGTCTTGTTCGCAGTGTGAATAATCTCCGCATCTTCGCGGCAAATTTCTAAAATTTGTTGGGGTACCAAGGAATCAGCAAATAAAATTACATCGGCACTTTCTAACAGTTTCTGCGCCTTAACAGTTAATAATTCTGGATCTCCAGGTCCTGCACCCACGATATAAACAGTAGGTTCTAAAGCTTTATAAAGTTTTTTGTTACTTATTAGGCTCGTATATTTATCCATCTGGGAACACACAGCAATTCCTCAAAAAAATTTTTTTAGCATTTCCTCAGTATCTTTCCGGATAGAACCCCTCTTTCTAGAAAAGTGTATTGGTAGATGCACCCTGGTTAAGCCCTGGAGAACACTCTGGGGCATTTTTTATTTTTGAGCCAAGAGTCCTCCTTCTCATGTGCTTACCTCCTCTCTCCATTTGCTTCAACGGTGGAAACGACATCTGGTAAAGGGCGTTTAGCTATATAAAGCCAAGCTAACCCAGCTAAACCGAAGACGATTCCCAATAAACTCACGACTTGTGCTATCCGTAGCGGTCCAAGCATCAAACTATCCGTGCGAAAGCCTTCAATCCACAAGCGTCCTAAGCTGTAACCTGCCAAATAAACAAGAGACAGCGTACCTGTTTTCAAAGCTGGTTTGCCCGACAAACTCCTAAAAAATAAAGTTATCAGCAAAGCGAATACCATCAAATCCCACACAGATTCATAGAGAAAAGTGGGATGGAAGTACTCAAAATTAGCCAATTCTGGAGGACGATTTTCTGGTGGAATAGACAGCTTCCAAGGCAAATTGGTGGGGCTGCCAAAAGCCTCAGAGTTGAAGAAATTGCCCCACCGTCCAATTGCTTGCCCTAAAATCAATGAAGGAGCCACCAAGTCAGCCAATTGCCAGAAAGAAATCTGCTTAATTTTGGCAAATATTAATGCTGCGACAACGCCACCGATAATGGCTCCATGAATCGCAATCCCTCCTTGCCAAATCGCAATAATCCGCTCTGGGTGCTGGGCGTATTCTGACCATTGAAACAAAACGTAATATAACCGTGCTGCTGGAATTGCTGCAATAACCAGCCAAATTGACAAATCGCTGATCAAGTCTGGATTAACGTTACGGCGCTTTGCCAAGAACTGGGAAAGCGTTACGCCAATCAATACTGCTGTAGCAATCAAAAGACCATACCAACGGATAGTTAATGGTCCTATTTTCACCAGAATCGGTCCTGGAGAAGTAAATTGAAATGCCAAGGGCAAGGTGGAAAAATCCAGTGCCATGCAAAAGTACCTAGAAGACTATAAAAAGCTAATATACATTTGACTTGTGCTTGTTAAGAGCGAGATGGGGAACTTACTCTTCCCCAGGTATGGATACGCACACTTAGTAGGCGTAAGCACCACGGAGCGTGGGATGCTCCCGGATTAAAGGCAATAGCGAGGTGATTTTAAATTCTATATTCAATCCAAAATCCAAAATTCCTACTCTTGACTTTGTCAAAAATTGTTGTAAAGTCCACAGCATTGATTTTAAGTCGCTGTGGGTAAAGAAGGCAGCATAGGCAGTGTATTTATCAAGAACTTTATTTTTAGGGTAGATAAATAAGAGTATGGCACTAGGTGCAACAGAGTTTACCAAAGACAAACATCCTAGATTTTTCAATGAAAACTTGCACTTTGTTGCTCCTAACCAGTAGTGGTTAGATATAATCACCTAAACAACTTTGAGGCATCTGTAATTGTGATTGCCATTTATCCAGGAAGCTTCGATCCTATCACCTTAGGACATCTTGACATCATCCAACGCGGCAGTCGCTTGTTTGCCCAGGTGATTGTCGCTGTCGTGCGCAATCCTAACAAAAATCCACTGTTTACAGTGCAAAAACGGCTAGAACAGATTCGTCTATCTACAAAACATCTCGCTAATGTGGAGGTAGACGCCTTTGATGGTTTGACCGTAAACTATGCCCAAATGCGGAAAGCGCAAGTGCTACTGCGGGGTTTACGAGCAATTTCAGACTTTGAAGTCGAACTTCAGATGGCTCACACAAATAAAACCCTTTCTCATCAAATAGAAACAGTTTTCTTAGCAACATCAAATGAGTATAGTTTTTTAAGTAGTAGTGTGGTAAAAGAGGTTGCTAAGTTTGGTGGCTCTGTCGATCATCTTGTTCCCCCGCACGTTGCCCTGGATATTTCCCAATGCTACGCCCAAAACAGTCCGGTATCGAACCAAATCAAAACGGAAGTAATCCCCCCCCGCAAGAGTTTGCCGATGGAATCTCCTACGACGGAGACGCTACGCGAATAGCAAGCGTAGACATTCAGCAGGAACTCAACCGCTTGGAGGAGATGATTCTTGCCGGTTTCAACATTCCACTAACGCGACGCACGTTGGTGGATGAAGATAAGCTGCTCGATCAGCTTGATGAAATACGGCTTTGTTTACCTGAAGCTTTTCAAGAAGCAGCAGCAATCATCCAGCAAAAGGAGGAAATTCTCCTACAAGCGGAAGAGTACGGGCAACAAATTGTTGATGCAGCGCAAGCCAAGCGATCGCAAATTTTGGATGAAAGTGACATCATTAGACAAGCAGAACGCGAAGCCTCGGAACTGCGGCGACAGGTTCAACAAGAGTGTGAGGAAATGCTGCAAGAAACCCTCGAAGAAATTGATCGTAAGCGACGGGCTTGTCAGCAAGAAATCGAGGAAATGCGCCGTCAGGCAATTGCAGAAGCAGAAGCCATTGAACAAGGAGCCGATGACTACGCTGATAGCGTCCTAGAAAATATTGAGCAGAATCTTCAGGATATGTTGCGAGTTATTCGCAACGGACGCCAACAATTACTACCAGACTCCTCTTTAGACGATAATTCTCAATTTCCCAAGAAGAAATAGGCGCAGGTAAATTGCAACACTTTCGGTTCCAACAGAAGGATATTATGCTGACTCGGTTGAAAGTTTCTGCTTTTAAGAATTTAGTTGATGTTAATGTGCCAAAAGTAGGAAGTTAAACAATGTAATGCCTGCAACACTTAAAGTTAACGTTTCTTGCATATGAGTTTAACCCCCATACTTTTCATTGGGGGGTCTTACTTTCCCGCTAACATGATATGGAAATTTCTTCACAAAATCTGGTTGCAGTTGAAGACCTCCTCATTGCCGTCCAGATTACAGACACTGATGACGTTGTTGTGGTTCAAGGTGAAGTTTGCGGCTAAGTTGGGAGTCTCATTTCAGAGCGTAAATCGTTGGGAGAAGGGACGGACAAAGCCATTGCCTCTGGCGTTGAAGCAGATCGAAGCATTACTGCACCAAATGGGCGATGGCGCTTTTCTCCCGCCCCTTTGGGGCGATCGCGGCAAAGATTTGTTAGCTAAATACTTTTGCGAATGAGGACGGAGACTGTATGACTGATTTATCGTCCTCCAATGGCTCCCAAGGTCGCTCTGCTGTTGCAGGCAATGTCCCCCAAAAGCGCCAAATTGCCTTCACTGAAGCGGATGTCCTGATTACAGAAGCACTGGCTGCTCGTCGGGTGAGACAACCAGATTTAGCGGCGGAAAACCAAGCCCTCCGCACCCTCTCTCAACAACTCATGGACGAGCCGGTGTCCATGCTCAAAACTCTCGTTCGGATTGCAGTCGCTCTGTGTCAAGCGGATACTGCCGGAATCAGCTTATTGGAAACAGCTCCCAATGGTGAATCCATGTTTCATTGGGTGGCGATCGCAGGCGTATTAGAGTTTTTAGAACAAACCAGTATTCCAAACAACCCTAGTCCCTGTGGCACCGCGCTTCAATCTAGACAGCCGCAACTGTATGCCCACCCTGAACGCTATTTCACCTGCCTGCATTATCCCCAGTTTCCCATTGTGGAGGCATTAGTGCTGCCCTTGTGCGTGAACAATCAACCATTGGGCACGCTTTGGATTATGTCGCATTCAGGAGCGCATCAGTTCGATGCCGAGGATCAGCGATTAATGACCAGTCTGGCAGGCTTCACCGCCTCTGCCCTGCACAGCATCAATCTGCGTCAGACCACTGAGGAAGCGTTGCATCGTGAACAGGCAACCCGTGCCGCACTCGATCACAGTCAAACCCGATTTGAAGCACTGGTGGCGAACGTGCCCGGTATGGTCTATCGCTTCTTGCCCTGCAGCGAAGGTTCCCATCGGTTTACCTTTGTCAATTCTCGCTCTCGTGAACTGTTGGAATTGGAGCCAGAAACAATTCTCCAAGATGCCAATGCCTTTTTGCAATTGATTCACCCGGACGATTTGCCGTCATTTCAAACGTCTGTTGCTCACTCTGTTCAAAACTTTCTGCCTTGGAACTGGTCCGGACGCATCATCACACCATCCGGTCAACTCAAATGGATTCAGGGTACCTCCCGTGCCGTGCGAACAGTAGAAGGAGACGTGTGGGATGGATTACTCATTGACATCACGAATCACAAACTTGCAGAAGCGACGTTGCGCCAAAGTCAGGAGTTCAATCGGCAGATCCTTGACAGTAACGACGACTGCATCAAGGTATTGGATTTGTCACGGCGGCTTTTGTACATGAGTCCAGGAGGTCAGGCGTTGCTGTGCATCAATGACATCACGCCGTTCCTCAACAGTTCCTGGGGCGAGTTCTGGCAAGGAGCGGACAGGCAAGCTGCACTGAACGCAATCGACACCGCAAAAGCAGGCGGAGTTGGCACTTTTCAAGGTTATCGTCCAACTCAGACAGGCGAGCCGAAATGGTGGGACAACAAAGTGACTTCGATTAAGGGAGCGGATGGGCAAGTCGAACGGTTGTTATGCATCTCTCGTGATATTACCGCTCGCAGGCAAGCCGAACTTGCACGAGAACACCTGCTTGCCCGTGAACGACACTATGCCAATCAGTTGCAGGGATTGACCACGGCGGCGCTGGCAATCAATTCTGCTCTTTCGGTTGAAGAAGTCCTGCAAGTGATTACCGAACAGGCAGCATCAATCATTGGTGCTCACCAGTCTGTCACGAGCATGACGATTAACCAAAACTGGGCACAGGCAATCAACGCTGTTTACCTATCTGATAAGTATGCGGCTTGGCGAGACTACGATGAAAAACCAGATGGATCTGGCATCTACGCCTGCCTATGTCACATGAATCGCCCGATGCGGATGACACAAGCCGAACTTGAAGCTTATCCCCGGTGGCGAGGCTTTGGCAAGGAGGCAAAAAACCACCCTCCTATACGGGGTTGGCTGGCAGCTCCCCTTGTGGGACGAGACGGACATAACATCGGGTTGATTCAGCTTTCAGACAAATACGAGGGGGAGTTTACTCAAGCAGACGAATCGATCCTGGTGCAGTTAGCGCAAATGGCATCGGTTGCAGTTGAGAATGCTAGGTTATACGAAGCAGAACAGCAAGCACGGTCGGCAGCAGAAGCGTCACGCGAAGAAGCTGAAGCTGCCAACCGGGTGAAAGATGAGTTTTTGGCAGTGTTATCTCACGAGTTGCGTTAGCGAAGCTCCTCCGAAGGAGGCTCGCCCCTGAATCCTATCTTAGGTTGGTCTACTCTACTTCAAAGCCGCAAGCTCCCTGAAGCGAAGATGGTAGAAGCTTTGGCAACTATTCAACGCAATGCCAAGTTGCAATCGGAACTGATTGACGACCTGCTGGATGTTTCCCGAATTCTGCGGGGCAAACTCAGCCTCAATGTTGGTTCGGTCAATCTTGCAGCTATCATTCAAGCGGCGATGGAAACGGTGCGGCTGGCAGCACAAGCCAAGTCAATAAAGATACAGGCAGTCCTCGAACCCAACGTTGCTCCGGTTTCGGGTGATTCAACTCGTTTGCAACAAGTGATTTGGAATCTCCTCTCGAACGCCGTCAAGTTCACGCCCCAAGGGGGACAGGTACACATCGGTTTAGAGCAGCTTGGTGCTCATGCCCAAATCACCGTTAGCGATACGGGCAAGGGGATTGATCCTGATTTTCTTCCCTACGTATTTGACTACTTCCGCCAAGCGGATGCTGCGACTACAAGAAAGTTCGGTGGACTGGGATTAGGCTTGGCGATTGCGCGGAGCGCACTGCCCCTTGGGCAATCGTGCGTCACTTGGTCGAACTACATGGTGGGACAGTTTCGGCAGAAAGTCCTGGTGAAGGGCAAGGAGCAACCTTTACAATCGGGCTACCGGTGATGTCCACTCAACCAACAACTCTTGCGGACAGCAGAGCGCTTGATCCGTCTTTGGATTTGAGCCGTGTTAAAGTTTTACTAGTGGATCATGATACCGACACGCGGGAATTTACTGCTTTTCTGCTAGAGCAGTATGGCGCAAGTGTGACAGCCGTGTCTTCAGCTTCCGAGGCACTCGTCGCTCTCACCCAGTCCCAACCCGATGTACTGCTGAGTGATATTGGGATGCCCGATGTCGATGGTTATATGTTGATACAGCAGGTGAGAACCTTATTGCCACAAGGCAGACAGATAAAAGCGATCGCCCTAACTGCCTATGCTGGTGAGATGAATCAGCAACAAGCTCTTGCAGCAGGTTTTCAAAAGCACATTTCTAAGCCAATAGATCCAGGGGTGTTGGTGCAAGCAATCTCTAGCCTGGTTCGGTCTAGTTAGCTCTAACTTGAATTTCGCTCGGTTCTGGCTGATTAACCATATTGAGCGTCACTACAAGGTGTATGTAAAATTATTTACCATCATACCGGGATCCATACTGCCTCCAAGTTGGCGACTCTCGTAAGTTCCGACTTCGGGCACGAATTCTTGGAAATTTGTCAAATCTACGAGATTTTCTCCCCAAAAACGATAGAGACTTTCATCAAAACGCAAATTTTCAATAGGGGCAACAATTTCGCCACCTTCCACCCAAAAACAAGCATAACGGGTCATACCTGTAATTCTTCCTGTGGGGCGATCGCTCCAATTCAAGTAATGTAAATTAGAGACATACAAACCCGTATCTAAACTAGGAAGAATTTCCTCAAATCTTAAATTCCCCGGATTGATTTCTGGCGCACGCAACGACTCATAACTATTAGCACCGTTAGCAGTTTTTTGATATTCCTTTGCTGTGCGAGAACTCACCAGCGTATTTACCAAAACTCCCTTTTCAATTAAAGGCAATTCTGGTGCTGCCATTTCTCCTAATTCATTAAATCGCGGCACCAACCCTCGTTGAAAGTTTTCTTTCACAAAAAATGCATTACTCAACTGCTTTTCTTTGCGCCACAGTAAAGCTAAAGCACTGCCCCCTTGTTGTAAATCAGCTTCACTGACACCTCCCCAAGAAAGCATAGCTAATAAATCAGCAACCGCTGCTGGTGCAAAGTAAGTTTTGTACTGACCCCGTGGTAATTCTTTTACAGGACGAGAAAGCAATTTTAGTTGTCTTTTGGCATCACTAATTTTAGCTGCATAAGCTTCATAATTCCAATCACTACCTGCGAAAGTTCCTTTAACGGCTTGTCCTTCGGTCGTGAATATAGAATAGTCTAATGTAAAAGTATCAGTACTAAACCAATGTTTTTGACCGCTGGAATCGGCATAAGCTTTAATAACAACTCCCCCAGCGTATATACCTGTAAAATCTAATTCTGCAACCTGTTCTAGCACCGTTGGCACGACAACTTCATCAGCCAATAAATTCCCAGAATGGACTTCTCGACTGGTATTTGTGCCTGATGGTAATACTAAATATGGATCTACGGGTAACTGGGGAAGTTCTTCGCGTAGTTCTTGCAAAGCTTGATATGCTAAAAGCCAATCTTCTTCCCAATTTCCAGTAAAGGGAAATTGCCGAGAACTACTGCGCTGATTTTGCATTAAAGTCAGTTCAATCCAACCATCAGCGACACAACCTGTTTGTCGCACTTTGGCATGATTGAAACGAGTAAATTGACTGCGTTCACTGCTGAGTCTCACAGTGAATTGTTCATCTTCTTTCTTATCTAGAAGAGTGTCAATCAGTTGGTTAAAACTGACTTCTAAGGCAGATAGTTCTTCGTGTTTCATGGGCATTGTAAATTGAGGGGTAGATCAGAGAGATGGGGGAGTGGAGGGAGATGAGGGAGCAGGGGGAGATGAGGGAGATGAGGGAGATGAGGGAGATGAGGGAGCAGGGGGAGATGAGGGAGCAGGGGGAGAGGGAGGTAGAGAGCAGAGCCAGTATTTAGGAATTAAGGAATTTCCACCTCATATACCCTTTATCCTCCTCATCCTCCTCATCCCCCTCATCCCCCTCATCCTCCTCATCCCCCTCATCCTCTTCAACCGCCGCCGCCAAAAACTTCAACGTTAGCAAATACACAAGTGGGTGAACCATGACCTACCGAAATCGCTTGGTTTGGTTCTCCTTTTCCACAAAATGGAGTACCATACATCTCCCAAGTGGAGGAGTTTCCTACTTTTACTAAATTGTGCCAAAACTCTGGAGTCGTGGCTCTATAGTTGGGATTGCGGAGGGTTTTGGTGAGTTTGCCGTTTTCAATCAATTTAGCGTACTCGCAACCAAACTGAAATTTATAGCGGCGATCGTCAATCGACCAGGAGCGATTGGATTCCATGTAAACACCGTGTTCTATTCCAGCAATGATTTCCTCAAATGAGGCTTCCCCTGGCTCTAAATTCAAGTTTGCCATGCGGTCAATTGCTGGTCGATTCCAAGAGCTAGCACGCGCACAAGCAACACCCGGTACGCCTGCTCTTGCTTGGCTTTCCAGACTGCCCAAACCTCGCAGGAGAACGCCTTCTTTGATTAAATACTCCCGTGTTGCCACAGCACCCGTATCATCGAAGCCATAGCTAGCAAATTCACCCAGTACTGTGGGGTCAAAGGTAATATTCATTGCGGGTGAACCATACGCCAAACTGCCGAAATCACTCTTACTGACGAAGCTTCCTCCGGCGTAATTGCGCTCATCTCCCAAAATTCGGTCGATTTCTACGGGATGCCCCACGCTTTCGTGAATTTGCAGCATCATCTGGTCTGGCGCTAACACCAAATTGGTACGCGTAGTTGGGCATTCTTCTGCTGTCAACAGTTCTACTGCTTGTTCACCAATTTGCTGCACCCGTTGCCATAAGTCTGGTTCTTGGAAAAGTTCCAGCCCCCCTTGGTAACAATTTGCTTGCCAGCCGTTGTTGGTGCGTTGCTGGACAATCGCGCCATCTTGTGCTGTAGCTCCGTAATGAGTGCTAAAAAACATGAAGTTTTGATACACCTCAGAGCCGTTGCTGCTGACAAACCAAGTTTCCCTTTCGCTGGTACTGGCAACAACTGTGGTTTGTACAATTTGGTCAGAGACTTTTAAAGTCTGGCAAATGCGCACAAGTAAATCGCTGATTTCCCTTGGAGTAAGAGCATCCAAGGGTTCAAGAAACGGCGAAGTATACTGACCAACTACTTTAGGACGCTCTCTCACCGCGTTAAATGGATATATCCACCATTCACTTGCAGCTAGTGCTTGTTTATACGCTTTTTCAGCAGCAGCTTGCAAATCTTGCAGTTGCAGCGAATTGGTAGCTCCATAGCCTATACAGCCGTTTACCATGACTTCGAGCATAGCTCCGGTAGTGGAAGATTTACCGTTGCTTTGAGGTATACCGTCACGGAAATGACGGTTATATGAAGTATCTTTGACGGCTCTAATACCGACCCAATCAGCAGGTATATTTATTTGAGCGATCGCTTTTGTAAGTTCAGACCACATAACAATTCAAAATTCAAAATTCAAAGTTCAAAAAATTATTTTTGATGATTTTGTTTGGTTTTAACGACGATAGCAGCAATTATCCTGATGAGTTCATTAACTTCTCCCAAAAGAGATAGTAAGCGATTTTCTGGTATCAATTCAGTCGCAATCAAAAGTCTTATCCAGTATCTGGTTTCCTTAGCCTCTTTCAGCGCAATTTCTAGTTTGTTAATAAAATCGGCTGTACTTTGCGCTGATTCGGATTCTTCGACATTTGCGCCAATTGACGTTCCAGACTTAATCAACTGTTTGGAGAGTGTTTGCACTACTCCCGGACTTTCATCTAGTACCTTGCAAAGTTTAACAATGCGGATAGCAAACTCAAATGTCCTATCTGTAATTGCTTTATTTGTACTCGTCATTTTGCATTTTATTCTTCCTTTTGAATTTTAAATTTTGAATCTTGAATTTTCAATTCCGGTGCCATCTAGTGCCTTCTCGGCTATCAATTAGGGTAATACCTTGTGCTTGTAGTTCGTCACGAATGCGATCGCTTTCGGCAAAATTCTTCGCTTTACGCGCTTCCTGTCTTTTCTGAATCAACGCCTCAATTTCCGCATCGCTTATGCCGCTATTTTGCGGTGTTTGATCTGACATCTTGGCTTCTAAACCCAGAACTTGAGCTAATGTGACAAGAGTCTGCCACTTGCTTTGTAGTTCTGCACTTGATGTCTCGGTTTTTCCCTCATGTACTAAAATATTTCTCTGGCGTTGTAGTTCCTTGGCTAATTCAAACAGCACAGGTAACCCACCAGAAAAATTAAAGTCATCATTGACAGCTTCTTGGAAACGCTCAACGTAGGAATTTTCGATTTTAGATGATTCTTCCCAACCGAGTTGTTTACCGTATTCATAACCGAAGAGTAAACCTTCTTTAAGAGTTTGCCAACTGTTTGTCTTGTCGGCGATCGCCTCATCGGTAAAATCAATCGGTTTAGTATAGTGCGCCCCAAGTACAAACAACCGCACCACCATTGGGTCAACTCCTTGATCCAGCAATTCCCGAATCGTGATAAAGTTGCCCAAAGACTTGGACATTTTTTCACCATCCACTTTTACCATGCCGTTGTGCAGCCAGTAACGCGCCAGTGGTTTTCCTGTGACAGCTTCTGATTGAGCGATTTCATTTTCATGGTGGGGAAACTTTAAGTCTTCACCTCCAGCGTGAATGTCTATGGTTTCCCCAAGGCGATCGCGCACCATCGCCGAACATTCAATATGCCATCCCGGACGACCTTGACCCCAAGGTGATTGCCAAGCGGGTTCTCCTGCTTTTGCTGCTTTCCACAAAGCAAAGTCAAACGGGTCTCTCTTTTTCTGATACTCTGGATCATCTACATTCACCCGTTCGCTGGCACCAGCTTGCATATCTTCTAATTTGCGTCCAGAAAGTTTACCATACTGATCAAACTGGCGCACTGCGTAGTAAACATCGCCCTGGGCAGGGTAAGCGAAGCCTTTATTTTCTAATTCATGAATGAGCCGCACAATGCCATTTATCGTGTGAGTCGCACGAGGATACTCATCAGCATCCTTAATTCCAAGCCGCCTCATATCCTCAAAATATGCTTGGATAAAGCGCTCAGAGACAGCTTCCATTGATGAATGTTCTTTCTGCGCTCGATTCAGTATCTTGTCGTCAATATCGGTAAAATTTTGGACGAAGCGCACTTGATAACCAAGAAATTGCAGGTAGCGACGCACCACATCCCAAACGATGCAAGCTCTAGCATGACCCAAATGGCAGTAGTCGTACACTGTCACGCCGCAGTAATACATCTTAACTTTTCCGGGTTCGACGGTTTCAAAAGGTTCTTGGCGACGGGTGAGTGTATTGTAAACAGTTAGGGTCATAACCAAGTTTTACTAAATATAGAGATACGTAATAATAGGGGAGGGCAGTGACACAGCGCTGCACGAGGGTCTTTCGCTCTCACAGCGACTGGGAACCCGTAAGTCCTACGGACTGGCACTTTCGGCGCTAGCGTCTCTGAAGGAGAAGGGCTGGGATGAAATACCAGCATCCCTATGCTAGTGTTTTCTGTACTCTGTGCGCTACATTCTTCTATTTTGACTTTTTCACAGCATCGCTATGCAAGCAGTTAGTTCCGAATCGAAATCAATAGATGCGCCTAAACAAGGATTGCCAGTAACAATTATTACTGGATTTCTTGGTAGCGGTAAGACGACTTTACTTAATCATATCCTGACTAATCAGCAGGGGCTGAAGACTGCTGTTTTAGTGAATGAATTTGGCGAAATTGGCATCGACAATGAGTTAATTATCTCCACTGACGATGACAATAATATGGTGGAACTGAGTAACGGTTGTATCTGCTGCACCATTAACACTGATTTGGTAGATGCCGTTTACAAAGTTTTGGAACGCCAAGACAAAATAGATTATCTCGTTGTGGAAACAACTGGACTGGCAGATCCGCTACCAGTTGCGCTCACATTTCTCGGGACTGAGTTACGCGACTTAACCCGTCTGGATTCAATCATTACAGTCGTAGACGCGGCAAATTACAGCCTGGATTTATTCAATTCTCAGGCAGCTTACAGTCAAATTGCTTATGGTGATGTGATTCTGCTCAACAAAACAGATTTAGTTTCTCAAGCAGAATTAGAGACGCTGGAAGCAAAAATTCGCGAAGTTAAGGAAGGAGCGAGAATTATTCGCACTAACCACTCACAAGTGCCACTCCCCTTAATTCTCAGCGTCGGTCTGTTTGAGACAGATAAGTACTTTAATGATGCTGCTAATAAGCATGATCATGACCATCACCATGATCACCATGAACATGACCATGAACATGAACATCATCACCACCACGATCATGACCACTCTGAATGCGGTCATGACCATAATCATGAGCATGATCACGAACATCACCATCATTCTGACCATTTAGAAAATGATGGTTTCACGTCGATATCCTTCCAGACTGACAAGCCTTTTGCGATTAGGAAGTTTCAGTATTTTCTAGATAATCAACTCCCTGAAACAGTCTTCCGCGCAAAGGGGATTATGTGGTTTGATGAAAGTCCCAAACGTCATATTTTCCACCTTTGCGGTAAGCGTTTTACTCTGGATGATGATGAGTGGAAAGGTGAGAAGAAAAACCAGTTGGTGCTTATTGGTCAAAATTTGGATCGTGAGGCTTTGCGACAACAACTGGAAAACTGCGTTTGTCTTCCTTCAACCACTCGCGGCAAAGGTTTCGGGAAATAATTATTAGTCATTCGACTCGTTCGACTCGTTCCCAGGTTCCACCTGGGAATGCACTTTTTAAGTGGTGCCACTTATTGTCCTAATGGGACTTTAGAACTTTCAGGCACTTTTTATGCCTGAAAGCCTTTGTAGATAAAGCAAATACGTAAAACAGTGAACAGTGAACAGTGACCAAGTACCAGCCGCACCCATCAATAAATTGAGGGGCTTTGTATAAGTCCGCCGTATTTCTCGTACTATGTATCTCGTTTGGACATTTTTTTGTACTTCCATGTTTAAAAACAGGGGCTTGTACCAAGATTTTTGTCTATTAACTGGTAACTGATACTGCGGGTACTTGGTAACTGATTCGGTCAAGTAAATCAGTCGTAGCGGTAGATAAGTAGAGACTTGAAATTCCAATCCACAATCCAAAATAGGAATGCGCGTCATTATCCAGCGAGTCAAATCATCTCAAGTGACTGTGAACGGTGAAATAGTCGGTAAAATTGGACGAGGGCTAAACTTGCTCGTTGGTATTGCCGATACTGATACTGATGCTGAACTTGATTGGATGGTACGTAAGTGTCTGGAATTGCGGCTGTTTCCTGATGAAGAAGGCGGTGATCGTTGGCAAAAATCTGTACTAGAAATTGGTGGCGAATTGCTGGTAGTAAGTCAGTTCACGCTTTACGGTGACTGTCGCAAAGGTCGCCGTCCCTCTTTTGACCGTTCAGCTGCTCCTGAAATAGCACAAGAGTTATATAACCGCTTTGTTGACAAGTTACGCTCAAGTGGTTTACGAGTGGAAACAGGTCAATTTGGGGCTATGATGCAAGTCTCTATTGAGAATGATGGTCCTGTTACTTTGTTACTAGAGCGAGAAGCGGCATAAGGGTTTATACTGAAAAGAAAAATCTCAGCGGCAGCTAGACTGCCAGGTACTAAATGGTGAGAGAATATTAAACTACCGATAACAAAAGTTTAAATTCACTTATCATGGCTCAAATTCAGTTTTCCAGAGGTATAACCGAAGATGTAGTTCCAGACGTGCGCCTAACGCGCTCACAGTCGGGTGACAGCGGAACAGCGACGTTTATCTTCCAAAATCCCAAAGCTTTAGAGAGCAACAGCACCGATGAAATCACTGGGATGTACTTAATTGACGAAGAAGGAGAAATTGTCACCCGCGAAGTCAAGGGTAAATTCATCAACGGCAAGCCAGAATCATTAGAAGCAGTTTACGTGATGAGATCAACAGAAGAATGGGAGCGCTTTATGCGGTTTATGCAAAGGTATGCTGAAGAAAACGGTCTGGAATTCAGTAAATCTTAAGCAGTTATTAGTTATTAATTAGTGTTAGTGGTTGGTCGTTAGCAAGACAACCAACAACTAACACAAAATAACGAACAAATGACTAATAACAAAAACTCTATAGTTTACTTATGACGCACATTCCTCACCCAGATTCCCCAGGCATAGCGGTAAGTTGTGCTGTCGTAACTGTCAGCGATACACGTTCAAAAGAAACAGACAAAAGTGGTCAGCTAATTCAAGAATTACTCCGCAATGCCAATCATATAGTAGAAGCTTACACGATTGTCAAAGATGAACCTGTGCAGATTCAAAACCAGATGCAAATGGTGGGTGAGAAGCCAAATTTGGATGTTGTGATTTTCAATGGTGGCACAGGTATTGCCCCGAGGGATACCACCTACGATGCTATTGAAAACTTGCTGGAAAAAATTCTGCCAGGCTTTGGTGAGTTGTTCCGCTTTTTAAGTTATCAAGAAATTGGTTCGCGAGCTATGGCATCTCGCGCTGTTGCTGGTGTTTATCAAAAAAAACTTATCTTTTCCCTTCCTGGTTCAAGTAATGCAGTGCGACTGGCTATGGAAAAACTGATTTTGCCAGAACTCGTTCACCTTGTTGGACAAATGCGTAAGTAAGAAGAACGCAGAACACAGAACACAGTAATCAGAATATCCCCACAAGGAGAATCCGGGGGATTTAAGTACGGAAAAAGTTTGTTCGTCTCCAAAGGATTTATCCGGGGGCTATGCCTACAGCACGTTATGACTAACGCCACGCTCCGCGAACGCATAAAGACCAATATTCAGCAACCTTAACTCTACGTGAGTTCGATGTATCCTGATTTGACCCCTCTCCAAACCTCTCCCCTACAAGGGGAGAGGCTTAAAAATCCCATTTTTACGTAACTCCTCCCTCTCCTTGCAGGAGAGGGAGGTTGGGTGGGAGAGGTTCGTCGAACTCACCGAAAGACGACTTCGGTTGCCCATCCCCACGCGCGGGGTGGGAGGAATCGTCGCCTCGTCGTCTTAGTCATTAGTCATTGGTCAATAGTCATTAGTATGATTAAACACACTCATATCATGAAAAACTACGCTCTGACGCTCGGACTAAGGACTAATGACTCGAAATCCTCCGGCTTTAAATCAAAACAAGCTAACGCCTAGTTTTGATAGCCGGGGGATGAGTTAAGGTGAAGTACCCACCACTAATTCGGAGTACCTAATATAGTGGGGGCTTCCTGTCTCACAGGTCGATGCCACGTTGGGAATGTCACTTCGGGACATCCGGGACTAAACCCGGTGATGGTCTTACTCGTCCTCTCTACTCTTGCGAGCTTTATCTAGTACTTGTTCATTCCAACCGCTTCTAGGCAAGACAACTACGAGTTGGCAAGTATTAGAACCCAGGCAGCCGCCCTCCTTCCGAAGGCAGTAAAACTTTTTTGTACATTCCTGTGTGGCTTATCTTTTACCGCAGGGCGTAACCGATGCGTACCAGTGACCGGAATCTTTCCCTCTTTCTCTCGCACAAGCGTCTTGGCAAGCATCCTTTCTGCTACTGTCGCCGTTTGTTGTGAGTCGAGTGGGTGGGTCGCAACCACTTATATAATACAACGTCCTTTCGTTTTATTCCGGGGAGATTGACAACTCCTCATGCATCTTTTCCCGCACTTTCCCGTGAAAAGTATAGGTCAAAGATGCAATCGTCGCTGTCCGCCTTCTTCAATCCCGGCGCGCTCACGGAGTACCGCTATAGCGCGGGACGAGGGGGCGATGAGTTAACTCTTAATTCATGCTCAAAAAGCGCGTTTAATATTCTGACTTCTGAGTTCTGTACCTATCGTTCTTTTTTGGTAAAAAAACAACCCCCTCTATGCGAGGAGGTCATTATTTTTTATTCAAGTAATTCCTGAAAGAATCATAAGCGACCAATTGTTAAACAGATGACAGCCAAAATGGCACTAACTATATAAAAGACGGCAACAACTTGCAGTTCTGACCAACCAGTAAGTTCCAAATGATGATGTAACGGTGCCATCTTCAGCAGGCGCTTGCCTTTGCCATCAGGACCTTTGGTAGCTTTGTAGTAGCCAACCTGCGCCATGACGGAAAGGGTTTCTACGAAGAAGATTCCGCTAAGAATGAACAGTGCTACTAAGGTGTTACTTAACAAACCTACTGCTGCTAAAGCCCCTCCTAAAGCCAAGGAACCCGTGTCTCCCATGAAAACACGGGCTGGGTTACGGTTATGTGCCAGGAATCCTAAGCAACTGCCACTCATACAAGCGCAGAAAACCATCAATCCAGGCGAGGAGGGTGCAGCTAGGGCACCTAATGCGAGCAGTGCGATCGCCACCGTTCCTGCTGCCAAGCCATCAATACCATCAGTCAGATTCGTGGCGTTACTTTCTGCCACCAAGACAAAGCCAGCCAAAGGCCAGAACAGCAACCCTAAGGGTAAAGAAAAACCCAAAGGCAAAGCAATTGTTGTAATGTTAAAAGGTTGAGTAAAAAACAGCCACAGACAGAAAGCTAGTGCAAAACCGACTTGCAAAGCTAGTTTCATCCGAGGAGATATACCTTTATTAGACTTGCGGCGCAGAATTTGCCAGTCATCAATCCAGCCAATCAATCCATAACTTAATGTTAAAGCGGAAACGGCTAGCACTTCTGTTGCAAAGCTAGACCATACACAAGCAGTGATCGCTGCCACGGGAACAAAGAAAATGCCCCCCATTGTCGGTGTACCTGCTTTTTTTAGATGAGCCTGCGGACCATCCTCGCGGATGATTTGCCCTGTTTTCAGTGCTTGTAGTAGTGGTATTGCCCAGAAACCGGCTGCGGCTGAAGCCAGCGCGCAGAATAAAAATGGCAAGGTGAGCGACATACCTTGCCAGGGCAACCTATTCGCCACCCAATCTAACACCAGTGCTGATACACCTAGACTTACACCCAGTAAAGAGACCAGACCTATGCCACTGATAATGCTTAATCCTTGGTCAGGAGATAATTTTGCGTCCACGGAAACTTCCCTTCACTCCACACTTGCAAAACTAAACAATTGGGACTATCTATGCCAATATACCTTCAGCCAGAATTATTTACTCCTCATCAGGAGCAGCATCATCGTCGTCATCGAAGTCATATTCGCCAATGCCGTCATCAGTACTCAAAAACTCTGATATCTCTTCTTCGTCATCTAGAAAATCAGGCTCAAGAACATCACGTGCTATCAGACGACCGTTAGATTGCAACCAGTCGAGTAGGGAGGACTCTTGCTTTAATGGAATTACAGATGCCCGCTGGTTTCGGGGTACTTCACGCAAAGGAGAATTTAGCATATCTACAGAAGACAATAAAAGGGGAAGGTAACTAGACACTTAGAGTTTATCACTTGATAATGCCCGATTTACTTGTTCATTCAACTGTTTGACTGATAGATCCGACAAAAAATTTTTTATTTATTTATTGATCAGGCAAAATTGAAAGCCAATTCATCATTAGTATGGCACTATACATAGTTCATCAATATTTTCTTAATACTGATGTTTTTGAGGTGACACACGATGCTTGGAAAGACAGATCTTTTAGAAGCAATTGCTGGTAAAAATCGCGGTCTGCTTGCTACAGAGCAGGACAAACAAGCTATTTTGGTGGCAATTGCAAATTTGGAAGATGTAAATCCTACACCTTCTCCAGTTGAAGCAACAAATTTGCTAAATGGTAATTGGCGATTAATATATACCACTAGCAAGGCTCTATTAAACATTGATAGCTTACCACTGTACAAACTTGGTCAAATTTATCAGTGTATCCGCGTAGAAACTAACAGTGTTTACAACATAGCTGAAATTTATGGCTTACCTTTTCTTGAAGGTATAGTCAGCGTTGCTGCAAAATTTGAGCCAGTCTCAAGTCGGCGCGTCAACGTAAAATTTGAGCGATCAATTATCGGTTTACAACGTTTACTAGGCTACAATTCTCCAGAGAGTTTTATCCAACAAATCGAAGTTGGTAAAAAACTCACTGCAATTGATTTTCCTTTAAATAGTAAGGAACAACAAGGCTGGTTAGATATAACTTATATAGATGACAATTTGCGTATTGGTAGAGGTAATGAGGGCAGCGTGTTTGTCTTGACAAAAGCATAAGGTTATCTCAGAAAAGTCCTCGCGACCAATGAAGTTAAGCGATCCCAGGCATTTTGTCAAGGAGAATTTTACACTTTTTTTGAAGAATCTAGAATGGGGAATAGGTAACAAGTCGTAGGTGAGAGTTAAATGCCTCGCCTGCGCTGTACTCAAACAACCTATTTTTTGTAACCTATCCCCTGCACCTGATAACCTTTACCCTGTAACCTATCCCGTAGGTTCGTGGTTCGCTGCACCCTGTAACTTATTCCCTCTTTACTCCAGATGACAAAAATTGATCGTATAAGTTCCTCAACAGACAACCTCTGGCAAGATAAATAACTTAACAAAGCCTCTTGATGAGACCTCCTGGTTGTAGAGTGAAATCAATTAGCCTTATATATTGGCGATTGATAACTCAAAGGGAAGAAACTCATGGTTCAACGTGGTTCTAAAGTACGTATTCTCCGCCGGGAATCTTACTGGTATCAGGATGTAGGAACCGTAGCGTCTATTGACCAAAGCGGTATCAAATACCCTGTGATTGTCCGTTTTAACAAGGTAAATTACGCTGGCGTCAACACCAATAACTATGGTCTGGAAGAACTCATAGAGGTTGAAGCTCCACAGGCAAAGGCGAAGAAGTAACAGGCTCGCGCCAGATTATCATGGGGAAGTCGGGAAGATGAGGAGGATGAGGAGGATGAGGAGGATGAGGAAGATGAGGAGGATGAGGGAGCTATGCCCTTCATCTGGCTTATCCGCCTTATCCCCCTTATCCCTCTGATACTTCCATCTCCCCCATCTGCTGATCTCCTAAAAAAGATGCCTGAACTGCCTGAAGTTGAAACAGTCCGGCGGGGTTTGAATCAATTAACCCTTAACCAGGAAATTACGGGTGGAGATGTGCTGCTTAAACGCACCATCGCCTACCCGTTTTCTGTAGAAGAGTTTGTAACTGGAATCAAAGGGAGTGCGTACGCCGAAGGCGTCGGCGTAGCCATCGCAACTTGGCATCGTCGCGGCAAATATCTCCTAGCCGAACTCACCTCATCTCCCTCATCCCCCTCATCTCCCTCATCTCCCTCACTCCCTCACTCCCTCACTCCCTCACTCCCTCACTCCCTCACTCCCTCATCCCCCCCTAATGGCTGGCTGGGGGTTCATCTACGAATGACCGGTCAACTGTTGTGGCTGCATCAAGATGAACCGTTACACAAGCACACGCGAGTCAGGTTATTTTTTAGAGATGAACGCGAATTACGCTTTGTTGACCAACGTACCTTCGGTCAAATGTGGTGGGTACCTCCAGGAGTGCCACCAGAAAGCATTATCACAGGTTTGGGAAAACTAGCAGTAGATCCCTTTTCACCCGAATTTACTGTCGAGTACTTGGCGCTAAAACTGCGGAACCGTCGCCGTCCAATAAAGACGGCACTTTTGGATCAGTCTGTGGTGGCGGGCTTAGGTAATATCTATGCTGATGAAGCGCTGTTTCTCAGTGGAGTCCTGCCAGAAACTTTATGTATAGATTTGCAGCCAGAGCAAATTGAGCGTTTGCGTTCCTGCATCATTCAAGTGTTAGAAGCCAGTATAGAGGCTGGTGGCACAACTTTTAGTAATTTCCTGAATGTCAAGGGCATCAACGGTAACTACGGTGGTGTTGCTTGGGTTTACAACCGCGCTGGAGAACCCTGTCGAGTTTGTGGTACGGCAATTGCACGGACTCGCTTAGCTGGGCGTTCAAGCCACTATTGTGTTCAGTGTCAACGATAAGCAATTCAAATTAAAAATCCAAAAGATTGCAACTTAAAGTGAAAAATTAATGTATAAAAATTATTGTATTATTCTGATACAATTTTGATTTGAGATTCGGAATTTTGAATAAACGTAGATAAAAGCAGATAGTTATCTAGAAATTATCTGCGTATGTCTGCGTGCGTCTGCGGTTGCAATGCGTGGATTTTGAGACAAGCTACTACCAGTAGGAAGTTTGAGAAATCCAAATTTAGCAGCCATAAAACGAACTGATATCTAACGAATGTATGAAGGCATTTCCCGACACACTTAGGGAGGAGGCAACTCCTAGCTCTAGAAGGACTTCGTGCGAGCTAAGATCCTGAATACAACCAATTTACATACTCAAGAGGGAAACTCATGGCTGTAAAAAGAGGAGATATGGTTCGCGCTGTCCGCGAGAAGCTGGAAAACAGTCTAGAAGCACAAGCCAGTGACCCACGTTTTCCTTCCTATCTGTTTGAAACCAAGGGCGAAGTTGTAGATATCAAAGGTGATTATGCCCTTGTGAAGTTCGGGAAAGTGCCAACACCAAATATGTGGCTACGTCAGGATCAACTTGAAGAATTTAAATAACACTCAACCATTAGCACAGGTACTGCAATTATGAGATCTTCCCCTTCCTCCCTAAATATGTGTCATTCACCCCGTGTCACCGTTGTCGGTGCTGGCAAGGTTGGTAGTACCTTAGCGCAACGCATTGCCGAAAAAAATCTAGCAGATGTCGTGTTGCTTGATATTGTCGAGGGTATGCCCCGAGGACTGGCACTCGATTTGATGGAGGCAAGGGGAATTGAACTGCACAATCGTCGCATTATTGGTACAAACGACTATGCTGAGACATCTGGTTCTGATGTCGTAGTCATTACGGCAGGTTTTCCCCGCAAACCTGGCATGACTCGGGATGATTTGCTCGCGGCAAATGCCAAGATTGTGGTGGAAGCCGCAAACAAAGCAATTGTTTATTCTCCGGAAGCTATATATATAATTGTCACAAATCCCTTGGATGTGATGACTTACTTAGCGTGGCAAGCAACCGGGCTTCCAAGCGATCGCATTATGGGTATGGCTGGCGTCTTAGACTCAGCACGCTTAGAAACCTTTATTGCAATGGAATTGGGAGTTTCTCCTCAAGATGTCAATGCGATGGTTCTGGGTAGCCACGGAGATTTAATGGTACCCTTGCCGCGTTATGCTACTGTGAATGGTGTTCCGATTACAGAATTGCTCGATGCAGCGACAATTGAGCGATTAGTGCAGCGTACTCGTAACGGTGGTGCAGAAATTGTGCAACTCATGCAAACAGGCAGTGCTTTTTTTGCCCCTGCTTCTTCGACTTGCGTGATGGTGGAATCGATTTTGCTGAATCAGTCGCGACTGTTGCCAGTGGCGGCGTACCTCCAAGGTGAATATGGTTTAAATGATATTTTTATCGGTGTTCCCTGTCGCTTAGGACGTAGCGGAATTGAGAAAGTGGTGGAATTAAACCTCTCTGATGCAGAAAGGAATGCTTTGCATATTTGCGCCCAAGAAGTACGTAAAAATCTTGATAGAGCACAAGAAATTTTTGCTGCTGTTACTAGGTGATATTATGTCGCTCTAATTACCCATACCCGGAAAACCCCACCCCGCGTTTATCTGCGCTTTTGCTCCCCTCCCCGCTTGCGGGGAGGGGTCAGGGGTGGGGTGCTGTGATTTTGGGTAGTTTCATGTGCTTTTAATTACCCATACCTGGAAAACCCCACCCCGCGTTTATCTGCGCTTTTGCTCCCCTCCCTGCTTGCGGGGAGGGGTTGGGGGTGGGGTACTGTGATTAAGAATAATTTGCCGGATTTCATATAATCTTATGTCTGTTTTAGTACCTATAAAAAAACAAAAAGACCCCTTCCCTAAGCTCCCTAAAAGCGGAGATGCGGGCGGAGTCTATATTGGGCTTGGCTGTAATCAGTCGAGAATTGTTTTTGGGCGTTAATTATCGGTAACCTTGATCAGCAGGATCGCCGTAGGGGTCTTCACTTGCTGGGCGGACGTTACCATACTCTTGGTCTGCAGGGTCGCCGTATGGGTCTTCACTTGCTGGGCGGACGTTGCCATACTGCCCGTAGGAATCCGCAGGGTCGCCGTATGGGTCTTGGCTGGCGGGGATGACGTTACCATAGTGCCCGTAGGAATCCGCAGGGTCGCCGTATGGGTCTTGACTTGCGGGGATGACGTTGCCATACTGCCCGTAGGAATCCGCAGGGTCGCCATATGGGTCTTGGCTGGCGGGGATGACATTGCCATACTGCCCGTAGGAATCCGCAGGGTCGCCGTAGGGGTCTTGACTTGCGGGGATAGCGTTACTGTAGTAATCCTGATCGGCTGGATCTCCATATGGATCTTCACTTGCTGGACGTGGCTGGCGCTCATCGTCGTTCGACCCAACAATAAAATCCTTTGCCTTTCGCAAAAAGTCGTCTACCATAACGTATCTCCTTTTTATTTCGGTAGTTAATTGTGCCGTTGTTTTTTTGTCGTTTTAGGTTGCCTTATTGCGTGCGCCTAAGTGCTATCCCGAACAAACGGCTTTTTATTTAAAATGCGGGGGCTTCTTGTGGAGCTATGTCGGTTAAAGTGCGACCTGTTTGACGCCCGTTATATCCTTGGAAATCCCGGTACTGTTGCGCTTCTGACTCTGAAACTCGAATTCCTTCGGATGGAGGTGATACCCAGTGAGGGCGACCTTCAGCATCGCGGTAGTATACACGCCCGTTCTTAGAAAGGTAGTACTTGCCTTGCGCTCCCTCTGCTTTAGCATTCTTTCGTTGGTTGTAGAGGTAGTAAAGAGCAGCGGCTCCCACCAAGGTTATTCCTATTTTCTGCCCTGTAGACAATCCCTTCTTAGCTTCTTGTGGTTGGTTTGCGGGGGCTGGATTATTTACATTTCTACCAACGGTATCGTTAACAGGTGGCGGTGGCGCAGCAGTTTGGGAACCTCCACCGCAACCACTCAGTATCGGTACTGTTAGTAATGCCGAAAGAAAGATAGCCACTGGAAGCGGAGCTCTTTTACGCTTTGGGGATATCGTCATCATTATGTTTCCTCATCACCCTGCATTTGCTAAATGCGTGCTGTTACAACAAACAACCGTGAAGGAATTTCTGTAATTTCAAGGTACGACAGAAAGAACACTAGCCGTTCTTTGACAACAGCACAAATAAACGGTTTGATTGCAATCATGATGTAATTTCTCAAGTTATCCATCCTGCCTTTGAGAGAATCTGCATTCATCCTCAGGAAATATGCGTTAAATATATAACAATTTTTTTAAGCTTTATTACTGTATTTTGTTTGCATTTGGATGCAGTACGATTTTGACCCCACCCCTTACCCCTCCCCGCAAGCGAGGAGGGGAGAAATACTCCTCCTCTAAATCTTGCTGAGAGGGGCTTTAGGGATGGCGCTCCTGTCATATCTAAGCAAGGTGAGAACCGCTATAAAAAAATTATTTAGAGGGCTATCTATCTCGTTTATTTATAAATAATTTAAACAATTAAAGTTACAACCGAGACATTGATAAATCAGTGTTGAGTTTTTGTGGAGATACATTACAGTAAAATATAGCAAAAATAAATACACGGTTATTTTAAGTAAAAATACATAAATAGCAGTGTTTAACTAAAAACTATACTAGTTGTAGCAAATAGAACTATTAATATGCCGTCAAAAAATTTACAAGGTATCGAAACTCAAGCGAAAACTCGTCTCCTTCTGGCTTTGTGGGATTTGGGAGGAGCAAAGCAGGAAGTGAAGAAAGGTGAACTGACGAAGCGAATTGTTACCAAAAGCAAGAAGGTAGCAGATTATCAGAGCATCTTTAAAGAATTGGAGGAAAAAGGAGCGATCGCCATTTCCAAAAAAGGCTACTCTCTAGTATCTCCTGCGGGTTTAGAGGTGCTGGGTGAGGGTTTGAAAAGTTCGGATTTTAGGTTTGAAGGAACTATTGTTGGAACTTGGACGGCTAATGCATTGCTGAAGTGGATTGGTGAAATCAATGGTCCGGTAGCTGCAAGTGCATCAACTAATGGGGTGAAGAGTGGGATTAAATCTTACGACGAGTTTAAACAAGTCGCGTTGGAAGTTTACGACCAGCTTAACCGCGACTATAACCTGAATGATTTGGTGCCGATTTATCGGATTAGAAGGGAAGTAGGCGATCGCGTTAGCCGTTCTGATTTCAGTGATTGGCTGCTGGAAATGCAGGCTAACGATATTTTGCAACTGCAAGGTGGCAGTTTACCAGACAACGACCCAGCCAAACTTGAAGACTCGATTACCACACAAATCAGTGGACTACGCTGCTATGCCAAGCGTCTAAACTCATAAACCTTATTGTCTCACTGCTGTTTATTCTCTACTGGCTCCTCATCAATATTTCCTTCATACCGCTTCATGACTAGCTCACCATCTTCAATTGCTGACCTCATCAACGCCATTAAAAGTCAAAACCCCTTTGACAGACCTTTAGTAGTTAGGAGCCAAGATATATGGACGAAAGGTTTTCCTGACGTTTCCTCCTTAAATGCCCATGCTTCAGACACTGTTTTTGAGGCAATTGAAAAAGTTCGCACCCGACAGCGACAAGTTGTTGGCATTACTATCACCGCTGAAAAAGGACTAGGAAAAAGCCACCTCATCAGTCGCATTCGCCACCGTTTGCAAACTGATGGTAGTGCTTTGTTTGTCTACATGAGTGAGTGTGGGGACTTAAATCGAATTAAAGTTGAATTTTTACGAAACTTGGCAACTAGCCTCAAAAAAATTGGTAGCGAAGGTATTAGCCAGTGGCGGGAATTGGCAACAGCTCTTCATAATGAAGCATTTAACCAAAGCTATACTTCTGAGCAGATGGTTAGTAAATTTACTGAAGCCTTTACACGAAATCCGAAAGTAGTTGAACATTTGACGGATAGAGTGCTTGCAGTTAAGCCTGACATCGAAAACCCTGACATCATCACAGCTATTATGTGGACACTTTCCTCTGAGCCAGGTTATGAGACTTACGCCATAAACTGGCTTTCTGGAAAAAGCTTACCGCAGTTAAAAGCGGATGCAATGGGTTTATCAAACCCAAGTACCCAAGATAAAGAAGCAGAATCCTTTACTACGGCTCGTCAAATTCTCGACTTAATTAGTGATTACAAACCGATAGTCGTTTGTTTTGATGAATTAGATGTTCCTGAATGTAATAATGCAGGCTTTACTAAAGCACAAGTTGCTGCTGGTTTGGCTAAAGATTTATACAACACTATGAAACGTGGTGTTCTCCTAAGTTCTATGTATGCTGAAACCTGGGAGGATCAGGTGAAAGCCTTACCTTATGCCGAAGCCGTAATAGACCGGATTGGAGAAAAAGTTATTGATTTAAAACATCCCAATTCTGAAGATGTTGTTGCTTTAGTTTCTCAGTGGTTGAAGGATTTCTATGAGCAAAAAGAACTAACACCGCCTCACCAAGTTTATCCTTTTGATGAAGGTAAACTGAGACAAATGGGCAAAGAAAGACCAATCGTCCGAAACGTTTTGAAATGGTGTGCAGAAAACTGGAACGATAAGACGCCACCCAAGCATCAGGTAGAAGATGCTTACAACAAGGAATTCGTAGCTGTTGAAAACACTATAAATGATGATATGGAGAATAAAGCGAAACTTGCTGAAGCACTCCGGTTAAACCTCTCCACCCTCACAGGAGAAACTGTAGAAAAGGTACAAATTGAGGAGATTACAGAAGTTAAAGCTAGAAGTGCAGACAAAGGATTCATTGACTTCAAAATAGTTGGTAAAGAGAACGGCAAAGTTGTCAAAATTGGAGTAGCAGTTCTTCAAGACTCAAGCGGGAGTTTGATTCAGGCGACATTGAGACGCTTAATAGAATACAAAAAATTTGATTTGACTCGTGGTTGCTTAGTTCGTTCTAAGCAAGTTAGCCGCAACGCTGCTAGAGCTCAACAGTATTTGAGTGAACTTTTATCTCCCCAACTGGGTGGAGAATGGGCAATGTTGAAGAAGGAGGACATCAAGCCACTTTTAGCAATTAATTCTGTCATGAATGCTCGTGAAGATTATGAATTAAGCAAAGAGCAAATCATTGATTTCATTGTACAAAAGCGGATAGCGCTTGACAATTATCTAATTCGTGAAATCCTTAGCGATCCATCCGGGCAAGTTCCTGACGAAGCTATTGATGAAGAGATTTGAAAAGATAAGGTACATTTACCACAAGTTGTGAGTCTGGTAGGTGTGGCTGTACAAGATTCCTTGGAGAATAATGAGTAATTATGTTTTAATCAATACCGCTTTGCGCTTGCCTGCGGCAGATATAGAGGCTTTGTTGCAAGGACGAATGATTGCAGCTATGCTCGATATGTTTATATATCCAGGACGGCAGTTTGCATTATGTCCAGCTGATGCCTCAATGAACCTGTTGCCAATTGAGCATTACTATCACTCAGGTTTTTTGCCAGTTGCCCAAACCTCTCTTGCCAAGGTAAATGCTGAAACAGCTTTGATTAAAGCTTGGGCAAGGTGTGAACTGTGCGAAACTTTAAATGATATGAAATCTTTAGCTGCTTTATCCTCACTAACAATTTGGACACAAGAAGCTTTACAAGAAATACTCAAGCAACGGCAAAACATCTTCCTTGCTTACCTGCGCGTTTATTACCTACCCATAGCAATTCAAGTTCCTGTCAAGAAAAACAGCCAATTTGTTGCTTTACCACAGCCTGTGACGGTTTCTCAAGCCAAACCTGTTTTGAGCGATCGCCTCTTTGCCATCCGCAAACACCAACTAGAAACACGTCAACCGCCACTGCATCCAGAGTTGGAAGAATTACAGAGTGCTTTAGCCTCCCTTACCATCACCAACCCAGCGGCTAAACAATTAGATCAGGATATCAAAGGATTTTTAGGTTGGACTACAGAAGAACTTATCCAGCAACCAGATCCAGATTTAGCTTGGATAAACAACATTGCAGCGTTAGGCGATCGCAGCAAAGAACAAGATCAGGGCAAAAGCAACTATCAAGCTGGAACAGAATTTGAAAATATAGTTCGTAAGAGCTTAGAGTTTTTAGGATTTACAGTTGATTATTTCCACAAAGGTGGTGCTGGTGGTGTAGATGTATTCTGTTCACAGCCATACCCACTGATTGGGGAATGCAAAGCAGGTAAAAAGATTCCCAACGACACTGCAGTGCAACTACTAAACTTAGGAACGCTACGTCTGCAAAGCCAAGAACTATTTGAGCAAGCTACTAAATTAATTATTGGTCCTGGAGAACCTACAACCCAACTGAAAGATGCTGCCAAAGTACATAGTATGACTATTATTAACCCGGAAACACTTGAGAAGCTGGTAAAATTGCAAACTAGCTATCCTAATTCAGTAGACTTGTTTCAACTAAAAGAATACCTAAAAGTAGGTCAATCTGACCAGGAAGTTGAAAAATATATTACCAAAGTTAATCAAGATATCAAGTTGCGATCGCAGCTTGTGCAGCTTGTGAAAAAATATCTAGAAAATACGGGCTTTGAAAGAGCAAGCGTTGATTCTCTTCATGGTGCGTTCAGCGCTACTTCATTTTATAAATTACAGCCTCAAGAAATGCACGAAATTCTGATTGAACTTTCCTCACCATTAACAGGCTACTTGGGACGAATCAAAGGAGAAAATTGGAGACGCGATCGCTTTTACTTCCTACGCGACTTACCAACTCCTGAAATTTAGCCCTTTAGCGCTAAAGCGCTTACTACATACCTTTAATTATTTATACTACCTACTTAATTGCTAAAAAAGCTGTCAAATATATATTAAATATATCAATGTATATACTTAAAAAAATTCAAAAATAAAATCCAATTGCTATAGCAGTCCGCCCTTGGATTTGTGAACAAACAAGATCCCCGACTTCTTTAAGAAGTCGGGGATCTGAAGAAGGTCAATTTTCAGAAATAAAACCGGATTGCTATATGAGAGATGACTGTTGAGAATTCCAGACCAACCTTGCAGTATAGTCTGGAATTATGTCAAATCATTTACAATTAACTCTAACAACAACCACAATGAGGGTGCATTCCTAGATAGACGTGGGAATCAAATAAAAATACCTCCTACCTTTAACCAATCTCCTCATATTGAGTTGAACGTGGCAATTTACCCCCGTTTTCCTGTTGCTCATGATCACTGTTATTAAAAGCACTATAGCTACTATTACTAATCATGTGATCCATATGTGGCGTCTTAGCACACACTAGCAGTAGCCCACCCAGAATAAACAGTAACCCACAAATTGATGCGGTTTGAACCCAAGAAATTTCCAGCACTCCGTGAACAACCACTTCTCGCAGTACAGATACTATTGTGACCTCCACAGCCACCCCTACAGCGATGCTATGCTCCTGCAAGTAGACCATTAAGAGTCGGAATAACTCGACCAAAATCAACAAAAATAGTATTTTTGCAGTTACCTGTTGATGATCTAATGGCACCACAATATCGGTAAATATCTGCCACAACTCTATAACCATATAGGCAAATATACCCAAACACAGGACAATCACAATTAAGTCTTGGAAAGCCTCCATGTTGCGAACAATTCGTTGTCTGTCAATCCAGCGATTGCGAAATAAATATTGACTCTTCTGGCGCTTTTTCATTTGCATTTTCATTCTCATCAGCACAACTACAGAGTAAATTAGTCAGTCCACCGAATCCTATTAACAAGAATTTAGGTTCGTTGAGAATTATTTGAATCACAAGCCTCAGACAAAAGTCATTTGCCATTGCTTGCAAAATCTCTTCTAAGGAGCATTTCGTAATTTTATTTAGGCAATAAAATTACGAAATGCTTTCAAAATATAACTGGCACAATCTCTGAGAGAAGTGTCGTAGAATGAACACTTTTTATCTCTTGTGAGAGAGTATTTGATACCAAAACTTGGGTTGAATCCCTTTTAATTTTATAGCCCACTTTGATGAAGCGGTGGCTTTTCATAAAGTAGAGCACACTCGACGCTTAAGCTGCTATGTCTTGCCCAAATTCCCTCACTTAACACCTTCACAACATAGCTTAAGCCTCTCTCAGTTCACAATTCCCCGCAAGGCGTAAAGCATTCTGAACTAAAGGCTTTGCAATGCGAAAATCTACTTGTGCTAATGCAGTTAACAGCGGTTTCACCTCAGCAATGACCGAAAAAGAAAAGGATACAAGCCCCGAAATTTATTTCTGGAGAATAAAAAATGCGGAGCAACTTTATTCAAGCCCCTGGATTCATCCGTGGGGTCTTCACTTTTGACTTTTGACTTTTGACTTTTGACTTCCCCGAAGGGGTGACACCTTTTTGTTTGGCGCGTAGTAGCATTCCCACTGTACCAATAACTTTTAAACCTAATTGTTGAAAGGCTCAGATTCCCGACTTCTTGAAGAAGTCGGGAATCTTGTTGTTCACGAGTAAGTCTATGAATGTTCGTTCGGAATAACCTGCTAACTTTGCAGCTTGTCCTAATGATAGTTTTCCAGTTTCAAACAGCTTAACCGCCAGCAGCAGTTGTGCTTCCTCAATGGAAATATTTGGGGGGAGTTCTATCGTTACTTGATTCATATTTTTGTTTCTTTTAGGAAAAGAATCTAATTCATATTTCTTACTTTAGATAGGTGCGTAACACGGCGTTAACGCACCTAAGCTTACTTAAGCTGCTATATCTTGCCCAAATTCGGTCAAGAACCTGAACGCCTTGACAACATAGGTGGCGCACTCTCTAGGAGAAGTGTTGTAAAACGATCGCCATGCGCTCGCTTTATCCTCATCGTACCGGTCCCTTCTTCCAGGATTACCTTCCAACCATGCCAATCGTACAGCGTGACCAATTAACACATCCAACACGATATATTCTTCGATGTGCAAGTTGGGGTTGTTGGATACAATTGCTGCCAGTTCCATCAACGTTTCGATATTAACTTGTCGGTACTCGGGAGCCTCAATTTTATTCAACAGATGCTCTACCTGCAGAGCAAAATTCTTTTCCCCTGGTGTCATTTCCGCCAGAATTAAATCACTATCCAAACGATTTCGGCGCTCTAATTTATCACCAATCACCAAGCCTTTGCAGTGTTCCATCAACAGCCAAACATTCTGGAAAAACTCTTTTGGCACGCGTCCCGTTGCTCCCTCGGCTTGGCGGAACCGCCGCCAACCACCGGGAGCAACTTCTATTTCCTCAATAAGTCCTGGTTGCACCACCCAATCAATGTCACTTTCTTTTTGTTTTACGTGCAATGATTCTTGCTGGCGTAACAGCTGACTCATGCTAGCGTATTCAAATAATACCTGACGCACCCGTGTTCTTACCTCAAAAGGCGAGAGTTGCATGAGGTGTTCGTATGCTTCATCTTGGGTGACATTAAGCTCCCGTGCTAGTTCGCTGGTAATCAAAAGGATGAAATAGCCGACTCTGAGTGTCAGGAGTCCTTTAAACAGTTCCGGTTCTGACTTGATTAAGTTACTCAGATTAATCAGAATTTCTTGAGTCAGAACGCGATCGCTGATATCCTCCCGACAAAAGTGATTGATTTTCTCAACAATTTCGCTGTGCGACAGTGGCAAAGTTATCAGCGAAGCTTCACTATAAGCTTTACCTACGGCAATTTGCTTGCCGCGCACCACAATACTCGTCACTACGTCCGATAAGCCGATATCGCTCATTTGCCGCAACCCCGCAGCACGACGCACAACTGCCCAAATGCCCGAGGCACCTGCTTTGCTGTAAACTTCATCGAGCAAATCTGCCACCGTCACGGGACGCCCCGGTCCGCCAAAGCCTGTATCAAACTCTAGCCCTTCCAAACGAATCAAAGTCTGCAACAACTCAATTTGCTCGTAAAGATTTTCTGATGAGCGCAAAGAAGAAAGCAAGAATTTTAAGTTGGTTTCACACTCCATCTGGAATTCTTGAGTATGCTTTAAAGTCCAGTTTTTGTCTGGATTGTAAATCAGATAAGAGCAGCGCAGCGCAGCATCTTTGACGGAAGACTGAGAAAATTCAAAATCTTCTTGAAGAAAATCAATCCGTTGAGTTCCAGCTGTCAACATCAACTGATTAAGCCGCCCCAATTTCACCCGGACACCGTTACAAACACCATCTTTAAGTTCTTGCATTAGGGCAAGTAATGCCTCACTACCGGTTTCCAACATCGTGTGAGTTAACATTAAAGTGAGGATAGGACGCCCTAAATCAATCCAATATTTTTGAATGTAAGCAAGTTCACTTTTAATTTCATACACCAAAAAATGGTAATCAAGAGTTAAGTAGAAAACTTGAGCATCCAAAAACGAGGGCAGAAAGACAACTGTCTCGCCACCAATCCGAAAAATTTTAGATGTTGTCAAACTCCGCAGACGCCGCACAGGACGCCCAGTTAAACCAAGTTTATCGTTGCGCCCAATCTGAGTATACATGGCTGAAAGGTCATCTGCTTGTCGCACCTGAATTGGTTCTACTTGCTTGGGCGTTTGCGTTTCAATGCCGTGAACTGCGAGTTTTCCCTGTAAATCCTCATCTTCTGCTAGTAAGGCGATTTGTACCAAAGGTTCCCGGTATTTTCCCATGTACAAATGCCTTCCCAAAGGGTCGATATCTCCAACCGCTATTAACCCTTCACTCAACATTTGACCAAGAAAATACAAACTCTGCGCCCACACTAAGGGAATATTTTCGTTGGGTAAACGCGGCTGACTTTGGGGTGCTAACTTCTCTGCCTCTACAAATTCTTCTGGGACATAATAAAGTTCTGGCAGCAGATGCAAGCCATCATGTTCAACCAATAAAGACTCTAAACGCTCTTGGTAATGTTTCACGTGCTCTTGTTCGCCACGAAACAAACCATCTAGAAATAAATAGGTGAAAAATAAAGGCCATTCACACTCAATATGCTCAAATTGCTTGAGTTCCAACGGTTCGTAGTGCAAACGGTTTGTGTCTTCTAAAACTGTTTGGTGTCCGTCGCGCAGGAAGCGCTTGCAACCGTATTTTCCTTCGAGTTTATTGATGATATCGTTGCGGGTGCGATCGCGCAGTTGCACATCTTCCACCGCAAACGCCGGAAAACTAATCACGCTCAACAGCGCCGCATCAATTTCTTTTGATGGCGATTCTCTCGGCAATAGAGATTCTAGCGTAATCCTGGCACGGGCGATTTCATCTGGCAGCGCGTGAATCACCGATGCTTGACAACCATGTACGCCAAATAAATCCAAGCCATTAATGGCTTCCAAGGCGGCTTTTGCCATCCCTACAGAACTGGCGTTCAATTCTGCGTTGCCATGATTAATTTTATTGCCTCGTTCCCAAATACCGTAATCGGGAGTACGGTAGGCTCGCCCAATATAATAAACCAAATTTTGGACGAAATTCACTTCGTCAAACGTGTAAATGATTTGCAACCCTGAGGCAGTCATCTGCGCCAATATCAGTAAAAATATTGACGTGGCATCAAGTTGCAAATGTCCCCATTCGTCATCGCCAACAACGATATCACCTGTAGCAGTGTTGTACTTGGCGTGTAAAGCATCCAAAGGGGATTGGGTATGCTTAAATTGCTCTACTTTAGAGCTTTGTCGCATCATAGCAAACAACAAACCCCGCATCAGCTTGATGACGCTGTGTTCCAACTCGTAGGCGCGTCCCTTGTCTTCATCAACCTTGCGGTAAGCAAGTGCCAACCCCCAAACCGCCAGAATGCTGTAAACGTTATCACGTACCCAAGCATCGGTATAATCACCGTGTGCCGTTATTGCTGTACTCGCAGGCAGCAAACCTGTAATCGGATTCTGACGGGCAAGGATGATTGTCTTGATTTGCTGATAATAACATTCAAGACGAGCTTGCAGTTGAGTCGCTGTTTTCATAGTTGATTTTGTACGCTGTTTCCGGAATACAACCCTGAGACTGTGAAGTAGATTATGTTAGCACCAAGACTACTTCTGCAATAGGCAATGATATTGCAGGTTTAACTAAGAAATGAATTTGTTGTCTCCTGTTAACATACAAGCTAGTTTTTCAGGTTTTAGAGAAATATACTCTAAATTTTCAATTCTTTCAATTTTTTATCAGTAGGTAGTCGTTTTTGTCTTTAACTTTAAATAAATTTTATGAATTATAACTAAAGATAAAATTATGCTAAAGCTGAGCAAAAAACCTTTAAATCAATCATAGCCAACAGAACAAAATTACACAAAAAATATTTTTACTAAGATAAGAGGTACATTATGTCTGTGCGTTATAACCAAAATAATTCTCCACTCGTAAAAGTTGTTTACTCCCAAGTAAAAGTTAATGGCAAAATTGAACTGGTACCACTAGAGTTGTACGCCGATGGCTCACTTAAGCGAGCTGCATAAACAAGTTAACCATTGGTCTATACTTCAAAGTGCGTCATTTAATAACTAAAATTTAATATTCCTCCTCGCATTATCCTCCCACAACCTTTGGTTATGGGGGGTTATCTATATTGCTGCGAAGCAACGCTCGCTAAGATAGGTTTAACACTCTTTATACCGAGTTGCGTTCATACGTATCACCTCACCCCAATAAAGCTGCGCTTTATTTCCCCTCTCCTTACTAAGGAGAGGGGTTAGGGGTAAGGTTTTGATCTGCAACTTAGTATTAATAGACAAGATTGCATCTGTTTGATTCCATCTGTGTCCATCTGTGTCCATCTGTGGTTAATTATTCTTTTTTTTGGAATGAATGCAAGAAGATCTAATGTATACGTTAGGTGGATAAACTATGCAGATCAAAGAAGTGCCTTTCACTCTTCTGTTTGGGACACTGAAGGAGTACCACAAAATGGCAGGAGCGGAAATTTTTCACCCAGAGGAACGAGTGGAATTCATTGCATCAAAAGTCTATTTTATAGTTGAGTAGCAGACAGTAGCTTTAAATACGATTGCGAGACTAAAGCTAAGGTCTATGCTCAATCAGGAATTCTAGATTATTGGGTACTAGATGTTAATAACCGCGAACTCCATGTGTTTCGAGAACCGATTCAGGAGAGATATCAAAGTGAAGTTATTCTTCCAGAAGATGCAAGTATTTCACCTTTGGATTTTCCTGCCTTAATCATCGCGATCGCTGATATATTTCCACCAGTGATAACCAAACCATGACCAAAATAGTTCTGAATATCTAGTGCTGTCGCTCCCGGTCGGCAGTCTTCCCGGATGGTAGAGTGTAATGATAATATTTTTTATTTTCCGGACGAAGTATTTAGTACTGAGAAAAAGATTTCATACAGACAATTTATTTAGGGAGAAAAAAAGCTTTTTTTCCTTGTTTTATCCTCCGGTTAACCCGTGTGGATGGATTTACAACTCAGGATTCAGCACGCTATGTAGAAAATCTGATGGCTGTTATTGTAGAGCAGGATGAAATTGCTTCAACCGCAGTTGGCAACTGCCCTCTTGGACGTTTGTCTAGCAAATACCTGCACTCTGATAGTAGTTCAATATGATGACACAGCCTCTATCTTTAGTATGTAAAGAAAGGCTATTGATCATGAAGCAAAGATTTTAACTATATGAAGTTTCTTTGGAAATTAATTTGTACGGTTGACACAGATAGCAACAATAGTAGAATCTACTCAAATCAACAGGCATCAGGGCGATAGGAAATTCAGCAGGGTGCAAGCGGATTAAATTCCTGACACTGAATTTTCAGTATCTACCGGATTACACTGTCCTGGGTTAGTATTATGAGTTAGCGATGCCATTGATTGGTAATCGATGTTGAATTTTTGAGATTTTATGGACCAAAGTCCACAAGATGGCAGTACCAACCTCCTCTGAGCTGTGAGTTTGTCTCCCAGCGCGGGGGAGACCATAGGAGGTTTTATGATGCTCATGCAGGATGTTAGCAATTCAGGTATTGATATTGCCGACTTAAACCAGCTCAAGTTGGATTTGAATTGTTTACAACCCGTGGATGCGGGAGAGTACATAACACAATTGCCCAAGCAACAACGGGCGATCGCATTCCGTTTACTCAACAAACATCAGGCAATTGATGTTTTTGAATATCTGCCAAAAGAAGTGCAGGAAGAAATCATAAATTCCCTGCATGATGTTCAGGTAGCGCAAATTGTCGAGGCGATGAGTCCGGATGAACGCGCAGAATTGTTTGACGAGTTGCCGGCTGGAGTTGTCAAACGCCTCTTACAAGAACTGAGTCCAGAACAACGGCAAGCAACAGCAACAATTCTCGGCTATTCTGAAGGCACCGCAGGACGCGTGATGACAACAGAATACGTGCGGTTGCGGCAAGGATTGACTGTGGGAGAGGCTTTGAGTAAAATCCGTCGTCAAGACGAAGATAAAGAGACAATTTACTATGCCTATGTGACAGATGATGATCGCCAATTGGTGAGTGTTGTTTCGCTGCGACAACTGCTGTTTACTTTTCCCGATGTTTTGATCAGAGATATTGCCAGCAATCGCGTGATCAAGGTGAAAACGGAAATGCCACAGGAAGAAGTTGCCCGAATCATGCAACGATATGACTTAATCGCTGTACCTGTGGTTGACCGGGAAGACCGATTGGTTGGTATTATCACGATTGATGATGTGGTCGATATCTTGCAAGAGGAAGCCACAGAAGACATTCAAAAACTAGCAGGTGTGAGTGGAGATGAAGCCGCTTTGTCTCCTCCTCAAGTCACCATTCGCAAGCGCTTGCCTTGGTTATTGGGAAACATTGGGTTGTACATTGGTGCAGCTAGTGCGATCGCCCCTTTCCAAAGTGTTATTTCTCACGTACCTGTTCTGGCAGTCATCATGCCAATTTTATCTAACACCAGTGGTAATGTTGCTATTCAAGCTTTATCAGTAACAGTACGAGGTCTGGGTGTTGGAGAAGTCACACCGCTGGACACCATGAAAATTCTTCGCAAGGAAATTCTAGCTGGGTTAGGTACCGCTATAGCCTTAGGTACTGCCCTCGGAACACTTTCACTGATTTGGTCGCCTGCCCCAGAAAGATGGGTATCTATAGTTGCAGCCACAGTGATGATTGTGAACGTATTTATAGCCGCTTCGTTGGGAACAGTGCTGCCAATGAGTTTGAAGCGGTTAAACCTCGATCCAGCTCTCATTAGTGGTCCGTTGTTGACGACTACCTTGGATGCGATCGGGTTTTTTACTTTCCTATCGATGATTTCAGTGGCGTTGCAGATATTTAATTGACGTACTCACCGGGAAGACAGCCACGGTGTAGTGTGACGGTGATAGGTGTGTACAAATGGGGAATTGTTAGTTGTAGAGACGCGCCATGGCGCGTCTCTACATTTGGAGCGTTGTTTTTTATGTCTAGTAACCACTAATATCATGTCCGGCTAATTAGTTATGATTCCCACGTTGACTGCACCCCACCCCTTTATCCCCTCCCCGCAAGCGGAGAGGGGACGTGAAGCGTAGCTTTACGGGGGGTGGGGTTCTTAGGAAATGATAAGTATTCAACCGGACTTGATATAACCAATAACTACTAACTATTTTGCCCCGATTTTTAATAGTGTTTTCAATACCACTCAACGACATAAGTAGATAGGTAGAAATAAACCGAACTATGTTAAGAAATGTAAAAGCCTCTAAAACCCTTACTAATGACCAATGACTAATGACTAAGGACTGCCTTAACGAGTTAACTTTATTTAGGTATTGGGTCACCCCGAAGTGGCAGTTGTGGTAGAGAAGTTTATCTCTGCTAACAGAACGGTGTGCATTTGATGTGCACTCCAACGCAGTCGACGATATAATGAACTTCAAATCCCCGGTATCGCCGGTAACATCGGCACCGCACCCCCGCCCGGTTCGCCCGGATCAGCAGGTACTGCAGGTATCGCAGGTAACGTTATGTCCACACTAATCTGTGCTTGACCGCCCACCACACTCTGCAGTTCGTTGTCCGAAAGTTCCTGCAGTTCGTTGTCAAGAAGATCGCTCGTTGCTGTTCCACCAAGCACAGCTGTGCTGCTGAGTTTGTTGTCTTTTTTATTGCGAAACCTAAAATTTTGCACCACCTTTAACCTCAACTCAGTTTCTCCCTAATTCTGGCACGCACACGAAAACCAACTACGGGTGTTTTTGATAGTCATCTAAAGCCTCGTGGGAGTGTGGAAACCGCGTACATTTATGTCGCGGAGGAAACACGACTCAGGCAGTTTTAACTGCCGTCAAACCTCTTTGAATACATTACCGCCTTGGGGTTACTTGATACCGGGTACTTTTGCAATGTACTTTCGTTCGGGCAATTACGAACTGATATCTTTCACCCTGTACGCATAATGTTTTGCTCATTTGAGTCTCCCTTTCGGGGTAATGTTAGCCTTGCCAATGTTATCGGTCGGTACTTTCACGCGCGACACTGTCTTACCCCTCGTAAAACTGTTTAATCGCTTGGTTGTAGAGCTACAAACTGGCTTCGTATTTGTAGGTACGAACTTTAACACTTATCGATAACGTAGTCCAGTTAAGGACTTAGGCGGGTCAACTAACCGAAATTTAGGGCTTGACGCCCCGTCACTTCAGTGCGGGGTGTTGACAAGTCTTAGAGATGATTGTTCTCACCTTATCACGTAGTATATATAGGATTCCTATTTGATTTTTGAAGTACACGTAGGGTGGGCAATGCTTACCAAAACCCAGATATAACCCAGATATAGTGCAATACCGTTCAGATAAGACCAGAATCCTTATCAGGAAGACAATGTAGAGACGCGCCATGGCGCGTCTCTACACACGTGAATTTTTACACATCAACCTTAACTGAACCGTATTGAGATATAGTGGGCATTGCCCACCCGAAAAATACTATTTTCTCCAACAGTACTAGACTCAGACGTTTCGCCAATTCTTGCAGTGATAACTTTTGACATCGTCTGCTAACAATCGCACTTCACCTTGAATGGGAGGTTGGATTCCAGCAAGCGATCGCAGTAAAGTTGACTTACCCAGTCAAAGCTGGCAATATGTCAAACATCTAAACCTACAACCGTTAACTCAGGCGGATGCTCAACAGTAAACTGGTAATATATCTCACGTATGGCGTGCGCTGGAAGAGTGAAAGCCCATTCCAATATTCCCATTTCACCAAGTTGAATTTGTGGGTTGCTACGGCTGAGGCGGACTTTAATTTGTTCGTTGCGGCTGACTGGTAATTGTTCAGTGAGTTTTAAATTTGCTTCTTGATTTTGTAAGTTCGTAATAACTATCTGATAACCATAAGTAATTTTCCGATTGTTGCCAATCAGTTTTTTGTCTACTTGACGTTCTACTAAATTACGCTCAATTTTCAAACCTTCGTCAATTCCTAAGTTAAGCGTGAATTCTTGCCCTGGTGCAACATTCTCTAATTGAGTGATGCCAACAAATGTATTATCTCGGAAAATATTTGCTTTCCCTGGTAACAAAGTCACTCCACTAGTACTATTTTTCACATTTGCTTGTAGATAAGCAAAGCTAAGAGAGCGCGGTACTGCTACATACTCAAAGCTACAAGGGAAATCATCATGAAAAATTGTCGTTTTATGAGGTGCGCCATCACTGGGAATGTTTCCGCCGCTACTCAGCTTAAAAGTGGCTGCACTTCCTTCTCTGGAAACTTCTGCAACAAGAGTTTCAGCAAGAACAAGATTTTCCTCTGGTTGTTCGGTGTCTATAGTAGTTTGATTTTCTCCACTAGCAGGAGCAGGCATAGCCACAGAAGCAACTTGTAGAGGCGATAATCTTCGCATACGCGTTAACTCTAGCGGGCGTAGTACGTCAATATACCAAGGTTCCAATTTAGGTGGTAGAATTCCCAGCCCTGGTTTAGCGGTAGAAAGGGTAAGAGATACATCTGTCCAATCTTCACCAGTATTTTGGGTAACTTCAGCAAGATAGGCAAGGTTGATACAATTACTACTCGTACTTGCCTGCAAGTCATACAGCGGAGTCCAACTGGCAGAACTAACCACGTAAGAGACTTCTAGCTCAAAGTTTCCAGCACCTCCAGGCTCAATTGCCACACTCAAGCTAAAACTTTCTTTAGGATGGGGTGTTTGTATCTGTTGTAACTGCTGACGCAGGACTTGTAGCTGCTTGTCTAATTCCTGCTGTTGGACTTTGTACTCTGCTGTGGAAATAGCATACTCGCTGTACTGGCTTCCTAGAAAATTGAGAAAATCCAAAGTCTCGCTCAGGCTAAGATTTTTACGCGACAGACTCTGTGCAAAGGGTTCTTCTGTCTTTTCACGCAAGCCTTCAATAAACTTTGACTGCAAAGCCAAAGCATCGATTTGCGCTTGCAGAAGGTTCCATTCTGCTTCTAATTGCTCGATTTGCCTTGTCAGATGGATCAGCCGTTCGGCGGAGGGTTCGGTGGAGAAAACCCGTTCTGTACTCACTCCCAGCAAGCGCACTGCGACTTCACCTGTACCGCTCACCCTGACTGACTCAGTTTCTATGGTGGCTGGGATTTGGGTAATTTCTAATTCTCGTTCCAGTCCGGTTAGCGCTATAATACCCCGTCGGTTCACAAGGGCTTGGTCAGTATACACCGTAACAGCCACAATTTCGGTTTCTACTGTTTTTCGCACAGGTAGTACTTCCGGGTTAGTCACTGCCAGTCGTCTCCGATTATGAATGCTTTTGCTGGTTATTTAATAGTAAAGTAGAACGTCGCCCCTCGACCGACAGCCGCCTCTACCCAAATGCGTCCTCCATGTTTATGGATAATGCGTTGTACTGATGCCAAGCCTACACCTGTACCGGGAAACTCATTGTCGGAGTGTAAGCGCTGGAAGGGGCGGAACAGTTTATCGGCGCGCTTCATGTCGAAGCCAGCACCATTATCCCGCACGTAGAAAACTGAGGAACTATTTTTTTCTTTTTTGACGCCAAACTCGATGCGTGCTTGTTCAACTTTGGCAGAATACTTCCAGGCGTTGGACAGTAAGTTTTCCAGCATCACGCGCAGCAGAACTCGGTCTCCATTCACCGTTAGTTCTTGTGCAACGTGTGTTTCCACTTGACGATTTGCTTCAACAGCCTTGAGATGAGATAAAATTTCCTGAGCTATGCGGCTAAGGTCAACTGTTTCTCGCTTGAGTTCTACCTGTGTCAGCTTGTGCAAAGACAGCATGGCATCAATTTGCGTGTTCATACCTTTTGCGGAGGTAGACACGCGGTTCAGGTATTGCTTTGCCTGCTCGTCGAGTTGGTTGTTGTATTTCATCTGCAAAAGCTCACTGAAGCCTATAATGCTCCTGAGAGGCGATCGCAAGTCATGAGAAATGGTATAGGAAAAAGCTTCCAATTCCTGGTTTGCGGCTTCTAGCTCAGATGTTCTCTGCCGCACGCGTTGTTCTAGTTCGCTGTACACCTGAACGTTTTCCATTGCTACGGACGTGCTGTCAGCCAAAGCTTGGATCAGGTGTACCTCCTCTGGGGTAGGAGCGTGTTTTTCAGCCCAGTAATTGCCAATAGCGCCAATAGGTGCTTCCTTACGGATTGGCACCATGACCAAGCTTTTGATAAAAGTTGGTTCATATGCTTCAATTGGGATGCGCTCATCACCGTACACATCCTCAATGATGGCTTGCTGTCGGTTCAGCATACACCAACCACCCATACAGATGTCAATTGGAAAGCGGCGACCTTTCCACAAGGGCTGGATAGCGTTTTCCTCAGCGTAGTAGCACATATTGCCTTCACGCAGGACAAAGGTTGCTCCATCAGCGCCCGTTAGTTCTCGTGCTGCACGACGTACTATAGCTGTAATCTCATCTAAATTACGTGCAAGCGAGAGTTCCTGAACAACAGTCACCAAGAGTTCCATCGCCTGGTTGTAGCGCTCTAGCTGCTGACATGAAGAACGTTCAAGAGCATATCGAGCCATGAGTGGCAATCGCCACAATTGCTCTTTAGAAATGTAGTCGAAAGCACCCATACCTAAGTATGCTGTGGCTTCCTTCTCATTGACATTCCCAGAAACAAAGATGAAGGGAACTTTGGGGTACTTTTGATGAGCAATCTCAAAGGCAGAACCCCCAGAAAACCCTCCAACTCCATTTTCTGAAACGATTAAATCAAAACCACCTCGTTCAATAGCACTGATGTACTCACTGCCCGTCTTAACTACCTCTGCTACTACCTCCCAGCCATCCTTAACCAGCACACGCTCAATCCGATGCGCGTCAAAGACATTGTCTTCAAGATGGAGAATGGCTAGAGCGTTCATAATTCAAATCCAAAAGCAGATTGTCTACTGCTGGTGAAAATGATTCTATAAAAGATTTTCTAAATGATAGTTCTACCTGGCTTGAAAATAGAACTCAGAACTCAGGATGCAGAACGCAGAAGAAAAAATAAATTTTCATCTGTCCTGATCTACGCAGTTCATGATGGCTATTTAACTATTGTCCTCTACTTGGAAAAAACTAGAACCTGCGGTTTGATGAGCAAATTGCTTTGCTGCCTCCAGTAAATAGTCAAAATAGGTACGAGCAACAATAGATAGCTGTTTTCCAGATGGGTAAACCATGTACCAATTGCGTGGAATCGGAAAGTGTTCGACATCCAAAATGCTTATATCCTGAACATCGGTAATTAATGTATGTCGAGATAAAACTGAAATTCCTAAACCACCTGCAATTGCTTGCTTAATCGCCTCGTTACTCCCTAATTCTAGCTTAACCTTGACCACGACTTCATGCTCATCGAATAATTTCTGTACCGCTCGCCGCGTTCCTGAACCTGGTTCCCGCATAATGAAAGGTTCATCAGCAAGACGTTGAATGGGGATATTTTTTTCCTTGGCAAGCGGATGATTAAGCGGTGCCAAAACGACCAAGGGATTTTCTAAAAATGGCTGGCAATTGACATCTAGATGTTCAGGAACTTGGCTCATGATATACAAGTCATCCATATTGCCGCTCATGCGTTCCAAAATACCTTCATGATTTGTCACTTGCAGGGCGATATCAATTCCTGGGTAAAGTTGGCAAAACCGACCTAATAAACGTGGAATGAAATATTTAGCAGTCGTAATCACTGCCAAGCGTAATTGCCCTTGCTTTAACCCTTTTAAATCTGCCACTTTCATTTCAAATTGGGCAATTGTGTCGAAAATCTGCCGACAAGTGGCAAAGAGTTCCCGTCCCGCTTCCGTAAGATAGAGACGCTTTCCTACCTGCTCAAATAACGGCAACCCTACTGATTTCGTCAGTTGCTTAATTTGCATCGAAACAGTGGGTTGGGTAAGAAAGAGTTCCTCTGCGGCGCGAGTAAAGCTACCGTGACGTGCCGCCGCCTCGAACACCTTCAACTGGTGCAGCGTCGCTTGATTCAAGGGTTATTCTCCTCTAATAGGCATTCTATAGATATAGTCTAGTATCACGGAACACTTGAAATTGATGTAGTTTTGCTTATGTAAAAGTTACAAGTGACAGATAATAGATAAAAATCTATTAATCCTATTAGAAAAATGGTATTTTACTTATCAATATGAAAAGTTATGATTCAAAAAAGCAACAACAGCGTAAGATACCTTCCAGCCAAGGTGACACACCTTGATGGTGGACGACTCAGGTTAAGAGTTATGAGTTATGAGTTATGAGTTATGAGTATTTACTTTTAACTCCTCAACGCCAGTTTGCTTAAGGTCGGCAGCCTCCGTATGCAACTGGCTCCTCTTAACTCCTAACTTTTTTTGTCTCAATCATTCTTCGCTCATTTTTAGAGGTAACCTGGTTAAATCGGGTAATTGCACGAGTTCTGTTTCTGCGACTTGCTCCTTGATATTCACTGGCAAGTTTAACGGTTGACGTTCTTCTATCCAGCAACTTGCTACTGGCAAGGTTTGCTCCAATTCATCCAGCGGTCTTGGAATTACCATCACTGCGTTTAATTCCCCAATGCGTTCTGCCTCGTACATACCAGCTTCCACTGCCACCGCTACATTTGCCACGGAGCCACGAATAATGGCTGTACACAAACCCGCACCAATTTTTTCGTACGCTGCTAATTGAACATCGGCAGCTTTCAGCATCGCATCAGCAGCTCCCACCAACGCCGGAAATCCCCGCGTTTCTACCAAACCAATTGCCTGATCGCTCAGACGGTTGTAGCTATTTTCAGCAAGTGCGCTGAGGCGACTGTTGATAGGCAGCACGGCTTCCAAGTTGGGATAAGGTCGGGGAATCACCAAACTAGAAACTAACTGACCAAATTGTTCAGCAGTTTGAACGCCAGATTCTACCGCCAGACGCACATCGGCGATCGCACCTCTGATAATAGCAGTACAGTGACCACCGCCAATTTTTTCATATCCAATCAGGTGAACTCCAGCTGTCTTGAGCATCATATCCGCTGTACCAACCATTGCTGGAAAACTACAGGTAGACACTAATCCCAAAGCACTGTCCTTAAAAATATCTCGACGGCGGGATGCCTGTTCACTTAGAAACCGTTGATTGTAAGCCTCCATTCAAATTCTCCAGGATACTCAATTGTTAGTTGCTCTTTAAAGTTAACAACTTAACAATGAAAACTTATTCAGACTGACCGTCAGATGTAGGTTTGCTCAAGGATTGCTTATGGGGAAACAATGTAACCAACAGCTTTTGTATGCTTTGTTGCCCGTAAATGTGAGTACTGATTTGTGAGTCCTGAGGGGGGGATGAGGGAGATGGGGGAGATGAGGGAGATGAGGGAGATGGGGGAGATGAGGGAGATGGGGGAGGTGGGGAAGACTTGGGAATGAATTCTTCCTGCTGTTGTGTTTGTCCCCCACTCCCCAAGTCTTTTTGTCTGCCTGTCCCATTTTCCGACTTTGTATTACTAGAAGCAAGGTCATTTGTGGAGAGTTCAGGCTGTTTTGTTTCATTGGTTGGTTTAGGAGATTCAGTTAGGCGCCGACTCGAATCTCCGAAAACAGAGCCAGCAGGAACGACTTGTCCAGGTTCAACAGAACAATTGAAAATTGTTGTCGCTGCCCCTATACAAGCATTTGCCCCTATTTTGCCTTGACCAACCATCAAAAGACCGGCTCCCAGGTTTGCTCCTGCTTCTACTTCTAAGGTTCCTTCATGGACTTGGAGAATTGACCCCATACCAACACAGACCCCTGAACCGATGATTATTTTGCTATTTGGAGCCGCTTGGAGTATCACACCTGGTGCAAGTACTGCACTGGGATGAATTATCACCTCGCCACTTATGTAAGAATCAAAGTCATAACTTGGGCGCAGTGGCGGCACAGACATGGGATGTAACCTCGGAAGCCGGAATTATGTAAAGAGTGAAGAAACAACACTGAAGAAAGAATCAAGAAAAAATTCTTCTTCTATCTTCTATCTTTCTTCACGGACGTTGAATAATTGTTTCAAGTACGCGACGCTTAGCTTTCGGGTCAATACCAATGAGCCGCACGTATTCGTCTTGGTATTCAGCAAGGTAGCCTTCTAATGCTGCTGCTGCTTGTTGTGCAGAACGAGCTTCAATTTGTCCGCAACTCGCCCACGAACCTGTACGGAACCGTCGCTGGTCTACGTGTTCTGCGCTAATTTTATAGCCACTGTTTATGAGTTGCTGTAGCTGTTCTACTACCTCGGAACTTAAGCGGGTACTGGTCGCTGATGCCTTTGCAGAATAAGTTGCAGCAGGCGCACTAGCTACTACGGACTTAGAACTGCCAGATGAACTGCTAGATGAACTGACAGAACCGTTGGGGCGTTGAATAATGCTTTCTAACACCCGCCGTTTTGCCTTGCGGTCAATACCAATCAAGCGTACGTACTCGCCTTGATGATTTTCCAGGCACTCTTCCAACGCAGCAATAACTTCTCTTGGAGAAGTTGATTCAATTGGCTGGCAACTTTGCCAGGAACCTGTACGGAAGCGACGCTCATCTACGTGTTCTGAACCAATTTTGTAACCACCTGCCAGCAGCTGGTTCACTTGGTCTAGAGTTTCGGCACTAAGTTTGCCACTGCCACTACCATTACTGTAACTATGAGCGTTACCATTCCCGTTGTAGCTTTTATTTGTTTGGTTGGTAGGAGCTTTGAAGTTTGCTGGTGCTTGCACCGCCCCATCTGGACGTTGGATGATGGTTTCTAGGACGCGCCGTCTGCCTTTGTCAATGCCAAATAAACGAACGTACTCGCCCGAGTGTTCCTGAAGACAACCTTCCAAAGATGCGATCGCCTCACCAACCGATCTCGCTTCTATTGGTGTGCAACTCTGCCAAGAGCCAGTGCGGAACCGCCGTTGATCTACGTGTTCTGTACCAATTTTATAGCCTTGATCCAACAGATAGCGTAATTGCTCTACTGTTTCAGCACCCAACCTACTGCTCGCCACGTCATTACTCCTTTCTAACTCTTCAAACTCAAACCCATTACCGTTGCTTGTATAAGATTTCGTTAACTCATCCCGAATAGTTTTTATACATTTACTATCCGCAGCACACAGATAACCCGATCGCAACGCCTGATTAATCCCAATCACATGATGAGCAAATTGCTTATCCTGCGCCTGCACATCTGGCAGACGGTCAGCTTGTTGTTGATTAGTAATTATTGCTCCAGAAGGTACGTATTTTCCCGGTGGAATTTCCACATCTTGAATCAGAGCGTGCATCATCACGATGCAACCTGCTCCCACCCTAGCGTTAAACACTGTGGAGCGAAAGCCTATAAAACAGTTGTCTCCAACATAAGCTGGTCCATGAATCAGAGCCATATGGGTAATGGATGCATTGCTGCCAATCCATACCGAGTATTCATTTTGGTTATCGCCAATAACTCGACCTTGCTCCAGCCCATGTACGACAACACCATCTTGTAAATTGGTGCTTTCACCTATATGAAAGGGTGTGCCTTCATCCGCTCTAATCGAAGTCCCCGGAGCAACGATTACATTTGCGCCTATCTCTACATCCCCAATAACGTTGGAAAAAGGATGTATAAATGCGGTTTCATGGATTTTTGGCTCAGCTAAACTCCTTGACCACGGGGTTGGGGGTGCCGCCGTGCTGCGGACTGCCATCGCTAGATTCCTCCTCTATTGCACTGCTTGTCATTTGTGAAACCAGTTCTGTGCCTCCTGGGCGTGAACCTTCGCTAACGCGCCCTGCCGCAGGCAAGTGCCATAGGCGGGTTTCCCAACTAGGGAACTGGCTAACCCGTGAGGATCATTTGTCCAGAACTAGTAACAAATGACTCATAACAAATGACTATCTATACTGGTCTTTTTTGCTGTAAATCAGGCGGTCTTTGACATTAACTGTATCAATTATTGCCACCACCGCTGCGTCTACTGGACGCTGTTCGTTACCCAGAACTTGACGGGCGGCACTACCACGACTCACAAGTACCCACTCATCCACTCCCGCACCAACATTATCGGCTGCTACCTCGTATTCTGGCAGAATACGTCCTTCTTCATCGACTAATTGCAAGAGCAGTAGTTTCACACCTCTAAGACTTGGGTCTTTTTGAGTGCTAACTACTGTGCCGCGAACTTTGGCAATGTGCATTATTACAAATTATGGTCTTCTGTCATAGGGACGAATTGCGTTCACATTCTCCCGGAACTGTTCCACATCTTCTGTATAACGAATTGGCAGCACGTATTCCAGGTTTTCGTGAGGACGAGCAATGATATGGGTAGACAACACTTGTCCGCCGTTGACTCGCTTCACTGATTCAACTCCAGCACCAACTGAAGCTTGTACTTCCGAAACGTCTCCCCGCACAATCACTGTAACCCGACCGCTACCAATTTTTTCGTAGCCGACTAAAGTCACGCGCGCTGCTTTCACCATCGCATCTGCTGCTTCTACGACCGCCGGAAACCCCAAAGTTTCCACCATTCCTACTGCAATTGACATGAGTTTTAATCCTCAGCTTCCAAGATTATTAAACACAAAACTTAGCCACAAGAGTTTCAGATTTTCACATCTGCCAAGCTTAAAGCTGCCCCTGCTTATAGCTTGATTCATTCAGAAATCTAAAATCTAAAATTGTTAAGTGCGGAACTGATCCACAGCTTCGGTGTAACGAATTGGCAATACGTATTCTAAGTTCTCATGAGGACGAGCAATGATGTGAGTGGACAATACCTCTCCACCATTGACTCTTCTGGCTGCTTCCACTCCAGCGGCAACTGAAGCTTGTACTTCAGAAACGTCTCCCCGAACAATCACAGTCACCCGAGCGCTACCGATTTTTTCATACCCGACTAGGGTGACGCGAGCGGCTTTCACCATCGCATCAGCAGCTTCTACTACCGCCGGAAACCCTTTTGTTTCAATCATTCCAACTGCAATTGGCATCGCAGAACTCCCACAAAATTATTGAAATATGTACCGTCTTGGAAAATTTTTGACGAGGATGCTCATCTTGAGCTGCAAAAGCATTTCCTAATTAAGCATAGAAAAGCTTTGCGCCCCTGACAATATAAATTACCATAATAGTTTATAATAAAATAAATTAAAAAACCTTAACATCATTTGATAAAGGTGATTTTACTCAACCGAACTTCACAGATCCCTGGAGCAGCCACTTCTGGTTTATAATTTTTTTATTACATTTGCTCAAACAGCTTCAAAAAGGCAGAATTTCTGCCTTTAGAGGAATGGCTAAAAACTCAAGGAGTGATGGCACAGTAGTCTTTCCTCCTTTTTTGCTATTTGTGCAAAAAAATGCTGAATAAATATATAATTTTTTATTATCTACCTTATAAACGGAGGTTTTTAAGTTAGTAATTTATGGTCTTCAATTAAAGACCAGTAAAGCTCAGAAAATAATAGTTTCTGGAATATATTATATTTGTTTTGCCTTTGCGAGCCAGAAAAATGAAAGAAGATTATTTAAATAATCTAATTTCAATTGTTCAAGTTAGTTCAGACAAAATAATTTCATAAAATGAAAAAAAAATCTTGATAGTAAGCCATTAAGGAATATTTAAATGAATCAGTTGCTGTTCTCAACAAGTTGGTGGATACCTTTTTATGGATTAATAGGTGCGCTTCTCACCTTGCCGTGGGCAATCGGATTAATTCGGCGCACAGGACCAAGACCAGCTGCTTATTTCAACTGGTTAACAACCGTTTTCGCTTTTGTCCATAGCGTGTTTATATTTATTGATATTTGGGATAGAGAACCAGAAAATTTCTTAATTACCTGGTTTAAAGCTGCGGATTTTGACCTATCCATTGCTTTAGAAGTCTCGCCAATCAGTGTTGGAGCAACAGTTTTAATTACAGGGTTAAGTTTACTCGCACAAACTTACGCCCTTGGTTATATGGAAAAGGACTGGGCTTTAGCGCGTTTCTTTGCGCTGATGGGATTTTTTGAAGCAGCGCTGAGTGGATTAGCCATTAGTGACTCTCTATTTCTCAGCTATGCCCTTTTGGAAACGCTGACTCTTTCCACTTACTTGCTGGTGGGCTTCTGGTATGCTCAACCGTTAGTGGTTACAGCAGCGCGAGATGCATTTCTCACTAAGCGAGTGGGAGACTTGTTGCTGCTGATGGCAGTTGTGACACTTTCCACCATAGCAGGCAGCTTGAACTTTTCCGACTTATATGAATGGGCGCAGACGGCAAACTTAAGTCCGACGGTATCAGCTTTACTAGGTTTAGCACTGATAGCAGGACCTGCGGGGAAGTGCGCTCAATTTCCGCTGCATCTGTGGTTAGATGAGGCGATGGAAGGTCCCAACCCAGCTTCAGTGATGCGAAACTCTCTGGTGGTTGCTGGTGGAGCGTATCTGCTATTTAAACTACAACCAATATTAGCGCTATCGCCAGTCGCATTAAATGCTTTGATAATCATGGGTACGGTGACAGCAGTCGGTGCATCGTTAGTGTCGCTCGCCCAAATTGACATTAAACGAGCGCTTTCTCATTCCACCAGTGCATACATGGGATTAGCGTTTTTGGCGGTAGGGATGGAGCAAGGAGGAGTTGCTCTGATGTTGCTGCTAGCTCATGCAATTGCCAAAGCACTATTATTCATGAGTTCTGGTTCAGTCATATTTACGACTAACACTCAAGATTTAACAGAAATGGGCGGTTTGTGGTCAAAGATGCCAGCAACCACCACAGCGTTTGTTGTCGGTGCGGGTGGAATGGTAACGCTGCTGCCATTGGGAAGCTTTTGGGCAATGTTAGGATGGGCTGATGGCTTGGCATTGGTTAGCCCTTGGGTAGTTGCCGTCTTAGTGCTGGTCAATGGTTTAACGGCATTGAATTTGACACGCCTATTTCGCTTAATATTTTGGGGTACACCGCAACCAAAGACCCGCCGCACCCCAGAAGTTGGTTGGCAGATGGCATTGCCAATGGTATCCCTGACTGTAATAACTTTGTTATTACCTCTGATGTTGCAACAATGGTATCTACTACCTGATTGGGAAAGTATAAATTGGATAGTAGTAGGGTTGTTAGTATCCTCCACAGTGCTGGGGATAGGCATAGGGTCTAACATCTATTTGCACAAGGCTTGGTCGAGATCCACAGTCCTTGCCTGGAGATTCTTGCAAGACTTGTTGGGTTATAACTTTTACATTGATCGACTCTACCGAGTGACGGTAGTGAGTGCCGTCGCGCTGCTTTCTAAAATTTCTGCTTGGAGCGATCGCTTTGTTGTTGATGGTCTCATTAACTTAGTTGGGTTTGCAGCAATTTTCGGTGGACAAACCTTGAAGTACAGCGTTTCCGGTCGCTCTCAAGGATACCTATTGACCATTCTTGTAGGCATCAGCGTCTTAGGTTTTTTCATTAGTTGGTCATTGGGCTTGCTGAATAAATTTCCGTTTTAGTCTCCTTGTTCCCCTTCGCCCTGTTTATCTATGCTCAGTGCTTTGCTTTTGGTGCCGTTGCTAGGTGCGGCTTTCATCAGTTTCTTGCCTGGCATCTCCCCAAAACTTTCCCGTGGAGTTGCTTTGGTCGTTGCGAGTATCGCCTTCTTATGGACTGCGGTGCTTTCAAGCCAGTTTGACCCTGGGGAAGTCAGTCAACAGTTTAGCGAATTCTTTCCTTGGGTAGATGCTTTAGGATTGAGTTATCACCTGGGACTAGATGGTTTGTCACTACCTTTGTTGCTTTTAAATGGGTTGTTGACTTGCATCGCCATCTACAGCACCGATGAAAATATTGCCCGTCCTCGATTTTATTACTCTTTGCTCCTGCTGTTAAATGCTGGGGTGACTGGCGCTTTCATGGCACAGGATTTACTGCTGTTTTTCCTGTTTTACGAGATAGAACTGATTCCCCTATATTTTTTGATTGCTATTTGGGGTGGTGAAAAGCGGGGCTATGCAGCGACTAAATTTCTGATTTACACCGCTGTTTCTGGGATTATCATTTTGGCAAGTTTTCTTGGCATAGTTTGGCTGAGTGGTGCTTCTACCTTTGCTCTAGACGCCTTGAATACCAAGTCTCTGTCTTTGGAAACACAGATATTACTGCTAGTAGGAATTTTAATTGGTTTTGGCATCAAAATTCCCCTAGTTCCCTTCCATACTTGGCTACCAGATGCTCACGTCGAGGCATCGACACCGATTTCAGTGTTGTTGGCTGGAGTACTGTTGAAGTTAGGAACCTATGGTTTACTGCGGTTTGGGATGAACTTGTTGCCCGAAGCTTGGAGTTATTTGGCTCCCGCTTTAGCAACGTGGGCGGTGGTGAGCGTGCTTTATGGTGCATCTTGTGCGATCGCCCAAACAGATATGAAAAAAATGGTGGCATATAGTTCGATTGGACACATGGGCTATGTGCTTTTAGCTGCGGCTGCTGGAACACCTCTCAGCGTGTTGGGAGGCATCATGGAAATGATTAGCCACGGCTTGATTTCTGCCCTGCTGTTTTTACTTGTGGGGGTTGTGTATAAAAAAGCAGGAAGCCGCGATTTAAATGTTCTCCAGGGACTTCTCAACCCAGAACGCGGTATGCCCGTAATTGGAAGCTTGATGGTTTTGGGAGTGATGGCAAGTGCTGGTATACCGGGAATGATTGGATTTATTGCCGAATTCATCGTTTTTCGCGGTAGTTTCGCAGTTTATCCGGTACAGACTTTGCTCAGCATGATTGGTACAGGCTTAACCGCTGTTTACTTCTTAATTCTGATGAATCGTGCCTTTTTTGGGCGCTTGTCTGCACAAGTCATTAACTTGCCACGCGTATCTTGGGCAGATCGTACACCTGCGGTGGTTTTAGCTGTGCTGATTGTGATTTTTGGTATCCAACCCAATTGGTTAGTACGTTGGACAGAACCAACAATGACAGCGATGGTTAACACGCCAAACCCTGTAGCAACGGTGTCTTTGGTTAAGGCAAAAGGCAAAACTTAGACAGCTTTGGCTTGTCCAACAAAGTCCATCTACGCGGACTTTAACCATTTTGAAACCCACGTAGGTGGGTTTCGTCTGTGTCGGTGCATCTGGCACAGGTACAAAATATTAGTAAAAAACTTTTACTCAACAATGACTTTCGGAGAAATGGCAATGGTAAACATCCAAAATAAGCCTATTAACTATCCATTAGGTGAGTATATTGAGCGACTAGAATCAGGAGGAGCATTACTTCCTGATACCCCAGAAAATTTGTTAGAAGTTGTCGGCATTCTCAAAAGCTATGGAGTTGTTTTAGATGCTTACTCAAAAAATCTGATATACATGGCTGAGCATCAATTTTTAGTGTTCTTTCCGTTTTTTAAATATTTTAACGGAGACTTTTCTTTTAAAAAACTACTACGGCATTGGTGGCATGACAGAATAAATTTTGAATATGCCGAGTATTGCATGAAATCAATGATGTGGCATGGTGGAGGTGGGTTAGATAAATATCTCGATTCAACAGAATTTCAAGAAAGAGCGCAAGCTGTTATCAAAGCAAAATTTAAAAACAATCCCATTATAATGGGAGTTAATCAACTATTTCCTGATTTCTTAACTGAACAGTTGCGAGTCAGTGCTTACACAACTGGTTTAGGTCAATTTTGGCGGGTGATGGCTGATATTTTCCTCACTTTATCAGACCGTTACGATCAAGGAGAAATCAAATCTATTCCTGATGTTGTAGACCATATCAAAGCAGGTTTAGTAGCAGATGCCAGTAAGCCAATTACCTACTCTGTGAAAATTCGGGATAAAGTTTACGATATCATTCCTAAATCTGTAGGCTTAACATTCCTTGCAGACACAGCAATACCTTATGTAGAAGCAGTTTTCTTCCGGGGAACGCCATTTCATGGCACAGTTTCATATAATGCTAAAGCATATCAAATTCCCCCCGATCAATCTCGATTTCAATATGGCGCTTTGTATGCTGATCCATTACCAATTGGCGGGGCGGGTATTCCTCCTACTTTGTTGATGCAGGATATGCGTCATTATCTTCCAGATTATTTGCACGAAGTTTATCGTCGCACTCGTCGGGGAGAAGATGATTTGCGGGTACAAATTTGTATCAGTTTCCAAAAATCGATGTTTTGTGTCACCACAGCGACGATTTTAGGACTGATGCCAAATCCGTTGGATACTCAAGATCCAGATGAGCAAAAAGCCAATCAAGTGTTTATGCAAAAGTGGCTTGATAGGTTAAAAACTTCGCGGTTGGAAGATGTGAACGAGCAGCCTAATTTTTGTCTTGTGGCATTGCCAAAGTCGGTTTAAGAAATTTCTTGCAAATTATTGCAAAAATTGGTTTAGGGCTATTTGGAACCGCAGATAAACGCAGATAAACGCAGAGAATTTATAACGCAACTCAATTGAATGAACTAATTATTTATCTGTGTCCATCTGTGTCCATCTGTGGTTCATTATTTTTTTCTGTACCTTACAAGGGTTGCAAACCGCTATACCTGTGTGCATCTGTGTGAATCTATGGTTTAATATTTCAAAAAATTGACTTTTGCATAAGGTCTATTGTAGACAAAGTACAATTTTTTAAGAGGCACAATAGAGTTAGCCCCAGTAACCATTGTTAAAATTATCTAAGTTAAAATTATCTGAAATTAAAGAAAACAGGAGATACAAAAATCAGTACAAAAGAAAAAATCCAAGCAGAAATTGACAACCTTGACGAAAAACATCTTGATGAGCTATATCTCATCAAAAACTTTACCCAATCTAAACAAAGCTCACAGAAACCAAGCTTCATGTCTAAACTAAAACAGATTAAGATTGATGCACCAGAAGATTTTGCTGCCAATCTTGATTTATATGTAAGTGGGAAAAAAGGTGTCGAATAAAGTATTTGTTGACACTTTATTTGTTGTAGCCTTGATTAACCAGCGTGACCAGTATCACCAAAAAGCCTACGAATTAGCCGACAAATTGGAAGGATACTCTTTAATCACAACTGACGCTGTATTGCTGGAAATTGGTAACGCTTTAGCACGAAATTATAAAGACAAAGCGGTTGAAATCATTGAGCAGTTTTTTTCTTGAGAAGAAGTAGAAATTGTGCGGCTTACTCCACAAATATTCGAGCAAGCGTTTATACTCTACAAAACGTACCAAGATAAAGCATGGGGTTTGGTTGATTGCATTTCATTTGTAGTCATGCAAGCACAAGTGACTCAAGCTTTGACTTTTGATCAGCATTTTGTACAAGCAGGCTTTCAAGCATTAATGAAGTGAAGATAATATAGCGCTTGAGTGTTGAGTGCAATACATCAAGAAATAAGAACCACAGATGGACACAGATGGACACAGATAAATTTGTACTTCATTGAAACGAAAAGCGCTATATATAGCAGTCTGCCCTTGGATTTGTGAAAAAACAAGACCCCCGACTTCTTTAAGAAGTCGGGGGTCTGAAGAACTCAATTTTCAATGATAAATTTACATCATTTAAACTTTCGAGCGATCTGTCAAAATTTCGTATCCCGTCTCTGTCACCAACACAGTATGCTCAAACTGAGCGGATAGAGAATTATCCACCGTCACAGCTGTCCAACGGTCAGACAAGGTGCGTGTATACTTAGAACCAGCATTCAAAATTGGCTCAATTGCCAGCGTCATCCCCGCACGCAGTTTTACATTTGGCATTTCGCGGGTGCGGAAGTTGAAAACTGAAGGTTCTTCATGCAGGTTACGACCAACACCGTGTCCGGTAAAGTCCTGTACTACACTAAACTTATTTGCCTTCACATGGTCTTCAATTGCTCCAGCAATATCCATCAGGTAGTTTCCTGCTTTCACCTGTTCAATGCCTTTGAAAAGAGCTTCTTCTGCTACGCGAATCAGTCTTGCAGCTTCTGGGGTGACTTCGCCCACAGCAATTGTAATGCAAGAATCACCATGAAAGCCTTGGTAATATGCGCCGGTATCGACTTTTAAGACATCTCCAGCGCGGATGACTTTTTTGGCAGTAGGAATGCCATGTACAACTTCATTGTTGATGCTGGAGCAGATAGAACCAGGAAAACCGTGATATCCTTTAAAGCTAGGTGTTGCATCCATCTCCCGGATGCGTCTCTCCGCATGAGCATCCAAATCAGCTGTGGTCATACCTGGCTTTACCAGCTCGGAAATTTCTTTGAGGACGGTTGCCACTATTTTTCCTGATTGCCGCATAATTTCAATTTCACGCGGCGATTTGATTTCAATTCCTCGGCGTTGCTTTTTTTGAGGCTTGTTTTGAGCTGGTTGAGAAAGCAGGTTACTAAGAATGTTCATGGGAAATTAATGAATATCTGTGCCTTGTCGCTTGTATATCAATAGTTCTTTTAACTTTAGTTCTTCTAACTTGTTGAGAAACAATACCTATATTTAAGTTAACTTATTTTTTGCCAAAAGCTGTCTTATAAAGCTTAAGAGTACTTAAATTGCACTCTAGCGGCAATACATCCAGTTTGCAGTCTTAAAAAAATTTGAATTTTGCACTGTTAATGACTTGTGATAATTTATATCAAGTTCTGATAATTACTGATAATTCAAAAATTTTTATCGTAAATTAAAGGGTCTAAGACCCCTACGTTTATACGTAGTACGCCAGATGTCTCAAGTCGGGAAACCATGAAGGCAGAGCCGGCACGAGGGAAACCCTCCCGCAGTGCTGCCTCACCACGACACTGGCTCCTCACTTTCAGTTGGGGTTTAAATTCCCAACTGAAAGTGTCTTTCATTTTGAATTTTGAATGAGCGAATGAGCGAATTGTTAAGTCCCCGCGTTTGCGTTTCCGACCAAACCTGATATTATCCAGTCATACCCCATCACTGTAGTTCCACGCTTTTTTACTACTGTAGAGACGTGGTATTGAAATAAGTTGCATAAAGTATTAGCAAACATTAGCAAGCAATAGCAGATGTGCTAGACTGGGTTCATGGAAACATAAAATTGCCATGAAGCTATCGGAGTATGCGAAAAAATTAGGGGTTTC
>Ga0209902_100102_pt1 | contig 164551 bp, 126 predicted proteins | sample FECB27metaG_FD_188304 | JGI IMG/M metagenome (GOLD analysis project Ga0209902, IMG submission 188304) | Cyanobacterial communities from the Joint Genome Institute, California, USA - FECB-27 (SPAdes) (version 2) | ecosystem: Environmental > Aquatic > Thermal springs > Hot (42-90C) > Microbial...
TTCGCGTGAAGCGCGCACACTGGAATTACTCGACCAAGCAATGACTGAAGCTGTAAATTATATTACCGAAGATCATACCTTCGGTTGGTTCAACCACTGTGGTCTATTTACCTGAAAATTGCTGTAACGTGAGTTCGATGTATCTTGATTTGACCCCTCTCCAAACCTCTCCCCACCTCTTTTTAGCCCTCCCCTCTTAGGGGAGGGAAAAGGAGCAGCTTTTTTTACTGGGAGAGGCTTAAAACTGTGATTTTTACATTGCTCCTCCCTCTCCTTGCAGGAGAGGGAGGTTGGGTGGGAGAGGTCTATCGAACTCACGTTGATTTATTGTTCCCAAGTACCGGACTCCAACTACCAAACAACACCGTCACCCTCAACAAAACGCGTCACACCTCTTGCCAAACACCATTGCATCTCCACTCACCACATCATCATTAGCCCCCTCCCTGCTTGCGGGGAGGGGGTTGGGGGGTGGGGTTCTAAGCGTTAAATTAAATACAACTTAGACAGATTTTTGCTGATTTGCTATTTTAATACAATAAACAAAAAGATTCGCAGAACTATAAATGGACTGGATTACCCTACTGCGATCGCTACAATCTGATTTCATTAAAAGGTTAACATCTGGTTGTTTGCTGCATTGTGAAACAGAAGGACAATATAGCGAATTAACGGTGATCTCCGGAGAGAGGTTAAAGATACTACGGGAATTTTGCTGGCAGATGGCTGAGAAATATAAGCGCACTTCAGCAGTTCGTGATGTTTTTATCAGCAATTTGAAAGGAAAATTAGGTGAAGAAGTTGTTAAAGAACGTTTGGCTGCTTTTGTGACTGAAGTAGATTATGAAAAACGATTCGGTGTCGGCGATGGCAAAGTTGATTTTACGCTGACTTTTGATCCATCAGTTGGAATTGCGGTTAAATCACGTCATGGCAGTCTTAATAAAGTCAGATGGTCTATTAATTCAGAAGAAGTGCAAAAAAATGCAGTTGTAGTTTGCATTTTTATTCAAGAAGATGTGAATGAAGCGCAACCTGAATATCACCTCTTTTTCGCTGGCTTTCTTCCTACCCAGATGATTAAGCTGAGGACTGGGAAAATTTCATTTGGAGTAGAACAATTACTGTATGGCGGTGGCTTGCGCTGCTATCTAGAACAGTTAGAATCATTGACGCATCTCAATTCTTATAACCAAAAATCTCCGATTGAGAAATATAAGCCTCAACAAGAACCTAGCTATCAGCAACCGATTGAGAAATATAAGCCTCAACAAGAAGCCAGCTATCAGCAACCACCAAAGCAACAGTTTACCAAAACTAACTTTTCTTATGAGCCAAATGACTATCTCCGTTTCCATAATGGAGATTTAAATCTGCTTTATCTAAAACAGGGTGATGAATCCTTTGAGAAAAAACAGTACAACGCTGCAATCAATCACTACAACCAAGCTTTAAAACTTAACTCTAAAGATGCTGATACTTATTACAAACGTGGTCTAGCTCATTATCACTTAGGCAGTTACGAGAAAGCAATTGCAGACTACACTCTGGTAATACAAATTAATCCTTATTACGGTAAAGTTTATACCAAACTTGGTTTGGCTCGTTATCACTTAGGAGATTACGAAGGAGCGATCGCAGATTACACTCAAGCAATCAGAATCAATCCCAATGATGCCGTAGCTTACAGAAACCGCGCTGATATTCGCTATCATGTAGGCGATTATGACGGAGCAATAGAAGATTATAATCAGGCTATCAAGATTAATCCAAATAGTTCTAACTTTGGAGATTCAAACAGAGCAATTGAGCTTTTTAGTCAGTCAATTGAAATGAATCCTAATGATGTTGTTGGTTATAAAAACCGTGGTAATTCTCGTTTTGATTTAGGCGATCACAAGGGAGCGATTGAGGATTATACTCAGGTTCTTAAGATGAATCCTAATGATGCCGATGCTTATTATAATCGTGGTCATGCTCGTTATGACCTCGGAGATTATCAGGGCGCGATTGAAGACTATACTCAGGTTCTTAAAATGAATCCCAATGATGCAGATGCCTATTACAATCGTGGTTATGCTCGTTATAATTTAGGAGATAAGCAGGGGGTTATTGATGATTTTCAAAAAGCAGCAGAGTTTTATCGAAAAGAAGGTAAGCTGGAAGAACACAAAAATGTCAGAGAAAAAATTTTAGATTTAGAAATAGAAGAATCATTAGATATTTTAAACTTCTAAAAATAGAAACCCACTTGATAACAGGAGTTTTCTTTCGGGTGCACATTCCTCACTAATGTCTCATATAGCAATCCTAAGTGAGTCGTGAGAATAAAAAAACCGCTCCTGAGCCAAGAGCGCCAAGAAAAATAAAAGAACATCTTACAAATGATTTAGGGCTGCTATATCATGTCCGATGAAATAACCTTACTAAGTTTGTAGTGAGGAATGCGCGTCCTTTTCCATGAAAACAAGGACTCAAGTCCTTACTACATACAAGTTTTATTATGCGTATTTTCTCGGTTCTGATATCAAATGTGTATCACATAAGCTTTTAGGGGCAATGCCCACCCTACAATCATTGCCACTCGAAATTGAAAACAAGAAATCAGTTGCGCCCAAAACCTTGACCCCGGGTCGTTTTTGACCAAACAAACAATTCCCCATTTTCACCACCTGCAGCAAGTTGCTTACCTTGGGGATGCCAAGCGAGTCTTGAAAACCCGGATGAAGCACCTGTGAGAATTTGGGAGACTTGCTTTGCTTCTTTCCACAAACAAATCCAGCCATCAGCGCCAGCGGAAGCAAGAAGGAAGCTTTTAGGGGCAAAGGCGATCGCCCCAATCACATCAACATGATTTGTTAATACTGTTGCTTCCCAATCTGAAGAATCATCAGCCTGCTTCTCCCATACCACAATACCGTCCATACTGGAACAAGCAAGCAGAGGTGCGCCTTGTTGAGTCGTGAGTTGTGACCATGCAAGTTCGCGAATTTTGCCAGGAAAACCTCGCATTACCCAAGGTTCGCTTTCGCCACCAGAGGATAATAAATGTGATTCTACAACAGTAATGGTGCGATCCATATTACCAGAGGCAAGATATTTGCCGTCTGGTGACCAACCTATAGCTAAACTGACAGAAGGTATGTGCAGGATGTATGGGTCATCATCCCAATTTTGGCAATCCCATACCTTTACTCCCTGATATCCACCAATGGCAAGGTACTGTCCATCACAACGCCAATCAATACCTAGTACCGAAGAGTTATCAAAATTCAGGGTAACGACAACCTCGCGAGTATCGGCGTCCCACACTTGCACGTAACGCCCTAAACTGAAAGCGAGTAAATGACTCGTGGGACTCCATGCCAGCTTATCAACCCAGGCTGGGGCATTTTCCAAAGTGGCGATTAATTCACTTTCTCGCCAAATTTTCACTTTTCCATCCTGTCCCCCAACGGCTAAAAATTGCCCATCTTGAGAAAAGGCAACGCAGTCTACTGATTCACCTTTTGGAGTCTGTAAACTTGCTAAGTCACCATCTCGCCACAGCACGACTTCACCAGCAGCAGAAGTTGCTGTTAGAGTTGTACCTTGTGGGGACCAGGCGATCGCAGTCACATAATCGCAAAGCGTCCCCGAATATTGCTCTTCAAATTCCTGAGAGTTGAGGGTTGAGGGGTTCATGGTTGTGTAGGGAAGATGAGGGGATGAGGGAGATGAGGGGGATGACGGAGATGAGGAGGAAGGGAATCTATTGTTTTCTTAGTACAGCATTTCAGTAATTCGTAGCAGATTAAATTTGGCGAGACTCTGCGTCCCTTTGCGCTACCAAGCGCGTTCCTCTGCGTTTAAAAAAGTTACGAACTTATGCAACGCCTGTACTTAGTCCCTCATCTTTACCCATGTATTTGTTTATGACAAGCAAGCGAGAAAATCTTGTCTGAGTTGGGCTTCATCCAAATTACGACCGATGAAAACCAGTTCGTTTTTGCGGGTTTCGCCATCTTTCCACGGGCGTTCTGGTTTACCTTCAAACAACATATGTACCCCTTGGAACACAAAGCGGTTATCTTCCCCAGCAATACTCAAAATACCCTTCATGCGGAAGATATCTGGTCCTTGGGTTTGCAGTAAGTGTCCCAACCAATCGTTTAACTTGTCGCCATCGAGTGCGCCTTCTGCTACCAAAGCCACAGAATACACGCTTTCATCATGTTGGTGAGCATCTTCTCCCAAAAATTCTGGGTCAATTTCCAAGGCGCGGTTGAGGTCAAAGGCTTTGACACCCAACAGGGCATCCATTGATACCTCAGAATTACGGGTGCGGTAGATTTTAGCCATTGCATTCATCCCCCGAATCCGCTTTTCTAACTCATTAAGCTGTTCTGCTGGCACTAAATCGGTTTTATTCAGGAGAATGACATCGGCAAAGGCAATCTGTTCTTGGGCTTCATCTGCGTCCCAGTGCTGCCATATATGCTTAGCATCCACCACGGTCACTACAGCATCTAACTCTAGCTTTTCCCGCATATCTTCATCAACAAAGAACGTCTGAATCACTGGCGCGGGGTCAGCTAAACCAGTGGTTTCTATGACCAAATGGTCAAATTTATTACGCCGCTTCATCAAATTACCAATGATGCGAATCAAGTCGCCGCGCACGGTACAACAGATGCAGCCGTTGTTCATCTCGAAGATTTCTTCATCGGTATCGATCACTAATTGATTATCGATACCCACTTCTCCAAACTCATTCACAATCACAGCGACTTTCTTGCCATGTTCATAAGTCAGGATGTGATTGAGAAGTGTCGTTTTACCTGCTCCCAAGTAACCTGTTAAAACAGTAACGGGAACTGAATCTGTGATTACGTCAGCTACCATGCCCTAGCCTCTTTTTTTGATTATCATTATCACTTAGCTTTTAAAGCTTCTTATATTTTAATGATGATTTCTAGTTTATGAGATTTTGGGAAAAAAATCACACAAACAAGTTAAAAATACTTATTTTTATCCTATAGAGAAATTAAAATGCTTTCACAAGTTAGCAAGGGAAGAGAACTTTGAGATTCTTTTGAGAAATTTTTCCAGATTTAATTGATTATTATAATCATTATAGTGAAACAAAAATTACAACTCCACACCTGTATATTGGCATTAGAATATGGAGATTGCAGGAACTGGAGTTGTGTATTCCGCAGTGCGCCTAAATAAAAATACTTAAATATACTTACAAATATGCCGTTCGCAGATTGTCTTGTCAAAACCAGAATTTTTCTAAAACGCCTCAAAGGTCAACTTGGGCGATGGTACGGAGTGCAGACGCCCTTGGCGTATCGCTGCTTTCATAATTTCGGCTTCAATGGCTAAAAACCTTATCCATGAGTTTTGAAAAATACCAAAATTTTCAGGTTACCCTGCAGAATATAAGCTGTATGGACTCTGGAGGGAACAGTTTATACACTAAAAGCATCAATCAAAAAGACCAAAAATATAGATGTATCACTACGGTGCGTGAAGTCCCAGTATTTATAATTTGTAAGAAAGGTCGCTAATGGAACACATAGATTCTTCACAACAAAACCAGAAGTTTTCCGGATTAGAGGAAAAAACAGTTTTAGAGCAAGGTTCTGACGGTGATGTCAAAAAACCTGTAGCGCCGTCCAAGCGCCATGTGCTACCCAAAGTCGTATTAGGAGTATTGCTAGGCGCAGGAGCGATCGCCTCCGGAACGTACGCGTACCGCTCCTGGCAGTATAATCACCAGTATGCTATGAAGTTTCAGCAAACGGATAACGCTTATGTTACGGCAAATATTTACAAAGTCACTTCGCGCGTAGCCGGAATAGTCACCGAAGTACCAGTTAATGATAACCAGGTAGTGTCTCCCAAGGATGTCTTGGTGAAGCTTGACAAGAACGACTACCAAGTCTCTCTGACACAAGCAAAAGCATCTCTAGAATTAGCCAAGCAGCAAGCCGCATTGGCAGCGGAAAATATCAAAGATGCCATCACTATTAATGTTCCTGAATCGAAGCCAACTCGAGGAAACAAGAATACCCAAGCAACACAGGCTGCTAACAGAAGTAAAATACTGCAGGCACGAACCCTTAATCAGCAAAGAGAGATAAATCAGCAAAAGTACAAAACAGCGTTGGCTACAGTCGCCCAAAAGCAGGCGGAGGTCAAAAAAGCTGAACTCCAGCTATCTTACACCAATGTTACGGCGCTAGTCCCTGGAAAAGTTGGTAACAAAAACGTTTCTGTAGGGCAACAGGTACAACCAGGACAAACTCTGATTACGGTAGTGCAGCCAAATCCTTGGATTATTGCCAACTTTAAAGAAACCCAATTAGAAAAAATCCAGCCTGGGCAAAACGTGACGGTTAAAATCGCTGCTTTCCCTAATCGGAAGTTTCGCGGCAAAGTGGATAGTATGTCCCCCACTTCTTTTGGCAAAGTTGCCGTTCTCCCACAAGAGAATCCCACGGCTAATTCCACGCTGACTCAAGACGTGCAACGAATTCCGGTGAAAATTGTGTTTGAACCTGAGAGTATTCAAGGTTATGAATCTCGAATTACTCCTGGAATGTCAGCAGTCGCGGTTGTAGAAACTAATTAACATACTCCCCTAGGATATGTTCAATACAATGCGCGGCAGGCTTTGCGCTTATTCCCCAATACCCTGTAGGGTATGGGGTTCTTAATTTTGAATTCCCCACAGGGTTCGTAGCAGAAACGAAAAACTTATCTAAACATTTATAATCTTGCTCATTGTATCAGCTAAGATAAGCAGATGAGTGAGATTTCTATTTCTGAAGCAGCAAAACTTAAAGGCGTTTCCGCTTCCACACTTCGACGGTGGGAAGCAGAGGGTAAGCTGATTCCAGAACGAACCGAAAATGGAAATCGACGATACGACATAGGGCAGTTGCTGGGAATTAAACCAGACAATGCACTCACTGTTGGATATGCCAGAGTTTCAAGTCATGAGCAAAAGGAAGACTTGGAACGACAAAAGCAAGTGCTAGAAATATTCTGTGCAACTAATGGTTGGTCGTTTGAGATCATAGAAGATTTGGGTTCTCGACTAAACTACAGCAAGCGAGGACTGCAAAGACTAATTCGATTAATAACCGACAATCAGGTTGAGCGATTAGTCTTGACCGATACAGATCGATTGCTGAGGTTTGGCTCAGAACTTATTTTTAGCCTTTGCGAACACTTTGGCTGCGAAGTCGTAATCATTAATCGTACCGAAGACGGTTCATTTGAGGAGCATTTAGCAAAAGATGTTTTAGAAATTATCACTGTTTTTTCAGCAAGGCTTTACGGTAGCCGCAGCCAGAAAAATAAGCGCATCGTCGAGGAGCTAAGAGATGTCGCTTCTAGGCTTTAAGGCAGAGCTAGACCTGACCAACCGCCAAAAGACGTTGTGTGCTAAACACGCAGGAGTAGCGCGGCACGCTTACAATTGGGGATTGGCGCTATGCAAGCAAGTTATCTTACACAACAAAGCCAATCCGGAAGACAAAATCAAGTTCCCGACAGCCATCGATTTGCACAAGTTGCTAGTGGCAACAGTAAAAGTTGCCAACCCTTGGTACTACGAAGTGTCGAAGTGTGCCCCGCAAGAAGCGTTGCGAAACCTGGGTAAGGCTTTCAAGCGCTTGAACACAGTTAAAGGCTCTGGGTTTCCGAAATTCAAAAACAAAGGTTGCCATGACAGTTTCTATTTGGAAGGCAGTATTGCAATCAGTGGCAACCGAATCAAGCTCCCAGTCATTGGCTGGGTTAAATGTTATGAACGATTGCCATGTAGTACACCTAAAAACGTTACAGTGAGTAGGCGTGCTGGGCGATGGTTTGTTTCGTTCAAAGTAGAAGTAGCTGAAAACACAGCACGAGAACTCTGTGAACCCATCGGTGTAGACCTAGGCGTTCAGGCTCTTGCAACGTGTTCCAATGGATTCGTCTACCCCAACCCAAAGGCTTACCGACGAGCCAAAAAGAGATTGGCAAGATTGCAAAAACAACTGTGTCGTCGCCAAAAAGGCGGGAAGAATCGTGAAAAAACAAAATTCAAACTAGCAAGGTTGCATTACCGAATCAGTAACATCCGCAAAGACAGACTGCACAAGATAACGTCTTATCTCACCAAAAACCACAGTGAGATATGGATAGAAAGCCTGAACGTGTCTGGCATGTTACAAAACCACAAGCTGGCAGCAGCAATTAGTGATTGTGGGTTTTATGAATTTAAAAGGCAGTTAGAATACAAAACTGCCCTTTATGGCAGCAAGCTATATTTTGTGGACCAATGGTTTCCTTCCTCCCAGATCTGTTCTGGCTGCGGAGCGCGACAACCAATGCCATTAAGTTTAAGGCAATATGATTGCCCGAAATGCGGGATCTCTATTGACCGCGATTTGAACGCTGCTATCAACCTTTTAAACTATGCGCGGATAGCTCAACCGTGCCAGCCTGACGATGGCTCTTGCTCCCATGCTCCAAGTCAGGAACTAAACTCTAATTCTACTGCGGTAGATTTAGGTAAGTTTTAGAGAGCGGCTGACAAGTCTTTCCATGCTTTAACGAAATTGCCTTGCATCAGGGCAGCAACTCCTGAAAGACCTCTGAATTCAGGTAAATTAGGATTTTTGGCTAAACTCGGTTCTAGGGACTTTTGCGCCGCTGCTGGCTGCCAGTTGTAGAGTTGGACAAATGCTAGGTAAGCATATGGATAGGGATTTTCTCGATCTAATGCAATAACTTGTTTGAGAGATGCGATCGCACCATCTACCCGTCGCTGCAACACGTTTGCTAAAGCTAAAGCATAAGCCCAATCCCGCTTTGGAGTCATATGCTGCAATCGATATTCCAAAGTCAACCGCGTCTGTACCAAATAATCCTGAGTTGGGTCGTATTGGTTAATACGTCCTATTTCCTCAAAGACTTGACTGACTGCTTCAGTCCCTTTGCTTAATTGAGCGCCTAAAGTCTCTAACTGCGTGACTAAATCTAGTTCTGGTGGTTGTGTGGCAAGTGCTTGAGGACCTATTTGCAGTGTTGTTTTTGGCACTTGGATAGGATAACTTTCTCCTGACAGTCTGTTGAGATACATTGCTTCTAGGGTGTAGGTTCCTGGTGCTATGTCAGCAGGAGGTAACATCGCCATCTTTTCAATCACCTGAAATGTGCCTTCAGGTTTTTTTGCACCAGGATGTAAATTCCCCATTGCGATCGCGTGGTCATGTATCCATAAAGATTTTGACCTCTCCCCTACTAGGGGAGGGGAATCTGCCTCCCCCTTCCCTTGCAGGGAAGGGGGTTGGGGGGTTAGGTTTTTCATCAGTGGTGGTTGGCTAGAATTATGCCAAGTCAGCAGTACTAACCCGTGTTGTAGTTCATCCCAGGAACCAGACCATTGGTAAGTTACGGGTAATGGTAATCCTGGCGGGGCTTTTTCAGGGACTGTAACTTGCGACAAGGCAATTGTAGCTTGTGGTTTTTGTTCAGAGGTGTGTTTTACCTCAACTGTTGGTGTTTTTTGATGATAAAGTTTGAGAACACTTTCATCCGGTAAATTCCAAGACTTATTGAGTTGGAAATTACCACCTTGCTCCACAGTGTTTACCATAACAGCTTGAGATTCTTTGACTGGTCCTTGTGTTCCTGTTTTTGTGAGGAACCACTCAAGCGATCGCCCATCCTGATCAACATACTTTTTCCTGATTCCCACCTGACGCCCGTAAACTTGAAAGTTTTGTAGCGCCCCGTAGTAATTGAAATTGTGTTGGTTAATTTCTGCCGTTGATGGCAAAACTCCGAGAGTTGAACGTAAATAAGGTTGTGTTTGGATAATTTGGGCAATCACCTGCTGATGGGGTAACTCTGCTTTCATATAAGGATAAAACTGGGCATTGGGACTCAAAGCTTGTGTCACCCAACCACCAACAACACCTCCCACTGGAAATAAGTTAAATAACATCAGTATTGCTGCCAAACTAATAGTACCCCAGCGGACACGCCGTCCTAGGAGACTAGAGAAACGCGTCAAGCCATACGCCAAAAATACTGATACAACAGGTAAATACGGCAACACATAGCGATCATCTTTGTTCATGTTCAAAGATGACAGCAGATAAGCACCTATAAAGAAGACTGCTAACCATTTGAGCGAGTCAATCGAGAATTGGAATTTTTGAGTTTTGATTTCCCTCCTCCCCTTATCATCATTTTCCAGTCCTACGCGACCCCAGTAGAGTAGTAACGTAAATATAGGTACCAGCAGCAAAGGAATAGAGACTTGATGCGGTAGTTGCTTCCAGTAATAAGTCCAAGCTTGCAAAGTGTTCAGTGGTGCTTCACCTTCAGCAATAGCAGAATCAATTGTCGCCCGCTTACCAGAAGTTAGGATAAGCAACCAATTCGTACGGTACCAAGAACCAAAAACCAACACTGATAAACACAAACCCCCCAATAGTTGCACAAACCGTCCCCAACGCCGATAACGTGCAGCCTCTATCCCAACCCAGAGTATCGGCGTCAACAGAAAAAACAACGCCGTCTGCTTCAGCAGCAACGCCAGCCCCAAGGTTAAACCGAAGGCTGCTATCCAAAGAAGAGATAAGGAGACTTCTCCTCTGTTCCTCGGCGTCCTCTGCGCCTCTGCGGTTCCAAGATTCCGCCAAACAGTGAGGCAAAAGAAACTCAAGGTAACAACAGCTGTCAGGGGATAATCCAGCAGAAATTCTAAACGAAGCCGATAAAAAGCAGGCAAAACTTGACAGAGTGCAGCAGCCCATAAACCAACAGACTCGCTAAACAGTACACTCCCTAAGCCATACACTGAACTCAGTAAAATTGCACTGAACAACAGCATCACCAGAGTGGCTTGATCTGGTCCAATTCCAAAGATATTCTGAACAATTGCCGTAAGTATGTATGTTAAGGGTGGTATTTTGGAAGAAAGCAGCCAAAACCCTTGCCACCACTCTTGATTCCACCACTGGGGATTCTGTAGCGATCGCCAATAGTTTAGAGTACCAGTTAAATAATCTGCTTGATCCCAGGCGGGGATGGAGTGATCTAAAGCAAACCAAATGCGATCGCACACCGCCCCCAATAACCAAATGATGCCAAGTATGAGTAAATTTTTATAACTATTTCGCTTATATTTGTGATTGCTCATGATACAGGAAGAGTGCTAATCGCTAAAGTGAGGCAGAGCCTGATAAACTAGTTCCCAGCCTGAGGCTGGGAACTAGTGTCTGGGATGCTCTGCATCTAGTGAGTTGTTTAATCTGCTCCCTCAATCAGGGCAAAACCTTAATCTGTGTCCATCTGTGGTTCAATTTTGATAATTTTCACCCGTGCAAGAGGTTAATTCTACACCTACCTTACTTTCCTCTTCATTTTCACATGACGAATGCCAGCCTCTTCAAAAACCTCTCCCTCTTGCTGAAAACCTAACTGTTGATACAAAGCCTTGATATACTCTTGAGCATGAATTAGCACTTCTGGAATATTTTTACTATCTATAACTTCCAAAGCCTTTTCCATAATTTTCTTGCCAACACCATACCCTCTAGCTAAAGGCAAAACAGCCAGCCTTTCAATCTTCGCAGTTGTCTGATTCAAATATCTAATCCTCGCAGTTCCAACATACTCCTTATCTAAAGAAGCAATCAGCTGGTGACAAGTTTCATCTTCACCATCAAAATCTAAATCAGGATCTACCCCTTGTTCTTCCTGAAAAACAGACTTTCTAATTGCTTGAATCGCTGGAAAATCTTCCGAATCAGCAACTTTAACAATAACATCACTCATCAAAATATCTTGGCGTCCTTGGCGTCTTGGCGGTTAGATTTTTGAAGTGAGGCAGACCCTGATAAACTAGTTCCCAGCCTCAGGCTGGGAACTAGTGTCTGGGATGCTCTGCATCTAGTAAGTTGTTTAATCTGCCCCTTCAATCGGCGCAAAACCTTGACGCTGAATATTCTCTGTCACCGTACGCGGTTCCAGGAATTGTAGCAAGTAATCTGGTCCCCCAGCCTTAGAACCAACTCCAGAAAGCTTGAAACCACCAAACGGTTGTCGTGCCACAATAGCACCCGTGATGGTGCGGTTAATATATAAGTTCCCGACTTCAAACTCTTCCTGCGCCTGCTGAATATGCGAAGGAGTTCTGGAATAAAGTCCGCCAGTCAAGGCGTAGTTGGTACCATTTGCAACTTCCAGCGCTTCCTTAAAGTCCTTTACCCTAATCACCGCCACAACAGGACCAAAAATTTCTTCTTGGGCAATTACCGCGTTTGGCGATACATCTTTAAAGATAACAGGACCGATAAAATACCCGTTATCTGGTGCAGGCATTTCCAAAGCCACTTTTGCTTCTGCCTTACCTTTTTCGATATACTCACGGATGCGGCTATGTGCATTAACATCAATCACCGGTCCAACTTGAGTGCTGGGTAGCTCCGTCTCCCCAATGTTCAACGATTTCGTTGCTTCCACGAACCGCTGCACAAAGGTATCATAAACTGGTTCCAGCACCACTACCCGTGAACAAGCAGAACATTTTTGTCCGCTGTAACCAAACGCCGACTGCACAACACCAACAACAGCTTGGTCTAAATCAGCACTTTCGTCCACGATGATAGCATTCTTGCCACCCATCTCAGCAATCACTCGTTTCATGTGCTTTTGACCGGGTTTAACAATTGCCGCTTCTGCGTAAATTCGACAGCCGACTTCCTGCGAACCAGTAAAAGCGATGACATGAGTATCAGGATGATTGACCAGGTAAGCACCAACTTGGGAACCCTTACCAGGAACATATTGATAAACACCTTTAGGTATGCCGGCTTCTACTAATATTTCCGTTAGCTTTGCCGTAATTACAGAAGATGTTTCTGCTGGTTTAAGTAAAGTACAATTGCCAGTAACCAAAGCTGCAACCGTCATTCCTGTGGCGATCGCCAACGGGAAATTCCAAGGAGAAATCACCACAGCAATTCCCCGAGGCTGGTAGATATATCGGTTCGTCTCCCCAGCAACGTCGTAATTGTAACCCTGATCTAACCGTTCAATTTCGTCGGCGTAGTAGCGACAGAAATCTATCGCCTCAGAAACTTCACCATCCGCCTCCCGTACTGGTTTTCCGACTTCCAAAACTATCCAAGCGGAAAGTTCGGCGCGGCGTTGTTCCATCAAATCAGCAGCTTTCCGTAATATCCCAGCGCGTTGTTTTACGGGTGTTTTGCGCCAACCGGGAAACGCAGCTTTCGCGGCTTGCATCGCCTGTTCGGCTTGTTCGACGCTCATCAGTCCGATTTTACCAACCACCTCGCTAAAATTCGAGGGGTTAACAGAATCTATAATTTCTTGGGTTTGGACGTATTCGCCGTTGATGAAAGGTAAGTATGTTTTGCCAAGTTGCTGACGGACAGTTTGGAAAGCAAGAGTCGCTTCTTTTCTTTCTTCCTCTTCAGCATAATCGGTATCAGCAGCACCGGAGAACCCCGCCTCAGTCCGCGCCGCAAGCGAGGGGGAAGCTGGAACTGGAGGTGCTAATAATTCTTCAACTGGGCGATTCTCCATATTTTGCCGCAAGAAGGAACTATTAGCAGTATTTTCCAGCAAGCGACGAATTAGATACGCCATTCCTGGAAGCAGTTCGCCGTAAGGAGAGTAAACTCGGACGCGATAACCTCTATCAACTAAGGCTTTTGCTAGTTTATCGCCCATGCCGTAGAGAACTTGCATTTCAAAGCAACGGCGGGGGACATTTAAGCTTTGGGCTATTGCTATGGCATGAGCTTGCGATCGCACGTTATGGCTACCAATCGCAGAATACACATATTGATAATTCTCTAGCAATAACTGAGTTATCGTCTCAAAATTTGCATCTGTCGCTGCTTTGTCGTTGTAAACTGGCTGTTGCCAATGTTTCTGCTCTGCTTTAATGGTTTCCTGATCCCAGTACGCCCCTTTCACCAAACGAATCGTAATCGGATAACCGCGCTGTTTCGCCCAAGCTATCAAGTCTTTTGCATCTTGCTCGCTGTCGCGCAGATATGCTTGAATTGTCATCCCAATATCTGTACGAGAGCGAAACTCTTCTTCGATTAAAAGTTTTTTCAGGATGCTTAGAGTGACGTCTTTGTAAGCATACTGTTCCATGTCAAAGTGAACAGCAGCACCTAGTTCCTTAGCACGACGTAAGAGAATGCGGATGCGATCGCTAACCCGTTCCTCACTACCTGTAGCATCCAACGGGTCAAATTGGGAGTAAAACGCCGTTAATTTCACTGAAACTTGGACTTTTGGGAGTGGCTGTCCGTCTGCTTCATCAATCAAGGGAACGGTTGTCCAACTCTTCGATGCTTCCACCAATTGTTGCATCAAATCTAGATAGCGTTCCAAGTAAGACTGCGCTTCTGCTTCAGTAATCACCGCCTCACCAAGTAAATCGATGGTGAAAGCCATTTTTTCTTTGCGTAGTCGCTCAACCGTCTTGATGACTTGTTTAATATTTTCCCCTGAAATATATTTATGAGCTAATGTTTCTACACCTGTAGAAACAGTTGTCGCAGCAACTTGCCCTGGCATAGAATCGGGGTTAGCAAAGTTGAGCATCCCCTTAAGGGCTGACGGTAGTTCTACAGACTCATCGCCCAAATACTCTTGTAAATGGGCTGCAATTTCTGGTTTACTACGTAAAGCAGGAAGAGTATCAATAAAGCGAAATAATTGCACCCGCAACCCAGGATTACTCATCGCCCAAGCCAAAAGCTTGTCATCCCACCGCATCTGATCCCGCAACGCACCAAAGAACGAACGATTCTCCTGTGTCGCCGCTAGGAGTTGTTTAGCGATTTCTTGGGTTTTTGCTTCGTAGGTGCTTTTTTGTACTTGTAATACCACTGATGACACACTCCTTATTCAAGGCAAGGCTTTATTGTATACAGCCTCTGTCTTCTATTGTGGCTTTTTGATTGTGCTACCACCACATCCAGAGTGCAGGGATATGAAAGTTCCAGGCTTCAGAACTAGCAAGCATCCTGAAGCGGATCTTGAACTCTTGCCTTAAACGAGTAGTCTGGTCAGGTGGAGTCAACCACCAAGCCCTTCCCCTGCCTTTTAGGACACTGTTGGCGAATTAAAAACCTAACCCCCCAGCCCCCTTTCCTACTTTGGAAAGGGGGGAGTAAATTATCCCCTCTCCTTGTAGGAGAGGGGTAGGGGAGAGGTCAGTTACGTTTGTTCGCCAACAGTATCCTTTTAAGCATGGGGTTGGTACTCAACTAGAGAACCCTGACTTGTCTGATTCAAAGTTTCCCAGACTAAAAGCCATTTTTTCTCCAACTGTGTTGCCTGGTTAATTCTGACACTACTCAAGTTAGCACCATTGAGATTGGCTCTGCTGAGATCAGCACCTTCCAAATTAGCACCCTCCAAATTAACATTCTCTAAGTTGGCGTCGCTGAGGTTAGCGTTCTTCAAATTGGCGCTACAAAGGTTAGCACCACACAGGTTAGTACCGCTGAGGTTCGCCTCCTGAAGTTTGGCATTGCTTAGATTGGCATCTTGAAGCAAAGCACCACAAAGGTTTGCCTTCTTAAGTTTTGTACTGTTCATGTAAGCACTGCTGAGATTCGCACCCAAAAGTTTAGCGCTGCTAAGATTTGCACTCCATAAATGGACACTACTGAGGTTTGCACTGCTGAGGTTTACATCCCTCAACTCAGCATTGCTAAGGTTTGCATCCCTCAATTCAGCACTACTAAGGTTTGCATTACTGAGGTTTGCATTACTGAGATTTGCATCTTTTAAGTTAGCATTGCTGAGATTTGCATTTATAAGATTAGTACTGCTGAGGTTTGCATTCTTCAAGTTAGCATTGCTGAGGTTGGTTTCTACTAACTGAGCACCACTGAGGTTAGCATTCCCTAAATTGACTCCACTAAGATTGGCATGACTGAGGTTACTACCACTAAGGTAGGCACAGTTAAAGTCAACATTTGCAAGTTGAGCATTCTTAAGATTGGCAAAGATGAAGTTTAGATTGTGAATGCCTTGAGCTTGAGATTTCAAATGAATAATTTTCTCAAGTCCATCAGGTTCTTTTTTTGCGTCACTTGAATCTGTATGATTGAGAGCTTGAGAAATTATCAAGATTTCTTCCGACTCCTTCTTAAACCGCTGCTGTTCGCTCCAAGCAAAAAATAAACTACATAAGCATAAGTAAATACCAACTACTAACGTTGGTGGTTTACCTTTTGTAAGCAGCAGCATAACTGTAAAACCTAAGCTGACCCAAGTTATTTGCTTAACTAACGAAATCAGTTCAGTCTTGGCTTTCCCATATATACTCAATTTTTCACAGCTGGCTAAAACCATGCCCAATACCCCCCTTACTTTTGTTGAAATGACTTAAATTTGCTCAAAAATGACTACTAATTTAACCTACAAGGTTGAATTTTGTAAGTAGGTTGGTGTAAATAATTAAAGGTATATAGTAAGCGCAAATAGCGTTCGCCGTTAGGCGTGCCGCAGGCAAGACAGCGCTTAGTACGAACTAGTTTTCAAGCTTTACTTTTATTTACATATTTTGATTTTTTCTCGCCTACTTACTTACAGCTTTCATAAAACGCTTGTCGCTACATCTCCATAGCTGCAAGCGTGGGGGTTTTGCAACGAAGAAATTGGTCAATTCCCCCCATTTACTAACAAGCGGTATAGTGGGGGATCTGGATAGCTGATTGCTGATGTACTGACTATCTCGGCTAAGTTCTTTAAATTAGCTTTGCGTTGTCTCATTTGTGGAGTGCTATCAAGTCCTATCGTTGTCAAAATAGCTTCCCAACGGTATACCCAGTCATGTTTGAGGAGTGAGTTAACAGTATTATTTCTCCGTATTCTTTCTTGGCGCTCAGGCTCTGTATTTAAATCTGCTATTATATTTGCTATATTCGAGCAATCGAATGGGATTTCAATCACAGCATCTGACCAGTCAAAATTTTTAGTAAAATCCTCACATTTTGGAGGAACACCTAACATGATTGTTCCACCCGCTGCTCCTTCAAAGAATCGTGGTCCAACCTCCTCTTGAGGGTTGTTTTTACCAGTTAAATCAAACTTTGCTTTATTGACTATCATATAGCGGCTTCTTTTTACAAAATTTGTATATAGATTTCGATGGTAGCGAAAATTCAGCATGTATAAATCTTTGATTGTATCGTAAATATAAAAAAGTTTTTCCCGTTCTACAAGTTCTTGTAAAGCATCGTGGGTGACTTTTGAACGCCGTCCAATATTTAAAACATCAATACAGCGGTAAAGGTTCTCTGGGTAAGCGCAGAATTTTATAGCGTCAACGCCATAAGGAATTGAGTAACAAGGGCGCTGGATAATATCAGCAACTTGATTAAGACTAGAACTAAAATTCATGAAAATATAATCAAAGTCTTTGAGAAGCTGTAGTTGAACTAGCCAATTATCAACATCTTTTGCCCAAAGTTCATCTAGCCAACAAACAGCGTAGCGGCACTTTTCTCGCCAACCTTGTATAGAATTTAAAATCAGAATGTCTTGAATTGACTGGCAAAAAATAAAGAATAAATCGTATTCTTTCTCGACTTGAAATTTATAGTTAACTAACGAATGTACCAGTTTGCCATTTTTGAAAAGCTTGGCCGCTGAGTTAGCTAAGGTATTAGTTACCTTAAAAAGAGTAGGATTGAAGTGTGGTGTAACTAAATCAACCGTATCACAATTACAGATGATATCCTCAAATTCATAGGATCCAGAACGAGAAACATGAAATTTTAGATTCCGCATCGACACGAGTAATACCCGTGATGCTTCACGAAGAGAGAAAGCAATGTTTTCTGACATAATGACATCCTAAGATTAAATAATTATCAAAGCTTGACATAAAACCAGAACCAGGCTAGACATAAGGGTTTGTTCTAGTCTGAAAGACCAATTTGGGATGATTGATACTCCCAAATCTAGAAGTGAGTTTTGTCACCAAAGCTTGAGTATACTTATGATGATTAAATTGATTCAGTACTAATTCATAACCTTGCTGAGCCTGTTCAAAAGCCTTTTGAGGATCATTTAAGAGCTTAACGATCGCCTGCTTTAATCCGACAATATCACCAGGATTCACACCAGTAACAATACCTGCATCAATGAGATTGGCAATAATTCCCGAGGAACGGGTGATGATCACAGGTCGCCGACAAGCCATTGCTTCAAACAAAGTGTTAAGGCTGGCTGGCAAATTATTTTCAACAGCGCTAATGACAACTATGTCGGAATCGCGGTAAAATTGCACCAACTGACACCAGTCGTAAAAACAACACGACATATGACTTGGCATAACTTTTGGCAATGCCTGTTTTAATGCCTTTGCGTCCGGTGAAAAAGCACAAATCTTGACATCAACATTTAAATCTTGAGTCGCATCAGCCAGAGTTTGATAATCCCGTTTTTGTAAATCTCGACTTCCAATGATTGGACGCAGCTTTTTGGGTGAAGCTGGTCCTGGTGTAAAGAAGGATATGTCTGTAGGTGGTGCCTCAACAACTTGACAAACACGCTTATATGGTAAGCACAGAGAGTTACGCAGGAAATCAGCTTGAACCGGGGAAATAGTCAGGAACAAATCAACCCACTCTTGGACATTCAATAATTTGAGTGCCAGACGCCCCTGTAGTTGAGTGATGTTGTGGACAAAGACAACAATCTTGGGTGGCGCAACTTTAGCACCACAAAGCCTGGCAATTGGAAAGCCCACGTCTTCGCCTGCGCAAAATATGACATCATCGCTGTGAAGTTGCTTAGACAAAGACCGTGCCAGCGCCCAGTGTTGAGGTTTGCCTATAATCTTGGAACGGATAATATCTAAAGGAGACAATGAGTCTGCAATTGGTAGATGAACTTTCGCTTTCAAAAGCTTACTGATGTCCCACATCGCATCCATCGGACATTTGCCTGCTTGAGCATTTTGAGCGATCAGTTCTAGATTGGATGCATAGCTTAGAGCTATATGGTACCTCAAAATGTTGCTCCTTTTCAGCTTTTGTTATTTGCAATATGGGTAATATTTCTGTGGTTTATATTTGTCTCGGTATGAGCAACTATCCCAAGCAAGTCTGAATTCACGTGCTAAGGTAATGCCTGCTGGACCAGCACCAACAATACAAACTTCAGTTTCAATAGTTTCACTCTTTAGGTAAAGTACGTGCATCAATCAACATCAGATCATTTCCCACACATCACAATTTTTATGAAATTCATTTAGAAAGAGTTGGTATTAGCTTTTTCTAAGTCAATTTGACAGTTTGACGAAACACAATTATTAGGAATCAATGCACCGACACTAGAATAAAAGTGTTACAGAAGCCTGTCAAAGGGAAACGGAACGGCTGTGGAAAACTAGATTGTCCATTCGCAGCCTTTCCGCCAACTATGTTGTTGCTATTTGTAAATTTAGACTTTTCTCCAACCAAAGATGTGTAAATCCTGTGGCGAACCTGTGACATATTCGCTAAGATTTGTTAATGCAAGCTGCACAGTTTGTTAAGAGTATGTAAATTTTGTGGTGCAGATGTGACATATTCGCGCTCCTGCCAGTACGCTCTTGCTTCCAACTTCGTTTGTCGTTGATGTAGCCGGATAAAGTAGTTTATGATTGCTCGTTAGCAGAAAAAATCTTTATCAAGCTAATGGAGATTTTGATTGTTGAGGATGAAATTGAGATTGCTCAGTTAATTCAACTGTATTTGGAAAGGGAAGGATTTTCTTGTCGCCACTGTCGAGATGGATTGTGTGCAATTTCTGTATTTCAAGAGCATCCGCCTGACTTGATTATCCTAGATCTGAAGATTCCCGGTTTGGACGGGCTGGAAGTTTGTGCGCGGATTCGACAGCAACCAAGCCCTAAAGACCCTTATATCTTGATGTTGACGGCGAAGGGTGAGGAAAATGATCGGATCGTCGGTTTATCTACGGGGGCAGATGACTATATGGTCAAGCCCTTTAGCCCAAAGGAATTGGTAGCTCGTGTGCGATCGCTCCTACGACGCACGCTACGTCATGGTAAGCAGAGCCAAATTTATCGCAGCCAACACTTTGTGATTAATATCGAGCGGCACTTAGCCAATAAAATAGTGAGTACCAATCAATCGGTTTCTTTGGACTTAACAATTTTGGAGTTTGAACTGCTAGCAACATTCGTGAGTTCCCTTGGTCGGGTTTGGAACCGCACTGAACTGATTAACAAACTGTGGGGTACTGACTTTTATGGTGATGAGCGGGTTGTTGACACTCACGTTGCACGGCTACGGAAAAAGATTGAACCCGACCCAGCTAATCCAACTTTTATTAAAACTGTGATTGGATCAGGTTATAAATTTGAAGACTAGTTATCTAAGACGAAGTGTGAGTAAACTTAGCCTGCGATTGCCGAAGGCACTGCGCTTCGCGCAATCGCGACTCCTGTTGTGCCACATTGCTGTAATGTTGCTTGGTTTAAGTACTTTACTGACACTGGGCTGGTTCTTCTCGCAGCACCTGTTTGGGTTACACTTAACACTTTTAGAAGCACAAGGATTTTACCTGGGTGCAATTCGTAATCAGTTGATTGAGGAGTTTAAGACAGCTTGGAACCAAGGAGCTTTGTGGTCACTCCTGATAAGCGCAACCTTAGTAGGTGCTTTAAGTTACCTAGTTGCCAAGCACATTGTACAACCTCTGATTCAGATGGAGAAAATTACTGAGCAATTTGCTCAGGGGAATTTGACAGCCCGTATACCTGAGAGTGAAATTCCAGAGTTGAACCGCCTTGCCATAAACTTTAACCGAATGGCATCAAACCTTGAAGGGGTAGAACAGCGCCGTCAAGAACTTATGGGAGATCTCACCCATGAACTACGTACACCATTGACAATCCTAGAGGGTTATCTAGAGGGTTTAGCAGATAACGCGATTGAACCAAAAGCAGAACTGTTTCAGCGATTAGCCACAGAGACAGCCCGCTTAGGTCGGTTAGTGAATGATACACAAGAACTTTCTAAAGCAGAAGCGGGATACTTACCCATCAAAATTCAACCCATCGATTTATATCCACTTCTGCTTTCTTTGATGAAACGGTTCTCGGATCAACTTTTAGAAGAAGGTCCCGTGTTGCTTTTGGAGTGTCCACCCAATCCTCCTTTAGTATCTGCTGATCCTGAACGAGTTGAGCAGATTCTAGTCAACTTACTTGGCAATGCGGTACGCTACACTGCGACGGGTTCTATCAAAGTGCGAGTTTGGAGCGAACCTCCAAAGTTATGGATTGCAGTTATTGATACAGGTCATGGTATGAAGCCAGAGGATCTACCGTTTGTGTTTAATCGATTTTGGCGTTCAGAACGTTCTCGCGATCGCCATCCTGGTGGTTCTGGGATGGGTCTAGCTATTTCCCAGCGTCTCGTTATATTGCAGGGAGGTGAAATTTTAGTAGAAAGTGAACTCGATAAGGGAAGTACGTTTCGATTTTCGCTGCCGTTGGCGTAAGAAATAAACTACTGGTGGGCGTTATACTCTTGGCGGATTGCTTTAAGAACTTGTAGCAATTCACTTGACGATTCCGGGCGAGTAATGTCTAGTTTTGGCAATAATTGATATATTGGGGGATTTCCTTGCTAGAGATAAACAAACTGATAATCCATTCCGTTAGTAGTCAGTCCCCAAACGGACTTTTGCTGCTCTAAACTTGTATATACATAAGTAAGTAATTGCGGCAACCCTTCGGAGCCATTAAAACTACTATTTTTATATTCAATCACTAGTATCCAAATTATTTTCCTATAATTAATTTTTATAAATAAAATTGCAATAAGCAAAAGTATTATAGCAATCCTAAATGATTCGTGAAATTCTCTCTTTTCTTGGCGTCCTTGGCGTCTTGGCGGTTAATAATTTTCATAAATCAAATAGGATTGCTATATTAATCAAAACTTACATATATAAGGCAAATAGCAAGCTTGAGTTAAACAGGTAACTTGAAATACCAAGTATTTGATGTTCTCAAAAAACCTATCAAAAGTTAGAGCTTAAAAACTCTTAAGTTGCAGCTTTAGATTGAATTTAATTTAGCTAAAAATTTATAAGCTGAAAAATTATACAGAAATACTGAAAAGCAGATTTAAGAAAAAAGCAAATTTTGTAACCCATTACGGCATTAAGTCGAACTCTGTGCAAAGTCAATAAAGGCTGAAAAGCTTTTGCTTAATGTATGTTTCAGCATTTTTGGGGAAATTGACGCTAAGGGGGCAAGCGCTTTTAACGGAGCATGACAACGCTGCTAAACAATCGCTATCAAGTTATCGAGGTGCTGGGGGGTGGTGGTTTTAGCGAAACCTTTTTGGCAGAAAATACCTACGTACCTTCTCGCCGTCGCTGTGTGATTAAGCAACTCAAGCCAATCACAAATGACCCTCAAATCTACGGAAAGATTCAACGGCGGTTTGAACGCGAAGCAGCAACCTTGGAGTATCTGGGCGAAGGTAGTGACCAAATTCCCAAACTGTTTGCCTACTTTTCTGAAAACGAGCAATTTTACCTGATTCAGGAATGGATTGAAGGAGCAACCCTGTCAGACATTGTCAAAGCCAAAGGATCAGTCAGCGAAACTGTAGTCAGGGAAATTTTATTGAGTCTGCTGTCAGTTTTGGATTATATCCACAGCAAAGGTATTATTCACCGGGACATCAAGCCTGATAACATCATTCTCCGCTCCTCTAATAGTAAGCCCGTGTTGATTGATTTCGGTGCAGTCAAGGCAATGATTCATTCAGTAGTGTCTCCAGGAAACCTTACTCAATCACTTGTAGTGGGTACACCAGGATATATGCCTAGCGAGCAAGCTATTGGACGCCCAGTTTACGCGACTGATATTTACAGCCTAGGCTTGACAGCAATTTATTTATTGGCTGGTAAACGTCCGCACGAGTTCCGAACGAACCCTGAAACAGGGGAAATAGTTTGGCAAGATTATGCTTCTGGGGTGTCTGCGAGTTTGGTGAAGGTGCTGAATCGAGCAATTAAGCCGCAAGCAAGCGATCGCTACACCACTGCTAGTAAAATGTTACGTGCTTTGCAGTCTGCTATTGCTCGACCATTGTGGCTACAAAAAGGACTACAAATAGGGCTGTTCCCCCAACGCACTGCTTCACACCAATTCCATAACAATGGCTACAACGGAAACAAACCCCCGCAGGCTGCTGATTCCCCTATACCAACGGCTGCAAAACCTACAGTAGCCCAATCTCCTACTAGTGCATCGCTTCAGCAAACCCAGCTATTGTCTTCTTCACAAAATACTCTAGCGACGCTTGTGTATTCCACTAGGAAAAACTGGCAAAAGCCGACTTGGATCGTCAGCAGTTTGCTTGTGGGTGGGTTGATGAGTGTGCTGGCGATCGCCCTTATAACCCGCAAGCCCGCATCTGAAGTCCCGATTGCGACATCACCAGCATCCACACCTGCGTCCAAATCTGACACCACAAATCCAACACTTTCACCACAATCCCCGGCTTCCACTTCTAAAAAACGCAATACGCCTGTAGCTTCGCAACCTACCTCATCTGCTCCCGTAGTTCCTGTCACATCGGTACCACCAGAAAAAGACAATCAAAATTCTCCGGTTTCCACACCCAAGACACGTACAACACCACGTAAAAACTCACTCGGTACTAGTAACATAGCTCGCGTTCCAGCATTTTCTACGGGTACATCAAGAAGCACTGTAGAAGAAGTTCTTGGTAAACCAGTTCGAGATTCAAGAGGTATTTGGCGCAATACTCGTGCTGTCAGTTATGTATTAGTGCCAAATCAAATCCAGCTTGGTTATTTATTTGACTGTGATTCTGGAGTCATTCGCCAAACCGAAGTCGCTTTTGCTCAATCTGTAGACTTTCAAGTTATGCTGACAACTTTAGAAGGAATGTTAGACAATAAAGCAACACAAGAAATTAACCAGGGGCTGCAACAGGTACAACAGCGTCAGTTAAATAGTTTTCGTTTTAGTATAGGTTCGTTGAAGGGTCAGATTGTGCGTCAGGACTGTGATTTCATTTATACCAGTGTATGGGATGCAAACTTACATGATTTTGTCAGCCCTTCTGATGCTAGAAAGTGTTGAGCCTTTGGCTATGAATAGTATTTTTTCCATAAATAAAAAAACTTTTTGCATAAATAAAAAAATATGGCTATTGCGGTAGTGGTAGGTGAACAATTTGGTCTTGATATTCACCATCAAAAGATCCTTCAGCAATTAAAGTTAACTCATCAATGGTTTGACCAATGGTTAATTTATCACTAAGAACTAAAATACCTGGTGTATGACGACTCTGAGCAATGTGTTCAGCCAAATGAACAGGCATAGATGTACGATTATTAGTTACCAGCAAGAAGTTATGCTCCTCACACCAACACAAAATCTCTGGGTCTAGTGTACCTCTAGGAGGAGTGCCCGGATCGCCAACTACCCACATCATTAAGTTGGGATTACGTCGCAGAAATTGACGCTGATAAACTTTATCCACATTTTCATCAAGAAGATATTTCAGAGCCATGTGTTTTTTTCATTGCTTCTCTTTCGGCTTTTAGCTTCATAAGCTTAACGACAACAGGTGGGGGATTGCGACGCTGTTCTTCTCGCATTCTGTGACTATGTTCTAGCCAATCAGCCATGTAAGCACTGACTGCTTCTTTGTTATGCAGGTAATACAGAATAGTCGCATAAATCTGCTCTAGAGTCACTGATGGATAACTCTGGGCAATTTCCTCTGGAGTCCGACATCGATGAATGAAATCATAAAGGATTGTTTCAATTCCTACCCTTGTACCTTTCAACCGAATGTCATCGGGACGCTGAAAGTCAAAGTAATCTTCTAGTTGCATGATTTGTTATTATTAAGCTACCATGAAATAATCTTACATCTTTGCAAAATGATCTTGCAACCAATCGTGAATGAAGTGATAGCGTTAGCGCCCACTTGTTGAATAAATTTTCGCTTTTTAGCCCTTCAGACTATAAGTCTGAAGCTATACAAACGAAGTCCACAAGGCAAGGACTTTATGAAACTCTTGTCTTGCAGGTTTTGTCTGTGTGCAAGATGAACCGCGATTTAGAATCGCCAGGTATTTTGGTAATAATTGCATATCTCTTCTAATAACTATTATCCCATCTTCGCGAAATGCTCTTGTAATAAATCGTGGATAAAGCGATAGCGCCCACCAACTTGCAGGATAAACCCTCGCTCAGATGCATAGCCGAGAAAATGTTTATAGCTGCGAGGAGTAGAGCCACTATGCCAGAGAATAAAGCGTAGAACGCAATGTTGGATGACAGGAATACCGCCAAAACTAAAGCCAACAGATAATCCTAAACTAAGTCCAAAAGTTATTGCAGTGGCTAGCTCTTCTATTGTTATCCCTGGTAGGTAAACTGGTGTATAAGCAAATGCACATACTGAGGTAGTAATCATGGCGATAATTACTCCGTTTTTTGCTGATTCCAAAATACCTTGATTGGAAATTTTCCGATTTTTGATGTCAGTTTGTAGCCCAAAAATCAGCCCAAAAATCAGCCCAAACATCAGCCCAACCATCAGCCCAAACATCAGCCCAACCATCAGCCCAAACATCAGCCCAACCATCAGCCCAAACATCAGCCCAATTATTATTTTTCTCCAATCATTTATTATTTTATCCCATGAGAAATTGAACGATTCAGTAAGTCGTATTTCCTTGGATAGCAGAGAAATCAGCCCAAACATTAGCCCAAACATCAGCCCAAACATCGGCCCAAACATCGGCCCCGAACTCAGCCCCCAAATCAGCCCAAACATCAGCACATAACTCAGCACAATTGTAACTCGATATAACCATTTTTGATAAGATTTTTCTAACCAAGCAGGCTGCATCTTTTTAATCAAAAATTCTGTCTGCTTTTTGTTTTTTAGCTTTTTTGCTAACCAAGCCAGCCAACGCTTAGTATCTTCTGGTGTTGGCTCTTTTCCTCGCTCATACCACTTGCTTTCCTTGTGTTCTTCTAGCTTATGCTTGATGTAAGCATCAAAAAAATCGTCAAGATAAGCCTGACGACGGGCTTCAGGAGAACTAAAATTATGCAATTTGCTAGCAGGAGGTTGTTGATATGCCTGCACCATAATCTTTAAAATCAGTGGCGTCTCTGCCAATTTTAATAAATCAGCATTCCTGTTGATACCATTCCATAAATCTAAGCGATTGGCACGAGCAAAGTATGCTTGAATTTGAGTTTGATTAAGCGCTTGCACACACACAGCATTTAGCCGTAACACGGTATTGCCATCGTCATATTCTTGAGAGCGACAGCAAACAGCTAAATGGAAATGTTGGGTGTCTTGGTTAATATAATCATTGATAGCGTGAATACAATTTATTTGATTTTCTTTCAGTTCATCTAAACCATCTAGTAAAGGTAAGAGTTGATTGGTCTTGAGCCATTCTTTAGCAATATCTTCTAGAATGTTGTACTGAAATTTGAGTTGCTCTATCAGCCAATTAGGAATTTTTTGATTATTTTTCCAGTTAGTTAATTCAAATATAAGCGGGATAGGTTTATGATCATCCGCGTCGGCGTTGGCGATTAAATCCTGCGCTAATTGCAGCAGAAACGTAGTTTTCCCTGAACCAGGCGCACCTAGAATCAATAATTTCCCATTTTCACGATGAAAAACATCAACAATCTTTGTCTCTGGAGGTAGAGGCGTATTTTGTCCGCTTCTTATCCAAGATACAATCGGTTTCAATAATCCAGCAGTAGTTACCAGAAAATTGGCTTGCTGCTTATTTGTATTTTCTGGCTGGGGAACCAGTGACTGTTCCCCCCATTCATCCATATCCAGAGGAATCAGCACTTGATTGTGCAATGATTTTTCTAGGCGCTCATCAACATCGCCTTTCACAACCCTCAACAACTTGCGCCGCCAATCTTGCAACACTTGAGGAGAAATTGTTTTGCCTGGTGTTGTTCCACTGCTGAGATTATTCTGGAGTTTAAAAGCCCACCAAGCAAGATAAGCTAACAGCACAGACAATATCAATGCCAGCAGCCAGATGACATGATTCGGAATAACATCTTTCCATTTGTATATGTCAGATAATTGGTTGACAATAAAACTCAGGCAATTACTGACTATCACAGTCAGTAAGCTACTGGTAACAAATAACCATATTAGACGGGGGTTAAGTGCTTGCATATTGACAATTGGTAGCCTTGGTATAAACTATACCGTGCCAAAAAATTTCCTGCTCAACTCTCCTCCGCGCCCTCTGCGCCCTCTGCGGTTCAATAATCCAAACCCCCTCACCTTTTGAAAGCTTTATTGATACACTTGAACTTCATTAGCCCAGTTAACCAGCGCCTATGGTCTATGTAAAGCGCGTGGAACTCACCAACTTTAAATCCTTCGGCGGTACGACTTCTGTCCCCCTGCTGTCGGGGTTTACTGTCATTTCTGGTCCCAACGGTTCCGGTAAATCAAACATCCTTGACTCGCTGCTGTTTTGCCTAGGACTTGCGAGTTCTAAGGGAATGCGTGCAGATCGCCTACCCGATTTAGTCAACACCACCCAAACCAGCAAATCTCGTTCCGCTGTCGAAGCTAGCGTCACGGTGACGTTTGATTTGTCAGATCATCAACCAGAGGATGAACTCGAAACCTTGCCTGTTGTATCTGTTGTTGAAGATGAGGAACTTGGGGAAGTAGAGGAAGCGCCAAAGGAAGAAAGCGAGGATGAAAAAAATCGTCAAGAAAAAATCCGCGCGACACCAGGTAGCGAGTGGAGTGTCACCAGAAGGTTGCGAGTCACTCCCCAAGGAACCTATACATCGAATTACTACATTAACGGTATCTCCTGCACTCTGACAGAATTACACCAAGAACTAGAAGAGCTACGTATTTATCCTGAAGGGTACAATGTCGTACTACAGGGTGATGTCACCAGCATCATCTCGATGAATGTGCGAGAAAGACGGGAAATTATTGATGAATTGGCAGGGGTGGCAGCGTTTGACCGTAAGATTAACCAAGCAAAAGAAACTTTAGATGAAGTTAAGGATAAGGAAGACAGCTGTCGCATTGTAGAGACAGAGTTAATTGCACAGCGCGATCGCCTGTCTCAAGATCGCGCCAAAGCGGAAAAATACCAAAGACTGCGCACAGAATTTCAAGAAAAACAATCTTGGGAAGCAGTTTTATCATGGCGTTCCCTACAAGCACAACAAGAAAAGTTAGTTGCAAGCATTCAAGCAGGCTCTAGCACCTCGGCTGAAATCACAAATCAACTCACAACCCTTAACACACAAATCGCCCAAAAAACTGTCGAACTAGAGCAACTCAACGCCCATGTGAAAGCATTGGGAGAAGAAGAACTTTTGGCGGTACAATCTAGCCTTGCGACTCAAGAAGCCGAACGCAAACAACTTCAGCGTCAGCAAAAGGAACTAGAAACAGCTTCCCAAGAAACCGTTAAGCGGCTGCAACAAACTCAAGAGGAAATTAAACAGCATCAGCAAACTATAGAACAACTCGCACAACAACAAATTGTAGACACGTTGCATGCAACATCTCTACAACAAGAACGAGATGAGGCGCAACAAGCATTAGAAAATTCCCGTGAAGCCGCAGCCCAAATTGCTTCTGCCTCCGAAGCTTGGGTACAGCAACAAACAGCCCTGAACCGCCAAATCGAAGCTGTGCTGCAAACCGTCGAACCTCAGCGCACAGAACAAGCACAACTGAGAGAACGTAATAACCAACTCCAGCAGCAAATTCAGGAACAAACTCAGCTCGTTCAAACATTAGAACCGGAAATTGCTGAAAAACAATCTCAAATTATTAATGTTGAACTCTCGGATGCAACGTCTCTACAACAGGTTGAACAGCTAGCCGAAACGGTATCCGCCACAGAACAAGAACTGCAAATCCAGCAAGAAACGCAAAAGCGGCTGTTACAAGAACAACGGGAAAAGCAACGCCAATTGGATAAGCTAGAAGCGCAACAAGCAGCCCAGCAGGAAGTCCAAGGAACCCAAGCAAGCAAAGTCATCCTACAATCAGGTATGCCTGGTGTCTGTGGGTTGGTTGTGCAGTTGGGACGCGTGGAACCCCGTCATCAATTAGCTTTGGAAATAGCCGCAGGGGCGCGTCTAGGGCATATAGTTGTGGAAGATGACAGCATTGCAGCCGCAGGAATTGAACTACTCAAACAAAAACGTGCAGGTAGAGCGACTTTCTTACCGCTGAACAAAATTCATGCTTCCAAATTTACCCAAGATTTTACGTTGCGTTATGCCAACGGCTTTGTCAACTATGCTGTGAATTTAATTGAGTGCGATCGCCGCTATAAGGATGTGTTCACCTACGTGTTTGGTAACACAGTCGTCTTTGAAACCATCAATCAAGCGCGTCAGCATTTGGGACTGTATCGCATCGTCACCTTAGACGGGGAATTGTTGGAAACTAGTGGTGCGATGACTGGTGGTAGCACAAACCAACGTTCGTCGTTGCGGTTTGCGGGGGTGGAAGCTGCGGAATCTGAGGAAGTTTCTTCTTTGAAAAGTCGGTTGGCGGATATTGAGCGGATTTTAGAACGTTGTAGTGAGGCAATAAGTACTTTATCTAGTAGAACAAAACGACTCACGCAAGAACTGACGGAAGCACGACAGGCGCGGCGAGAACAACAACTGCAATTGGAACAGTTGCACAAAGAGATTAAGAGTTTGACGGCGCAATTGGAAACAACGCGATCGCAGCTTTCCCAAAATAGCGAAAAACTAGCCACCGTGCGATCGCGCCTAGAAGTTTTAGAGGCGGAATTACCGACTCAAGAGCAGCAATTGCAACAATTGCGACAAGCTTTAGCGGAGTTAGAACAGTCGCAAACTCCCCAAGAATGGCAACAAATCCAAGCAACAATAAAAATTCAAGAGCAACAATTGCAACAACGGGATGCAGCTTTAAGGGAAGGAGAGCAAAAATTAAAAAATTTGGAAAACCAGCAGCAGCGGTTGCAAGAAAAAATTCAAGAAGGTGAACAGCGTATCGAAGCATACCACGAAGAGCAGAGAAATCAGCAAACTCAACTCACCGCACTGAGTACTCAGTATTCAACACTCAACAGTCAAATTGCTGAGACTCGCGCTGCTTTGAGTCAAATGGAACAGAATCTGGGGGAAGAAAAACAAAAACGCGACGCCACAGAACAGGAATTGCGATCGCACACGATGCGTCAACAACACTTGGAATGGGAACTGCAAAAACTGCAAGAAACCCAACAAACAAGGGCAGAGGAACTCACTGCATTACAAACCCAAATGCAAACTATGGCAGCAGAATTACCCAATCCTTCGCCAGAAGTACCAGATAAAGTCAATTTAGAAGAATTGCAAAAAGAATTGCGCTCTCTTGCCAAACGCCTGCAAGCAATGGAACCTGTGAATATGCTTGCCTTGGAACAATATGAGCGCACACAAAAACGTCTTGAAGAACTTACCCAAAAATTGCAGACTTTAGAAGCCGAACGCACGGAATTGCTGTTAAGAATTGAAAATTTTACAACTTTGCGTCAACGCGCATTTAAAGAAGCCTTTGATGCCGTAAATGAAAACTTTCAATCAATTTTTGCCACCCTTTCTGAAGGTGACGGCTACTTGCAACTCGACAATCCAGAAGATCCGTTCAATAGCGGATTGAACTTGGTTGCACACCCCAAAGGCAAACCTGTGCAGCGACTCGCTTCTATGTCAGGAGGAGAAAAATCTCTGACTGCATTGAGCTTTATTTTTGCTTTGCAACGCTACCGTCCGTCGCCATTTTATGCATTTGATGAAGTAGATATGTTTTTAGATGGGGCAAACGTAGAACGATTAGCTAAAATGATTAAGCAACAGGCGCAACAAGCACAATTTATCGTTGTCAGTTTGCGTCGCCCGATGATAGAATCAGCCGAACGCACAATTGGCGTTACTCAAGCAAGGGGAGCTTATACCCAAGTATTGGGTATTAAGTTACAATCCAACCATACTTCTGCTTGAGTTTTTGTTAATAATAGTGTATAGATAAACCGGATTCGAGATCAGGACTCGGTATAGAATGACCTCTGAACAAAGTATTAGACGTTCCGATATTTTAAACACCCAGGTAATCACTCGCGACAACGGCAAGCGATTAGGAATCGTGAGCCAAGTTTGGGTTGATGTAGATCAGCGAGAGGTTGTGGCTCTTGGCTTACGAGACAGCCTGATCTCTATTTCTGGAGTGCCACGTTATATGTACCTCAACAGCATCAACCAAATCGGTGATGTCATCCTCGTCGATAACGAGGATGTCCTTGACGATGTTGAGGTTGATCTCTACAGCAACCTGATGAACTGGGAGGTTATTACAGAGACTGGTGAAGTCTTAGGCAAGGTGCGGGGCTTCAAGTTTAATGGCGAAACAGGCAAGCTTTACTCAATTGTCATCGCCTCTTTGGGAATAGCGCAAATTCCCGACCAATTCTTGAGTACCTACGAGTTTTCAGTAGATGAAATTGTCAGCACAGGTCCTAATAGATTGATTGTCTTTGAGGGGGCTGAAGAGCGAGTCACCCAATTGACTGTTGGTGTGCTAGAACGCTTGGGTATCGGCAGAGCACCGTGGGAGCGCGATGTCGAAGAAGAATACTCCACCTACACTCCTCGTACAGTGACACCAGACAAGCAACTGCCAAGTGGAGTGCCATTAGAGCAGCCTAAGCCGAAAATTATTCGTACACCCGAACCTGTAGCGCAGGAAGAATGGGATGAAGACTACTACGAAGAAGAACGTCCCCAGCGCCAGGTTATGAAAGCGCGACAGTATGAGCCGATTCAATACGAAGACGAAGAAGAAGATAACTGGAGCGAGGCAACAGGTAAAGATAGGTATCAAGCACAACCAAAGTATGACTCAGGTTCTTACAATAACAAGTCATACGCTGATCAATACGACGATTTAGACGACGATTTAGACCGTGATGCTTGGGATGATGAGCCACCAAAGCCAGTCAATATTCCCAAGAAAGTCAAAGAAAGACAGCCAGAGTACGAAGAAGAAGGTGGTTATTAATTTAACTCCTCTCCGGTCAAGCTAGGCTTTACGTCCTCTAACCGCTTGCGCTTAACTCACCAGTTCCCTTTGGGGATTAATATCAGGTTCGATTGATTACTTATCATTCCTGAAGAACTCCACCCCGCAATCATCTGCGCTTAGCCTCCCTGCCCCTAATCCCCAGAGGGGACCCCGAGTTCCCCGCGAGCGGTGAGACCAGTGCTGCAGGAGGGTTTCCCGACAGCAGGCAACTGGCGTTCGCGCAGCGTCTCCGTTCGGCCTCAAGCCGTGCCCGAAGGGCTCAGGAGATACCCGGAGGGGGAGGGGATAAAGGGGTGGGGTCCAGTCAACGTGGAAATCATAATTAATTAGCCGAACATAATATTGCCCCCCATTTGTGCTAATTTCCCTTGAAAAAGCAACAAAAAGCCCCCGAGAGAAGTCGGGGGCAAAATCCATAAAGTATTTTGGTCTTTTAGCTTTTGCCTATTGGATTTCAAAGCTAAAATTCGAGTTATGAAGCTTAGTAGCGGCTACGTCCGCTGTTGTAATTTCCTCGGTTTCCGCCGCCATTACCGCGATTAAATGAACCTTTTTCTTCCCTGGGTCTTGCCTTGTTGACTTTCAAGTCACGACCCATCCACTCAGCACCATCAAGAGCTTCAATAGCTGCTGATTCTTCAGCATCTGTACCCATTTCCACAAAACCAAAACCACGTAGCCGACCTGTTTCGCGGTCAGTAGGTAACTGAACTCGCTTTACAGAACCATATTCTGCAAAAACAGCAGTCAGATCATCTTGTGTAACTTCGTAAGAGAGATTACCTACATAAAGTGACATATATTGTCTCCAAAATCATAACTGTGTGGAGATTTAGATTTCGGAGACAAGCTTGTCAAGACTAAAAGGAAAAAGCCTGTCAATACTAAAAACAAACACTATCACCGAATTTCTTCTCATGTACCATCATAACATACCAGATCGGCCAAAAGATGGAGATCATGAAAAACTCGAAGGAAAATTTATAAAAAATTAAGCGAGCCAAAACCACTGAAGATAAGTCTCGTAGCACGGTGCAGAGACTCATCTGTACTTCAGGCAGTGGATGTAGGCGAGCGGTTAGCCCCTTCAGGGGCTTTGACTTTTGGTTCGGGAAGTGAATCTATCCATTCATCTACCAAGCTAGACATTGTTCTATCTAATTGAACAGACAATAAGAGCAACTTATGATATCTACGTTCTGTTAACCGAAAACTCAATCGTTTATTTTTCATTTATGTCGAACAAATGCTGTACGTTTATATCATATTAAATTCAGTTAGTTAAATCAAGGAGGTGATAACGCAGTGCTGGTTTTAGAGTACAAAGTAAAAGGTAAGCAACAGCAGTATCGAGCTATTGATGAGGCTATCAGAACTACGCAGTTCATTAAAAATAAGGCTATTCGTTACTGGATGGATGCACCGAAAGAGCAAAAAGTAGACAAAATTACCTTGAACAACTATTCAACAGCACTGCGTAAAGAATTTGGATTTGTTAAAGACTTAAACTCAATGGCTTGTCAGGCTGCAACTGAAAGAGCATGGCTTTCGATAAGTCGATTCTATGATAATTGCAAGTCTAAAAAGCCAGGTAAAAAAGGTTTCCCAAGATTTCAGAAAGATAACCGTTCTGTTGAATATAAGACTTCTGGATGGTCACTACACCCCACAAAACGACGGATCGCCTTCACTGATAAAAAAGGTATTGGGGAAGTGAAGTTGTTAGGGAAGTGGGATATTCACACCTACCCTGTTAAATCCATAAAACGGGTTCGATTGGTTCGGAAAGCTGATGGATATTACTGTCAATTTGTAGTTGATATCGAGGTTAAACCTGAACAGAGAACGGCTAATGGTGAGGTAGGTTTGGATGTTGGGTTAGAGTTTTTCTACTCTGATTCCAACGGTCATCATGAGGAAAATCCTAGATTCTTACGGAAGGCTGAGAAAGCCATCAAACACGCTCAACGTCAGATTTACAAAAAGGAGAAAGGTAAAAACCAACGACGAATAGCTAGACTCAGATATGCCAAAAAGCATTTAAGAGTAAGTAGGCAACGGAATGAACACGCTAAGAGAGTAGCGCGTAACGTATGCACTGGGTACAGCCTTAGTAGCCTATGAAGACTTGAATGTCAAAGGCATGGTACGAAACTACTGCCTTGCCAAGTCAATCAATGATGTGGCTTGGACTCTATTTCGTCGTTGGGAGCGAATATTTTGCTGTTAAGTTCGGTACAACAGTTGCTGCTGTCAATCCTAGGATGACATCTCAAAAGTCTTCAGATTGCGGTGCAATTGTAAAAAAATCTCTTTCAACTCGTACCCATAAATGTGCTTGTGGTTGCGAGCTACAAAGAGATGTGAATGCAGCGATAAATATTCTGAATCTTGCAAAAGCGTGAGTGTTGGGCAATCCCGAAGTAACGCTACAGGAGTCGTGACCTCTACTCTTTTTGGCGCAAGCCTGGTTGAGCAAGTTGCGACGTAGAGTGTAGAATCTCCGTAGCGTAGCAAAGGAGAGTGTCAAGCACTGACCTAGAGAAAGATTGCTATCTTGTGGAATTTTGGGAAAATTAAAGCAATGGCAGCTGTTATGGAGGTTGAGATGACAGATGGCAGTTTGAGAATTGTCTCGCTAATTCCAAGTGGAACAGAAATTGTAGCAGCACTCGGGTTGACTGATGCAATTGTCGGGCGATCGCACGAATGTGATTATCCCCCAGAAATCAAAGACCGTCCTGTTTGCACTCAAGCGCGGATAAATAGCGCTGCTCCTAGTGGCGAAATTCACGATAAAGTCAATAATCTGTTGCAATCTGCCCTAAGCATTTATCAAATCAAAACAGATGTTTTAGAAAAGTTACAGCCCACTCACATCGTTACCCAGGATCAATGTGATGTTTGTGCCGTGAGCTTAAAAGATGTTGAACAAGCAGTTGCTACTCTCACCAATAATTCACCTCAGATTATTTCTCTACAACCAAATATTCTCAACGATGTTTGGGAGGATATTCGACGAGTCGCTAACGTGTTTGGGGTAGACTCGCTACAGGTGATAGAAAACTTAGAAGCGCGGGTGAAGATCGTAGACCAAAAAACACAAGGTCTTTCTCAAACAGAGCATCTTCCCACGGTTGCTTGCATCGAGTGGACTGATCCTTTGATGGTTGCTGCTAATTGGATTCCTGAACTTGTTACCTTAGCAGGAGGACAACCACTACTAACCATGACAGGTCAATCTTCTACTCCTTTAAAATGGGAAACACTTATTTCTAGTAATCCAGATGCCATCATTTTTATGCCCTGCGGGTTTGATTTAAATCGTACCCGCCAAGAAGCCCAATTGTTCAGCCAACGTCCAGAATGGCAACAATTGCACGCTGTCCAAAGTGGCAGAGTTTACATCACAGATGGCAATTCCTACTTCAATCGTCCAGGACCACGACTCGTAGATTCCCTAGAAATTTTGGCGGAAATTCTGCATCCAGAAATCTTTCAATATGGATATAAAGAACAGGCTTGGCAACCGTTGTGAAAATAAAGAAGAAAGAAGCCGAAAGACAGAAGAATTTTTTCTTTTTTCATGCTTAATTCTTTCGTCCTTATCCAGATGAAAGAGTTAAGCATTTTTTGTAAATTCATTCTTTTTTCTTCTATCTTTTTTGCAGCCATTCAATCAGGGGTCTTAACGTTCCTGGTAAAGCAGCCTCACTCACGGTGACTGTGTGTTTTCTCCCCTCGTCTTCTACCGTTAACGTGTATTGAAAACGGTCAGCCTGAGCGGTAGAAGCTGTGATTTTTTCGGGTAAATTGAAGAAATCTGAGGCTTCTACCAATTGGGGGAGTAGGTCGGCTTCATTTGCCGGAATGTCTGCCGTATCGACAGTTTTTGTTCTGCTTATCCCAGCAAAACCACCCGCGCGTTCAAATGATATCCGCATTTTCTTGCTCTCCGTCTTGCCATTTTTTGCAAGAGATAGTAAAAACTGGGAGAATAATATCTCCCAGTTTAGCAAGAAGTAACAACAGTGAATGATGAATTATGAGACGTTAAAAGTTTCATAATTCATCATTCATAATTTTAAAGAACTCCTACCTTTTGCCAAGCATTCTGCACTGCTTTTTGTTCTTTACTTGCTTGACCGTAAAGTTCTCCAGCCACTTGGATAGTTGTATTGGCTGCTTGTTTGAAATTGGCTTTAGAGCGCAGGCGATCGCGTAAAGTTATGTACCATATTTTACCAGCTTTTTCCCAAGCAAAGCCGCCAATCTCCACCGCCGCTAGGTAAAAGGCATGATTAGGGATACCCGAGTTGATATGGACACCGCCGTTATCTTGAGTACCCTTGTAGATGTTTTTCATATGCGCTGGCTGGGGGTCTTTACCCAACGCTGGGTCATCGTATGCTGTTCCTGGCGCTTTCATTGACCGAACACCCACGCCTTTGACCTTAGGTGTAAATAGACCTTCTCCAATGATCCAGTCTGCCTGATCCGCAGTTTGTTTTTTGACTCGCTGTTTGACTAGAGAGCCGAAAACATCAGAGAATGACTCATTAAGTGCCCCAGATTCTCCAAAATAGATGAGACCGGCTTCATACTGAGTAACCCCATGAGTTAACTCATGCCCAATAACATCTATGGATTTGGTAAAGCGTTGAAATAGATCTCCATCGCCATCACCATAAACCATCTGGTCGCCATTCCAAAAGGCGTTGTCATATTTCACACTGTGATGCACGGTAGAGTCTAAACGCAGTCCCTTGTCATCAATAGAATTGCGCTCAAAAACCTCTTTAAACAAGTCATAAGTTGCGCCAGCCCCATCATAGGCTTCGTTCACCGCCTCATCTTTGCTGGGGGGATCGCCTTCTCCACGCACAAGTACCCCAGGGAGTTCTTCAGTATTTTTACCATCAAAAATGGTACGGCGCTTCTGACCAGGGGAAACCGCAAAATTGACACCACCTATTACGTTCCGTCGTCCGCGAAATTGTGCCGAAACATTTAATGTGCGAAACGCCCACTCACGCTGCTCTTGGTTACCATTCACTGCAACGTGTTCAAGTATATGGGGTGGCAAAATACAACAGATAGGGCATCTGGAGTAAATTTGATGGTCACATTCAAACCCAGCAGATTTTTTCTTTTTTCGAGCCATCTTAAAGATGTTCTCCTTTTTGAGATAAGTGATGAAAAACAGTGGCTCTTACTCTCTATTGACAAGGAGCAGAGAATGACTGCAAACGACAAACACCTGGTATTTTCTACTTTCTATTTTCAGATTTGCCTGTTAAGACAAGACAGTACCTCACAGGGTACTTTCAAAGTACTCGTTGCACCTTGATGTCGCAAGTACAATCAGCAAACAGTTGTGTCAATGAGTCGCTTCTGGTTTATAGACCCAACGGTTTTAGATCATAGTTCCTCTTGAGAGGTAATTGTGTGATTTATTACTGTTTTGTTACTAGAAGTTTGATATTTTGGTCAATTTCAAAAAAAATTAGAACTAGCGTAGCGTTCATAAGACTTGGTTTATAAAGCTCATTGTTCCTCAGCTTCTCGCAAAGTTTTGTGAGTTAGACGATGAAACCACTGATGGACACTCATGGAACATAGATAAATAATTACTTCATCTAAACGAGAAGGGCTATAATTTTCATTTCAGTTTCTGCTAAGAACTGTCAATAAGAAAAATGTCAATAGCAGGTAGTGGCAGTAAAAATCTAGACCAAAACCCCAAGATTGTTTAAGATGGTAAAAGACCCCACTAAATTGTGTGTGGTTGTGTGTTGTAAAACTTGGTTAATCAATGGTCAGGGGGTTTGACCCCTCTTGACCATTTTGTTTTTTTTCGGTTAAATTCAATTTTTTAAGCAGGTAAGGCTTGATTTTTGGACTTACTTTACTCGTGTAAATACTGATAAATTCTTCTATAATTGGTAATTATAGTTAGTCGTGTTGGGAAGTCAGTTGCATTTAGTCCTTAGGGTCGGATCTTGGCTAGTGGTAGTCAAAATAAAACAATGAGAGCGACTTAACAGCAGCAACGCTTCACAAAATCGTAAAAGCTTGGCTATTGAACGTTTTGTGGAAGTGGCTAGCTTTAATTGATTGAAACCACACCACGGAAGGAGTGAAGTATGTTCAAAAACTTATTGAAATCAAAACTTCTAGGGTCGATTTTTTGACCTGAACGATCCACTAATTTATGAGTTGTAATCCTTTGATCTGGAACATTACTTTGAGCAATGAGCCAAGCAAGAGATTGGTATTGAGCATCTGTGTAGCCGCTATGGGTTTGTTCGTTATTCCCTATACCGGAAGGCGGGGTTTCTAAGCCGACGTGATAAGCAAAGTTATTTACAGACGCGGGTAGCAGCGGATTAGTCTTGACAGTTTCTGAACCGAGTGGTCCATCAAACACTGAGTTAGCCGCACCAAAGGCTCGCTTTTCTGGAGGGACTATGTAAACAACTGTTCCATCCAGCTTAATCATAGTATGGTAGCTTGCCTGAATATTCTCGTCCTCGTTAGGGCTTTTAAAGAAATTAACGGCACTGGAGGCTGGTGCATCGGTTTCATGAAGCACTATAATTGGCTGATTGTTGACAGGTCTACCATACACGTCTGTGGTAAACCGCTCTCCATAGTTAGTTGGATTCGCCCAAGCAATCTCGTATCTAGGTTTGTAAGCCCTAAAAGCCGCAGTGGTTTTCACTGGCTCACTAGGAGTCTTTTGGGATTTACCCTTTTGGTTTGTCTTGTCTTGAGGTTGGGATGTTGAAGCTTGAGTGGAGATAGGCGTGTTTGGATTTGGTGTTGTCTTGATTTCTGGTTGGCTCTTTTGGTTTGTCTTGTGTTGAGGTTGAGATGTTGAAGCTTGAGTGGAGATCGTAGCCTTTGGACTTGGCGTTGCTGTCTTGAGCTGAGGCTGTGACTTTGAATCTTGGCTAGACACCGTCTCTGGATTTGATGTTACTGTCTTGACCTCAGGTTGCAAATTTGAATATTGACTAGAAATAGCTGTTTCTGGTTTTGAGGTTGTCTTTTCTTGGAAAAACTCTACTTTTTTCAGAAACAGCCCCAATGTAAAACCAACAAACGCCAAAAAAACTACAAGCCATTGAGTTGTCTTTACCCGGAATCTCATTTTTCTAATGATTTTGATAAATACTTTAATATTTAAATTGCAAAAAAATTAAATTTTCATATATATCACTAATACAAAATTACACACAAAATATCGATTTGTCTACGGGTTTCTTTCCCAAAGATGCTGTAGGTCTTTCTTAATTCTTGTGATCACAAGATTGGCACTTTGATAATTTCTATAGTAATGCTATTTGATTTGTGAGAATTGAAAGCCACAGATCCCCGACTTCGTAAAAGTTGTCGGGGATCTTGTTTCTCAGGTAGCCGAAGGCAGCCCGTAGGACTTATGATTTAGGATTGCTATATCAACTTTGTTTAGTCCTTCATCCGGATTTGATGTGAATTCCCACCGCTCAAGTAATGCTTCGAGTGGGGAGGATGTCAACGACGGACAAGACGTTTTTCCAAGCTTTTAAGCTTAGAGTCTATTGAAGCCAAGTTTGGAGATGTGGAGGAGTCTTGAGTTGCTTCCAAGGAACGCTTTGCCTTAAGTTCTGTAATCTTCGCTTTGATAGCTTCAGATACAGCATCATTGACAGCGACTTTGTTGTCTGGCTGTATTTTTGCAATGCGTTGCGACAAGCTTCCAATCTGAGAGTCGATTTTTTGCATGACTGGGGCTTCTGACGTAAATACAGGCTCTAGCAATGCTCGCTTGACTTCTAGTTCTGCAATCTTCGCTTTGATAGCTTCAAATACAGCTTGATTAACAGCTGCTTGATTGCCATCTGGCTGTACTTGTGAAAGGCGTTGCCGCAAGCGTCCAAGCTGAGATTCAATTTTTTCGATAATTGAAGCATCTGGTGTAAATACAGGCTCTAGCATTGCACGCTGTATCTCCAGTTTCGCAATCTCTTGTGTTGTTGTCTTTGTAAAGTCTTTGGAAGTCGATTCAGAATCAGCGATCTCAGTAGAAGCCGTGCGAACTGGCTCTTGTACTAACACTACAGTTATTGTTGCTAGCCCAGAAACTATAATCATAGCTAGCATAGAGAGCATAAGTGGCTTGTCCCTCATAGAAATTTCCTCCAGAGGTTAGACTAAACTTAAGTTTTTAGGAGTTTGCACTTAGGGTTGAGCCTGTTATTATACAGTAGCCGATGTATTTATTAACCAAATCTTATTTAACTTTAGGGATTTTCTTTAGCAGTAAAAAGTTCCAAATAATTTATAATTCGTAATTCGTAACGATCAACTCAATTACGAATTACGAATGACAATTTACGAATGAGTTTGACCAAGCCCGCAACGCTCGTTGGGTGTAGGGGTATGGGGGCGATCGCCCCAAAGCATTTCCCTTACACCCTTACACCCTTACACCCCTAGTTCTTGACTACTCATCAATCTGACCGACGCGACGAATATTAAGAATGTCGCTAAGTTTTTTGATTTGGGTGAACAGTTGTTCGAGTTGTGGTCGATCGCGTATCTCGATCCCCAAGTCCATTAATGCCGGTTGACCATTAGCAGTTTTTACCTGAGCATAGCGCACGTTGATCCCCTGGTCACTTAAGCGAGAGAGAATATCCTTTAGCACTCCCACTCGATCTAGCGCTTCAATTTGAATATTCACGGGGTAAGTCTGAGGACGGCTTTGGGGTTCGCTTGCTGAGTTCCAATGAACTGGTACTAGGCGATCGCACTCCACAGTTTCTAAATTATGACATCCTTGACGATGAATTGAAATGCCTCTACCTCGCGTCACGGCACCAATAATCGATTCTCCAGGGATAGGAGTACAACATTTTGCCAGATAATATACTAACCCTTCTACCCCAACTATTGGCTCACTCGTGCGTGAGGTAGTTGGTGGGATATCTCGCAAAGCTTTGGCTGTTGAAGCCGCCTCTTTCGTAGGAATTTGGGGTGTCGCCACGATAGGTTGTTGTGCTTTGACGAGTTCTCGCCAACGGTTTAGCACCAAATTCAGCGTCACTTCACCATAACCCAAAGCGGCGAGTAAATCTTCCATTGAATGATAATTACATCGCTCTGCAACTATCTGCATCGGTTGGGACTTAATCAGGTTTTCCACACCAGATCTACCCAATTCTTTTTCTAACAATTCCCGACCACGAGCAATATTTTCTTCCCGGCGCGATCGCTTGTACCACTGCTTAATCCGATTCTTCGCCGCCGAAGTTCTGACAAAATTTAACCAATCCAAACTGGGGTGGCCATTTTTGTGCGTGACAATTTCTACGATATCACCATTTTGCAGCCGTGTTGAAAGTGGTACCATCCGCCCATTTACCCGCACCCCTGCACAGTGGTTTCCAATTTCTGTATGAATACGATAGGCAAAATCTATAGCTGTAGAACCAGGATTTAAAGCAACCAAATCTCCCTTAGGAGTGAAAACATAAACATCGTCTTCAAATAAGTTATCCTTGATGCTTTCCAGATATTCTTGAGCATCCTTGAGGTCATTTTGCCATTCCAACAACTGGCGCAACCAGGTAAACTTGTCATCTGATGCCGTCCAATGGGTATTATTCGAGCCTCCTGTTTCTTTATACTTCCAGTGAGCCGCAATTCCATACTCAGCGACGTGATGCATTTCCAGTGTGCGGATTTGCACCTCTAAAGGACGACCCCACGGACCAATGACTCCAGTATGCAATGATTGGTAACGGTTAGGTTTGGGCAATCCTATGTAATCCTTAAATCTACCAGGAATGGGGCGACAAGCATCATGAACAATTGCTAGAGCCCGGTAACATTCCTCATTGCTGTTGACAATTACTCGCAATGCTGCTAGATCGTAAATTTCGTGAAATTCTTTGTTTTGCCTCTGCATTTTTTGGTAAATGCTGTAGAGGTGCTTCGGACGCCCACTAATATCCAGACACTTAATTCCCGCTTCCACTAGCCGAGTCTGCAAAGTTTGGGCAATTTTTGTTAATCTCTCTTCCCGCGCCGTCCGTTTTTCGGCGACATACTCCTGAATTTGACGGTAAGCTTCTGGTTCCAGGTACTTGAAAGCTAAATCTTCCAGTTCCCATTTCATGTGCCAAATTCCCAACCGATTCGCTAGGGGGGCAAAAATTTCTCGTGTTTCCAAAGCTATCCGCCGGCGTTTTTCGTCAGGAAGGTGTTCCAGAGTCCGCATATTGTGCAAGCGGTCTGCTAACTTCACGACAATCACTCGAATATCTTGCGCCATTGCCAGAAACATTCGACGAAAATTCTCTGCTTGACTTTCGGTCTTGCTTTTGAAATTAATTTTAGAAAGCTTTGTCACACCTTCTACTAATAGTCGCACTTCTTTACCAAAGCGCTGCTCTATCTCTTCAATGGTGACATCTGTATCTTCCACTACGTCATGGAGAAATCCAGCTGCTATCATATCACCACTGCCCCCTAAATCTCGTAGCATTCCAGCAACAGCGACAGGATGACATATGTATGGTTCTCCTGACTTGCGGTACTGACCTTGATGCAACTGATAGGCAAAATCAAATGCTCGACAAATCAAACCCATATCGCTTTGTCTTCGGTCATCTTCTGCTTCGGCGCTTTGTACAGATGACCCTTTTAGACAAATCTGTAGCCATTCCGGAAGGGTAATATCAATTCTGGAAGTTAATACAGTGCTGCTCATAGATAGAATAGGCGCGCCTACGTGATTACTACTAAAGTCCAAAAGTGGAAAATCTTGACGGTCTCGCCGTCAGAACAAGCTGTAAATGACACACACACTCTCGCATTTTTGTGCGGAGTGGATTCTCCAGTGCGGGTGTCTAGCATCATAGTTGGGAAAATGGATTTATACCAAATCCAGCCCCAAATTCTAAATGAGGCGAGAGATTCGGAAATAAAATTTAGGAAAGTTTAACCTATTAGAAAAATTTCTTGACATTACCTTGATTTTAATAGTATCTCAAGAAGAACTTGATGTCTCTAACTCGCGAGAAATACAACGCATTGAACATATTGCTGAAGCAATTGCATTCAGATGTCACGGCTACCAAAGTAGATGCTCCCCAACTGCGGCAGAGTGTGACATCGTTGCAGCAATTTTTTCAGCAGCAGATTGTGCCTTTAGTTAATGACACAGACAGTATCGATGAGGGTCGGTTACAGTCTTATCAGACGGAGATAAGTAAGCAGCTGCGGCTACTGGAAATAGATGTGATATTTCTCCAAGGAGCGCGGCAAGCTTCCACCGCCAGGCATAGACTTGATGCCATCGGCGATCGCCTGACAACTCTCATTGAATACTCTAATGCCATATTGCAATAGAAAGTACCAGCAGGGCAAGCACTCGCACAAGAAAAAATGACAAATAAAAATTAAAAATTGAAAATGAAAAAATCTTAACTTTTTTGGTTCATATTCCTCCTCTATTTGTAGTCATCATTACATATTTAATTGGCACAATTTGTCGTAAATTTCGTAAAAAGTCAAGAGGTAAAGTCAAGAATTCTTGAAATTTGAGATTTTGACCAATAAAAAACTCGGAACGGAACCATCAAAAAACAGTATGAATACTTTATAAGCCAGTTACCAATGGTGGTAAAAGTATCCGAAAATATCCGTGGATATCAAGGGATTGGTTGATACTGAATCCCCTGGATTTATCAGTGAATTTATGATGAACTTTATTTACGTTTTGTATTCTTCTCAAAAAAATACTTAGGTAAGATCCCTGACGTATGTAACGTGATACACTATCTTAATTTTAAAATTTAAAAGCTGAATAACTAATTATGAGTGAAGCCTTATTTTGTATTGAAAATTTACGAGTCGCCTATCCTCATCATGGTCATGAAGAACCTCGGTGGGCGATAGATGGTGTATCCTTCACATTGCAACCAGGTGAAAGAATGGGATTGGTTGGAGAGTCAGGGTGCGGTAAGTCCACCCTAGGGCGGGCTGCAATGCGGTTGCTACCGCCATCTAGCCAAATTGAGGGACGCGTGACGTTTCAAGGGCGTTCAGTGTTTGATATGACGCCGGAACAGTTGCGAAAATTCCGGGGAGAAGCAGTATCATTAGTGTTCCAAGATCCGATGACGCGTCTCGATCCGTTGATGAGTATAGGCAACCACTGTCTAGAAACATTAAAGGCTCACTCACCGCAATTATCGAGCAAACAAGCCAAGGAAAAAGCGATCGGCACTTTAGAAAAGGTGAAAATTCCTGCCAATCGTTGGCATCAGTATCCTCATGAGTTTAGCGGAGGAATGCGCCAAAGAGTCGCGATCGCCCTAGCCTTACTTCTGAACCCCAAGTTAATTGTTGCGGATGAACCCACCACAAGCTTGGATGTCACCGTCTCCGCACAGATTTTGCAGGAACTCACACGGCTGTGCAGCGAAGAAAATATGGCACTGCTGTTAATTTCCCACGATTTGGCTATGGTTGCCGAATATTGCGATCGCATTGGGGTGATGTACTACGGCAAAATGGTGGAAATGGGTTCTTCAAAAGCTGTGTTCCAGCAACCCCAGCACGAATACACCCAGTCTCTCCTAAAAGCAGCTTTGCATATTCAAACAGTGGATGAAACTGCCACTGGAGACTTGATATTACAGACTGGAGGACATTCTTCCCAATCACCAATCTCTGATCCCCGAACCCCGATTTTACGCATCCTAGAATTAAAACAGCATTACACCTTAGAACCCAACATTGTAGAACGACTGTTGAAACAGCAAAATCAGACGATTAAAGCAGTGGATGGAATCAACCTAGAACTTTATCCAGGAGAAATTCTCGGATTGGTTGGGGAGTCAGGTTGCGGTAAAAGTACGTTATCGCGGACAATATTGCAACTTATTCGTCCAACTGCGGGTAAAGTCGAGTTTTTGGGACAAGATTTAACTCATCTGTCGCGCCAAGAAATGCGTGTTTCTAGGCGGCAAATCCAAATGGTGTTTCAAGATCCGCATGCTTGCTTAAATCCAGCGATGACAGTAGGACAAAGTATAGCTGACCCTTTGCTGATTCACAAGCTAGCCGATGGGGCAAAGGCAAAACAAGAAGTGCTGTTGATGCTGGAAAAAGTCGGGTTAAAACCACCATCCGTTTACTATGAGCGTTATCCTTCAGATTTATCTGGTGGACAGCAGCAAAGAGTTGCGATCGCCCGTGCTTTGATTACTCGTCCTAAGCTGCTCATCTGCGATGAACCAGTCAGTATGTTAGATGCTAGCGTACAATCGCAAGTTTTGGACTTGATGTTGGAGTTGAAAGAAGAATTTGAGTTAACGTATTTGTTTATCACTCATGACTTGTGGTTAGCGCGGTTTTTGTGTGATAGAATTGCCGTGATGAACAGTGGCAAGATTGTAGAAATTGGTCCCACTAAACAGATTTTTGGCAATCCGCAACACCCATATACAAAAACCCTGCTTGCAGCGGCTCCTTTGTTGGCACGAGCATAGATAAGTACCGAGTCTCAAATCTTGCACCCAACAAGAGCCAGAGGCTCTAATATCTCGTTACCAGGTTCAACCTGGTAACGAGGGTTTGGAGGCTTCGCCGAGTCACTGTTGCAACTCTTGCAAGATATAAGCAGTGCTACATTTGATATACTTAGCACTCGGTAGTCATGACTTAGGATTTCATTTGCTTGCTTCAATTAATTTGGGCATTTCTACAGTCGAACCATGTAGCTCAACAAATCTGTTAAAAAGCCACATCGTTTCGTGATTTGAAATCCTGTTTCGGTTCATTAGATGACCTATATTTCTCTCAGCCAGTTTCCGTAAGTAAGGCAAATCCTCAAACAAAGTCAAACAAGAGGCAATGTGCAAGAGAATTTGCAATATGGGTTTGGGCCACTCTAGGTCACTGTAGATCTCAATGAAGAAATAATGCTCGTTTTCTGTTAATGGGCAGGCATAAAACATGACAGTTATTCTTTTGTCTCTGTAGACTGGAATACTCAGTTCTACGGTGTATGGATTATGCAATATTAAATCTACTTCAACAATTGGTTGTCTCCAAATTCTCAAAATATTAACTGGAGAATCCAAGATTGTTTGAAATGTGATCATTCCCCCAATGGACGTAGATTGGACATTGCTAACCTTTATTACTCTCAAGTTATTCAGGCTGAACTTGTGAATACTTTCCAAATGTTTTAAATTCAACAGATGGTAGATTTGGCAGACATAAGGAAAAGGTAAAAGGTACTCCTGGCTAATCATATGCCGCTTCTTTAACTCAAACTTGCTGCCTTGAGTCGGACATAAATAGGATTGATGTAGATAACTTTGAATGCTCTCTACATCATTCACATCAAAACTCTGCTCTGGTTTTAAATACAACCAAGTCAAGAAAAAGAATGAGGCTGTAAATATGTGTATGATTTCTATAGGAGATAAATATCCATCAGCAAAAGCAGCAAGACTTCTATCAGTAATCCCAAAAAGAAAAGATGGAATTCCAATGAACCAAATACCACTTTTAAGTCTCAATATAGACAGAGCAAGATCTAATTCTATAGAAGGACGGTTTTTCTCCGTCTTGATGTCGTCATCTTTAATAAGATTAATAGACATAGTGATTCAAAAAGTTATTCAAAAAATTGATAACAACTGAAGGTAAGAAATAATTTTGGTTCTTAATGCCAGCTTAGATGCAGATAATGTAACAGCCCTCTGCCTTCAGTTAGAAATCTTAATGTAGAGAATTTGCCGAAATTGAATTATCAGTAAATTCTCGCTATTTTTAGCGAACAAAAAAAGCAATATTATACATTTTGCTGTTTTGTATTTAATTTTACTTATAGTTAAAACTAGAGCATAAATTTTTTATGTCAGTCATTTTTTATGCTCATAAAAATCAATAGGGTTCAGATAAGATCAAAACCCTTATCAGTAAGACAATGTAGAGACGCGCCACCTCTCGTCTCTACAAAAAACTGTATTGTCATAAAAATGGTGTTCCTTTACCAATGCCTTAAGTACCGATAATTACGGCGATCGCGAACCTAATAACTACTGAAAATATGTATAATTATTATCTAAACATTTTTCTATACTTTGTTTGAATCATCAGCAATGATTAAGGGACTTCCAATTAAAAAAAATCTGTAATTTGTAGTACTCTCCAAAACAATGGTGGGTTACGGCGCAATGCAAGTCCTGTATGTAAGACCTCAACTATCGTGCGCCTAACCCACCCTACATAATGGATAATTTATTTTTTGGTACTCCCTAACCATAATGCCACTGAGATTAGCTTGTCACCAGTTGTGGTTATTTATAATGCTGCAATTCTTAGCCTCATGACTAATAACTTTATTTCATTGCAATGACTCGAATACGTTTATAGTCTGCAAACCAACTACCGTTTTTGTATAAAGTTGGACGCAACTGATTCTCGATATCAGTTAAGATACTCATCTGAGCGTCAACAGATAATCCATTAAAAAAGCTATTTGCAAACATTTTCAGCCAGTTTTGCATCCCTTGTTCTCCATCGTCCAAAGGTGTTGGACGTTCAAAAAGAGTTGCAAAAGTTAACTGCAAGCCATGTTTTTCTAGTAAGGTTCCGTATTCGCCAATACTGGGGAAGTACCAAGGGTTTAATCCTGCATCAGCAGGATAACCAGCCTTTTGTAAGGCGTTATAAATAGCGGTAACAATAGCTTTTACATTGCCTTTGCCACCAAATTCAGCCACAAACCGCCCACCTGGTTTCAGTGCCTTGTTTATACCAATGACAACTTCTTCAGCTTCTTTAATCCAATGAAGTACAGCATTAGAAAAGACAGCATCAAATTTTTCTGTAAATGGCAAATTTCTGGCATCAACCACAGAAAAATCTATCTGTGGATAGTTATGAAGAGCTTGTTCAATCATTGTGGGAGCGCTATCAATGCCGATAACTCCTGCTCCTTTGCTAGCAATTTTATGAGTTAAATGACCTGTGCCGCAACCTAAGTCGAGAATACATTGTCCGGGTTTTGGGGAGAGTAATTCGACTAAATCAGCCGCAAGTTCTGAAACAAAAGAATGTTTACTATCGTAGAGTTCTGCATTCCACTGGTTTTGAAAATCAGTTGCTGTTCTGTCCATATAAATACCCAAGTAATAAAAGTTGAATATTATGGATAAATTTGCCCTTAGGTTTGTGAACGCACCCATGCTCTAAATTCTCGCATTCTAGCGTTCTCACCTTTTTGAGAGTCTAGCTGGATAAATTGTGCTAATTCCTTTACAGGAAACGAGCCAAAAGCCAAACTTGTTTCAGACTCAATATAACCAGCATCTGTCAGAATATGAATTGTTAGTTGACCATCAGCAAATCGCCAAACTTCCGGCACTTTAAGTTCAGCATAAACAGCCATCTTATCCATTGATGAATTGGTGACATCAATCTCAATTGTTAAATCAGGCGGTGGGTCAACTTTGATGTTAATTTTTAATTTGCCACGAACAGCAGCTTCATTTTGGATATAAAAACATTCATCTGCTTCTTTGCCAACAGCCTTCGGTCTCGAACGCCAAGTTGTAGATTTTAAACCCCTAATTTCTAAAGCGAGTTCCTCAGAAAGTACAGTTATGAGCCGTGCAAGATTCCAGCTATAGGTTTCATGTTCTGGTAGAGGGGTCATCAGTTCTAAAGTTCCCTTGTAGTAAGTCATACGAGGTGTTGAACGTTCAGCAAAAACTTCCAAAAGCTGCTCGTACATTTCCCAACTGACGTCATATAGAACGAGGTGAGAACCCTCAAAAGGTGGTGTGGCTGGAGTTAGGGTTTGAGTCATGTTTAACTTAAGCGCTCATCTGATTACAAATTTAAACCAACCATTCAATTCCAGCTATGCAGCAGTATAACCGCCATCGACAAAAAGTACAGTAACCGTGATATATGACGATGCATCTGATGCTAAAAATACCACGGAACCAACTAATTCTTCTGGTTTACCACGACGACCCACTAGTGCAAATATCTAGGTATAGTGAGAATGGGAAAATGATTAATGCTTCAATTTTGCAGCCCTTAAGTGAATATTTGGCAGTAGTAGTTGGGAGTGTGACAGGAGCTGCATTATCGATTGCTGCAATCATATTACTCATCCAAGTCACGTGCTATCTTACGAAAACAAGTGATTTCGGAGTAGCATTTTACGTTGCAGTAGGAGTATTTGCTGGCTGGTGGTTGGGTGCAAGTGGCGGTTGCTGGTTAGCGTTGTTATGGGTAACACACAATCATGAATATGCGCAACTCACAGCCTACCTGCTAATAGCACTAAACCCTTTGGGTATGTTCTGGCTTAGTCGCCACCTGTATAAAGGAGGAATGATAGCAAATAAATTAGGGATTCGGTGGCTGATAGGGTTGATTATTGCGGTGTTATCACTGCTGGCACAGTTACTGGCAAATATGATGATTGCCGTATTTAAATAGCTCTGTGACATAAGCAAGTTAAGAGAGCTTTAGATAGTATTCAAATCGCTCTTGGAGTTGTTCAACGGTTAGATTCCTAGTCCAGTATTCTACTAAAGCGTGACCAAATGCCCAAGCGTTGCGATCAGGTGAAGCAGAGTTTTCCAGCAGCAGCGGCCACAGCGATCGCAGGTCAAAGTTGAGCGTGTTAGAATTGCCTGTATTTAAGAGCGAGAAAAGGTCATATGCCATCTGGAGCTTACCAATGACAACAGGTGTTTGTTCCAGTGGAATTTTCTCTGCTAGCAGATATGCCAGAGTTGGCGCTCCGGTTGATACAGTGGAAATGAACTGAAGAACGGGACTTTTGAGCATTGCAGCTAGTCCCTGGGTTGTTGCCATTTGGAAGGTGTAGTGGTCGATAATTTTGGTAGCAGCGACGGTGCGGGCTTCGAGGTTACGCAAAAAGCGGGCAAGACGCAGTTGTTTGGCAGGAGCGATCGCATTTATTAGCCCCAACGATAGCGCGTCTACTCCCCAAGCAGTTCGACTCGTTTTGTTATCACTTGTGACGACGGGCAGAACTAAATTAGAGAAGTCGCCCAGAAGCTTAGCGCGATACTCAGTAGCTTGGCGAATGGCAATTTCCTTTGGGCGATCGCCCCATTGCCAATCATAAGGTGGCTCCCACTCGCGGATGGGACGCAGGCGATCCACTTGGGTGACGATAGTAATTGCAGGCAAGTCTGCAATTTCCGCCTTCATGTCTGTGAGAAAGTCTACATCCATTTGTAGGGCAGGATCTAGAGCAGGGGTGACGAGTAGCAGCAAATCGGCGTTTTTGGCATAGTCTAGCACGAGTTTGCGGAAGTCACCACGGTTGATTTGTTCATAACCAGGGGTATCCCAAAGTGTCATAGTTTCCCCGGTTTGGGTTTGCCACTGGTAATTTTGAATTTTATCTGTACTAGGCAAAACATCAACGGCTGCGAGATCTGCTTGAAACAGTGTATTAATCAGGCTGCTTTTTCCGGAGCCTGTTCGCCCTGTGAGCAGAATATTAACAGGTTTTTGCTCAACCGCCTCGGTGGGTTCTGCTTGGGCAAGGATGTCTCGGAGTGTTTGAGTCTTTGCTTTGGGTATTGGTGTGGAAACGGAGGATGCTGAAGTGGGCAGTGTGCTACCGCCATAGAGGGCGATCGCCTGCCGACATAAGTTTCTCAGGGCAGCTTCCCGCAAAAGCTGACTCAAATTTACCAGCAGTTGCTCAGTTGCTCGGTTACTGGAACGCTGACTGGCAACTTTCGCCACCGCCACTACCGGGTTCAACAGCCACTGTGCCCAGTTCCATGCTTGAGCGAGTTTACGAGCGGATGGCTCCAACTTACGGTAGACTTCGTATCCTTGGTATGCTTGCCCAACCGTGACTTGATTGAGGGCAGGGGATAACTTTTGCATCCACTGATCCAGCTCATCCACTGTTCCCCGGATCAGCGCGTAAGCTTGGGGAACGTAAATGTTCAGCAGGGGATACTTTTCTTGAGGATTGTAGATGTGGGCGATCGCAACCACAACATCCTGGCATCGCTGCCAAAAAGTTTGCCAGTCTTCCCAAATCGGGCGATCGCTTTGTGCCGTTTTCAGGATTTCTTGGAGTGCGGCTTCTGCTTGCTTCGCGGCGTCAGTTCCTTGTAGGGGCATATCATCCGCAGTGGATTCCAGTTCTTGGCTGACTTGCGCCATTATGGTTTCCACCTGCTCTACCGCAGAGCGAGTCCATTTGGCTAGCAGCCAACGCCAGCCGACGAATATCAGGATGAACACACCCCAGATCCAATTAATGCCCCACTCGTGAATTTGCAACCCTGCGGATACTAGCAAGAAAATGATGATCAAGGCGATCGGTGTTGCTAATACGATCCATTGCCACAGTTTTAATCGCACCATTGCCTTATGCCTGCCTTGATAAAACTTCTTATATCACTATTGTCGCTCTAACACTCGTTTAATGAGTGCTGCATACGGTAGAGCGCTCCTATTTCCACTGATAGACCTCTTAGTGCGAGATAACATGATGATTGACACTCTTCGCCCTTCTTAATCAAAATCATCACCGTTTACGAACCTGACGCCAAGCGATGGAGCAATAACTTTACAACAAGGAGAATCAACGATGATGAGTGATTGCAATGAGATGCTAGTGGAGCAAAAAGTAACTTACTCCCTAGAGATGAATGGCAAGTTTTTTGTGATTGAAAATGTGCCTGCTCGCGTGAATCCAGAGACTGGAGAGCAGTTCTTTTGTCCATCTACAGTAGAACGCTTGCAGCAGATTATTCTGAACCAAGAAGAGCCTGTCCGGTTTGTTGAAACGCCAGTGTATAATTTTGCTACATGAGGCGAACCTAACAAATGACTACACCCCATCGAAGTCAACGCAGGCTCCTTTACCGGAAGCAGCGATCGCCCTAAGGCATGATTGCCCTATCTAATCGGTGATTAGCCTCCTACCCCAAAAATAGCTTATATGCCGGGTTGTGGCTTTCATCCCAATACCGATAACCGAGTGTATCGAGAAATGCTTGCCATTCCTCCATCTCGTGGGGAGGTACTTGCATCCCAACAACAATTCGCCCGTAGTCTGCCCCGTTGTTGCGGTAGTGGAACACGCTGATATTCCAGTTGGGGCTCATGGAAGCGACGAACTTCATCAATGCACCAGGACGTTCGGGAAACTCGAAACGGTAAAGCAATTCATTGTGAGCCAGAGAAGAGCGCCCACCAACCATGTGCCGCAAATGCAATTTTGTCAGTTCGTCATCGGTTAAGTCAATGGTTTTGAACCCACAGGCTTCAAAGGTTTCAACCATCTTTGCTGCATCGGCACGGTTTTGAATTTGCACCCCCACAAAAATATGTGCTTCTTTTTCATCGGCAATGCGATAGTTAAATTCAGTCAGATTGCGTTTGCCAATACATTCACAAAACTTGCGTAGACTCCCCCGTTCTTCGGGGATCGCTACAGCAAAGATGGCTTCGCGGCGTTCACCCAACTCAGCCCGTTCGGCAACAAAGCGGAGTCGATCAAAGTTCATGTTGGCACCGCAAGCAACCGCAATTAACGTTTGTCCCTGGATTTGTTCCCGTTCGACGTAGGCTTTCGCACCGGCGATCGCCAGCGCCCCTGCTGGTTCCAAAATTGATCGTGTATCCTCAAACACATCTTTAATTGCGGCACAAGTGTCATCTGTATCGACTAAAATAATGTCATCTACATACTGCTGACACAACCGGAACGTTTCTTCACCCACTTCCCGCACTGCGACTCCATCAGCAAATAAACCAACTTGAGGCAAACGCACCCGTCTCCCTGCTTTCAAAGATTGATGCATGGCATCAGCATCGACTGGTTCAACGCCAATAATCTTAATTTCGGGACGCAACCGTTTCACGTATGCCGCAATCCCAGAGATTAATCCGCCACCGCCAATAGCCACAAAAATCGCGTGGATGGGTTGCTGGTATTGCCGTAAAATTTCCATCCCTATCGTTCCCTGTCCAGCAATCACATACGGATCATCAAAGGGATGAATAAAAGTTAAGCCTTTTTCTGCCTCCAGTTGACGGGCGTAGGCATAGGCATCGTCGTAGGTATCCCCATGCAACACAACTTCTCCCCCACGGGCTTTTACTGCATCCACCTTCATTTGTGGTGTCGTTACCGGCATAACGATAATAGCTCTTGTTCCCAGCTGACGAGCACCGAGGGCAACCCCTTGGGCGTGGTTTCCGGCAGATGAAGCAATTACACCCTGTGCCAACAGATCCGGCGGCAGTTGTGCCATTTTGTTATAAGCACCACGCAACTTAAAGGAAAATACTGACTGCATATCTTCCCGCTTGAGCAGCAGTTTATTATTTAGCCGTGCAGACAAGTTTGGGGCATACTCCAGTGGTGTTTCCTGGGCTACATCATATACACGGGCAGTCAGGATCTGTACCAGGTAATCACAAAACATGGGCGTCAACAAGTTGGTAAATGCCGGATGGATGATAATTTTACGATACTTGCGTACCTATTCTGTAGACAATGTTGACTATTTCAAAAATTGGCGTTGCTGAATCAAGATATGAATTTATAATTCATGGCTGTGTAAAGACGTGCCATGGCACGTCTCTACAAGGATTTTGCATCAAACTACACAAATATCTACAAACATAATTCATGACTAAATTCAGCAACGCCAGCAAGTTAAAATTGCCCCTATGCTAGGGTAGCCGCAGAGAATATATATACTAGCGGAGGCGAGAGTGCGGTGAGACAAGTTTTAACGCTAAAACTGAGCGATGAAGCTTATAGAGCTTTGCAGCAACAAGCTGAAACTGCAGGTATATCGGTATCCGAGTGGATAACCACTTCTCTTGAGCAACAGTACGGCTTACAGAAAAAACAACAGACTGAGGCAGAAAAGGAAGCAGCACGTCAGCGCTTTCGTCACCATGCTGGAGCTATTGACCTAGGATATCCTACAGGAGCAGACAACGAAAGCGTCGAATGGTGAAGTTTACAGGTAGAGCGATCGCCCTCTTATCCTGACAACTGGTGTTCCAAATCACAACTATTAACTTCATAAGTCCAATCATGAAGCGATTACAGCAATTTTCGGGTAAATAGACCACACTGTAGGGGCGCAAGGCATTGCGCCCCTACGAAAGATTGTGGTTCAAATAGATGAAAAACGCTGTAAGGTGAAGCGATCGCCCTGTTATCCTGACAACTCGTGTTCCAAACCACAACTATCAACTTCAGAAGTCCAATGGTGAAGTTTACTCTTGGAGCGATCGCCTTCTTATCCTGACAACTGGTGTTCCAAATCACAACTATTAACTTCATAAGTCCAATCATGAAGCGATTACAGTAATTTTCGGGTAGATAGACCACACTGTAGGGGCGCAAGGCATTGCGCCCCTACGAAAGATTGTGATTCAAATAGATGAAAAACGCTGTAAGGTGAAGCGATCGCCCTGTTATCCTGACAACTCGTGTTCCAAACCACAACTATCAACTTCAGAAGTCCAATGGTGAAGTTTACTCTTGGAGCGATCGCCCTTTCAAGGTGACAATTGATCTTCCAAAGGGCAACTTTCTGCTTTAAAAGTCCAATGTTCAAGCTCAAAGGTGAAGCGATCGCCCTCTAAATCTCACAACTGGTGTTCCAATAGACAACTTTCGAGTTTAGAAGTACAATCATGAAGCGATCAAGGTGAAGCGATAGCCTTGTTATACTTTTCCACGCTTCAACCTCTATACTTGACTTGTAGATGCAAGACTTATCAGTAGAATTTGGACTACCTTTAATATATTGAATAATAGCTCAGTGATTGCTGATGACCCAGGAAGAATTGCTGCGGGTAATTGAACAGGCGGCGAGTGAGGGAGCAACAGAACTTGACCTCTCTGGCAATCAGTTGACAGTTTTACCGCCTGAGATTGGCAAGTTGACTCAACTCAAAAAACTGATTCTCGGCAAATATAAATATAATGACGAGGGCGATATTGTTGGTACTATCGGGAATAACCTGAGTACTTTACCTGCAGAAATCGGACAGCTTCATCATCTTGAAGAACTTCAGGTTGTTGATAATCGCTTAAGCAGTTTGCCACCGGAAATTGTCCAACTCACCAACCTGCAATCGCTCGACCTCAGCAGCAATCAACTGAGCGCACTGCCACCGGAAATTGTCCAACTCACCAACCTGCAAACGCTCCACCTCCGCCACAATCAACTGAGCGCACTGCCACCGGAAATCGTCCAACTCACCAACCTGCAAACGCTCCACCTCCGCCACAATCAACTGAGCGCACTGCCACAGGAAATTGGACAACTCATCAACCTGCAATCGCTCGACCTCCGCATCAATCAACTGAGCGCACTGCCACCGGAAATTGGACAACTCACCAACCTGCAAACGCTCCACCTCAGCATCAATCAACTGAGCGCACTGCCACCGGAAATTGGACAACTCACCAACCTGCAATCGCTCGACCTCCGCCACAATCAACTGAGCGCACTGCCACCGGAAATTGGACAACTCACCAACCTGCAAACGCTCGACCTCCGCCACAATCAACTGAGCGCACTGCCACCGGAAATTGGACAACTCATCAACCTGCAATCGCTCGACCTCAGCCACAATCAACTGAGCGCACTGCCACCGGAAATTGTCCAACTCATCAACCTGCAATCGCTCGACCTCAGCCACAATCAACTGAGCGCACTGCCACCGGAAATTGGACAACTCATCAACCTGCAATCGCTCCACCTCAGCCACAATCAACTGAGCGCACTGCCACCGGAAATTGGACAACTCATCAACCTGCAATCGCTCCACCTCAGCATCAATCAACTGAGCGCACTGCCACCGGAAATTGTCCAACTCATCAACCTGCAATCGCTCGACCTCCGCGAGAATCAACTGAGCGCACTGCCACCGCTCAGATCTTGCACCTATCCGTATAAGCCAGGGCTTCGTCAAAAGCAGCGCAATAAAGTTACATCACTTTTCTTGGCTTTTATAGGTAAAATAAGGGCTTTAGGCTTAGTACTGAGTTTTAAATTACATCAACTTTTATTGGTGGAAGATGTCAGACCGGAAATTGGACAACTCATTAACCTGCAATCGCTCCACCTCAGCATCAATCAACTGAGCGCACTGCCACCGGAAATTGTCCAACTCATCAACCTGCAATCGCTCGACCTCCGCATCAATCAACTGAGCGCACTGCCACCGGAAATTGGACAACTCACCAACCTGCAAACGCTCCACCTCAGCATCAATCAACTGAGCGCACTGCCACCGGAAATTGGACAACTCACCAACCTGCAAACGCTCGACCTCCGCCACAATCAACTGAGCGCACTGCCACCGGAAATTGGACAACTCATCAACCTGCAATCGCTCGACCTCAGCCACAATCAACTGAGCGCACTGCCACCGGAAATTGTCCAACTCATCAACCTGCAATCGCTCGACCTCAGCCACAATCAACTGAGCGCACTGCCACCGGAAATTGGACAACTCATCAACCTGCAATCGCTCCACCTCAGCCACAATCAACTGAGCGCACTGCCACCGGAAATTGGACAACTCATCAACCTGCAATCGCTCCACCTCAGCATCAATCAACTGAGCGCACTGCCACCGGAAATTGTCCAACTCATCAACCTGCAATCGCTCGACCTCAGCCACAATCAACTGAGCGCACTGCCACCGGAAATTGTCCAACTCATCAACCTGCAATCGCTCGACCTCCGCAGGAATGAACTGAGCGCACTGCCAGCGGAAATTGGACAACTCACTAAACTTAGAGACCTTGAGCTTGGTGACAATCCGCTAGTATCACCTCCACCAGAAATCCTAATAAAAGGACTTAGAGCAATTCTGGACTTTTGCAGGCAACAGCTAGAACAAGAAACCGATTACCTCTACGAAGCCAAATTACTTATTGTGGGAGAAGCTGGAGCGGGCAAAACTACGCTAGCAAAAAAAATTCAAGACCAAAATTATCAGCTACAACAGGATGAAATCTCTACCCAAGGTATTGATGTTATTCAATGGAAATTTCCACTCTTAACTGGCAGAGAGTTTCAGGTTAATATATGGGATTTTGGCGGTCAGGAAATTTATCATACTACCCACCAATTTTTCCTCACTAAACGCTCCCTTTATATTGTGGTCGCAGATACTCGTAAAGAAGATACAGATTTTTACTACTGGCTAAAAGTGGTAGAGTTACTCAGCGATAATAGTCCTTTGTTAATTATCAAAAATGAAAAGCATGAGCGTAAACGAGAAATAAACGAGCCAGGGTTACGGGGTCAGTTCACTAATTTGAAAGAAACACTCACTACAAATCTTGCGACTAATCGTGGTCTTCCAGAAATCCTTAATAGAATTAAGTTTCACATTAAAGACCTACCCCATGTAGGAACAAAACTTCCCAAAACCTGGGTTGAAGTGCGGAAAGCTTTAGAAAGCGACTCTCGCGAATATATTAGCTTGGAAGAATATCTCGCTCTTTGTCAGAAACATGGATTTACTACACTAGAGGACAAACTCCAACTTAGCGGCTATCTACATGATTTAGGTGTATGTCTTCACTTCCAAGACGATGACTTGCTACGAAAAACGGTGATTCTCAAGCCTACTTGGGGTACAGATGCCGTTTACAAAGTTTTGGATAACTCACAAGTCATTGAAAACTTGGGTCAATTTGACCGCAATAATTTAGCAGAAATTTGGCATGACAACAAATATACCGATATGCGGGCAGAACTGTTGCGGCTAATGATGAAATTTAAACTCTGCTACGAAATACCTAGTCGTCCTAACACCTATATTGCACCTCAACTACTTTCCGCTAACCAACCCGACTACACCTGGGACGACACCAATAACCTGATTTTGCGCTACGAATACGAATTCATGCCCAAAGGCATCCTCACCCGCTTCATTGTTGAGACACACTTTTGGATTGAACAACAGCAAAAACTTGTTTGGAAAAGCGGTGTTGTTCTTAACAAAGACCAAACCCGTGCCGAAGTTATTGAAAACTACAATCAAAAGGAAATTAAAATTCGTATCGAAGGAAACCGCAAGAAAGAACTGCTAGCAGTTGTCACCCACGAACTCGAAAAAATCCATCAATCTTTCGAGCGTTTGAAGTATGAAACCCTTGTTCCCTGCAATTGCGCAAGCTGTCAAGGAAGTCAAACACTTCATTCTTATCCTATGGACGTGCTGCGTAGGTTTCTAGATAATCGTCAGTACGAAATCCAATGTCAGAAAAGCTTTCAAATGGTTGATGTCCGAAAGTTGATTGATGATGTTATGGAGCAAACCTTCGGTGCAGATCACAAACTCAATCCTCAAGCTGTACAGTTGCAACGGCAACTGGAGCAGGAGAGAGATGAATCATTAACTCGTCAACATTTGCAACCATCCATGCCAGAACCTATTATAACCAGAAATCAAGTTTTCATCAGCTACAGCCATCAAGACAAAGAATGGCTTATCAAACTCCAGAAACACTTAAAACCCATAATTCGCAATCAAACACTCGCGGTGTGGGACGATACCAAAATCCAACCCGGTGCTGAGTGGCGACAAGAAATTACAAATGCTCTGGCAGCGGCAAAAGTAGCTGTGTTGTTGGTTAGTGCTGACTTTCTGGCTTCAGATTTCATTGCTGAAAATGAGTTACCTCCACTACTGAATGCAGCTCAAGCCAAAGGGCTCACCATCATCTGGATACCTTTGAAGTATAGCAGCTATGAAGAAACTGAAATTGAAAAGTATCAAGCAGTGCACGATCTCAAGAAGCCTTTAAATAGCTTGAGTGAGGCAGAGCAAGATCGAGCTTGGGTGGACATCTGCAAACAGATTAAAAAAGCAGCAAGCCTTCAGTAAATGATATTGGGTGAGTGCGATCGCACAAAATGGTGCGTCGGCGATCGCTCATTGGTAAAAAACACGAGTGGCAATAATAACTATCAGTCCTTATCTACTGATTTGTCTTTTTGTTCCTGCTCAAACTCAGCCAATATCTGCTGAATTTCTTCTGCTGCAATATCTTCCTGCTCAGATACAGAGCGATCGCTTTTACCTCTAACCATAGCTTACGGTAGATGAGGAAGTCCCTTAAAAAACGCTATCACACTGATAAGTGCTAGTAAGTAAGATTGTTATGCATAAAATTTCACCGCAGAGCGTGCAAATGGCACAGAAACACGCCTTGCAATCACTTGAGCATGGTAAATCGGTAGAAGAGCTTGGTAAGCGGCTGCAAAGCAACGACCAAAGCAAACAGGAAATTGGTCAAAGCATTGAAGCGTCTGGAAAAACTATTCAGAAGCAGGCACAGGAATCTTTGGAAAAGGCGCAGGAATTAAAAGAGGATCGTTCGGTGGAAATATTTTCGGAATCTGTGCAGGCACATATAAATGCTTCTCAAAATCATATTGAGGCTGTTAAAGAATTTCAAAAGGGATTGCGAACTGATTTAGATGATCACAAGTGCAGTGAACCCAAGCATGAATAAACAGAGCGATCGCTTCGTAAAAATACAACTGGCAATGATGAGTATCAGTCGTTATCTACTTGTTTATCTTTTTGTCCCTGGTCAAACTCAGCCACTATCTGCTGAATTTCTTCTGCAGCAATACCTTCCTGTTCAGATTTAGAATAGATAGTAATTAAGATAATCTTTGTGCTGGTTTTAACATAATATATCAGTCGATATCCACCACTCTTACCCTTTTGGATATCGCTATTTTTTACCCGTAGCTTAAAAATTGTATAACCTAGCCCCGATATCTGGTCGCCTGGTAGCTCTCCAGATTGAAGCTGTTCAATAATAGGCTGGATATCATTGCGAATACTACGGTACTTCTTCGCTAAAATCCGCAAGTTACGCTTGAATTTAGCAGTTACCTCAACCTGAATTAAAGGTGAGTCATTCTGCATCAATTCCTTCCCACAGTTGAGATACGGGTAAAGTATTTCCCGTCATGGCATCATACCAACCCTGACGAAAACTTTCTGCGGCAGATTCAGAGATTTCCTCGTCCTCTTGGTTGTTTTCTTTCTCAACTTCTTCTGGAAGCAGTACAATGACTCTGACACGGGTATGCTTGTCCACACTCAAGGGTACATCTAAGGAAAGTTGACCTTGCTCATCGACAGTTCCCATGATTTCAATAGCTTTCATGACTCCTCCAAGGGGACTTGCTTTCACTACTTTAGTACCAAGTCGCTATAGTAATCCTATTTAATTTGTAAGAATTGAAAGCCACAGATCCCCGACTTCTCAAAGAAGTCGGGGATCTTGTTTCTCACGTAGCCGAAGGCAGCCCGCAGGGCTTATGATTTAGGATTGCTTTGTAGTGCTGGCATGTTGCCCGCTTGATAATAAAGTAAGGAGTTTTCCGGCTCGCACTACCGTCTTTTTTACATGCATTGGGATGCTCCCGAATAAACAGAGCGATCGCACTTCGGGCATAGCCTCTGGTTTGGAGAATCGCTACTTCCGTTTTGCCTTTGCTGCCCTAGACTCCACTGTAAACGCTGGAATGTCTTGCAGTTCAGTTTCACTGAGGCTGTATTGTTCACAAACCAAGCTGAGACGAGTGCCGGTGGTTTTAACCGCATTCACAGAATGCATCAAATCGCCCTGGAAATACAGGAGTGTGTTAGCTTGTGGCTTAATCTGCCCGACTTGCTGTTTGTGGCGACGCAACACCAGTTCTCCGCCTTGCAAGTTTGGCGGTACTTGCACATAAAGAACACTCACGACCACGGGAGGCTCAACCGTTTTGCAGTAAGATCGCAGCGAACGATCAATATGAGGATCGACGCGGGAGCCTTCTTTGAGCAGCAGGGGGTTAAGATAGAAAGCGTTGCAGGTGGGCTGTAGCGCTTGGTCGAGATAGGGCTTGAAAAAAGGAAACCGCCGTTCCACTTCTGCAAGTTCTGAACGTTGGAATACCACAGAAAACCCTTTGGTGTCAACAAAGTCGCGGTTAAGGTTGTTGATTCCAAGATAAGGGCACGCTAGAATTTCTCCTCGCAAATCGTTGAGGTAAGTGATTGGGAAGGCTTCTTGGTGTTGAGAATAGTACTTCAAGTGTTCAAGGAGTTCAAGAGTTTCAAGGTGAGCAGAGATTCAGATTGGTAATCAGGCGAATGCCTTTGGCACGTTACAAAGAACACCAGCCTAAATAAAGAAAGCGATCGCTCAATTATCTTGTGTCAAATGCTTCCTGGTCAAATTTTAACTAATGTGGGTTCTGGAAAGCAGTAAGTCCCCCGTCATAATCTTGGCGCGACCGTGCCTGTTGATTTTCATCCCTAGACCAAAACCACTGTGATCCACAGCCTACACCTGATCTAAGCACTAGCGATACCCGTTTCTACGTCTAAGGATATAAGTTTATTTAATTTTGAGATATTAATGAGATATTCATGAGATATTAAGATATTAAATTGAAAAATTAATTCAGATAAAAAGTTATGGCAACCGAGCAAGAGCTTCAATCTCTTTTTAATAATTTAGATCGCGATCAAGACGGCAAAATCTCTATTAATGAGCTTTTTTTAAGTCCTGGATTAAGTGCAATTATCTTATCAGAAACAAATACCACTAGCCCCCAGGAGTTACTGTCACGGTATGGTTTAGTCGAAGACGGTAGTATTACCTTTGAAGAGTTAAAGGAAGTAGTTGAGAAAGCAAATAATTTAACCTAGCAGTCAAAAACCCAATACCTAAAATCCCTCTCTAGACCAAGCTTTGAGGGATTTGCAATTTCTAGGTCATTGGTGACATGCTCCCGGGAATTCCAGTGTCTTTTGCTTTTAGAGATTAAATGGTTCTAAGATTTGGATAGGCATTTTTATACCGTTAAAAGTAGAAAATAATGGTTGATTCAAAAGGTCATAAGAGTTGACTACGACTATTTGAGGAATAGCGCCAGTCCTCAGAAAATTTATTGCATGATTGGGTATTTCGTCAAAAAATACAGCCGTGTGTATAACTCCTTTATGTTGAATAGCAATATCTAAAACTGTTTCAAGTACCAGACCAAAATTCCAAAGTTCATCGATTGTTGGAATCGCATCTTTTCTTGTTGACTCAGTATTAAATAAATATTCATCCCAAACTATCTCAATAATGCTGTTTTCACTTTTTGCAATTGGATAATCTGGAAAAATCCCCCAGTATGGTGCGTCTCTGTTTACACGCCAAGTAATAGTTGGTAAGACTTCACTCTTGACATATGCGTCATATCCGACAAATTTGGCTTCTTCTCTCAAGAATTTAATAAGTAAATCTTGAGCGTATTTTTGAGCGTAAGTTTTAGATTTTTTATTGAAGTTGTCCATTATTGAGTTTTCTCCTTAATTTATTTCGTCGTCAAAATTAATCAAGCTCATTTGAATCATAATTCGATACCACCGTCAAATTCTTCTGGATCGTCAGTCTCTATCGTTGTAGAAGCTGTTGACGGTGTAATGGGTACAACTTCCCGAGAAATTACCGGACTGATTACAGAATTTATGGGTACAACTGGGTACTTTCCTTCTAGATATCGCAAGTAGAAAGTTATCGCGTCTTCCACAAACCTACTCTCACCAATATCTAGCGCTTTATACCATTGTTCTACTTTTCTGGCGTTTAGACTAAAAGTGAGAAAAGCGAATATAAGGGAATTGAAATTACGGGTAAAAATCCTTACAAATCAGTATCCAGCCCATCTGTGACGTTTTCAAAATGTGTAATACGTCTCTCCCCTCATCCCCTATTGTATTATCATTATCATTAATCAGAAAATACGGACACTACGAGACTTACAAGCCTGTTCCCTGTTCCCTGTTCCCTGCTATAGTGCGGGAGGATGTTACGGATTTGCTGCCGCAAAAGTATTACATTGTGCAGGATTACCCGTCTGAATGCCCCGCTGGAACCATCGGACTCGCTGAGCTGAACTACCGTGCGTAAAAGACTCTGGGGTAACATACCCTCTTCCCTGACGTTGCAAACGATCATCGCCAATACTGCTGGCAGCATTCAGCGCTTCTTCAACGTCGCCTTGTTCTAGGATTTGGCGTGATCGATTGGCATGATGCGCCCAAATCCCAGCAAAACAGTCTGCCTGTAACTCTTGCCGAACTGAAAGTTGATTTGCCTGTACTCGATCAACTTGACGCTGCATTGACTGAACTTGATTTGAAATACCCATGAGATTCTGGACATGATGCCCAACCTCGTGAGCAATCACATACGCTTGGGCAAAGTCTCCCGGTGCCTGGTATCGATTCTTCAGATCCTGATAAAAGCTTAAGTCAATGTAGAGCTTTTGGTCGGCGGGGCAATAGAATGGACCAACCGCTGATCGCGTAAAGCCACAGGCAGATTGTACCGCACCAGAATACAGAACTAACTTAGGCTCTACATAAGTCTGTCCCCTTTGCCGAAACAAACTCTGCCACGTATCCTCGGTATCTGCCAGGACAACTGAAACAAAATCAGCCATGCGATCGCTCGTCGCAGAACGTTGTGTTTGAGGAGACTCCGGGTAAGGGCGATCGCTCGGCGCTTGTTGTTGCTCCCAGAGGACACTGGGATCGCCGCCCAAGAGGGTAACAATCACTGACAAAATGATGGCTCCAATGCCACCCCCCACCACAGGAGCTGAAAGCCGAGATCCCCGCCTGTCCTCAACATTGGTGCTTCTACGACCGAATTCCCAGCGCATAACCAAGAGTCTCCAAACTACTTAACCTGGTAAAAGTGAACAAAGTGCAATTGCTTTCGGCAAGTCCAAATGGCGATGGCGCAGAGCGCAGCGCCGCAGGCGATCGCAGCAAAGTCAGACTTTCGATAATTCACCAAAAATATTAATGATTTCATTCATCAAAATCCTCTGCCAGAGGGACAGCACTTATTTGATAGGCACTCCTACTTAGGAAAGGCTATGTCATAGCGGTGGTGATACGATCAAAGCAATCGCCTTCTACTGATATGCATCGAACCTTCATCCCTGGCATTGCTCCACCCCTAGTACAATCTGAACCCTCCTGGTGGTTTGGGTTTGTTGGCAATAAATTGCTGGTTCGCGCCGAAGGAAAGGTCAGCGAAATTCCCAAGCTCATCACTCTGGCAGAAATTGGCTTAGAGCCAGTGCGAACGCAATTCCTAGGCACCCTGGATGGACAGCCCTGTTACTCGGCAGAACTGCCTACAGATGTTATCGCCCCCGATGGCATGACCTTGCAGGGATTGCGCGAATTGTACGGAACGTTGGATGAAGACTTGTATGCGCTATGCGGTCGAGCTATCCAAATCGTGGAATGGGACCGCACTCACCAGTACTGCGGGCACTGCGCAACTCCAACAACCCAATTATCCCATGAACGTGCTAAACGTTGCCCGAACTGTGGACTCGTGAATTATCCTCGCCTCTCGCCTGCGATTATTGTTCTCGTTTCTCGGGGTGAAGAACTGTTGTTAGCTCGCGCCCCTCGGTTTCCACCGGGAATGTACAGCGTGCTAGCTGGCTTCGTGGAACCGGGAGAATCGTTGGAAGAGACGGTGGTGCGCGAAGTCCGTGAGGAAGTAGGGATCGAGGTCAAAGATATTCGCTATTTTGGCTCGCAACCCTGGCCGTTTCCCAACTCACTGATGATTGGATTCACAGCCACTTATGCGAGTGGTGACATTGTCATCGAACCGCAAGAATTAGTAGAGGCAGGTTGGTTTAGTAAGCACAACTTACCGCAAATTCCTCCTAAGTTGAGTATTGCCCGCAAGCTGATCGACTCGTTTGTGCTTTGAGCGCATCCACCTTTATCTGGGGTGTGGTGAAAAATTTAATTTATGGTTCAAACAATTATTGTTTTTGTGATTATTGGGCTGATTATCACTGGCATCTTAGTCAGTCCCATCTTAATTAAACAACGAAGAAACCGTCTTAAACATCGTCCTTTCCCCCCACTTTGGAATGCGATTATTGAGAATAATCTTCCCGTTTATCTCCATCTTTCTCCCGCTGAACGCCGACGGCTTCAAGGACATATTCAAGTATTCTTAGCGGAAAAACAATTTATTGGCTGTGGAGGATTGCAGGTAACGGAAGAAATGAAATTGGCGATCGCTGCTGTCGCTTGTTTGCTCCTGCTTAATGAGCGAGGAGAATACTTTCCTAAACTTCGTTCAATTCTGATTTATCCGAGCACTTATTTTGTTAATGAAACTGTTGCCACTGGGAATTATATTGTTGAGGAAAGGCGTGTGGCAAGACTGGGCGAATCATGGACTCATGACCAAGTGATATTGTCTTGGGAACAGGTACAACAAGACACTCGCGACTGGAGGGATGGACATAACGTTGTGCTTCATGAATTTGCCCACCAGTTGGATCAAGAGGATGGCAAAGCTGAGGGTGTTCCTATTTTGCAACGAAAATCAGATTATCCCGTTTGGGCGCAGGTGATGGCAGAAGAATACCAACAGCTGTGCAATCAGGTTCAACGAGGTGTAAAGACTGTAATGGATAGTTATGGCGCAACGAATCCCGCAGAATTTTTTGCCGTAGCAACTGAAACATTCTTTGAAAAACCGCAGCAATTGCTCAAGCAGCATCCGGCACTTTATGAGCTACTGCAACGCTACTATCAACTAGATCCTGTGCAATGGGTTTAGACATTAGACATCTCCAGAAATTAAATATTAACCCAGACAGCGCAAGAGTTTGAGATTAGCTTTCGCAGATGTCTATTAGATTCAAGCAATGAGCTCAGCAACCGAAATACTCTCACGGCTAACTTGAATCAAAGAGGTTTTCTATCGTACTCAATTGAACTCTCCTGGCTTTGAAAAACCAGGATTCTAGACTGTTGTTGCAACCTGGGATAGGTGCCACACTCTGCAACGTTGTCTCATGTTTTTTGTAAAACACGTTGACGAGGGTAAGACAGCCCTACCCGCCTCGACCAATTTCAAAGGCTGTGCGGCACTTTCCTTGCTCCAACCATGTTCAAAGCAGCGTCTGGTGCTACTGAGAAGATTTTACGTGTTGATGGCTCTAAAAAGACTTTTCAACACAACCCCATATCTTCAATTGTGAGGGTAGGTATGGCATCACGTTTGTTTTTTTGGAGTTTTTCATCCTTGTGTTACCATGGCATCAATATAACATACAAATTATGTCATGAGTAGGTTTAGTGCAAGATTTTCTAAACAAGAGTATGAAGAATTGGCAAAACTAAGTAAACAAAAAGAGAGGTCAATAAATGAGTTAATCAGAGAGGCCGTAAGGCAATACATTGAAAAAGAAACAAACGGCTAAAGCCCTATGAGTCGGGCTTCGCCGTGAGATCAGCCGAACGGTTTCATCCGACGCATTGTCCCCGAAAAATCAGCCAGCCTTCATAAAACGCGTACTCGACTTGGAAAACAGATCAACCAAAACAAAGGCTGGCTGATTTTTTACGTGTAAGACCCCCGGCCCTGGTTAAAACACAGATGTAGTTTTCCTCCGTGCGTCAAACTACATCTTCCCTTCGGGACGCTACGCGAACAGGGGTTCTCACCCTCCCACTATGTTTTGATAGAGTAACAGTAATGGAGACGCATTTGATATCCGTACAGGTCAAGTATGGGGTCAGAGTTATGAGCGTAAACGTGAAGAAGAATTTATTGCATTCCTTGAATAGATAACCTAGAAGGCGTCACTGTTTTTTAGTGACATAGTAAGCTACAAAACCAGATTCCAGGATTCCGGATTCCACTCAAATATTTTTTCTTGCGATTGGCCTAAGCCACAGCCCAAATCGCGATTGGGCTGTCTGAGCACTGGAAAGGTTGCAATCGCTTAAGCAGAATACTTGCCGTATGACAGAGTTAATGCTTTAGGAGCACCCTTTTCAACCTGTCGAACTCACGTTAATACAGGACCTACCTTAAAACAAATACTTCGTACCCGTACCTTTTCATTGATGAAAGCAACAAACAAAAAGCCCCTGCACGAGGGACAGGGGCTACCTGATAATCTTATCCCAGGTACTATTGCAACAAATTCTGAGGTTTTTCTGAGGTTTTAGCCAACTATAGCGGTTTTCATCTGTATAAAGTACACCCGATGTAAGGGCGCTCTTGCTTGCGCCCTTACAGATGTACCTCATTGAATCGCAAATGGCTATAACCAAAACTTTTGCCTTGTTCTCAGTCAGAGACTGCTAATACCATTGGGAGGCAGAGCCTCCCTTACTTGCTCAAGAGCCGCTTAAACCGCATTTCCAGCTTAGACCACCGCGCCCGAGATTTTAGAAGAGTTTTGGCTTAAGTTGACACTAATGCGGATCACCCCGCTCATGATTTTCCTGTTCCCCACACCCTTAACCCCTTACACCCTTACCCCCCTAGTTGTGGTAAATTTCATGTGAAGTGATAAGTGGGGGTACGCCGCGTATTTTTTCGGCATCACCCCACAAAAAGCCAAGGCTTTATATTATGAAGTGAGCGCCTTTAATTCGCGCTCACTTTTAAAAAATAATAATTATGGCTTCTACAGAACCTATCAACAACAAGCCTACCAAAACTGCTGTTCCTTTAGAATCAGCAACACCTAAGCCAGAACAAGTAGACTCGGATACACAAAACCAAGTAAATAACTTGGAAAAAGATGGAGTAGTGTCCTCAAAAGAACAGTCGCAACCTGCACTCCAAGAGCAGGATGTTACTGAAAATCAGCCAGATACGACTTCTGATTCTTCTGCATTATTTCAAGCAATTGGGATAATTACTGGCAAGGTAAATTTCATACTGGAGGGGGATAACCAAAGAAGTACTATCACCATTGGTAACAAAGAATATCCACTGTTCTATGCTTCACGCAAACAAAGAGCTTTTGAAGCGCTCAAAAAAGAGATAGAGGCGACTGGCGAACCTACCCAGCGCCTGGTTGTTTACCCCAAGTTTACTCATTTCCCTGGAAGAGATCAGCCGCCGAACGTTGGCTTTCAAGTGGTTGGTTTTGACAAGGGACGCCAATCCGAGGTAATTTCACAACAACTTCAGGACATGGAGTTTAAACTTTGTGGATTGTGGCAGTTTATTCCTGTGTGCCGCACACCATGTATCTCTGTTTTCAAGAATTTCACTAAGGAACGGCTTTCTTATATTAAACAGTCGGAACCAGCAAAAAAAGTAAAATTCATGAAAGCGAGTCATTTACCTTTGTTCTGGAGAGACGCACTGGTCCCACCGTTCCGGTTCAACCCCAAAGCACCAAAAGAAGAACAAGGACGCCCAGTATTCGTACAAATTAAAGCAAAGTTCGTGCCGCACCGGGACGCTTTTGAATTTGACTCATTACTAGAATTGCCACGGGAGTTGCCACCAAAGTTCCTCAAGGCAAGCAAGGATGATAAAGCTACGGCAATGGCACAAAAGAAAGCGGCTCTTAAGGCTGCTGGCAAGGACTTTGGACCACCAAGAGGTAAACCAACTGCCGAAGGCTCGAGTGCTGAGCGAACATTTAAGGGCAAGCCCAAAGGGGACTTTAAGGGCAAGCCAAAACAGATGCCAAAGCCAAAACCAAAGACACAACAGTAAGAAGGGTGTAAGGTGTGGGGCAAAACAAGTCAAAACCATAAGGTAAGAAGCCAAAATTAATACTTTTGACTTTTGATTTTTGATTTTTGACTTCCCCGAAGGGGTTGTGGGGTGTAGGGTGCAAGAGTGAATTGTTTTTGTGTTTTATATATTCTAAAATTTTCCCCTACACCCTTATACCCTCATACCCTTACACCCCTAATTCGCGCGTACACCCCACCCCGAAACTGTTTGGGTTTTTTATATATAGGGGTAATATTAGTAAAGCCACGGTCGTGACTCTTTACCTGCTACCTGAGGTGAACTTGAAGCTTCGACCAAAGTTGTTGACCCAGCTTAAACCAGGAACTCGCATTGTTTCACATGAATTCGATATGGGCGGATGGAAACCGATGCGGGTAGTAAAGGTACTCGGTCCGAAACGAGGTGAAAATTTCTTGTATCGCGATGAATCCTGTTATACCATCCTGGTACCAGATGAGCAACGCGAACATACTCTTTACTTGTGGGTTGTTCCCAAAAATATCCCCAATTCTTTGCGATAAAAACAAAACCCCCAGTACACTAGTTAGCAAATGGGACAGATTGTAAAGTTTTGTTAAGAATTGATTCTGGTTTGATTCTCATGCCATACTCCTGTAATCGGAAGTGCATTTATTGCAATGGCTCTGAATTAGTGGCAGCTATTTCAATCATTCCAAAAATCCTTGAAGCGCTCCTGGAGGAGGCGATCGCCCCAACTGCATAAGTCGATTCTGCTTGCAATTAATAATCATCGTCTGGCTGCAAGCTAGCTACAATACCGTTCGTTGCCCCCTCTACCTAATGGAAGGGGCTTACTTTTAGGGCAAGAAATCCAGTGACCGCTTAATTACTTGTTTTTCCTGAGTTTCAGATAATTTCTCCTAAAAGAATCCTGCAAAGGGTATGACCTGATTGTGATGGGCGCAACGGAGCGTCAGCGTTCCAGAGGTGCTTTATTCAATTTGCTGGTTGATGGGGTCGTTCAGGAAGCTTCCTGCGCCACAATAATGGTGAAGTCGAACCTATCTCAGGCACACGAGCAGAACGGTCCGAATGGCTATCACAAAATTGGTAATATTCTCGTGCCTACCTCAGACAGCGAATACAGCGAACATGCGGTTGAGGTCGCTAGTACAATCGCTGCTGAGACTGGGGCGATCGTCACGCTGGTCAATGTCGTAAACCGGAGCCAGCGGGAATACATTCTGTTTGAGGAGCAGACGATACACTCAGTCACAGACATTGCCCAACAACTCCTAAATCAGCAAGCCCAGGTGGGGCAGGGACTGGGTGCTGTTGTCAAAACTACGATTCTGACTGGAATTCCAGAGTTGGAAATCCTTAACTTTGCCCGCACTAGCCAAGTAGATTTGATTGTTATGGGTAGCAATGTTCATACGGTATCGGGTCGGGCGTTCTTTGGTCACCGCGCCGATGCCATCCTTAACAAGGCACCTTGCCCGGTCGCCGTGATTACGCTACCTGTCAACCCGAACTGCGAGTGAACTACCTACACTCCCGCAAGCGGTGAGTGTAGGCTTCTGGCACATCTTAAATGTTTTTTTATAGCGGTTCTTGTTTGAGTGCAATACAAATTTTGTGGGGTGGGCTTGGCGGACGGGCAGGATGCCCATCCCACAAGAATCAAGAACACTGTTCTTTTCAATTGAGAAGCGCTATAAATATCAGCACATTCAAGAAAACTCCTAATGCCCGTATCCATAGACTCCAGTCTCCCAATCCAAAATCGGCTACTCGCCGCTCTACCTGCTGATGAATACCAACGCCTAGTTCCTCACTTGGAACTTGTCAAACTCTCACTCCATCAAATTATCTATGAGCCAAATGAACCCATCACCCACGTCTATTTTGCCGATCAGGCACTGATTTCTTTAGTCACCAGTATGGAAGACGGCTCGACCATTGAAGTCGGCTTGGTAGGTTCTGAAGGGATGGTGGGTATCCCTGTGATTTTGGGCGGTAACATGACGAACAATCGAGCGTATGTGCAGATTCCAGGCGCTGCTATGCGGATGGATACAAATATACTTAAAACCGAGTTTAATCGGGGTGGAGAGCTGCAAACACTGCTGCTGCGCTACTGTCAAGCGCTACTCACCCAAGTCTCACAATCAGTAGCCTGTAACCGCTTTCATACCATAGAAAAGCGACTCGCCCGCTGGATGCTTTTAGTTCAGGACAGTGTAGACTCAGACGAGTTTGCCCTCACTCAGGAATTTATCGCCCAGATGTTGGGTACGCGACGCTCCAGCGTCACGGAGGCTGCTGGTACTCTTCAACAAGCGGGAATGCTCCGCTACAGCCGTGGCAAAATTACCATCGTGAATCGCGAGGCTTTGAAAGCAACAGCCTGCGAGTGCTATCGGGTCATTTCTGATGAGTTCGCCCGCTTGCTGGCTAATCAGCCTGAATCTGATTCTAGATAAGTTGTTTGCTGTGTCCGCGACCGTACAGACCCCAATATTAAGCTTGTCTATACTATAGAATGCGCAAAAAACTATACTGATTCCTATAATGTATCATATGCAAAAGCTTGATGGTCTGCGGTTGCTCGTTGTCGATGATGATCCGGATGCGCGAGAACTGCTGACAATCTTATTTTCAGGGGACGGAGCAGAGATTATAGCAGCGGCTTCGGCTCTTGAGGCTCTAGAAGCACTGTCTTGTTTTCAACTGGACATGTTGATCAGTGACATCAGTTTGCCAGATGAAGACGGCTATTCACTGCTCCGGAGAGTGAGAAAATTGGATGCATCGCAAGGAGGACAGATTCCTGCCATTGCTCTGACGGCACATGCGATGGAGGAGGATCGCACACGTGCATTGTCAGCAGGTTTTGACAGACACCTCTCCAAGCCCTTTGACTTAGACGAGTTAACCTCGGTGGTGAAGAGCCTTGCTTGCCAAACAGAAGTGAGTCTAACAGGTGATTAAGTCAAACTCAAATTGTAAACGGCTCAACTTCATAATTATGCCACTGCCGTTGATACCATTCAGCAACCAAGGGGCGGATGATGAACTTGGGGTTGCGATCGCCTTTAACATCAATACGCAGACACGAGTAAGGTCGCCGCTTTTGAGAACCCTGACCGTTGCGACCGATAAAAAGGTGCGATCGCGCCACTAACTTCTGATTTTCCATCAAATCTGCTCCCTCCGTCCGCTGTCGTCGCAGACTATAGCCACTCCCGCCGCAGACAATCGAGTGAATGTGAGAATCAGCACCTCCGGTGTCCATTGTCTCAAGATGTTCCAAGCAATGAGCATGACCGTTTAAGACCAAATCAACCAGAGGACGACCACCAGTCTTAGAACCTACTACCTTAGCGACTGCATTCAGCACTTCCCGTAAACGGTTACGAACTGCTAGAGTTTGCGCCTGTTGCCATTTCGTCGCCTCAGTCACGTAGGGAGGATGGTGGAAATAAATCACTCTTCCCCGAACATCTGCGGTATACCAAGATTCAATCAGTCTTTGCTTGAGCCATTCGAGCTGGTCGATATCAGTCACTGTTTTTTCGTCAGTGGCTAATTGCTTATCTATATCAACAATTATTTCCTCAATTTGTGATACCCGTTGCTGCATATCATCGAGTTGCTCAGCTTCATGGGGGTTATCTGGATTGAGGTTTGCTGATTGCTCCATAAACTGCATCTTCTGCTGTTCGAGTTCATCGCGGCGCACCTCCAATTGCTTGCGTTCAGCATCTCCTTGTTTTGTTGCAGGTAACGGCGGCGGATCGTTAAATGTATTAGAATCGAGTGCAAAGAAGTCTATTCCACCGTAGCGGAAACTGTAGTAACGATTGGGAAGGCGGGTAAAACGCCCCGGCTCGTAGCGCAAACAGCGACCAGTATCTGTTTTTGCCGTGTAATGTTCCTCTAGGTGACGAGCCAAATCCCCTGGAAGCATAAACGCCTTCAGGTAATCCAGGAACGCCTTTGCATAAGCGTCACCTTGCCATGAACCATGAGCGCCAACATCTAAGTCTAGCCCCGACTGGAGGAGACGACGCAGCGGCATTGTTGCAAACGATACCAAGCCAAACACAAGTGGCAAATCGTAGTAATCGTGATTTCCTGGTACAGGTAGGATTGGTCGTTTGAAAATCATCCGGTCATAGGCAATGCGCTTGTGATGCTCTCCCCCTACGAGAAACTCTCGATAAGGTTTGATAAAGTTTTCTTGATAGTACTCCTTTGACCCCACCAGATAGATCACATCGCCTGTATGCAACATGAAACGGCATTCTTGCTGATGGGGTTGCATCAGTTCGGCAACTTGTCGCTGAGGATTGTGTCCCCGGTGCCCTCCCGAACCACTGTCACCCACAACCAAAAATGAAAACTCTGGATTGTCAGAGCTTCCATCGTCCAGCACCAACTGAGTTTGGTCAATCCCCCGTTCGAGAATTACGGGGTCTTGCCAGCGCACCCGCTGGTTCATCTTGCGAATTTTGTCGGCGATCGCCGGATCGGATACGAGTTTCAACGCAACTTTCTCCTAAATACACATCTGACATTAATCAGGAGAGTTTTCTGCGCTTGGTTTCTCCTCAATCGTCAAATTTGGCAGTCCCTCCAGTTTTTCTACGGGTTCCTCTTCTTCAATAGAAGGGACAAAGACTTTCAAACCCGCCGGAATGCAGCGAATCTCTACAGGAGTTGTCCCTAAAATTTCTCCATCAACAACAATTTTTTGCGGAGGGTCAGTTGTGATTTTAAATTGTTTTGCTCGCAAATAACCAATGTCATTTCGCTCTGCACCATTGCCACTAGAAGCAGTTTGAAACAGATGAAACGCTGCGGCGATCGCTCCTGCTCTGTTCAGCGGAGCCACGATTGTTAAATCTAGTAACCCATCATCCACAATGATTCCCGCTGGTCCCTGAGCCAAGATTGAAGAGGGAGGGGCTGCATTTGCTACTGTGACTGAAGCTGCGGAAGTTTTAATGATTTTTTCTTCTGTTTCAATTTCTACATCAAAATTATGTAAATTCCGCAGTTCTTGCAGCCCTGCAAGAATATATGCCAGAACACCAAACCGATTTTTCGCTTCCCGGTCTGCTCTTTCTACGGCTTCAGCTTCAAAGCCAATTCCTACCAGCAGTACCATTCGATGATCGTTACAATCAGCTGCATCCACAGTCCGAGTCACTCCTTGCAAAATGACTTGACAAGCTGCATCGATTGTGTCTGGAATTCCTAAAGCTGTGGCAAAAGCGTTTGCCGTTCCCCGTGAAATAATCCCCAAGGAAATATCGGTACTTACTACAGCAGCCGCAACAGCAGAGAGAGTACCATCTCCCCCCGACACAATAATGGTATCTACACCCCGCCTAACCGCTTCATGCGCTAGTTCTTCAGCGCTGATTTCTTCAGTTGTCAGTTGAATATCCAGGTCGATTTCCGGCTCTAGGATTGCCCGAATCATTGCCAAGTCTTGTTCTGAGTCACCCTGACCCGCGACCGGATTAAAGATAAGGCAGGCGGAACGATTCATAGGGTGCAATTATAGTCTAAGAACAAATATACGAATGTCTATTATAGTAATTTGTTTACACAATCCCAGCTTCTGTCTAGTGACAGGTTTGTCTGGTTTTGAATTGACTGGGTTTTTTAGCTTCGTCAAATGAATAAAGGGAGTACCAAAAAATAAATTATCCATTATCTAGGGTGGGTTAGGCGCACGACAGTTGAGGTGTTCTAGATAACTAAGGTGCGCCGTAACCTACCATTGTTCTGCTTCTCAGTTCACGGAAAAAACTTCTTTCCATATCTTATTGGACAGATACAGATATAGTTCAAATTAAACCAATTTGTCGAGAGAAAACTCTAAGGATTGGAACCATGCGGATTGCCGAAAGTCAAAAATGGAACCATAAGCGTGCCAAAACGGCAATATTATCCTGACTACGACAGCAATGCTTGGTCTTTTAGAAATCAACCGCTTTATCTTTATTTGGTCGGCGTCAGAAGAAAACCATGTTGTTGACCATTAAGAAGGCCAATACCCACGATTTGCCCTTTGTCATTGATGGCATTTACAAAATTTAGGGTAATACCAGAATCGGGGGGGATTAGGCTGTTGAGATCTTGCAGCCTGCCGTTGCTATACAGGAAGGCGCGAAAGCCTTCAAAGTTGCCATTTTATCGAAAAAAAGCACTTTGTGCTTAATACTTAGTGGTTTAATAATACTCAATTTTTCATGAGAAGATGTGAGCGAATGAACAACCCCAACCTAGACTATGTTTAGAGGTTGGAGTCGTTCAATTAACTCTTTTGAACTCTCCACGCTTTGAAAAACGTGGATTCTAGACTGTTGTTGCTCCGAGGGCTAAAAGCCCATCTCCCTTCGGGTTCGCAGTCGCCTGCGGAGGGAAACCCTCCTGCAGCGCTGTCTCACCGCAACTTTGTCTCATGTTTTTGGTAAAACATGTTGACGAGGGTAAGACAGCCCTACCCGCCTCGACCAATTCAACGGCTGTACGGCTACTTCGGTATCTTCCAACCATGAAGATTTTACGTGTTGATGGCTCTAAAAAGACTTTTCAACACAACCCCATATCTTCAATTGTCATGGTTCAGACTACCAACACGTTTGTTTTTGGAGTTTTTCATCCTGTGTTAGCATGACCTTATTATAACACCAAAACGAGGTCATGGAAAAATTAACTGTTAGGTTTTCAGACAAAGAGCATCAAGACTTAACAAAACTTTCTCAAAAAACAGAGCGTTCACGATTGGGATTTAATCCGAGAAGCTGTTAGACAATTCATTGAAAGAGAAACAAAGGGCTAAAGCCCTATGGGTCGGGTTTCATCCCCTCCTTAAAAGGTAGGGGTTCTCACCCTCCCAATATGCTTTGATAGCTTGTTCGTACAACAGTTGTGTCCTGGACTGTATGATTTCTATAGCAGTATAATCAGTATTTTAAGAAACTCTGTTGTCACTTTCAGGCAACTCAAAACTAGTACACGCACATTATTAGCTACTAGCTATCAAGATTGCACGTGTTGATTCATTTTTAGCAACTTAGCAATGACATTAAGTTCTCCCGAACCAATCCAGTTACGCGAGTACCAACTCTCACTCATCCAACAAGTCTTTTGTCATTGGGGAGCGGGAGAACAGCGTGTGATGGTGCAGCTACCAACAGGTGGCGGGAAAACGATTATCTTCTGTGCCATCGCTAACTCGTTCATTAAACAATCAGAGCCGGTACTTGTGATTGCCCACCGGCAAGAATTAATCACCCAAGCCGCTAGCAAACTAGAAGCCGTTGCCGGTGTCCCAGTAGGGATTATTAAAGCTGGATACAAACCTAATCCCGATGCATTGCTACAGGTGGCGTCCATCCAAACTCTCATTCGCCGTCAGCCGCCACCAGCATCGCTTGTCATCTTTGACGAAGCACATCACTGTCACAGCCGCACCTATGCAACTGTCTTTAAACACTATGCAGATAAAGGTTCTTATATCATCGGCTGTACTGCCACTCCCATGCGGACAGATGGTCGGGGGTTGCGTTGGTTGTATGGCGCTACACCAGGGTTTGAATCGTTAATTTGTGGACCGTCTGTTAACCAACTTATTGCCGCTGATTATTTAGCACCTTTTAAACTTTATGCACCTGCACATATCATTCGTGCCAGTGGTGCTGGGTTAAAAACCACAGCCGGGGACTATAACAAAGCCCAACTGGAAAAGTTCGTCAAAAAGACTTTGCTTGTTGGCGATGTGATTGAGACCTGGAAAAAACACGCCTCTGGACGCCGGACGGTGTTGTTTGCTGTATCCGTAGACCATTCTAAGGAATTAGCCCTAGCTTTTCAAGAAGCAGGAATAAGAGCTGCACACTTGGATGGGGACACACCCACATCAAAACGGCAAGAGATTCTGGCGGAATTTGCCGCAGGTCGGGTGTTAGTCCTGTGTCAGCATTCTATTGTCACCGAAGGCGTGGATATTCCGCTTATAGAAGCAATTCAATTTACCCGCCCCACGAAAAGTCTGACGATTTGGTTTCAGGCAATTGGTAGAGCACTTAGACCTGCACCCGATAAAACTCACGCCGTCATTATCGACCACACGGACACTCATCTCAACCTGCCGTGGCCCGATAACGACATTCCTTGGAGTCTCGACCCGATTAGCCTTAAGCCGGGTCCTGGGGTATTGCAATGTCCCAACTGTCGTCACGTATTTCGTCCCACCCAATGGGAGAGAGAACGCAATATGGCTACCTGTCCGGTTTGTCAGACAAAATTTATCTTTGTCAATAAGCCAAGCAATAAAAAGGGAGGAGAAGAACTCTCAATTTTGGAAGTTTTGCCAGCCGAATTTGCAGAAATCCTTATTGAGTACAACCCCCTAAAACTGGCGCTGGTACAAAAAATTATCAACATTCAACTTGAGAAAGGATATCAAAAGGGCTGGGTTTATCATCAACTAAAAGATTTACCAGAATTAAACCTCAGCTTGAGGGATTGGCAGGAAGTCGCCCGCAGATTGGAGTACAAACCTGGCTGGGCTTGGCACAAGTGGCAGGAGATGCAGTCCCTATACGGATTGGATTCCGCATAGGATTAAAGGGGGTCTTTCAAGGGTAGGTTTTTTGGCAGAGCGAAAATAGTTGAGAAAATTCTCAAGTGTTTAACGTCGTTTGGTCGTTTTAGGATTTAAGCATCGGCTGAAATAGTCAAAAAATGACCAAATACAAAATACCTACGTTTGTAAGCGATGCCTTGGGGAAGGTGCCCGATAGGGCGGGTGAGGTTATCTGTCGCAAACATTTTTTGAATTGGTATTATTAATCTGCACCTTGAATCAAGTCTAAAATCACAGCAACTAATGCGGCTGGTTCTACGGGCTTGGGAATGTGCTTCTCAAACCCTGCCGCGATCGCCTGTTGCTGATTGATCTCCCCTGCATAGGCAGTCAGGGCGATCGCCGGAATTCGCCCGCCTTGTTCTGGTGGTAAACTTCTCACTTGCCGCATCAGCATATAGCCATCCATCTCTGCCATACCAATATCACTGATCAACACCGCTGGCTGAAACTGAGCTAAAACTGCTAAGGCTTCTGCGGCTGAAGCTACGGCAATCACCTTTGCTCCTGAGTGCTCCAAAACAAACGTCACATACTCCCGCATATCAGCAGTATCTTCCACCACTAACACTTTAATGCCCTGCAACCCTAAAGATGGTTCAGACGGTTTCAGATGTTGAGGCATCTCGCTTTGATGCTGCATCAGGGGTAGTCTTACGGTAAAGGTTGCTCCCTGATCAACACCTTTGCTTTCTGCAAAGACAGTACCGCCGTGCAGTTCCACAATTTGCCGGACGATTGCTAAACCCAATCCCAATCCGCCAAATTGTCTAGTCGTGGCGTTATCAGCTTGACGAAAGTACTCGAACACATGAGGGAGGAAATCGGGATGAATGCCTTTGCCAGTGTCGTTAACTATGATTTGAGCTTCAGCCTCAAGGCGCTGCAAGCAGATATCCACCCGTCCCCCTTGGGGAGTAAACTTAACGGCATTAGAAACCAGGTTCCAGATGACTTGCTGCAAGCGACCTGAATCGCCTAACACTTGCCCGATATTTGGCTCCAGTGCCGTTTGAATTTGAATCGACTTTGCTTGAGCTGCCAGCCGCACAGTTTCAAGCGCCGCTGTAATGGTCGTGGTAAGATTAACAGGAGTGACATTTAAGCTGAGCTTCCCTTGAAGGATTCGGGAGACATCGAGTAGGTCATCAATCAGTTGCACCTGAAGTTTAGCATTACGCTCAATCGTCTCCAACGCATAACTTGTTCGCTTTTCATCCAGCTTGCGGTTTTGCAGCAGTTGCGACCAACCCAAAATCGGGTTGAGGGGGGTGCGAAGTTCATGGGACAGCACTGCCAAAAACTCATCTTTGACGCGATTCGCTGCCTCGGCTGTCTCTCGTGCTGCTTGTTCCCGTGCCAAAAGCCGTTCCATCTCTGCCTCTGCGGATTTGCGTTCGGTAATATCACGCGCTACACAATAGAGGAGCTTTTGCTCGACAAAGGGGGCAACACTCCACAAAATCCAGCGGTAAGAGCCATCTCGGCATCGGTAACGGTTTTCAAACGCAACGCTTGGTATGCCTTGGGCAAGCTTTTGCGCTTCAAAGCGCGTCTTTGCTTGATCATCTGGATGAACAAATTCGATATAAGGCTGTGTCGTTAGCTCTTCTGAAGTGTATCCCAGTGTTTCTGTCCAAGCCGGGCTCGCCTGTAGGAAGTACCCATCCGTATTGATGATTGCCAACATATCGCGGGAAAGTTGAAAGAAGCGATCGCAATCTTCTTGTGCCCGTTTGCGCTCAGTGATGTCTGCAAGTGCGCCAGGGAAAGCCAGAGGTTTGCCAGCAGCATCATACTCAACACGACCCCGTGCGACAACCCAGCGCTCATCGCCAGTGGCAGTATGAACGCGGTACTCGGCGATATACTCCTCACCCGTCTCAATCGCCCGGGAAATCGCTGCTACGATGCGTGGGCGGTCTTCTTCGTGGATGGCACGCAAAAACATCTCAAGCGGTAACCCTTCTGTTGCCGCAGCCACTGGATCGACTGCGAACAAGTGAGCGAAGGCTGCATTGACGATGACGCGATCGCCAGGAATTTGCCACCTCCACGTGTAAACGGCTCCCGCCACCAAAGCAGATTCTAACTGCACGTGTGCATCCCGCAAGGCTTGTTCAGCTTGTTTGCGCTTGGTAATGTTAATGGCAACGCCCAAAATTTGCCGGGGTATACCATTTGCCGTTCGATTAAATACAAGGCTTTGAATATATAGCCAACGCCATTCACCATTGGCATGGCGATTGCGATACTCAATTGCGCGAACTGCTCCTTCCGGTGCTGACTGAAATTCCTGTAAGTAAGCGGATAAATCTGCTAAATCGTCTGGGTAAGTCAGCGTTGGAACAACATCTGAACCCATTGCTTGAATTTGCTTGGGCGTATAGCCCAACAAGTCCGTAATCTGACAATTGATGTAAATATTTCGCTGTTCAATCAAATCATACACAAATAAAACTCCGGGCACGGTTTCAGCGATTTGTTCAACAAAGCGCTGACTCTGTTGTAACTGTGCTTCGGTCTGTTTTCGCGCTGTGATATTCTCAAACGCCAATCCTAAACAATGATTCGGTAATGGAAACGCTTTCAAGCTATAAATGCCTGCGGTAATGCCGTCCTCACTGTACGGAACTTCTCCTAAATCGAGGGCAAGTCCTGTACGAATGACCTCCGCATACTGCTGCACAAGTGGCGTTTGTAGCAGCATGGGAAAACTTTCAGCCATTGTTGTTCCAATTAATTGCTCAAAATTGATACCAGTGGCTTCTAAGGCGGCGGGATTGGCAACTAACAGGCGGAACGAGCCAGGATCGTTGAGATTTTCCAGTTGCCAAACGACAATTCCAACCTGAGTATTGCGGACAACATCAACATAGAGTTGCAGACGTTGCTCTGCTTGTTTGCGCTCGATCAATTGTGCTGCTTGCCGCGCGTATAAGTCGAGCAGGCGCAACTCGCGTTCCGACGGACGATGCGGATGTCGAAAATGGGTGGACAGTACTCCCAAAATCTCACCGCTATGACTAAATAGCGGTGTTGATTGCACAGCGCGGTATCCGGCTTTATCAGCGATAATACGTAAATACTCAAAGCGCGGATCGGTCTGTATATCCTCGACGATCACCCGGCGGCGTTCTCCTATTGATGTGCCACACGCTCCTTCTTCTGCGGTAACGGTGCGGAAAAAGTCGAGAAATTCCTGTTTGAAGCCGAACTGAGCGACAATCTTTAGACTTTGTTCCTGCGGGTTGTAAATTTGTAGATTGCCCATATCCGCATGCAACAGGACAACTGCCGCTTCCAGAATTTCTTGCAAAAGTGGCTCCAGTTCCCGGTCTTGAAGCAACTGCGTACTCAAGGAGTGCAGTCGGGTCATGTCAGCGAGTTCGGCAGTCAATTGCTCCTTCAGTGCCCCTAATTCCGCCTCATTCCGTTTTTGCTCGGTGATGTCCCGTGAAACAGAAAGCAGACGCACGACCTTGCCCTGCACGTCTAAGATTGGTGTGACAAGCACATCCCACCACTTCGGTGTCCCCTTTGCGGTGCAGCAATACCCCTGAAAACGTCCTGTGCCTCCTGCTAAGGCAGTTGCCATCGCAGCGTGGGCAGGCTCACTGTACTCGCCCTCCCACCACTCGACCCACTGGCACCCGATGAAGGGAGTGAGATCGTCAATTTCCACCAGGCATAGTCCTGGGGTATTCATCGTCAGCAATCGCCCGTCCGTATCGAGAACTTTCACGCAGTCCGCAATACTTTCAAAAATTTGCCGATTGAACTCCTCGCTTGAGCGCAAAGCAATTTCAGCAAGCTGGCGCTCGGTAATATCCGTAACTAAAATAGATACACCATTTTCGCTAGGGTAAATGTGGTTTTCAAACCAGCGCTGTAAAGGGGCATAGTAGTACTGGAACTGAACTGCGGTTTGCTCTGCTACTGCCCGATGCGCTTGGGTGTAAAACTGGCTGCCGATTGTGTCTGGAAACACTTCCCAGATGCTTTTGCCCAACAGTTGTTCTCTGGACAGACCAACAACTTCCATCACGCGATCGTTGACATAGGTGTAGCGCCACTCCCGGTCTAGAAACAAAAACTGGTCTTTAATGCAAGATAGGATACTGCTTAGGTTTGCTTCTGCCGCTTCTGCCTGAATGTGCAACTCCTGTTCACAATGCGCCGCTGTGCGATGCAACCGAGTCATCCTCAGCTTTGTTTTAATACGCGCCAACAACTCACGCTCAGAGAAAGGTTTGATGATATAATCATCGGCTCCTGCTTCCAGCCCTTCAATGCACGCCTCTTCGTCACCAGGAGTAGACAGCAAGATAACGGGTACTTCTTGAGTTTGAGGATCGGCCCGAAGTACTTGCAATAATGCCAACACGTCCAATTTTGGCATTAGGACATCCGCCAAAATGAGGTCGGGAACCTGCTGTTGAATTGCAGTTACCGCAGCAGATCCATCCACTACCATCACCTGATAATGCTGACCTAGCAGGAGTTTCAATGAATCTCGCATCAGGGCGTCATCATCCACAAGGAGAATTCGAGAGGGTGTTGAGCTGTCATGCTCCATAACTGTCTTAACTTTTTGCAGTTTTTTTTACCAAACTTGCAATCATAGTTGCCAATTTATCTGGCTCCACAGGTTTAGACAAGTGCATTTGAAACCCTTGGGAGAGCGATCGCATCCGGTCTTCTTCCCTAGCATAAGCTGTTAATGCTACTGCTGGAATATCTCCTCCTTGCTCTTTCGGCAGCTTCCGTACCTTGCGAATTAAGCTGTAGCCGTCTTCTTCTGGCATACCAACATCGCTGAGAAGGACATCGAATCTGTGTTGCGAGATGACTTCAATTGCCTCAATTGCCGATGAAACTGCAATAACTTCCGCCCCACACATCTCTACTGCGGCGACGAGAAATTCTCGTGTATCCGCTTCATCGTCAACCACTAGTATTTGCAAGCCATCAAGTATGGGCAGAGGTGTAGAACTACACAAAAGCACAGGAGGCATATTTTCTTTCCTGGCTTGCTGTTCCCTGGTTCTGCTTTCTTTCACAAGTGGCAACTTAACTTTAAAAGTTGCTCCTTTGCCCTCACCTTGACTTTCTGCATGAACTGTGCCTCCATGCAACTCTACCAGGTGACGGACGATCGCCAGCCCCAGTCCTAATCCACTGTACGTGCGAGTCGTGGAACTATCAGCCTGCCGAAATCGCTCGAACACATAAGGGACAAACTCACGGCTGATCCCTTTGCCTGTATCTGTAACCGTAATTTCAACATAAGAGTTAACACACTCCAGCAGGATCTGCACCAGTCCTCCTTTAGGAGTGAACTTAATTGCATTAGATAATAAATTCCAGACAACTTGTTGTAAACGGTCAGAGTCGCCCGCAACTGGACCTGCTGTTCGGTCAAGCGCTGATTGGAGTTGTATTTCTTTGGCATCAGCAGCCGGACGCACTGTTTCCAGCGCTGCTTCAATCACCGGCACCAATTCTATGGGACGAACATTCAACCGGAGCTTACCCTGAATAATACGCGAGACATCGAGTAAATCTTCAACCAGTTGCGCTTGTGACTTGGCGCTGCGCTCAATCGTTTCCATTGCGCGTGCAGTTGTGGCTTCGTCAAACTTGCGAGTATTGAGTAAGCGCGTCCACCCCAGCATCGCATTCAGGGGAGAGCGTAATTCGTGGGAAAGAGTCGCCAAGAATTCATCCTTCATGCGATTGGCTGCTTCTGCTGCACTTCGTGCTTGTTGCTCGCGCTCAAGGAGCTGGGCGCGTTCATCTTCGGCTCGCTTTCGCTCAGTGAGATCACGCATAATTTTACAGAAGCCTCGTAGCTGTCCAGCTTCATCTCGTAACGGTGTGACGAAGCCACTTCCCCAAAAACGGCTGCCGTCTTTCCGCACATGCCAGCGTTCATCCTCACCCCGCCCTTCTGTGACTGCCTGTTCCAGTTCTTTCTTGTCTTCCCCCTGCTGCAAGTCTTCTGGTATAAAGATAATGCCGCTAGGCTGTCCTAAAATCTCTGCCTCCTGATAGCCCAAAATATACTCGGCTCCCAAACTCCAACCGTTAATCCGCCCTTGTGGGTCTAAGAAGAAAATTGCGTAGTCCTTGACGTTCTCCAGCAGTAAGCGGAACCGTTCTTCGCTGGAACGCAATGCTATTTCTGCCTGCCTTTGAGCCGTGATATCAGCGAGGTTGTAAACAGCACCAGTAAACCCTCCAAACTCATCCAGCGCCGGATCGACTGTGACAGAAAACCACTGTCCCCGAGTGTGAATGACCAAGCTTTGACGATGTCGAGTTTCCTGAACACGAAGGAAGGGAGTGACATCGCAGCCGAGTGCCATTTGCATCAGATCCTGATGCCGCCTGCCGATGATTTCGCTAGACGGTTTGTTCAAAAGCTTTGTCATGGCTTTGTTACAACGCAGGAATTTACCTTCCTTGTCGAGTAAGCCAACTCCATCACTAATCGAGTCGAAAGTTGTTTGCCACTCCCGCGCCATAGCTGAAGCTAACTCCTCAGCCCGCCGCATCCTCAGTAACGCTTTCACCGTCGCAATTAATTCAATCGGCTCGACAGGTTGCGCCAGGTAAGCATCTGCACCGCTGTCTAACCCTTGAGCTTTGTCCCGACTTTCAGTAAAATGGGCAGACAGATGAAGCACGGGAAGATTGGCAGTCACTGGGTTGGATTTAATCTGACGACAAACTTCAAAGCCGTTAGTATCAGGAAGCTGGACATCCAAAATCACCAATCCCGGTCCAGCTTGAGCGATCGCCTGCAACCCCGCCTCCCCTGTACTCGCCTCCATCACCGCAAAGCCAGCATTTCGCAAGACGCGAGCGACAACATAACGGTTGGTTTCGTTGTCGTCAACATGCAAGATTGTGACTAACGGTTCTGACATAGTTTTTCTCTTAGGTATCTAAAAATAGCCCAGCTTTTCTCAGGGCTTCCCGTAATTGAGCAAGAGCAACTTCTTGAGAAAGACTTTCTTTAGAAAGAATTGCCACAGTGTGTTGGGCTAGAAACTTTTGCTCTTCGGGTTCTAGCTGTTTTGATGTGTTGACAATTACGGGAATCGTGCTAGTTGCGCTGTTGCTTTTCAGCTGGTTCAAAACTTCAATGCCACTCAATTCTGGCATATTAAAATCCAACACAATACAGTCAGGATTTTCGACTTGAGCTAAACGAATCCCCTCACGTCCATCTGCTGCTTCTAGAATATCTAGGGGAATATGGACTAGAAGTTGCTTTAACACGTACCGCCATGTCTTATCGTCATCAATCAGCAAAAGCTTTTGTTGCCTACCCTGCTTGACAAGCGTACTGAGTTTGTTTAACAGTGAAAATCTATCTACAGGCTTAATCAGGAACCCCTCGGCTCCTCTAGCCATCACTTGCTTCTCGTTATCTACGACGGAGATCACAAGAATCGGAATATTTCGGGTTGTTTCATTGCTGTTGGTTTCCAAGAGAAACGCCCAAGTGTTTTCCTTTTCAAGTAAAATATCTAACATAATGGCGATTGGCTGAAACGCGACAAGCGCCTGCTTTGCTGCGTTGAGCGTTCGTGCCGAAATCATCTGATAATTCGATTCTTGAAAATACTTCTCGTAAGCAAAAATAGTTTCAGGATTGTCTTCCACAACCAATATAGGAAGGCGATTGGGGTCAATTTGCCAAGTAACTTGTCCGATTGAGGAGACTTCGGCAGAACCAGGAAAGACCGATGGGATACAAGCAAAAAATGTTGATCCCTTGCCTAATTCACTATGAACCCAGACTCTTCCTCCCAACAATTCTGTCAACTTGCGCGACAGTGGCAGTCCCAAACCTGTTCCTTTGACTTTTTTTTGGAGTTTAGACTCTATCTGAACAAAATCCTCAAAAATCCGCTCTTGATCCTGCGGTGCAATTCCAATACCTGTATCGGCGACGGAGAAAGTGATGGTGTTGGCACTCATGAGTGCCGCCACCCGAATCTCTCCCTGCTCAGTATACTTTAGTGCATTAGAGATGAAGTTTCTCAGAATTTGGGCGACCTTACCTTCATCTGTATACAGAGGCGGAATGTCAACAGGTTCCTCAAAGACAAGAGCAACCGAAGAGTTATGATCAAGCAGGGGACGCAACATTCCTCTCAAAGCCCCAAATAGCTCGCTCACTTCAAACTGGCTGGGATGGACGACAATTTTTCCAGCTTCTACCTTTGCTAAGTCTAAGAGGTCGTTGACCAACTCCGACAGACCTTCTGCAGCTTTTTGAATGAAATTGACTTGCTTTTCCTGCTCTGTTGTTAATGGACCATCCATTCGGTCTATCAAAATCCGAGACAGAGACATAATTGAGTTCAGCGGTGTGCGAAACTCATGGCTCATATTCGAGAGGAATCGAGTTTTCAGTTCATTTGCCTTCTGTAGAGAATCTGCTTTTTCGTCTAATTCGGCATACAAAGCCACGACACCGCGATTGGTATCTTCTAGTTCGCGGTTGAGCTGAGTTAACTCTTCCTCGCGCTGGCGTAACTCCTGCATTGCACGTAGCAGTTCCTGATTCTGCCGTTGAATTTCCTCAAACGGATTTTGCGGTTCTCGATTATCCAACTGATCCCTAAGAAGGTGCAAGCGCTCTGTTGTCAGCTGAGGCGATCGCTTTGGCAGGGTTTTCCCCATCAATACTGTAGTTCCCTGGTTTGCAACCGACTCAATTTGAAACTGATCCATCAGCCGACGAGTGCCGATAATCCCCAACCCCATCCCAGTTGTGGAAGTGTATCGCCCATCCAAAATCGCCTGCAAGTTAGGAATACCCGGACCTTGATCGCGAATGCTAATCCAAAGGTTCTGCGGGGATTCGTCATCGACCGAAAATTCAACGGTTCCGCCCCTAGCATAGATAAAAGCATTCCGAGCGATTTCTGAGACAGCTGTGGCAAGGCGTGCTTGGTCTTGGGCATCAAATCCCAAAGCTTGGGCAATCTGGCGTGCCATTTGACGAGTCAGCACCACATCTTGCTCGTAGCGAATTTCTAAAGTGAGGATAGTTGTACTCATGGCGATACATTTTCACGGGCAACCAGCACAGTGACATCATCGCGGACTCGCTTAAAATCTCGATATAAAACGCCTGCAATCAAGCTGGGATGTTTGTACATGAGACCAGGATAGCGCTCTAATCGCCATTGAGTTCCCAAGCCATCGGAATGTAACAGCAAGATTGCCCCTGGATGCCATTGGTAAGTAAACTCTTGAATTTTGCGGACTTCATGCCCGACTGTTCCATTATAGGAAACCAGGTTTTGGTGTCCTGCATCTGAAATGATGGTACCAGCAATATTGCCGACCCCAGCGAAGCGAACAGATTGGTCTTCAAAGTTAATTTGGGCGATCGCCAGCGCTGCTCCCCGTGTACTCCGCAACGCTTGATGAATTAATGCCACAATTTCTTGAGGATTACGGTTGACATTTTCGTGAAAAACTCTCACAGCTTCTGTTGAGGCTTGAGCGGCTTGTGGTCCGTGACCTAATCCATCGGCAACTAACAGCAAACTGCGCTCTTGACTGATTTCGTATGCCCAGGAATCGCCGCAAACCTCCTCTCCCGTTTTTGGCAGACACACGACTCCCAACTCCAGATTGTCTGTGGGTTGACTTGCGCTTAAGGGGCTAGCCCAAAGCTGACTAAGGATGGCTGTCCCTGTATTCGGCATCGAATAAATATCCACAAAACCAGAAAGACGGCTAATAGCTCCTAAGCCATTTCCGGGACCTCCGGCTGTCGAAAACCCATCATGCATAGACTCGCTGATATTGCCTATGCCTGGTCCAGTGTCCAACGCCAGGATTTGTAGACCGTGAATGTTGTACTTTTCAATTGGCTGTAGCAGCAGTAGCCCATCCCTAGCGTGTCGCACCAGGTTATTTGCAATCTCAGTCACCACAATGGCGACCTTTCCCCGCTCAGTTTCGTTGAAACCGAGATGACTCGCTAGGGCGATGGCGCTGCGTCGTGCTTCACCTGCCTGACTTTGCTCTAAAATTGGTAGGGCGAGGGTTTCTCTCATAAATTCTCATAATTATTAATATACTTACTTCCACTTTGTAATTGTGACGCAGGTGCCCTCACCTACATGAGAAACGATATTAAATTCATTCACCAGTCGCTTTGCACCGCTTAGCCCCATGCCCAACCCACCACCTGTGGTGTAACCATCTTTGAGTGCCAAGTCAATATCTGGAATCCCTGGTCCGGAGTCTTCAAAAATGAGCCGCAGCCCCCGACGCATCCCTTCCTGGAGTGCTTGGAGTTTCACAGTACCACCACCTCCGTAGTCTAAAGTATTACGGGCGATCTCGCTGGCTGCTGTGACAATTTTGGTCTGCTCTACCAAACTAAACCCTAGTTTGACGGCAAACTGGCGCACCGCCTGCCGCACCAAAACCACGTCTTGTGAGGACTGGATACTCATGGTTTCATACCCGGGTGTATCCATCTGCATTTCCTCCAGCAGTCGCCTTCAGCGATGCTCGCAGAAGTGCCATGCCCTTCTCAACGTTTAACGCGGTGCGAATACCTGTTAAAGAAAGTCCTAGCTCTACTAAGGTGATCGCAACTGCTGGTTGCATTCCGACCACAACCGTTTGAGCATCAAGAATCTGTGACATCTTAGCAATGTTCCCCAGAATTCTGCCAATAAAGGAATCCACAATTTCTAAACACGAAATATCAATCAGTACCCCATGAGCTTGTGTCTCGGTGATGCGATTTGTCAAGTCATCTTGCAAAGCCATCGCCAGGCGATCGTGCATATCAACTTGAATGCTTACTATAAGGAATTCGCCCATCTGAAGTATGGGAATGCGTTCCATAAAAAACTCCTGACTCCTTACTTGGGTTGGGGACGGTTGATTGTCAGCCCAACGCGTTTTAGAGCCAGCAGAAAAGCATCGGCTATTGATGCCTTTGTGATTATGTCTGCCAGATCCACGCCTAGGTAAACAATTGTTTGAGCAATTTGGGGGCGAATTCCACTGATAATGCAATCTGCACCCATTAACCGAGCTGCGGTGACTGTCTTGAGTAAGTGCTGAGCTGTGAGTGTATCTACTGTTGGCACTCCGGTGATGTCGATGATGGCGACTTCTGAACCCGTCTCCACAATTTTTTGCAACAAAGACTCCATCATCACCTGGGTGCGGCTACTGTCTAAAGTGCCAATAATTGGCAGAGCTAAGATACCATCCCACAGCTTAACAACGGGTGTTGAAAGTTCCATCAACTCTTCTTGCTGGCGAATGATGACTTCTTCACGCGACTTTTGATAAGCTTCAATCGTCAACAGTCCCAGCTGGTCTATGAGAGTGGTCGCTAACCAGGTATCGTCCAGTAAGGCGTTTGCATCACCAGCGAGTTCCTCGCGCAACCGAGCAAATAGCGGTTGCTTAAACGATAAGATAAATGTGGCAGTTTCCGACGGTGTAAAGCCTTTTTGCGAACGAGTACGAGAAACACTGGTGAGCATTTCTCGCACAGAACGCCACTCGGAGGATTGCACGTTAGTTAAGTTGCCGTTATGGACAGATGTCCTCAGCAAACTTAGGAATTCCTGACACTCCTCCCGCAACTGTGTTTCTTTGATCAAACCTTTGCTGGCATTGTTAGCCACTAGCGCTTGAATCCACTCTGCCAACAGTTGTGCTTCATATTTTTCAAGAACCTCTGGAATTTTACTTCCATTGCTCAAGCCCATACAATGATTCCTTCTACCTGATAGGCATTTAGCCAGTGATTGATATGTATTATGTATTGTATTAAGTGTCAATCATTTAAGCTTCCAGGTAAACTAGCTCGCTGAAATTATGTGTGATTCCTTAAAGAGGTAGTTCCTAAAGGGGCTGTTTGCTCAGCTCAATTGCTTGGCAAATGCTTTGACGTGATACTCCTACACCTCTCTACTTTGTAGGTGTAGGCATAAAAGCAGATTTTATCTTTCCAGAACTATATTTCTTCAGTTTGCAAATATACGTTCCAAGAAAGCTTTTATTTCAGCCCAAGCAGAGGTCGTAGCAGCAGAATCGTAGCGATAACCATCGTCACGCATAAAAGTATGTTCTGCTTCATAAAAGAGAACTTTGTGAGGTATATTAGCATTCGAGAGAGCTGTAATTATGGTTTGCCGATCCGAGTCTGGGATGTGAGGGTCGAGTGTACCGAACACTATTAGCATCTCGCCTTTGATTTCACTCACCCGATGGATTGTATCAGCTACCCCCTGCCCCAACTTGCCACTGGGAATGCCAGTCGGGTAGCAGCACACGGAAGCCTTAATTTCGCTCATGAATGCTGCACGGAAAGCTAAGTGCCCACCAATACAAAAGCCTAGAGTGCCTATTTGACCTGGAGAAACCGAACTTTCTGCTTTGAGAAATTCAATCACAGCACGGCAATCGGCATCATAATCAGCGATCGCAGTTCGACGAGCATCGTCATTGCCCCGCATCCGACCTAGATCGTCTGGTTCAATAACTAAACCAATTGGCTCAATGCGATGAAAAATTTCTGGGGCTGCCACTACATAGCCATATCCTGCTAAGTAGTTAGCCAGACGAATCATGGGACCACCTAACTGATAAATATCACTATAGAACACAATACCTGGGTAAAGTCCTGCTGTTTTGGGAGCCGCTACATAGACACGCATCAAACTGTCATCTACTCTCAACTCGACATTGCGCTTAATGATTTGCACTTTTTTATCTCCGTGTCATGCCTGCTTTCAAAAGGACGCATCTTTTCATTATTTCTCATGCGATCGCTCCCTCGCAATTGAAACTGCGGTACCTACAATCATCCCATGCTGCAACTAGTAGTCTGTCAATTTTAGTTTAAGGGATTCATTTTTTCTATGTATTGCCTTTGCAAAAGGCTCAAAGAATCTAGCCATCCCTGTTGAACTTTTATGCGACAGTCTACTAGCCTCAAACTTTTTATAGTGTATAAGTTGTACTACCCTTCAACCACTCCCTATTCCGCAAAAATATCTGCCTAATATGATCCTTGTAAAACTACTTCAGAAAGTCAAAAGTCAAACAAAAGAAATATTTTGTAACTTTTTAATTTTGACTTTTAATTTGAATTGCTACTTACTACTGAAGTTCACGAAATTTAGTGAAGATATGTAAAGAGAACTAAGAATAATCTTGAACTCAAATTGGACACAAAGCTGATAAGTCACCCACTGCGGTAGTCTAGATAAAGTGAATTTATCTCTTGGCTTGACATATTTCTTTATGACATCAGTTATTTCCAGTCCTGCTCGCACAATTCGCATAGGTTCTCGCAAAAGTCAACTGGCTCTCGTTCAAACTTACTGGGTACAAGAACAACTCCAGAAAAGCTTTCCAGAGATGTCTTTTGAAGTCCACACCATGTCCACCCAGGGCGACAAAATCCTCGATGTTGCCTTAGCCAAGATTGGCGATAAGGGATTATTCACTAAAGAACTCGAAGTGGGGATGCTGAATCAGGAGATTGATTTTGCCGTTCACTCCCTCAAGGATTTGCCGACTCGCTTACCAGAAGGGTTAGTCCTCGCAGCAATTACAGAACGGGAAAACCCAGCTGATGCTTTAGTGTTGCATGAAAAACACAAAGGGAAACAAATTGATACACTTTCAGAAGGCGCTGTCATCGGTACGTCTTCCCTACGACGCTTAGCACAGTTGCGGCATCATTTCCCACACCTACAATTTAAAGATGTGCGGGGAAATTTAAACACCCGTATGTCAAAGCTGGATGCAGGTGAGTACGATGCGCTGATTTTGGCTGTTGCTGGTTTGGAGCGATTGGGAATGGGCGATCGCGTCCACCAAATCTTACCAAAAGAAATTTCCCTCCATGCTGTTGGGCAAGGAGCTTTAGGGATTGAATGCCGTGCTGATGATGCCGAACTGCTATCACTCCTCAAAGCGATTGAACATCCCGAAACACGCGATCGCTGTCTTGCTGAGCGCTCCTTTTTACGTGAGCTAGAGGGAGGTTGTCAAGTTCCCATAGGTGTAAATACTGAAATGAAAGGTGATAATTTAACTTTAACGGGCATAGTTGCAAGCGTGGATGGTCAAAAGCTTGCCAAAGACACAGTCACTGGTGCGGCTCAAGATGCTGAACAGCTAGGCAAAGAACTAGCACAAATCTTGCGGAAACAAGGAGCGCAGGAAATTTTGGATGAAATCTTCACCCAGATTCAACGGGGTTCCTGAGCTGTTCTGCAAACAGATGTGATTAGATAAGAATGAGATCTCTTGCAATCATTCGGTTTCTTTTAAATGAAACCACAGATAAACACAGATAAACACAGATGCTTTATCTGTGTTGTTCTGTGGTTTTAAATGTTACAAAGACTTGGATTATTGCAAGCCGTCTACTGATTTCTGTGGCACAGAATGTGAAAAGATGCAATTCGCGTCTTTTCTGTTAGTAGACTTCTAACCTAGGCAGAATCGAGGGACACACAGACTATCATGCGGATTTTATTTGTTGCAGCAGAAGCAGCTCCCGTTGCGAAAGTTGGTGGAATGGGTGATGTTGTCGGAGCACTACCCAAAATCTTGAGAAACATGGGGCATGATGTGCGGATATTCTTGCCTTACTACGGCTTCCTACCAGACAAAATGGAAATTCCCAAAGAACCAGTATGGAGGGGATATGCCATGTTCCAAGACTTTGCAGTTTACGAAAGCGTTCTGCCTGGTACTGATGTTCCCTTGTACTTATTTGGACATCCGGCTTTTTCGCCTCGTCGAATTTACTCAGGAGAAGATGAAGAGTGGCGGTTTACATTATTCGCCAACGGAGCAGCTGAGTTTTGCTGGAATTATTGGAAGCCGGAAATTGTCCACTGTCACGATTGGCACACAGGAATGATTCCTGTATGGATGCATCAATCTCCTGATATCACCAGTGTTTTTACGATACACAACTTGGCATATCAAGGTCCGTGGCGCTGGTACTTAGAGAAAATTACTTGGTGTCCTTGGTATATGCAAGGACACAACACGATGGCAGCTGCGGTGCAGTTTGCCAACAAGGTGAATACAGTTTCCCCAACTTATGCCGAGCAAATCAAGACAGCTGCTTATGGTGAAACTTTAGAAGGTTTATTGTCTTTCATCAGCGGCAAGTTGTCGGGTATTATCAATGGCATCGATACAGAAGTTTACGACCCAACCACCGACAAATACATTGCCCAAACCTTCACGGCTGATAGTTTGGACAAACGCAAAGCTAACAAAATTGCTTTGCAAGAAGAAGTCGGGTTAGAAGTGAACTCCAATGCCTTTTTTATTGGTATGGTGACGCGGTTGGTGGAACAAAAAGGCATTGATTTGGTGTTGAATATTCTGGATCGCTTTATGGCGTATACAGATGCACAGTTTGTGCTGTTGGGGACAGGCGATCGCTACTACGAAAGCCAAATGTGGCAATTGGCATCGCGCTATCCTGGACGCATGGCAACTTACCTACTATATAACGATGCTCTAGCTCGCCGCATCTACGCAGGTACCGATGCGTTCCTTATGCCTAGCCGTTTTGAACCTTGCGGTATCAGCCAAATGATGGCTTTGCGCTACGGTTCCGTGCCAATTGTCCGCCGCACTGGGGGATTAGTTGACACCGTATCCCACCATGATCCAACAAACCATGCAGGCACTGGTTATTGCTTTGACCGTTATGAACCACTGGATCTGTTTACCTGTATGATCCGGGCTTGGGAAGGTTTCCGTTACAAAGATTACTGGCAGGCAGTACAGCAACGTGGTATGAGTCAAGACTTCAGTTGGTATCAATCTGCCAAGCAGTACGTGAAGCTGTATCGGTCAATTTATGGCTTGCCTGAGGAAGAAGAGCAACCGCCACAGCAGGAAACGCAAGTAAGTGAGTCAGTAGCAACTCACACTGCTGACGAGATTGAACAATTACCAGCCTAAATAAATTTGGCGTTGCTGAATCCAGGGATGATTCTTGTGGGGTAGGCATCCTGCCATTGGTGTCAACTTAAGCTAAAACCCTTCTAAAATCTCGTTTCCAGGTTCCACCTGGAAATGCCCTTGAAGCGGCTTTGCCGCTCTTAAGCAAGGCAGAGCCTCCCAATAGGCATCCCCAGCCAGAGGCTGGGAACGAGGCAATCTCTAAAAGCTTGTTCTATACTGCTTTTCACCTTAAGTTGACACGTATGGCATCCTGAGCGCCCAAAAAATTCAAGGCATGATTCTTGTGAGGTTTTAAATAACGTTGTGCGATCAGCGAAGCTGCGCCCTTTCCCCCTCACTGTTGCAAACAACTAGCAGGAGTAGAACCCAAATTATTGCCATTGGAAGTATGGGAAATGAGGGTAACTTGCCCCTTGCCGTCGAACACCCATCCCGTAGCAGGCACAATCTTCATAGCATCAGCTTTAGACGGTGGTTTTGCAGCAGGTTTCTCAGAAGCTTGCTGTTGTGTAGTGATAGTTGGTATGCGATTATCTGTCCAAATCACATCACTGCTAAGAAAGTCGTAAGGGTTGGGAGGTAAACCGCCGCGTCCGGTGATAGTAAATTTGCTTTTTTCTGTGTCAGCATCTGTGCTAGCAATGCCAGCACAGCTAGTCTCTCCTATTAGCTCTGATGTATCTGCTAACACTATGGGCAGTTCCACCAATCCCAAACTCTGGTCTACATCTGGTCTATTAATTGTTATCTCGCCACTGATTCCACTTTGAGAAAAAGCAGTGATGTCATTGTTTGGCGTGAACTTAAAGCTAGGCTCGATTCCAAACAGACCAGATGTGTTAATCTCGATTTGACCACCTCCGCCACTGAATGCATTCGCGGTGATGTCACTGTTTTCATTAGGAACGGCAACAATGAATCCATTGGGAGCATTAATCGTAATGTTGCCGCCATTGCCTGCACCTTGAGCAAGACCCGGACTGGCAGAGATTGAACTATTGCGACGCAGCAGGAGTAGATCCGAGTTGAGGGTAATGTTGCCGCCATCGACTGCGTTGGACTGAGCATTAATCGTGCCTTGGTTGTCGAGCGTCAGGCGAGGCGTATTCAGGATGATATTACCAGCCGGACCCGTTGCGCTAGAGCGAACCGAGAGACTGCTATTCGGTGAAATTTGAACAATGCGGTTAGGAAACTGGCTTAGGCGACTGGAGTAAGTAACATCATTGCCCGCGATTGTAACTCCTTGATTGGCGTTGATGGTGACCGTACCAGCAGACCCACTGCTTTCGCTGGTTGTGAAGATTTGTCCACCATTAAGCAGTTGTAATGTGCCGAGGGTGAGGTTGATGTCGCCGCCACGCTGATCATTAAAGGTTCGAGCATCAATCACAGCACCCTCACTGACCTTCAATGCTGGCGCAGTAATCGTGATATTACCGCCTTTGCCAGTGCCAACAATCGTGCGTCCAGTTCCAGGAATAGTGGGGTTGTCACCTGTGGTGGAGAAAATAGCGCTGGAGCGTGCATTGTCCCCTGTGCCTGCAACGATGATAGGCTGCGTCGCAACAATTACCACATTACCTGCATCTCCCTTGCCTAAGGTGCTGACTTCTAATTGAGCGCCATTTGTCAGAGAGAGTTCAGCAGTGGTAATACGGATTTCACCGCCTTTTCCTATACCCGTTTCTGTCACATTGCTGAAGATGGCAGTATTATCTCCATCTAAGGAGAGGCGCGAGCGGGCATCGATAATCAACTTGCCTGCATCTCCTCGTCCAAAAGTACTGGCGTCTAGTTGAGCGCCATTTGTCAGAGAGAGTTCAGCAGTGGTAATACGGATTTCTCCGGCTTTTCCTACACTTGTTGGTGCCACAACGTTCAAAGCACCACTGGTGCCTACAACTTTTATTTCCCCTGTGGCATTGAGCGTAATATCTCCCGCAACAGCGCCAACTGACCCACCTGTTACGCGACTAATGATGTTTTGAATGTCAACCGTATTGTTAAAGAAAGCTGTGTTACCAGTGGAAACAGAGAACTGCTGGAAACTGTGGAACAGATTACCGCCTGCTTGAGTTCCGCCTGTGATGTTGAAGGTGTTCCCATTTATATTGACGATGGAATTATTTGGAAGAGTGCTATCTGGGGCGATTTGAGCCAGGGCACAATTTGCACTCCAAATATACGCGCCACCCATCGTGATACCTAAGATCCAGCCCCAACGAGTACTCATGGCAAACATTGCATTCCTCCCTAGAAGCAGTAGTTACCCCAGCCGTCTGTTATCTGTGTATTTTTTCTTACGCAAGTTTTATATAATTTTTATACGTGCAATGTCAATGTATTGCTGCGTTAAAGATGCGATCGCACTCCCTGCCCGCGCCCGGCGCGATTCGCTATCACAAAAAATCCTTACAGCGCTTATTCTTATAATTAGACCACAAATCTTCGGGTGGGCATTGCCGATAAAAGCCCATGTGGTGCACATTTGAGATATTGCTGAGCAATGCCCACTTTAGCTGAAAACCGCTATAACTGAACGCTATTGAGTTAAAACGGTCGCTGCAAATAGATATTCCAGTTACGACTTTGCTATCACGCACCAACTGATTTGTATCATTTGTATCAGCGGTGCGTTGTTTGACTCAGTTAGTGACTAGCTAACTTGTCCAAAGCTTCTGATTTGTTGTGAACCCCCAGTTTATTTAGCAAAGTGGCACTAGCTTCATTGAGTCCCACCAGGTTTACCTCTGCACCGTGGCGGCGAAACTTAATCACGACTTTATCGATCGCTGCAACTGCTGCTTGATCCCAAATGTGGGCATGGGTTAAATCAATCTTGACCCGTTCCAAGTCTTCCTGAAAATCAAACGCCGCCAGAAAGTCGTCTATTGATAAAAAGAACAATTGCCCGGCAATGCTATAGATGCGGTAAGTCCTATCGGCACTAAGAACTGAGTCAATAAAGACAACTTTCGCAATTTTGCGTGAAAAGAAGACTGTGCTGAGAACTATACCAACCACAACTCCCAGTGCTAAGTTGTGACTAAATACAGTGACGAAAACCGTTGTCACCATCACAGCAGTTTCACTTCTCGGCACTAAGTGTAAAGACTTCAGTGAAGCCCAACTAAAAGTGCCGATGGAAACCATAATCATCACCGCCACCAGGGATGCCATTGGGATTTGCTTCACCCAGTTGCCCAATGCTAGGATAAAAAACAGTAAAAGAACTCCCGCGCACAAGGTTGAAAGACGGGTGCGTCCACCAGAGTTAACATTAATCACCGACTGACCAATCATGGCACAACCCGCCATTCCGCCAAAGAATCCCGTGACGATATTGGCAATTCCCTGACCTCGAGCTTCTCTATTCTTATCACTAGGAGTATCCGTGAGTTCGTCAACGAGTGATGCTGTCAGCAATGATTCCAGCAAACCTACAATAGACAAAGTGATTGCGTAGGGAAAGATAATCTGGAGTGTCTCTAAGTTCAGGGGGACTTGCGGAATTCTGAAAAAGGGCGGGGTTGTAGGCAACTCACCCATGTCACCTACAGTCGGAACATCGATACCACCGATGATGGAAATAGCTGTCAGTACAACAATGGCAACCAATGGCGATGGTACGGCTTTGGTAAAGCGAGGCAATATATAAATGATGGCAAGAGCTGCCGCAAGCATTGGATACACTTGCCAGGGAACGTTTACAAGCTGAGGTAACTGCGCCATGAAGATGAGAATTGCCAGGGCGTTGACAAAGCCAATCATCACGGCGCGCGGGACATACTTCATCTTTTGATCAAACTTGAGCCAGCCAAAGATAACTTGGAAGATACCAGTTAAAACCGTCGCTGCAAATAGATATTCCAGTCCGTGTTGTTTAACTAATGTGATCATCAACAGCGCCATTGCACCCGTAGCAGCTGAGATTAAAGCCGGTCGTCCACCTACAAAGGCTGTGATCACAGCGATAGAGAAAGAAGCGTACAGCCCAACTTTCGGATCAACACCTGCAATGATAGAAAAGGCGATCGCTTCCGGAATGAGTGCTAACGCGACTAACGTACCTGACAATATGTCTGCTTTGATATTGGAAAACCACTCTCGCTGCAAAACTTTTGTATTCAAATCATCCTCCGCTTCAGTTCAATTCAGAACACACGAAACCACACGACAGAAAATCTATTTACGCGACCTTTTTAAATCAGTGAACAGTGAACAGTACCAGCCGCAGTGCGTATGGTGTGGTGTTACAGCGCACCAACGCTTTCGGTGCTCTTGGTGTGGTGTTTCCCCCAACGATAAAACTGATAACTGGTAACTGGTAACTGATAACTGGTAACTGTTAAAGCTTGGCTGTAGTTAGTGAAGTGACTTTCATAAATTTTCTCCAAAGCCGTCTCCAGTAAGTATCCCGCCATCCTGACCAAGCTGTGATGTCAAGATATTGAAAGAACAAATGTTTTTTAGGGTGTTTACATTCCTCTTTCAATCCTGCATACCAGGGTTTAGGAGAATTCGTATAGTGAATAACGCAAGGATTCTGAAGCAGTTCATTATAGACTTCTGGTGCTAAGGGACTATCTTGCCATGATTTATACTCATAGATTTTTGGCATTATATTCCATTTCGGGTGAAGCTCTCCCCATTTCCCTGCAAGCACTGCGTTGAGACCATCCTGATCGTTACGCACATATTCTCTATTTTGTTTTACATATTCGATGACTTTTTGACCTATATTCTCATCTCGCCATTTTTTCATATTAATGACTAAAAGCCCGGAATTAAAGTATTTCTCATCTGGAGAAATACCTAGCTCTTTATAGTTTCTTAAACCCTCGGACATCCCTATATTTAACTCTACGTCATCCTGAACTGCTAATACATAATTATCTTCAATGTCAATGTCCCATAACTCTGCTAAATCTCCTGTCACTACCATATCGGTATCTAGATAAATTGCCTTATCAAATTCTTTCGGTACAAATTCAGTAATGAGAAGTCGATAATAGCAAGTAACTGTTAGATGTCTAGTTAATACAAGATTGTCAAAGAGTGCGTTATCTGGTTTGACCCAGGAAACACTAATTTGTTCTGGGTTAAGCGATTTTGTAATCTTACCTTTATTAAACTCGCTAATTCCCCCATCTAGAACGAATAAGGCTATTTTGCGATTTTTGCTCAGGTTTGCAACTGCTGAAGAAACTGTAACAGCAAGTGGCATTGCATAGTTATTATCTGCAGCACAGACAAGAACAATTGGTTGAATATCAGACTGAACAGACATAAGCTCCATCCTATTCATTCGTAAATCATCGGACTTTAAAGCTTTATTCATAACACATTATTTGTTTTTCGGAAAAAATAAATTTTACTCTGGTGATGTCTGCCAAGTAAAACGGAAGGATTAGTTTATAAAATGACTTCAACTATCCTTGAACCACGTAAGTACGTAAAAGACATTAGCTAAAAAAAACACCTATTTAATACCTTAACGACATCAATTTGCTAGCAAGAGAAATAATTTGTTATCAAACACATCACCTCAAAACTTTTGCAAAAGTTTGTTGAATCATCAAATCTGAAAATTGAGAGCGATCAAACCGTTGTAGTATTCTGGAAGTTATCCAGGTTCCGACTATGATGGCTCCGAAAAGAGAAACCCGCAAAACTTTAATCCCAATCGGTGAATTGTTGAACAAAGGTGTCAAGATGTCATCCATCTTTTGGGTGATAAAAACTAAGAGATAGTGAGTCAAAAAAATGTAATAAGACCAGACACCTAACTGACTCATTTTGGAAAAAAAGGCAGGCAACTTTTTCTGGAGAAGTGAACCAAGGTTGACAAACCACATAATAATACCCACGGCAATTACAAAATCAGCAAAAACCCACCCCCAAAAGCCTTGATATATCAAGGCATTACCAGCTAGCCAGATGAGGAATCCCACAACACCCATCCAAGGATTTAAGAGTACTTTATGAAAGATGGAAGAGTTTCGCACCAGAGCAACAGCTGCTACCATACCAATCGCAAACTCACCGAGTCTTGATGGAAAAAAGTTAAAGGCATATTCGTGCTGGAATCGAAACTCGGTTGGAAGTTTATCGAGTGGTACACCTAGCACTGGAAACAGTTTGGAATAATGTGCGTATCCGATAGGACGACCATCTAACCAGTAAAGTGCAATACCTCTATAGACAAACTCAACTATGATTGCCACCAAAAGGGCAAACAGCACAACTCTCACGGTTTTGTGTTTAGCGATCAGCTGATACAACCAGGGAAAGGCTAGGTAAAAACTAACAATGAAAGGAATAAACCACAATGACCCATTAGGCTCAACTTCGACAGTGGGGTTCAACAAAGTCAAGTCAAGGAGTAGGGCATTCTTGAGTAAGACATCCAAGGGTAATGAAAGTGCCTGAAGCAGATTGCGACCTTCAAACAGGTAAACACAAGCCAGGATCAGGTATCCCCAAAGGCAAACCATCCAATATGGGGGTAGAACTTTTCTGAACCGCTTCACATACCATTTCTTCCACGAGATGTCTGAATCTCTTTTGAGAGAGGAATAGGTGAGTCCAAATCCACTTAACACAATAAAGACATGAACCCCTTGCCAACCAAACCATTCTGGTCTCCAATGAATCAGAACTATCCAAACAATTGCCAAACCTTTACAAAAATCTAGCAAGCCGAGGACAGGCAATCGCGCTTCGGAAGTATTTTTCTGCACCTCGGAATTGACCACAATACAACCTCCTAATGGTAGATACCTGTTCACGAGTTTCCCTTTTCCTTTGTTCACCTAAGGAATAGGGGTTATGGGATGAAGATGAAGGTGAATAGTCTGACAACAAAATACCAGATCAACCGTGCAGCAAATAAACTCTAAGTATTAAAATTTGTCATAAAAAGTTAGGTTATACCTTGTTTTCTGTTACATTACAGGGTCTTTGACTTTGCGCGCTTTTAAGAAACCCGACATGAATGGTCGCTCAAAAACTAAGTAAAACAGATAGGCAACTAGTACAGAAATTGTCACACCCGCCACGTAAGACATCACCGCAAACATCGCTGGAGACAATCGCAGGCTAAAAAGGAAGTAACGCACGAGGACTAACACTGGTCCGTGAATCAGATACAGACTGTAAGAAAATGTTCCAAGTGCGATCGCCCAAGGATGCTCAAATAGGCGCACAATAAATCGTGGCTTTTTACCATTAATTACAGACTCAGTGCTGTCAATAAATAGACAAGCAGCTGCAAGACCAAAAAAACTTTCATTAATCCATATATCTAATCCCAGTTTTCGCCATTCTGTTAAAAAACCAACACAAGTAAATGCAATGGCAAGCGCACGCCACGGTAACGATTTCCTCATTGCGATAAGATTGCGTTTTTCAGAGAATCCAATATCTGCTGCTGCCATCCCTAAGGCAAATAAGCCGAGAAACCAAGGACTAGCTGTTTCAAACAATCCATTCAGGAGATACAAGGGTGCTATTCCAATTAAAAATGCAGCGATGACAACTGAAGCCAGTCCGAAACGCCGCCAAATAGGTAGCAATAACAATGGAAGAAAAAAGTATAACTGCCACTCCGTTGCAACAGTCCACATTGGTGGATTAATAGACATATATGTCTGAGGGCTGAGATTGTGAATGAGTAGCAGGTGACACAAGACATCAATCAAGGAAAATTTTGGAGAAAATGGACCTGCGCCTGCAACTTTATCCCACTGGAAACTGGTAAATTGCTCTAGTGCAAATATTATTGCCGCTAGAAACAGGCAGAAAAAAAGAGCAGCATAAAAAGGGGGCAAAATTCGTCGCGATCGCCGCTTAATGTAACCAAGTAAACCTCCTGAAACATAACCGCTACGGACTACCGGCAACATCAAAACATAGCCAGAAAGTACAATGAAAATGACAACACTAATGCGACCATATTTCAGTGTTTTCGTAAATAATTCCAACAATGCAGGTACTTGCTCTCCTATCGATGGTTCAATGTGAACAAGTACCACATATAGAGCTGCAATTCCACGTAACCCATCTAAGTAGCGAAGATGGGGTTTCTTATCATAAGCTTTTGTTATTTCTTTAGTCATTAGGTTCTTTCCTACTGTTTTTACTTAAGATATTTTGTGCTTTTTTTAGCAGTAGTATTGAAGTTTAAGTAATAATTAACCATCCTCATTTATAATAATTTCTTAACATTTTCTACACCATTCTAGTAAATAGATTCCATATGGCTTTATGGAATTCAGTCATAAGATTATGTAGACCTCACAAGTTCCTTTATGTTCCGGTTTATGATGACTCATGTAAAAACAGCCACAGCAACATAGCTCTTAAGAAATTAGTCCATAAAAATTCAGAAATTCCCTTTATTTCGGAAACAAAAGTTGGTTATTCATAGCTATATAGAGCAATACTTGTCTGAAAGATTTACAAAAACTTTCGGCATTCTGCTCGTGCCAGCTAAATTTATAAATCTGTATTTTTTATAGCAGATTCATAACACAAAATCAGATGGATCATGCATATTTTCTCAAATTAGGAAATAGATCTAATCAGAGGAAATATTCAATGCAGATGTTATTTAATTGCTAATTTTAGCTGTACAACAGATGTCTTGTTCGCAACAATATGCTATTGCTCACCAATACGGTTCAGTTAGTGATATTAATCTTTAAAAATTCCCTAACACACTTTTCAAAGGGGCTACATTTTCCCCCTTTGCAAGGCAAAGTTAAAGGAGATTTAACTTTATCTGAGCCATATTGATTTGCTCACAAGCAAATATTGTGGTTAGTATTCAATATTCAAGATTGAAAATTCACATTTGTTGGAAATCCGAGATACTACTTCCATCTTCGGAACTGATTCACAACTAAATACCATGACTCCGCCACGTCATCGAGCAAAATATAACTATCGATGAGCAGATGGTTTAACTGCCTATTTTATGAAGTTGTGCCAACAGTTATTTCAATAAATTATATCTCTTTCACCTATTCCAATCGAGAAGTGAAATTTCCTTACTTTCATCAAGATATAATTATTGAATTTCTCGTATTATTCCCAACTCATGACAAGTACATCAGGGTGGAGTATCGCCAACTTCAGCCATAACATTGAAGTTGACCATCGGAGCGAATAAATACACACTTCCCCGACTACTATAACGGCTTTCTTGGAGCCAGTTTTTAGAGTCTGTTATTGTAAACATGATGTACAAAAATGATTTACATTTTAACGAGTTCGCCTTAATAGCTATGTAAACAGTCTATTACCCTTACTTTATAAGTAATAATCAAAATCTTTGTAAAATCTTTGTAGACTTTTGACAAAAGATTATAAACTTTTGATGAAATCATTTTTCAAACAAATTAACTAAGGATTCTCTTCAAAAAAAGAAGCGTATTAGAGTTTACTGGTGACAGGTTAAGAAAACTACACTGTTGTCAAATGGGGAGTGGGAAAAGGCGAGAAATCGAGCTTGGGGAGAGACTTTTGTAGTGCTTTGAGCACACCATGATATCTAGAGCTATTTAAGTACATTAACTGATTGACAAAAGGCACAAGAACTGAAACTGTTACGAGAGTGCAAGCGATTTCAGTCTTCTGGTACTTTTACAGAAAATTTCCTCTTCGTTATCCAATAGTAGGCATAGTTGCGAATTTATCCAGATGACACTCCTGATATTCCAGGCTTAACACTGTAACAGCAAATAACCAAAGACATCCTAAACCATTTTTCTAATGGGCTTTAACTGATGAAAAAAGTTACTGTTTCTCAAATATGTACGTATGGCTTAATAGGGTTAACGTCTTTAACTGCTGTGATAAGTACAAGTACGCAGGTTTTGACTCAGACAGCACAAAAGTCCAATACTCCACAAAAATCTCTTCCTTCTAACTTGATTTGGCCCACTCAAGGGATGCTTTCTCAAGGTTTTCGCAGATATCAACATGAAGGAATTGATATCGCAGGAGCATCTGGGACTCCTATTATTGCTGCCGCATCCGGTACAGTAGTCAAAGCAGGTTGGAACGAATGGGGATTAGGCAATGTCGTAGTTATTAAGCATACCGATGGCAGTATCACAGTTTACGGTCATAATAGTCGCTTGTTGGTGAAACAGGGTCAACAGGTGAGCCAAGGTCAAGTTATTTCTTCCATGGGGTCTACAGGTAATAGTACGGCACCTCACCTACACTTTGAAGTTCGTAAAAATCATCGTTTTGCCGTTGATCCGATGACTGCATTACCGTCTTTAATTGCAGGAAAAATCCCACAACACCAGATGACAAGCCCTGCTTCTGTGGCTTCCCTTGCAAGTCAATCAATCAGCCAAGTCTCGCCAGCAGAGAAACAGCAGCAAGTTTCACCTTCGCAACCAATTCCAGTGGCTGTCGGCGGCTCTGTAATAACTGATACTAAATGCAATGGCACTACAGTGATTGAAGGTGAAACAGCAAATGTCTTGGTCAAAGTTTGTCAGGAAAATGGTCAGCTGTTTTACATCGGACAATTAAAGCAAGACCCAAACCAGCCTGTACGTGTCCCAGCTTGGAGTGTTGGCAGTTCTCAGTATCGTGCAGAGAATGGTAGTTTCTCCTACCTCGTTAGCCCTGACAAGGTGGAAGTTTGGCGCAATGGTCAGCAAGTGCGTTCTGATACTTTTTCCACTTCAAAGCAGTTTCAACAGTAAAGTTGGCTATCTGCCCTTACGAATACTACAAATGTAATTTCCGTAAGGGCGCGGCGCTTTATGCAATGACACAGAGTACCCCCTCGGCGATGGGGGAAGCCCGGTCAAGACGCTCCGGGGCAAAGCCCCGCTGGAAGCGATCGCCGTAAGTTCAGCCCTTGTATTTTCAACAGCAATCGTGTTTATCCGGATTTTTTTTGAAAAATTATTTTTTCTTAATCATGTTCTAGGTAAAAATCCTTTACGATTAAGGGTAGTCTAAGTTACATTAGACCAAATTCAGAGAAAAACGAAGTAAAACTCTGCATTCGTCAGGGTTTTCTAGTTGAGAGCAAAGCCCATAGCTAGAAGCTAGGGGCTTGCAGGATACTGCTACCTGACCAGACTAATCGTTTAGATTAAGCGTTTAAGTTCTTACCGAGGACAATGCTTGAGCGTTCCAAGCTCTAAAACTGGCCGATTAAACAGGGTTACAGGGAATAAACCAGTGTCGTTCGGAAAGTACCGGATCTAAACAAAGTCGTTGCAAGAGCGTCTCCCCTTGGGAGAGGCAAACATTACTCTTAGGAGTTCCCGGCAACGGGGTTTTCGGATAAGCCAGAAGGGAAATAAATTTCCCTAAGGGCTTGATCCGCATAAATAGAATTTGGGGGCTTCTGCCCTTTGATATTGGTGAATTTTCCAGTATAAAGGAGCTTACTGTGGAATATCTTGCTTATTCTCTCATGGATAGTGCCTACGCAGAGGCAACTAAAGATACGGAGTTTAGCCTTCCAGAAATTAAACTGAAACTTAACTGGAACAGAAATTTCAAATCTGCTTGGTTAACTTTTGCGAGCATCGGTGCGTTGGTTGCAATTTTAGCTCAGGCTCAAACAGCCTCAGCAGCATACTACGGTCCAGGAAGCAACTATTATGTCAGGACAAACGGCAGTGATCTCACTGTTCGCACAGGTCCTAGCGCAAATTATGCTCCTGTTACAGCTTACCGTAATGGCTCACGGCTTCCACGAGTCGTAGGATACAGGAATGGATTTGCTAGGCTATCCAATGGTTATTACGTTGCTGCCAATTGGATTAGCAACAGACCAGGGACAGGGTACACTCCTGGTCCTGGTGTTGGCGGTCCTACCACTTTAGGTTTGGGTTCTGAAGGTTCGGCTGTTGCAAGACTTCAAAGAATTCTGGGAGTCGCACCTACTGGATATTACGGTTCGGGGACGCGAAGTGCAGTCCGGAACTACCAGCTAAGAAATGGTTTACGTGTGGATGGAATCGCTGGACCAGAAACGCAAGGTGCTTTGGGACTTTATTAATAGGTAAGCTTTCACTCAGAAATTGTGAAGGAACTGGTACGGAACCGAAAGCACGAGCTTAGTCAATATCCGATGTGGGTTGGGGAATGTTTGTTAACTTCCTGGACTACAAGTTGAAACAAAAAGACGGTCAACTAGTAGAAATAGGTAGGTTCTTCCCTAGCTCCAAAACGTGTTCATGTTGCAGTCATGTTCTTGATAAGTTAACGCTCGACGTACGTGAATGGTATTGCCCATCATGTAATACTCATCATGATCGTGATGGTAATGCAGCATTGAACATAAGGAATGAAGGGCTAGAAGCTGTTAGCGGCACTGTTATTTCTCTGGATAAATGGTTTTTCCCTGTCTGTTTGGGGCAAAAAATAGGCAGGGATTTTTGTTTTTGAAAAAAAAATGAAATTTTTTTTAATTTTTGATTTGGCTCTAGAGCCTGTCAAAATTTCTTAGAGAACACTAAAAAAAAGATATATTTTAGAGGATGTTTGGAAAGTGTCGTATTGTACCAAAATTTATTGATGCTCCCCCTAAATCCCCCTTAAATCAGTTATCAGTTATCAGTTATCAGTTATCAGTCAGCCAGGCGTATGGTGGGGGATAAAGAAGCGCCACCAACGCCTGAGGTGCTCTTGGTGGGGGACCCGCGACCACTCGTATTTAACTGATAACTGTTTACTGTTCACTGTTCACTGTTAAAAAGGGGGGCTAGGGGGGATCAACTAAAATATTTGATACTTCTCAAACATCCTCTTAGACAAAATTTAGGGAAAAGCAAAGAAAAACCTTACCGAAAGTCAAAGGGTGAAAGCCCCTCCATTTATGGATGGGGATGAAACCCGTTGCAAGAGCGTCCCGTCAGGGCTATGGGGATTTTAATCCCCATCTCAATATCTTTGCTATTTTCCGGAATGCGGAACTAGCCATGTGAAGTCTACACGATAAGAAATAAATTAAAGTTAACAACAAGGAGGATATTGTGGAATATCTTGCTTATTCTCTCATGGATAGCAGCTACGCAAAAGTAACTGCAGATACCGAATTCTCTCTTCCTGAGTTTAAGCTGAGATTCAATTGGCACAAATATTTTAAATCTGCTAAGTTAACTTTCGCTATCATCAGTTCCTCGTTGGCAATTATAGCTCAAACCCAAGCAGGATGGGCAGCTTACTCTGGTGCAGGTAGGTACTTTGTTAGGACAAACGGCAACTGTCTGAATGTCCGTACAGGTCCAAGCACCTACTATCGCTCTGTGAGATGTTACTCTAATGGCTCACAGTTGCCACGGGTTGTAGGATATAGAAATGGATTTGCTCGGTTGTCTACAGGTAATTACGTTGCTGCCAATTGGATTAACACGAGTTCCGATGGGGGATATACGAATGATCGCGGTATTGGCGATTGCGCTTTAGGGCACTGCGCTCCGCGCAATCGCCTGACTCCAACAAGATCTACTGCTGATAATGGCATTGGTGGTAGCGTCACTTTAAGAAGAGGTTCTCGAGGTGAGGCTGTCAGACAACTTCAGAGAGTTTTGGGTAATGTACCAGTAACTGGATACTATGGTTCGTTAACTGAAACAGCAGTCAGAAATGTCCAAGGAAGAAACGGCTTGCTTGCTGATGGAGTGGCTGGACCGCAAACTCTTAGTTATCTGGGGTTGGGGGATTTTGCTACCAGACCACCAGTAGAATATACTCCATATCCTACTGCTTATTATGACGACATAACTCTCAGACCAGCTTCTCGAGGCGAGGCTGTCAGACAACTTCAGAGAGTTTTGGGTAATGTACGGGTAACTGGATACTATGATACAGCGACAGAAAGAGCAGTGAGAAACTTCCAGGCAAGAAGAGGCTTGCGTCCAACTGGAGTTGCTGATTCAGAAACTCTCAGTTCTCTGGGGTTAGGGACTTTTGCCACCCGTCCATCTGTATATGATCCTCAGTATCCTTCTGCTAATTATGGCAATAGCGGTACCCTCACTCTCAGAAGAGGTTCTAGAGGTGAGGCTGTGGCAGAACTTCAGAGAGCTTTAGGTAACGTACGGGTGACTGGATACTATAATACGGCTACAGAAAGAGCAGTCAGAAACTTCCAAGCAAGTCTCGGGTTGCCTGCAAATGGAGTCGCTGGACCCCAAACGCTGAGTTATCTGGGATTGGAAAATATGACTACCAGATCGTATTATCGAGATTATCCTGGGTATTCTGGTATTAGTGTTGGTGGTCGTTAATTGCCAAGAAGCTCTTGAAGTGACATATTGGAATTTCAATGACAAATTCAGTACTTTGACCCAATTCGCTAAAACAGAGCAGTTGACCACCATGTTTTTCAACAACAATTTGATAACTAATTAATAATCCTAAGCCTGTTCCGACACCAGCGGGTTTGGTAGTAAAAAACGGTTCAAAGAGCCGCTCTTTTACTTCTGGCTTCATTCCAGGTCCATTATCAGCAATGCTAATGGCAACACGTCCCTCATGAATATCCACCGCCTTCATTTGGGCTTGGTCATGACGGGAGAAATTTTGCGTTTTAACGAACAATTTCGCGTATGCGATCGGCTCCTACATTCATAGAAGACAGCAATTTTGGTATGTCTATGATCAAAAAATCTAAGTCAATTGCGGTAGCCTGCGGCATGTCGCTCTTGCGCCAGCGTTCCCTTCGGGTACGCGTCTACGTTTTTCCGTTATTACTGCGTAAGTCCTAAAAAAGTCGGGAGCTTTCCGGCTCCCACTCCGTGCCAATGCTATGCAGGGCACGCAAAGAGCGATCGCACATCCTCCTATCTGGCATAGAACTAGCGAGGCTGTCACTAGGGGCAAACTAAACCGTATAGTTAAATGTCGGTGGAATCATAAGCTTGCCGTAATGGCAAGCTTATGATTCCATTTTTGGTTGACGGCAAGATTATGGTTCCAATTTTTCCAAAAAACAATAATCCTTGATTCGCGAACATAATTCGCGAACCACTTTCTCTTTTCCACATCCCATGAAAAGTCAGATCTGTCTCAGATTTACACGCCCGCGTTTATCAACTTTCTGCTTTAATTGCTGTACTTTAGACTACTTTTAGTATTTCTTCAAATGCCACAAATAAACAGCAGCCTTTATTCTAATTTTGCTAGATCTTTGTTAAGAAAGTTTACAATCCCTTAACGAAAGGAAATAGTTATTATGGTAGTTGTACATGAGAATAATGCATTACATCACGTTGTAATCATTGGTGGAGGCTTTGGTGGACTGTATACAGCAAAGACTCTTGCCAAAGCGAATGTCAATGTTACTCTCATCGATAAACGTAACTTTCATTTATTTCAGCCGCTTTTATATCAAGTTGCGACAGGTACGCTATCACCTGCTGATATCTCTTCACCATTACGAGCTGTATTCAGAAAAAGTAAGAATACAAAAGTGTTGTTGGGAGAAGTAAATGATATTGATCCAGAAAGCAAAGAAGTTATTCTGCGTGATAGAACAATACCCTACGATACATTAGTTGTTGCTACAGGTGCTAACCATTCTTATTATGGTCACGATAACTGGAGACCATTGGCTCCAGGCTTGAAAATTGTTGAAGACGCCATAGAAATACGTCGCCGGATATTTTCGGCATTTGAAGCAGCAGAAAAAGAAACTGATCCCGAACTACGCCGTGCTTGGTTGACTTTTGTGATTGTCGGAGCGGGTCCCACTGGTGTAGAGTTAGCAGGTGCGATCTCAGAATTGGCATACAAAACTCTCAACGAAGATTTCCGCAACATCGACACCACAGAAACTAAGATTTTATTATTGCAAGGTGGCGATCGCATCCTCCCTCATATGGCACCACAGTTATCAGAAGTAGCAAAACAATCTTTGCAAAAGTTGGGTGTGGATACCCAAACTAATACCAGAGTGACAAATATTGAAAATGATATCGTTACTTTCAAGCAAGGTGATCAAGTTCAAGAAATTGCCTCAAAAACTATATTATGGGCAGCAGGTGTGAAAGGTTCCTCTTTGGGGCAAGTTTTAGCAAACCGCACAGGTGTAGAGTGCGATCGCTCCGGACGTGTAATTGTAGAACCAGACTTGACGATTAAGGGTTATAAAAACATCTTTGTCATCGGAGATTTAGGCAACTTCTCTCATCAAGATGGAAAACCCTTACCTGGTGTTGCACCCGTAGCCAAACAAGAAGGAGAGTATGTAGCTAAACTCATTAAAAAACGCCTTCAAGGTCAAACACTACCACAATTTCGTTACAATGACGTAGGTAGTTTGGCGATGATTGGCAAAAATTTAGCTGTTGTAGATTTAAGCTTTATCAAACTCCAAGGTTTCCTTGCTTGGATATTTTGGTTAGTCGTTCATATCTACTTCTTAATCGAGTTCGATACTAAATTACTAGTAGTATTTCAGTGGGCATGGAATTATCTCACTCGTAGTCGTCGCTCTAGATTGATTACAGGTCGAGAAGCTTTTGAAGAAGCGAAAACTGTTACCAACGATGTTCCTTCGACCACTAGAAAAGTGCAAAAAGCTTACAAGGTAGGAGTTTGAAAAGATGGATACTTCACTAAAAATCTATACAAACTATTTTCATTTATAGGCTTTTTCTACTAATTTTAGTATGTAACAGAACTATAAACCCTATCCCCTAATTTTGGCTAGGACAAGGAGAAGCGGTAGGTTGAGATGATGGAGTAGCAACAGGTGCATGAGCAACAAAATAGATTTGACCATCGGGGCTTGTACTATACCTTACGCTTCAACAATTAAAGGGATTATTTTGTTTTTCTTGTTGTTCCTTCCAACTTTATTGCTGTGTTTCTGCTCATGCTCCTCCTTGTTTTTTTGTTCAGTAGCTCATGTCTTAATTAAATTAGTGGACAAACTGCCAAAAGTTTTACCTGAAGCCGTATGAGTTTTATAAGCAAAGCCCAAAGTAATTTTGCACAATTTGCAAAATTCGCTTTGCTGCATGACCATCCCCAAAGGGATTAATTGCGTTTGCCATCGTTTCATAAGCAGTTAAGTCAGATAGCAATTTCTCAGTAGTCGTGAATATTTTCTCTGGTTGAGTTCCCACAAGTTGAGCTGTACCCGCATTTACTGCTTCGGGTCTTTCTGTGGTTTCTCTCAAGACCAAAACTGGTTTTCCCAGGCTGGGTGCTTCTTCCTGCAAGCCACCGGAGTCAGTCAGCAAAAGGTGCGATCGCATAATTGCTCCCACCAGTTGAGCATAATCTAATGGTTCGGTTAAAAAAATTCGAGGATGATTCCCCAATAGTGCTTGCAACGGTTCTCGCACTGTGGGATTACGGTGCAATGGTAAAAGCAACGCTGTATCAGGAAATTTATCCAACACGCGCAAAAAGGCTTGGGCAATATCATGCAGCGGTTCTCCCCAATTTTCACGACGGTGAACTGTTGCCAGCAAGACACGATATTTCCCCCATTCCAACCCAGGTATATCACAAACAGGAACGCTTGCAGCCACAGTTAACAAGGCATCAATCACTGTGTTACCTGTCAGGTGAATTTCACCCAAAACGCCAGAACGTTGTAGATTTTCCACCGCTAAAGCAGTTGGCGCAAAGTGCAATTGAGTGAGTTGAGAAATCAGCCGTCTGTTGGCTTCTTCTGGATAAGGATTAAATAGGTCATCTGTTCTTAATCCAGCTTCTACATGTCCTACAGGAATTTTTTGGTAAAATGCAGCCAAAGTCGCGGCAAAAGCCGTTGTTGTATCTCCCTGCACGAGCACTAAATCTGGCTGACTCTGTTGGAATAATTCTTCCAAACCTCGTAAACTGCGGCAGGTAATATCACTAAGAGATTGCTTTGGCTGCATAATCTCCAAGTCATGATCAGCTTTGAGGTTGAACAGCCGCATCACTTGCTCAACCATCTCGCGATGCTGTCCTGTGAGAATCACTTGAGTGTCAAGACTTGAGGAGTTTTGGAAAACCTGAATGACCGGAGCTAGTTTGATTGCTTCCGGACGCGTACCCAATATAATGTAAATTTGCTTTTTAGTCATGAGTCATTAGTCAAGGGTCAATAGTCAATAGTTAACAATTAATAATTCATAGTCAATGGTCAATAGCCTGAAACTTTTGACTATGGATTTTAGACTCTTGACTCATAAAGCATGAAAAAACCCGGCTTAACCGGGCAGATGTACTGTTTGTCGAATTAAGCAGGATGGTTACGGTTCAATTTCACAAGTTAACGGACAAGCAGCGTAAACGGTAGTCGTTTTCATATTTTCTGCTTCTCCATGCAGCCAACTCAACCATTGGACTTCCTTGGGATGGACTCCTTTAAGAGTTAGCACTCCGGCAGCCATCACAACTGCCATCACATTAAACATGATTAAACCACCTGCAACAAGCAAAACCGCACTAACAGGCATCACCGATTCCAAAACAATTGACAACAGACATCCGACCGTAGCCATCAAAACAACTAAAGGAAAACCGACAACCAGTAAGCATACTGCCAATGTAAAAGTCCATATTAAAAAACTTTTGATCATCAACAATGAGTAGGTCTTCCCTAGATTAGACGTTTGAGACAAAGCCATAACTTTTTCTCCAATTCTCCAAATACAAAACAAACGAAACAAAAACTTAAATTCAGAAATGTCTAGCTCATCATGAGCGGGATCAACGATTAGTAGTTCAGTATATAAAAACCAACTGAGAAGATGAGCATTTATTTAATAAACTTTACAGTTAATCTTTCGCAATTATGGGATTCAATCTAGTGAATATTCTGATAGAAAACTTGTTTCTCGCATCTACCTTCAGGTATATAAGCTAAAAGCAATCACTCTTAAGGTTTATTTCAACAAGTTTACTTCTCGTATGCTTAACATTTCTTTGCAAACTCTAGGGCGTTTCTCATAATTCACCAATGCTCTTGAACAGACGTGAGTTCGACAAACCTCTTTCTTCCCCGCCCCTAATCCCCACTATGTCCTAAGCCCTGCGGGCAGGCTGCGCACATGAAGGAGCCTGCCCGCAGGGCTTACGGACAGGCTGCGCCAACACGTATGCCTGCGGCACCCTCTGCGCTCAGTGTGCGCTTTGCGCTTACGTGGGGATCCTAGGGGGAACGCATTTTATTTCCTAACAAAAATTAATGAGCATCTCAAAATTATGTAGAAGAATTGCAAAACTGGATAACTTATAAATAAAATAAATAATTGATTTTTTAAATGTCAATATTAACTTATCTAAAATAGAGTAACTCTTTATTAAGACTACAAAAACTTACTGATTCGGTACAGAGAAATAACTTACCAAAATCGGGGGAGCGCGAGGGGGAAATTGAATGTCCCTCGCATGAGAGGTATGGGGATGAAAATTTCCCCCGGACTACGTCCCGCTTCGCTAACGCACGTTTCATAGCGGCAAGGAAGTCATGCATCGTCGCAGATACTTCCAAAAACGTCGCAAGCAACTTCAAGAAGCCAGAAAGTTTAGAGCGCTTAAAAAATGGAACAAGAAAGAACAGCGATGGATGGAAGCGGTTAATCATACCATCTCCCGTCGTATCGTTCGTTTCGCTCAGTTCCACGAAGCTGATGTAGCTATTGAGGACTTAGAAGGATGCCGAGACACCATGAAACAGAGCAAGAAGAATCGCTCTGACGCTGGTCAATCTCGACATTCTTGGTCGTTCTACTTGCGCTTAGCAGAAGCTTGATTACAAGCTGGCTCTCGTGGGGCTGAAACGCGATCGCATTCCCCAACCTCAAATTCATCAAGTTGGTTGCGATCACATCAGTTACTTCAGCGATCAAGAAGGATTAACCGCACTTGCTACTGTGTTGATGGGAATCTAAGAGAAAGCCAATGATATCGTAGCTGTTTCTTCTAATAAAGAATGTAGGGTGTGTGACGCAACGAAAATATATTATCTCAAATCAATAATCTATGTAGCGCCACGCACCAACGAGAAATAGTATATAAAATTACTTGAAATCAGAGGTATCTTGTGAGTGTTGCAAAAAGAGGTACTTAACTCACAGAACAACAACTGGTTCAACCAGTTATAAACTGAGTTTGTGCAACAAAGCATTAGGCAAAAACACAGAGATACCTGTTCGCGTTGGGGCATTGGGATCACTGTGTCGCTAGTCATCACAACATTTGTTGCATCCGCAGCGACATTTGTAGGGACAGTATGGTCTAACTTGACAAACAAACCAAATGTCATATTTGCTTCTCCTGGGCAAGAGATTCAAGGAACTACAGACTATACATTCTCGTATAATCCTTCCACTCAAAGAGCCTTTGGTTCAGGCGTAAATCACCAAATTGTGTTCGGTATCCCCAAAAATACACAAGATTGCATAGATGTTCGTCAACTTCCAGATGGGGAAAAATCCGAAAAGGGAAAGCGTTTCAATATAAGTAAGTCGGTGAGAAAAATTCAATGTATATGAAGAAATATAAATTGTCCGTAGGGTGTGTTATGCCGTAGGAATTGCGCACCTTGAATTCTTGACGGTGCGTTGCGCTGCGCGACAACACACCGTACATTTAAATTTCTTAACATAGCTTGAAATATTAGCGCCGACTTACTTAACTGCACCAAAAGAGCCAGGAGTCTATTACATTGAATTCGCCATAGACTTAGAGTACTCTTGTGACGTACCTAGAGGTAGGTGGGTACGTGGAGAATATGGAAACGTTCCTGGGCAATCAAAATTAGGAATTGTTGTAGTCGGGAATGTATTTAACTTCTCTATCTATAGAGAGATTTTGGATGCCTACTCTAAAAATGTACCTACTTCATACGTTCTAACTGGTGATGAACATAAGCGTTCGGGTGGCTATGTTGCTTTAAAAGACTTTAAGTTTGACAAAAAATAGCGGCAATGCCTCCAAGAAATTTTCCAGCTTTGAAGATAAAAAATTGAACGTTGCACAGTAGCACTTCTAGCTTTTCACTTGAAGTGAGAGAAATCTTGAATAATTATGGAAGATGAGTTGTCAACTATAATAAATTGTCAGATAGATTTAAGAACATCAGCAGATTTAAGCCGTTATTTTCGTGAGCAAGTCTTAGCGGAAGCAATGGTTATTTATGAGCAAAATTTATGATTTGACTAGGCTAACACACATCAGAGATTCAGCAAAAGAAGCGTTATCTTTTGTAAACAATTGCACTAAAGAAGATTTATATCACAATAGGATGCTATTTAGCTAATTTTTCGGTAGCCACTGTATTAATTATCGAGCGATCGCCATCTGTGTGACAATGTAAACAAGTAGTTACAAAAAGGCGAACAAGAAACTCTATAGTCATCAGACTAAGTACAGCATTTCATTAATTCGTAACGTTTTTAAACGCAAAGGAGCGCTGAGGTAAACGCAAAGGTAAGCAGAGTTATCGTTCTAGTTTTCACTATGAACTTATGCAATTATGTACTAAGCCTAATTTTTCTTTGTTTTACTTTCCTCTTCAGGCTCCTTCGCCTCATTATTTTTAGATGTATTTTCTGAAGTATTCGGGTCTCTGTCTGTAACTCCAGGAGAACGAGAATCATCAGATGTTTGGTCTTCTGCGTCAGATTTTTTTGGTTTTTGATTTTCTGTATTCATACTGGAAGGAAAATATTATATATATTTTTCAGTACACCAAGCCACATTTTGGATGGTTTTTAACAACATTCATATCCCTCCTAAGAGTTAATTTGGCTTTGGAGATGGGGAAGCCGAATATGATATTAGCCATGATGGTAATAGTAATGGCAACAAAAGTTGCTTGAGGATTGTACGGATACTTATAAGCTCAAAGTCTTTTAAAGTTTTATTCTCCAACTGCCCCCAAGGATTTTAAGATAGTTTTCTGAGCAGTTGTTAAACCAGTAGTATTGTTAATATTCATACCTTCATATGGTCTACTGCATCTTAAGGTTTGCCAGCATTCACCTGTTTGTAGATGCCAAAGTTTGATGGTTTGGTCTTCGCTACCGCTGGCTAATATGCAATTATCGGGGCTAATTGCAACCGTCCATACTGCTTTATCATGTCCTGACAATGTTCTAGTATGTTTACCTGTACTGGCATCCCATAGTTTTACTGTTTGGTCGTCGCTACAACTAGCTAAAATCTGACCATCTGAACTAAATGCTACCATGCGGATACGGTGGGTATGTGCTTGTAATGTGTGGAGACACTCCCCGGTATTCACATCCCATAGTTTGATGGTTTTGTCGCAACTAGCACTGGCAATTATGTTTGCATTGGGACTGAAAACTACGCAATCAACCCTATCTTGATGTCCTACTAGTGTCTGCAAGCAAGTTCGATTATTGACATCCCATATTTTGATGGTTGTGTCATCACTAGCGCTTGCTAATATGTTACTGAAAGGATTAAAGGCAACTGATTTGACTCTATTTTGATGTCCGACTAAAGTGTACAAACATTCACCAGTCCGCCAATCCCAAAGTTTTACAGTACTGTCACGACTACCACTAGCTAAAATTTTCCCCTGGGGACTAAAAGCAACCGAATGTACCCAAGCCTCGTGTCCCCGGAGTGTTTTCAAGCATTGGCTTTGATGATTCCACAGTTTTATGGTGTTGTCATCACTACCGCTAGCTAGTAGACAATCTTTAATATGTTGAGGAGCAAAGGTGACTGAAGATATTAAGTTATTGTGTCCTTGTAATATAGAGTGGCATTTTCCCGTTTTTATATCCCATAGTCTAATTTTCTGGTCTTGGGAACTGCTGGCTAATGTTTGACCATCTGGACTAAAAGCGAGAGATAATATCCAGTTACAATACCCTTTTAATGTTTTTAAGCAGCGTTGCGATCGCACATCCCAAAGTTTGATAGTTTGGTCTTCGCTGATACTCAGTAAAGTTTGATTGTCTGGATGCAAATCAACTAACCAAACCCGCTGGTTATCTTCCTGTAAGGTTTGCAGACATTCTCCTGTCTCTATATCCCAAATTTTGATTGTGTTATCTTCGCTGCCAGTAACTATGGTTTTATCGTCCTGACTAAAAGTTACAGTCCAGACAAAGCTGTTGTAATCTGGTAGAGTTTTGATGCATTTACCACTGGATATATCCCAGAATTTTACCGTATGACCATCGCTTCCGGTAACTAATGTTTGTCCGTCGTGACTTAAAGCAACAGCAAGTTCCCAATTAATCGGAATATTGAAGATTTGTAAACATTCCCCAGTTGGGATATCCCACAATCTAACGGTTTTATCGACACTTGCAGTAATTAATATTTGCTTGTGGGGATGGAAAGTGACAAAGGTGAGATTATTTGTATGTCCTCGGAAAACCTGCAAACATTGTCCGGTTGAGATATTCCATAATCTGATAGTTTTATCGTTGCTACCACTAGCTAAAGTGTTACCGTCGTGGCTAAAAGCAACGGATTGTACATCTGATGTATGACCTGTTAGTATTTGCAAGCATTGTCCGCTTTCGACGTTCCATAACCTGATAGTGCGATCGCGACTACCGCTCGCTAGGATTTTACCATCCTGGCTGAATGCAAGCGATCGCACCCAAGCTGTATGACCGTCAATTTTAACTAATTGTCTGATGTTGTCAAGTTCCCATAGATATATTTCATTCTCAATCGCTGTTGCTAATAATTTACCTGTGGGGCTGAATTTGGCTGCTAAGATACTACCTAAAGTTTGGGTAAATACTGATTTACTTAAATCGGAATTAGCAAAGTTTGTTTGTTGTAAGTTGATTCCTTGCAGGTAAGCTTGCCAAATATTTAGATTAGAAAAGTCATAGTTATTTAGTTCTATATCAAGTTGTCGCAAGAGATTAATTATATTACCTGCAGCATATCCCGGTTTTGGGGTTGTAGAGGATTTGAGTTGCGATAAAATTTGATTTAAATGCTTTTGAATAGTTTCCTTTTGTACCCAAAAATTTAATAATTTATCAGCAATGGGTTTGAGAATAAATTGGAATTGAGCATTTCTGAGGTAATCTTGCATTTGGGCTTGAATTAAAGCATATTTATTCAGGTTTTGAATTTCTCCCGTATAAATCTCTTCGGTAACTTGTTCGATTAATTCTTCAATGACATACTCCATTACCACTGGTTGCTGACTAAACTTACCTGCTTTATTTTCAATTAAGCAGCGCGATTGTAAAGACTCTAAAGCTGTCAGTAAATCTCGCGTTTTTACAATGTCAATGATATCGCTTTGTAACTCTTTTAAAGATACCCACTCTCGATGAATCGCCAACCAATACATGACTTGCTTTTCTAAAATCGAAAGACGGTGAAACTGCTGGCTGAGTAAATCGAAAATATCGCCGAAGATAATTGTACCTGCTTGTAAAAAATCAGTAATACTACCAGCAAATAATTCTTCAATCGTCGTTGCTGCAATCTTTAGCGCCAGCGGATTACCAGCATAAGACTCAACTAAGCTGTTTATTTGAGTTGCTGACGGCGATAAACCTTTTTGTACTAAAATTAATTCCCCTTCTCGATAATTTAACCCTTTTAATGTCAGCGATCGCACTGGGAAATTATCGCCTTCCCTCGCGCCAAGTCCTCTAGGTTTTTCTCGACTGGTAACTAAAACACAACTTTGATGGCGAGTATCTGCCACACATTGCAAAAGTTGTCTGTATCCTGCATATCCTTCAAGGTAATTTTCGGCTTGTTTATCGCTGTGTAAAATCGATTCGAGATTATCCAACACAACTAAACAGCGAGAAGCACGCAGACATTCGATTAATTGATATATTTGTTTATCTAACGAATTTGCTACAACTATTTGATGTTCTTGAGATAAAAAACTGATTAAATCGTTCAATAATTCTTGTACTGGTGGCGCGTTTCGTAAGCTTCGCCAAATTAAACAATCGAATTCATTTTCCACCAGTTGTGCTAACTTGACAGATAAAGCTGTTTTTCCAATTCCACCCATGCCAATTATTGTAATTAATCGGCAATTATCCGTTACAATCCATTTTTTTAATATGTTAATTTCGTCATTACGCCCGTAAAATATCGAAACATCAATCGCCTCTCCCCAATCCTGGCGCTTTTTTTTACTTTCTACTTGAGTGTGATTAAATATAGCTTGAGATGCAAATTTTTCCTTGAGATTCACCCAACTTGGTGGTTCTTCAGCGGGATTAATAAAAATTATAGGTAGCCAACTCGCACCGGGAAAATCATCTTCTAATCCTTGTAGTCTGCGTCGTGCTTGCTGTACTGACGTATACAAGGATTTTTGTTCAAACGCAAACGCTTGTAAAAAATAATTAAAAAATTCTTCTGCAACGCAATTTGGCACTGGTTCGCGCATAACAATTGTCGTCGGCAGGTTTAATTTTTCCAAGCCATGAGCCAACCCTAAACCATTGCAAGAATTAAAAATTGCTAGTTGCAAACCGTTCTCAATCGCCGCTTTTAACGCTTCTGCTAATTGTTCAATCGTCAAACTATTATTGGTCGGATTTTCATTAATATAAATTATTCCTGTTTCCTCCTCAGTTTGACTATGCCCAGCAAAAAAGAGCATATCCCAACCTTGAGAATCCCAAAGTTTATCGTTAAATTCTTTCCGTGAAGGCTTGACAACTAACTGTATCTCTGCATCTGGTAAACTTTGTAAAAACCTCTGTTCTCTTTCTAAATCAATACCTTGAGAATTGCCTAAAATTGCCAAAATTCTCACGTGATTTCTCTTAATTTGCGACAATTGCAACCCAGGAGTGCGTTTATATTCAGTTCTCGAAAAAGAAAGTTCTGAACGCGGATAATCTTGAAAAAAACTGCAACAATGCCAAGGTAATTTTCGGATAATAATATCTTGAGTTTCGATGATTACCCGTATTTCATCTGCGGGATGAAGTGCAGCGCGAACCTGTCGGCTAATACTGATAATCCCTGGTGATTCCAGCCAATTATTAATACTTAGCTGTAACTGTTGACACAAATCATTAAAATCTACTACAGAGACATTCGTGATATTACCTTCATCAATTTCTAGTTCATCATCATCATTCGCCAAATTCCTAATCGACCCACTTGCTAGGCGAGCGCACAAACTCTGATACATCGATTGCCAATTTCGATACAACTCTACTAAATTCGGCGCTGGTGGTAAACTACCGATAAACTGCTGCGGACGAGGATTATTTAATGTCCACAACCCAGCAGTCACAACAGGAAATCCCTCGTATAAATCACCATATCCCAGATTGATGACAACTGAATGAATCATCTAAAACCTCGAGGTGACTACCAGTGAAACGGTACGGCTCTCAGTGGTAGGTAGTTTACTCTGCAAGTATGCCTAGCGGGGAGATAGAGATTTTATGATTTTATATTTATTTTAATTTTAACCTATGATCGTAGAATTTTCCATCCGCCATGCGGTGGGGATAGTGTGCGATCGCAAATGATCGCGATCGCCAAAACAGTTATGGCAATCTCTACCACCTGTCTCTCGCAAATGTGCAATTTGTTACACATATTTTTTGGCAAGCCTACGAACAGGTTTTACCCAACAAACAACATCAACCAGTGAGCAAAGATAGTGGTAAGACAAGCTATATTGAAAGGTTCAATAACACCTTGCGGTAACGAGTCGGACGGCTAGTTCGCACGCACATTGTCCTTCTCCAAAACCCTGGACAACCATATTGACACACTAGAGTTTAAGTGTTGAGAATTGTAAATTATGAATTATGAATGATAAAAAATTTCATAATTCATAATATATAATTCATGATTTTTCTCCGAACACGCCCTTGACACTCGACAAACCACCTCTACCCCAACTGTTTAAAGGCATTGCGCTGTTTACACCTGGAGGAGATTTAATTTACTGCATCGACCCCAGTAAGCAAGGTCGATGGCATTTACATTTGTGCGCTGTATTGCAGGAAATCCTGGACTTACCAGAACCGCCTCACTTTTTAGTACCATGTTACACAGCGACCATAGACCATTGGTTAGATCCGCGCACCCAACAAATCCAGACTTTTGCCGAAGCTTATCCGGCAGTTATGCGACATCAAGCAGTCCTTAACGCTATTTTTGGTACAGGGGAGCTAGCATGGCAATCTGCACCTTGGCAGGAGGGGTTGTGCGATCGCCTGGTATTAACAACATATCGTTCGACATTTCCCCAGCTTTGGGAAGACCACGACTTGGTTATGCAGCTCGATCTTAGTGAGCCAACTCCTTCGTACTATCAACCAGTCACATCCGCACAACAACCTCAATCAAAAACAAAGGGCTATGTTCTCCGCTTATTTGTTGCAGGACATAGTGCTGCCACTGAACGCATTTTAAAGAATTTACACGAACTTTTAGAAAAATATCTTGGCAACCCTTATACTCTGAAAGTCATTGACGTATTAACGAATCCAGAACAAGCAGAATTGGATCAAGTTTCTGCAACTCCCACCCTCGTTAAAGTTTGGCCTCACCCTATACGGAGAATTGCTGGGGATTTGGATAATGTAGAAAAAATTTTACAAATGTTAGCAGGTCAGGACAACTCGTAAATCAAGTGAAAAGTTAAAAGTTAAAACAAAGACCAGAAATCGTAGGGTGGGCATTGCCTATAAAACCTTATGTGATCCACATTTGACATTTTGATGAGCAATGCCCACCTTAGCTGAAAACCGCTGTAAGTGAAAAGTAAAAAGTTAAAACAAAGAAATAATTTTTTTAACTTTTTACTTGGTTCTTTTTACTTATAACGACGGCTCACTTCGTCTAACTGCTTAATCTCATCATCGCCCAATTTCCAACCCAAAGCGCCTGCATTTTGTTGTACCTGTTCGGCTGTTTTCGCCCCAGCAATAGGAATGACGTTTCCTTGATCAATTAACCACCTCAAGGCAACTTGCGCTGGAGTGCGATCGTGCTTGTCTCCTAACTGGCGTAGCAAAGAGATCACAGGCTCAAGTTTCTGCAAGCCTTCTTTACTAAAACGGGAATCTATCCTTCTGCCATCTTTAGGAGTGTTGTCGCTATTAGCAGTGTATTTGCCAGTCAGTAAACCCTGCGCCAAAGGACTATATGCCAAGATTGTTACACCTAATTCACGGGCTGTTTGGAGAATACCATTACTTTCAATGTGGCGAGTCAGCAAAGAGTAACGCACTTGATTCACAGCCAAAGGGACTCCACGCGCAGCTAGTATTTGGTGCGCTTCCCGCATTTGCTGTGCCGAGTAATTACTAACACCTACTGCTTCAATTCTGCCGCGCTTCACCTCATCTGCAAGAGCATTCATCAAGGTTTCTTGGCTCATAAAGAACGTAAAGGGCCAATGCACTTGATACAAAGCAACTCGCTCTAATTGTAGGCGTTTGAGACTATCTGTGAGGGCATCGGCGACAGACTGACCCAGAAATCGCCAGGGAACTGGGCCGTATTTGGTTGCAATCTGCACCTGTTTGTCGGTTTTCTGCAAGAATTGCCCCAAAAATTCCTCAGAAAGCCCAAATCCGTAAATTTCAGCCGTATCAAAGAAGGTGACACCAACCTCCAAAGCTGCTGTAAAAGCTGCTTGCAATTGATCTGCACCGTAGTTATTGCCATAATTCCAAAAAAGCTTATCACCCCATGCCCAAGTCCCAATGCAAAGGGGTGTAACAGCCGGACCATTTTGCCCCAGTGTGATAGTTTCTGTAATGGTTTCCACGTTTACAACATTAAATTTCTTTACACTTCTTTACTTTTCAGTGTATTGTAAAATCTTTCTCAAGATATCTCTCAGAATGTAGACAAATGATGCGCTAGCCTTTAACAGTTACCAGTTATCAGTTATCAGTTATCAGTTTCATCCGCAGGGTTTAAGTCCCCCACCAATTGGACCGAAAGCGTTGGTGGCGGGTTTAAATCCCCCACCAGCCCGAGAAAGCGTCACTGCGGCTGGTACTGTTCACTGTTTTAATTTTCAAATCCTTATGAGCAATAATGCCATATAGCAATCCTATTTGATTTGTGTGAAAGTGCCTGCGCTAAGCGCATAAATCACCCATCCTCAGATACCCGACTTCTTTAAGAAGTCGGGTATCTTGTTGTTTATGTCTCTCTATTTTTTTATCAAGCTTTTTGTGTGCCGTGACCGTCCAGCAGTCGCCAGCTTTAGTCTAAAGCCCAGTTAAACGAGCTTAGAGAGATGATTGGCATAATCTTCCCTCAATAGAGATGGAAGCATCATACCGCTAGCTGGGTACACATTGATTGGTACAAATTTTGGGTATCCAGATATTAAGTAGGGGGTACTGAAAGACGAATAGGCGGGCGAAAGGCGGTGAGCTTTTCGGAATGTTGGCAAATCACCTTGTAGTCCTTATCATCAAAAGCCCCTAAGCATAGCGTCAAAAGGCTCAAGTAATTATTGAACTAATACCAACCACGAACTCACAAAAATAGCTATGGCAACTGAAAAACAAGACATTTTAACAATTACAAAAAATTATCTTCAAGCCATAGAAGAAGGTAAAACAGCGGATGAACTTGCTGTTTATTATTCTGAATCAGTAGAGCAAGTAGAATATCCCAATCTCTTAATACCTAATGGAGCAAAGAGAAATCTAAACGATTTAAAGGAAGCCTCATTAAGAGGTAAAAAAGTGCTAATCAGCCAGATTTATGATATTCAAAAATATTATGTTGTAGGCGATACAGTAATTTTAGAAACAATATGGACGGCAAAAATTGCACTTACAATTGGAAAAACCCCATCTGGAGGACAGATTAAAGCCTATTTTGCTCAGTTCATTGAATTTGAAGATGGGAAAATAGTTCGCCAAAGAACATATGATTGTTTTGAACCGTTCTAAGACAAGAATGCATTGCGTGATTTGGGGCAAGAATTCTAGTGAAAAGTAGTTCTCCTTACCCCTGTGTCTTCAGCGCTTGTAGCAACTAATAAACTCTCTCAACACGCAGTTGCATAAGTTGATTTTACCAACACTTATAAAAGATTAGAAACGACGCTTACAAGCTGAAAATTTAAAAAGTAAGATTATGTTTAAATTCAACAAACAAGTGGCTGCCTTAGCTTTTTTAACACTAATTGTAACTGGCGGAACCGTACCAGCCGGTGCTACTCAAAATCAAACCCCAGCAGAACAGCTATGTCAACTGCGACAAGGAATTAAACCTGTTTGCACAGTGTTGGTAACTGCTCCAATTGGAGTTGCCATCCGCTCTGGTCCTGGTTCTAATTACGAAAAAATCGGTGCCATCCCTTATCAACACGATGTCAACGTCAGGGTTAGCAAATCTTCTCGCGAGTGGGTAAAGCTTGCTTCTAGTCCTGGTTGGATTCATTCTCAGTATCTGGAAAAGGTTGGCGACTAAACACGCAGTTACCGCCCCAACTGCATAAGTCAACTTTGCCTGCAATTAATAACTATTGTCTGGCTGCAAGCTATACAACACCGTTGGTTGCACCTCTTCCATAAGGAAGGGGTTTATTTTTTGGGCGATCGCTACTCACACGCCTCCCATCACCCTCGCATCGCTTTCTGTGCAGTGACCTTTCCGGAATGCTCAGCTACTGAAACTTAACTCTATATTTACCAACCGTTTACTAACAGGCTATATTTTACTTTTATGGAGGGGAAAACCTTTGCCATCGCACCTGCTGCGATAGCAAACGCGGTTTTCTATAACAAAGCACCCGCAAAACCAAGGAGTATCTACCCCCTTCATTAACAGATCATCAGGGTTTCGTCTACCTTTCTTCATCCACAAGATGCTAGTACTTGTCATTCTTTATGTTAAGAATTTATTTAAAGTCACTAAAAGAATATTGATACACCGAATATGTTTGCCCACATATGCCACTACATCCAATGTTTGCAAGCGTTGAGGGTGATATCTAAAAATTAACCCCAGGTGAACTGGGGTTAATTTTTACTCATTTTCTTGGCGAGATTCCCTATTCCCTAACGGTCACTAGGGTGGTTATATGACAAGAGAAAACGTTCAATAAGCCCCAGGAATCTGGGGTTTTCTTATGAAAGGATAAATAATAGCAGTCGTCTTTACGTTTGTCTAGGAAACGCTGCTACAAAAAAACCACTAAAATACCCAAGCTTTGCCAGTGCCTCACGGCGAAGCCTTGGGCAATCGCTTATGACAGTTGCGTAAGTCCTGATTTATCTTGGTTATAAAACCGATGAAAAATAAAATTATATATTCCCTGTAAGAAAGTAGCTATGGCAAGCGGCGATTTGATTGATTCCCAGGGAAATTCCCTGGCGATGCCAAAGGTTAATGTGTTGACCATGTTTCGGCTTGGCTTATTTCAGATGGGGCTAAGCATGATGTCTATCCTGACTCTGGGGGTGCTCAACAGAGTCATGATTCAGGAAATAGCCATTCCGGCGACGCTGGTAGGAGCAGTGCTAGCAATACAATTATTTGTTTCTCCTTCTCGGATTTGGTTTGGGCAAATGTCTGATGCCAAGCCGATATGGGGCTATCACCGCACAGCTTATGTCTGGGTGGGAGCGGCAATATTTGCTGTCGCCTCATTTTTAGCTGTGCAGGTGTTATGGCAACTGAACAGTGTCGTCAGCAGTGCTGGTGGCTGGACATGGACAACTCAAACAATCAGCTGGATTGCTCTTCTGGCTTTAGTTTTCGCTTTATACGGTCTGGCAATTTGTGCAAGCAGTACTGCCTTTGCCGCTTTGTTGGTGGATATCTCTGAAGAAGACAACCGTTCCAAAGTTGTCGGTGTTGTTTGGTCGATGCTGATGGTGGGGATTATTGTCGGGGCAATTATCAGTTCCAGTTTGCTCAAGCAATTAACACCCGAGGCAACAACAGCGACATTACAGGCATCAGTTAACAAGCTGTTTATCGTTGTTCCGGCAATTGTCTTTGCGTTGGGGATTATAGCGACCTTTGGCGTTGAAAAAAAGTATTCTCAGTACACCACTCGTTCCACAGTCATCAACCGAGAAGACAGCATTACCCTTGGCGCAGCTTGGCGAATACTAACAGCTAGTCCGCAAACAGGTCTATTTTTCACCTTTTTAGTGGTGATGACACTGGGCTTATTTATGCAAGACCCGATTTTAGAACCTTATGCGGGTCAGGTCTTTCGGATGCCTCTAGCAGAAAGTACTAAGCTGAATGTTTTCTACGGCACAGGTATACTGATTGCCTATGGTGTCGGGGGCTTTTTGATTGTGCCGCGTTTAGGTAAGCAAAGAACTATACGCCTTGGTTGTATGTTAGTGGCACTGTGTGCAGGATTACTTGGGATATCAGGATTTTCTGCGAATCCAGCGTTACTCAAGCTCGCTTTGGTATTGTTCGGTTTAGCAACTGGTATTCTAACGACTGCCGCAGTCACCTTGATGCTGGATTTGACAGCGCCTGAAACCTCAGGAACGTTCATTGGTGCTTGGGGACTAGCGCAATCTCTGGCGAGAGGAACGGCTGTAGCTGCAGGTGGTGCCATTTTGGATGTAGGACGTAAGGTGCTGCCCAACTTAGTGCTAGCCTATGGACTCGTGTTTGCCTTAGAAGCCGCATTAATGCTGCTTGCTCTTTGGTTTCTAAACCGTCTGAATGTGAGAGAATTTCAGACAAACGCCAAACAGGCGATCGCCTCTATTTTGCAAAGCGAACTTGATTAATTTTGTTTCGCGCCAAGACACCAAAAACTTTTTGCGTCTTGGCGTCCTTAGCGCGAAAATAAAAATATGACTGAATTTTGGACAACAATTCTGGATTTTGCCCAAACCACTACCGTAAGAGTGGGAAACCAGTTAATGCAAGATTTTGGGCAAGTGCAAGCGTTACAAAAAGCTGATGGCAGTTTGGTAACGCAAGCAGATAAATGGGCGGATCAGGAAATACGGGACGCCATAGCATCTACTTTTGCTGGTTACGGTATCTTGAGTGAAGAAGGCGACAAGGTTTTTCCTGGTACCGAATGGTGCTGGGTCATTGACCCCTTGGACGGTACAACTAACTTTACTCGTGGGATTCCCATTTGGTCGATTTCCCTTGGTTTGCTGTATCAAGGCACACCAGTTTTTGGCTATGTCTACGTGCCGCCATTGAATCAAGCTTTTCACGGCTACTGGGGAGGTATACCTGAGTTAGAAGCACCAACTGGGGCTTTTCTTGATCGCCGTCCTATTTATACCAGTAATGACGATCCAAGTGGGAACCACTTCTTCAACCTCTGTTCCCGCAGCACCGCAGCGATAGAGAAAGACTTTCCCTGCAAAATTCGGATGCTGGGTGTTGCTAGCTACAACTTCTTGACAGTAGCTGCTGGCGCAACATTAGGTGGTATTGAAGCTACACCAAAAGTTTGGGATATAGCGGCTGCTTGGGTGATTGTCCAAGCTGCTGGGGGAAGCTGGGTATCGTTAAAGTCGGAACCCTTTCCTTTAATACCAGGGGAAGATTATACGACTCGTTCTTTCCCGACTTTAGTTGTCAGTCGGAAAGAATTGATTCCGATTTTTACTCCGTTTGTGGAGAAGGTGAAGATTTGAACCGCCAAGACGCCTTAGACGCAAAGCGGCGTGCCGAAGGCTAGAACGCCAAGAAATTAAGATGCACAGATATTGAGAAGGCGATCGCGTAACATCAATAGCATTAATAGAGCGATCGCCTTTGATGGTTTGATAGTTTTAGGTGAGCGATGCTCCAAAGGGCGGCTCCTTTGGAGCATCGCCTGTGTAACACCATCATTCAAGCTTGGAACTCGGAACTTCGTGCTTGGAACTCGAAACTTCGAGCTTGCAACTTCATCGTTGAGGCTCAGAAGTTCATTTATGTAGTAATATTTTAATTATTGTAGTATCAAAAATCTCCCCGCCTCAAGCAAATTGCATAATTTCTCCGAACCGTTATTGTGAACGGATGTCCCACCCCTAACCGTCGCTCAGAAATCTCCAAAGCTTGCAGGTAGAGGGGTTCGGCTTGTGAGTACCGTCCTTGGCAACGGTAGAGTAACGCTAGGTTGTTGAGGGTAATGGCGACATCGGGATGTTCCTCTCCTAAGAGGCGTCGCCTTAGTTGCAAAGCTTGTTGACACAGAAGTTCGGCTTGTGAGTACCGTCCTTGGCAACGGTAGAGTTTCGCCAGGTTGTTGAGGCTTTGTGCGACGTAAGGATGTTCCTCTCCCAAGAGGCGTCGCGTTAGTAGCAAAGCTTGTTGATGCAGCGCTTCGGCTTCTGTATACCGTCCCTGGGACTCGTAGACTAACGCCAGGTTGTTAAGGCTAATGGCAACATCAGGATGTTCCTCTCCCAAGAGGCGTCGCGTTAGTAGCAAAGCTTGTTGATGCAGTGCTTCGGCTTCTGTGTACCGCCCTTGGGACTCGTAGAGTAACGCTAGATTGTTGAGGCTAATGGCGACATCGGGATGTTCCTCTCCCAAGAGGCATCGCCTTAATTGCAAAGCTTGTTGACACAGGGGTTCGGCTTCTGTGTACCGTCCTTGGGAGTGGTAGAGTAACGCTAAGTTGTTGAGGCTAGTGGCGACATCGGGATGTTCCTCTCCCAAGTGGTGTCGCCTAAGTTCCAAGGCTTGTTGATACAGGGGTTCGGCTTCTGTGTACCGTCCTTGGGAACGGTAGAGTCCCGCCAGGTTGTTGAGGCTAAGTGCAACATGGAGATGTTCCTCTCCCAGCAAGCCTCGCATAAGTTCCAATACTTTTTGGTACAGGGGTTCGGCTTCTGTGTATTTTCCTTGGGATTCGTAGAGTAACGCCAGGTTGTTGAGGCTAAGTGTAACAAGGAGATGTTCCTCTCCCAGCAGGCGTCGCATAAGTTCCAATGCTTTTTGGTACAGGGGTTCGGCTTCTGTGTATCTTCCTTGGGAACGGTAGAGCTCTGCCAGGTTGTTGCGGCTTTGTGCGACATGGAAATGTTCTTCTCCCAAGCGCTTTTTAGTGACTTCTAGACACTGCTCATACCAAAGTGCTGCCTGATTGTACAACCCCTGACCTGCATAAAATCGAGCGTTACCGACGAAAGCCCAGATAAAATCTTTATCGCTGACATATTGAATAAGATTGTTGGCGACTTCTGCCAGATGAGGTATGCCTGGGGAAACAGCAGTGATTAACTCAAGGATGGGGTTGTCAGGAATTTTCTTAGCAACTGCTACCATTGCTGTGGCAAAAGCTTGTTTGAGATCCCCCCCTTGCCCTGCCTTAAAAAGGGGGGAATCTAACTGTCCCCCTTGATAAGGGAGGTTGGGGGGATCTAACTCTGTCAACTTTGCTTGAAAAAATTCCCGCAGGAGTGGATGCAGTTGATAAATTCCCTTTTCCTTACGCTGTAGCAAATGCAAATTGATCAGCTTATCATCCCGACTTTCTTCTAACTCTTCTGCATCTACATCGGGTAAGCAAAATTGTACCAACTCCCAAGGTATCGGCGCAGGGGCAAATAAACTCAGCAAACACGCCAGTTGCTTATCGGTGTCGTTTAATTCTTGCCAACTCAACTCAAAGGCTGCTTGCACACCCTGCTGTGCTGTCATGTCGTCTTCTGGCTTAACAAGGGCTGGTTGTTCTAGTCGCTTTTTCTCCAACCGCCGCAACATTTCTGCTAAAGATAAATCCTCTTTTCGTGCCAAATACCGCCCGACTAACTCTAACCCCAAAGGCAAATATCCCAGCCATTCACAAAGTTGCAACGCCACCAATTCACCGTTTGACCTCTCCCCTAACCCCTCTCCTTGTAGGAGAGGGGAATTTAACTCCCCCTTCCCTACGAGGGAAGGGGGTAGGGGGGTTAGGTCATTCTCCTTTTCAATCCTTTCTACCCCAACCAGTGACTGCAATAACTCCAGCGCCGCTTCTGGTTGCAGCACATCTAAAGATAATTTCGCTATTGATACGCCTAAACGTTGGCGCGTTGTCATCAAAACTTTAAACCGAGACGATGAGGTTGGTAGGTACGGCTTGACTTGTTTGTAGTCGGTGACGTTATCTAACACTAACAGCACTTCACCTTCACGCCAGTTTCGCCAGCAATATTGCACTTGCGCCAGTAAATCAAAATCCGGCGATATTTCTGGTGGGTTTAAATCAAGGTGAGTACGGGCAAACTTCACTAAATTTAACCCTACATCCTGTAACGCCAGCAACCAGCAAATTCCACCTTGGTAACTTTCGCGGTGTGCGATCGCATATTGCAGCGCCAGTTCTGTTTTCCCCACGCCACCCATACCAGCAATTGCCGCTATTGCCACACGGTCATTTTCCTGCAAGAGTTGATGGAGGTCTTGCAGTTCTTTTTCACGTCCAACGAAGTTCGTCGCCCCACTCGGGCGAAGATTATCGTAACGGGTAGGAGTGGGTTTTGGTTTTCTTTTTTCAGTACGCTGTACACCTGGTAAATTGTCTCGACGGCGTTGCCATTCTTGATCAAACTTATTCAGATTTGCTTGTTTGTCGTCTTTGTTGTGCCACAGCGTCAACTGAAAGTGCCAGTTCTCCGAACCGCGCGGATGTTCACGCTCATCTTTCAAAATACCCAAAAAATCTTGCAGTCGCTTTAGTGCTTCGCGGACTTGCTCTTTGTCTAAAGCAGCGAGTTTTGCCAATTCTCTCAAATTTGTTCTGACAATCACCTGATTTGGCGTTTGCCAGTTGAGGTCAATTTTATAGCGTTGGCAGTCCTCTAACTCGTCATTAGCATAAGCCAAAAACTTCTCTAAAAGCAGCCTTACCCGCGCTTTGACATCATCACCGTAGGAAGCACGCGCCATCAGTCACCTTGAGAAAGTTTGCGACAAAGTTTGGGGATTCCCCAATCTTAATCTACCAACCCCAAACTCCAAATTCCTGATTTGACCCGATTCCAGCAGATAGAAAAGAGGTTTTGCTGTCAAATACTACCCCAAATTTACCGTTGCCTCAAGAGTTGAGGAACAACAAATGAAGGTAGCGAAATCAAAGAATCATAAGAAGTTGGTGACAGTTTTGGTGTTTGTGATTCCCCTTGTTGCAGACTTGATAATGCCTGGTTTGGGAATTGCGATTGATTTTTTATTCTTAGTTTGGGAATTGATGGAACCAGAGGAAACGGAGGGGGAAGATTCTGGTAAGTTATAAAATCTGGCGACTGCAAGTCGCGGCTACACTCTCCCAAAACCCCCTAAGCGAGTTTCAGTAACTTTGAAGGCTTGTAGTAAGGGCTTTAGCCCTTTCCAAAGCACTAAAGTGCTTACTACTTTGAAGGCTTGTAGTAAGGGTTCTAGCCCTTTCCAAAGCACTAAAGTGCTTACTACAAATCTATCAAAGTACTTTTACTATGACCTAATGTTGTAAAGGCAACACAGTAATCAACTCAGAAAATCTAGCAAAATCACCTGTGTTATGAGTTAATAGCTGAGGAATACCGTAAACTAACATTGTGGCAACAATATTCGCATCATGCACCTGCTTGCCACCGATGGTAATTTCTTCCATCAACGTCAACAACCTTTCAGTCACCTGAGAACCATCTTCAGCTACTCGAAAGCGGTTTTGGAAATAGCGGATATCCTGAATTACTACCGCAATGGGCAATGCAGCAGTAAATTGTTGAGGACGGGTGAGGGTAGTCAAATATTCCCGTAACACTTGTCGGTTAATCCACAATTCAACTCCTCCATCAAAAAAATCTTGGATAGCCTGCATAGCAGCTTGGTGAAACGGAGATTGAATTTGACTAGCGTATACCAAGATATTCGTGTCTAGGAAAACAGGATTACCGTCCCCAATCATCATACATATCCTCACGTCTTAGAGAAAGATTTTCAGGCCAAGGACCACAATTATGGACAGGAAAATCTAGCGGCGATCGCTTTTCCTTTGTCTCTGTTTTTTTGGGTAAAGGCTGTTCATCAATCATCACCACAACTCTATGCTCACCTGCTGGAATATCGGGTGGTAACTGTACTGTGATTTTGCCGTCTGCTGTAACGGTGGCAATTGTTTCAATAGTTTTCATATTATTCCTCGTTTTTATCAAAGCTATTTTATTCTATGTACGACCACTTTGTTTGTTTAGCAGTTCAGCAATCAGTCTTCTCTACGGAAAGTAACGGTTTCCGAAACTAATCCTACAGGATAAGCGGAAAATTTTAGCGGTGTACGCTTCTCCTTTATCTGCGGTTTTTCTACCAAAGGCTTTTCATTAATTACCACCACAACTTGATGCTCACCTGCGGGGATATCTGATGGTAACTGGAGTGTAATTTTTCCATCTGTTGTAACTGTAGCAATTGTCGTAATCGCTTTCATCTCATTTCTCGTAAAATATGGCGTTACCGTCCCCAATCATCGTACATATCCTCACGTCTTAGAGAAAGATTCTCACCCCAAGAACCGTAATTATCTACCGGGAAGTTTAAAGGCGATCGCTTTTCCTTGGTCACTTGCTTTTCTACCAAAGGCTGTTCATCTATCACTACCACTACTTTATGCTTACCTGCTGGGATATCTGGTGGTAACTGCACTGTAATTTTCCGATCTGCTGTAACCGTAGCAATTATTTTGATAGTCTTCCTATTATTCCTCGTTTTTATCAGGGCTATTTTATTGTCGCCCAGTCGTAAAGCCTCCCGTGAAGGATACGGGTCTACGCACTTAGCACTCACTACAAACCGCTACAATAGAGATTTGGAGCATTGTGCATCCGGTTATGGGTCTTCCTATTGTTGCTATTATTGGTCGCCCGAATGTGGGCAAATCTACCCTGGTTAATCGCCTTGCCGGGGAAAAATCTGCTATCGTTCATGACGAACCAGGTATGACACGCGATCGCACATATTTACCCGCCTACTGGAATGATCGCGAGTTTCTCGTTGTCGATACTGGTGGTTTGGTATTTAATGACGATACAGAATTTTTACCACTGATTCGCCAACAGGCTATGGCAGCCCTTGCAGAAGCAAGTGCCGCAATTTTTGTGGTAGATGGTCAAACTGGACCAACACCTGCTGATCAAGAAGTTGCGGAGTGGTTGCGACAACAACCTGTCCCTGTCCTGCTGGCTGTCAATAAGTGTGAATCTCCAGAACAAGGTTTAATGCAAGCTAGCGAATTCTGGGAATTGGGCTTGGGTGAACCTTACCCCATCTCTGCCATTCATGGAAGCGGCACAGGAGATTTTCTCGACGAGTTAATTAAACATCTGCCACCGACAGAAGAAATCCCAGAAACTAATGAAATTAAAGTGGCAATTGTGGGACGCCCGAATGTCGGAAAATCCAGTTTATTGAATGCTTTCGTGGGAGAAGCAAGGGCAATTGTTAGCCCAATTTCTGGTACCACCCGCGATGCGATTGATACTGTCGTGGAACGAAATGGGCAAATTTACCGCTTGATTGACACAGCAGGGATTCGCAAAAAGAAGAACGTGGATTATGGTCCCGAATTCTTTAGCATCAACCGTGCTTTTAAAGCAATTCGTCGCGCTGATGTGGTTTTAATGGTGATAGATGCTCTTGATGGTGTCACCGAGCAAGACCAAAAATTAGCTGGGCGGATTGTCGAAGAAGGTCGAGCTTGCATTATCGTGGTCAATAAGTGGGATGCTATCGAAAAGGACTCTCACACGATTTATGATTACGAAAAACATCTGCAAGAACGGATGCATTTCACGGAATGGGCGCAAACCATTTTTGTCAGCGCTTTGACTGGGCAACGGGTGGAAAAGATTTTGGAGTTGGTGAAAACAGCAGCCGAATCGCACAAACGCCGTGTCAGCACAGCTGTGATCAACGAAGTCTTGGAAGAAGCGGTTGGTCGGCATTCCCCGCCAGTCTCTCGCGGTGGGCGTCAGGGCAGGATTTATTATGGTACGCAAGTCAGCGCCCAACCGCCTACAATAGCATTGTTTGTCAATGATGGCAAACGCTTCAACGACAACTACCGTCGCTATATTGAGAGACAATTTCGGCAACACTTGGGCTTTCAAGGAACTCCGATCCGTATACTATGGCGGAGTAAGAAAAGTCGTGATGTCGAAAGTGGTAGTGCCAATCGCGCCACCCGCGTGTAAATGAAGATAGAAGAATAAAGAAAGAAGAGTGAAACTTTTTCTTTCTTGAATCTTCAATCTTCACTGTTCTTTCTTCTAAAAAATGGATTTACTGCGATCGCTGCCCATTGGTCTTTACTTAGAACAACCTCAAACTTGGCTACACAAACTCGATCCGCGAGTCAAGTTGGTTTGGTTGATTAGCTTTCTCACAACGTATATTTTTGCCAACAACTTATGGCGCGTGCTGTTGGTAGTCGTGTTGATTCTTGCTACCTTAATGGCACGTATTCCCCGGCGAGTTTGGCGGCAGCAAATGGTCTGGCTGTTGACATTATGCTTTTTTGTGCTAGTGATTATATCTATCAGTCCTGATGGGCTTGGTATAAGTTATCAACCGCGCCTGCCAACCAACCAACAAGTCTTAACAGAAAAATCAGCTGCGACTCCTTCAACTCCAGCGCCCCCAACAAACAACCAAAAAGACTACAGATACCTACTGATTGACAAAGGTCCAGTTAAAGTCACTCGCCGTTCGTTGGATTTGGCAATCAGTGTGAGTACGATGGTATTTACCTTGATTTACAGTACCAACCTATATTTGCTGACAACCGCACCAGAGGAAATCACAGCTGCTCTAGAAAGCTTAATGCAACCCTTGCGACGGTTTAAATTACCTGTCACTGAGATGACTTTGACTTTAACTTTATCGTTGCGGTTTATTCCTCTAGTTTTAGAAGAAATCCAGAATTTAATTCGTTCTGTAATGACAAGGGCGATTAATTGGAAAAAGCTGGGATTGAAAGGAGCCGTCAAGGTTTGGTTGTTGGTTGCACAACGGCTGTTGGAAAATTTGCTACTTCGAGCAGAGCAAATGGCGAGCGCGATGATGGTGCGAGGTTTTACGAGTCCTCATGAACATCGAGTGCAATGGCACGACTTACGGCTGAAAACAGGTGATTGGGTGGCGATCGCAATTCTAATCTTATTTTGGGGAGTGCGACTGGCAATTGGTACTGAAGTCTAAATTGTCAAAGATACAGACTGTATTATTATGTATTATTAAAATGTATACAGGAAAAATATTTGTTTAGGTAGTCAAAAGTTAAGAGTTAATCTTGAGCGTTGACTTTAACGGATGGGAACGAACCCAGCTTGCTCAACAATTTTCTGACCTTCTTTCGATAGCAACATACTGGAATAGGCAATTGCAGCCTTCTCATCGACAGAGCGATCGCGGCGGAGTACTATAAACAGGCGGCGAGTCATTGGGTAAGTGCCATCTAGAAACGCTTTTGCATTGACCTGCCTCTTTTCTGTATAAGGTGACACATATTGCTTAGTGTTGGCTTTAGCCAACGCAATCGGACGGATTGACTTTTGGGTAGCAAAGATTGGAGCCGAACCGTAAGAGATTCCGCCTGGTGTCGCGGCAACCTTACGAATAGCTGTAGTGTAATCGCGAACGATCTGCACATTGGAACCGATATCATCGCCCTCACCGCCCAACAGTAACTTGAGTACGCTGGTAATTTTGGGATCCAAAGCGACAGGTACAACCGGCAGGTTTGGTCCTCCCACCTGCTGCCAGTTGGTCACTTTGCCTCTAAAGATTGCCTGGAGTTGGTCTATAGAAAGCCCAGGGATAGTTAGGTCTGGATGAGTGTAAAAGGTCACTCCGTCAATGCCTATTGGTACCTGTTCTAAGGAAAAACCGAGGGGTTTAGCTTTTTTGTGGTCATTTTCTTCAAGGGGTCGAGCACTCTGAGCAAAACTTAATTCACCTTCAAGCAGCATTTTGATACCCGTACCGGAACCAGGCTGCTCATTAAACGGCTCAGTGTAGCGCAGGCGAAATTCTGGGTGAGCCTTGCTGATAGCATCGTTCATGCCATGAGCAGTCAGAGCTGCAAAGGTATGAGCTCCGCCGTAGTTGAACAGACCAGCTGGCACATTTTGCACCTCCCGCATTGAATCACGCAGTTGCAAATCAGAAACACGACTGATTTCTGTTGGTACTGGTTGCGACGTTAAAAATAAGTCATTTTTCGAGGACAAATAGACAAGTCCCCCAGGAATAACTAGAAGTGCCGGAACTAGAAACTTCACAGCACCTGGAATAGCGGGCAACTTTTGTTTCAGGAAAGTAGACTGACTTCCATTAGGGGGTTGGGTGGGAGCGGCAGACATTCCCAGTTGTCTGAAGGATCTGGAGACAGGAGAAGCGATCTGTGACTGCCCTGAGTATCTCTTTGAAAGAGTGATAGGGAAAATAGGGTCTAAAACCTCTAAAATTTCGTCTGCTGATTGAAAACGATAAATAGGCTTTGGTGCCAACATCTGGTTAATGGTTCTTGTCAGCAGTGGGTTCAGCTTCAGATATTGCTCCCAATTCCACTGCAGCGTATTTTGGTTTAGCAACTGCTGGGGCTTTTTCCCCGTCATCAGCACAAGGGCTGTGACTGCTAAAGCATACAAATCGCTATGAGGAGCTACTAATCCCAGCTGGAGTTGTTCATCTGGCGCATAACCCACTTTTCCCAAACAAGTGAACGAAACATTGGTAGGATCTTGCCCTATTTGTGTTTCTGTACCGACTTCGATCGCGACTTGTTTAACTCCCCCCATGTCAATCAAAACAGGAAGATGATCCTGGGTACGGAGTATGATGTTGTCAGGTGAGATATCTCGGTGAATTACCCCTCGGTGGTGAAGATAACTAAGAATTGGTAACAGGCTTTGGAAGAGCTCCAAAATTTCTGTTTCACTAAAGCATTGACCTTGCTTTAAGCGTTGCTCAAGTAGCTCCTTATAAGTTGGTCCCTCGATATAATCTACAACTAGGAAAACTCGCTTCTCTTGCCGAAATATCTCCCAGAATCGAGGAATCTGTGGGTGTTCAAGCTGGTGCAGGGTTGCTGCTTCTCGTTGAAATAATTCCTCTGCTTTTTTGAGGGCGGCAGTGTTCTTCATTAAAGGCATAAACTCTTTAATGACAAATTTTTCACGAAACCGCCCTGTGTCTTCTGCTAGATAAGTTCTACCGAATCCCCCTTGCCCCAGTTGTCGCTGGATGATGTAACGTTCACGGAGGTATGTCCCAGGTTGCAACGGTTCAACTTCGTTTTCTGTTGACGAAACTGCACCTACTGGCTGGGATTCTATTGTTGACACAGGCTCACCACACTGGTTACAGAATTTTGACCCTGCTGGAACTGGGTGCCCATTTCTACATACAATTGTCATAATCGTTTCCAACACGGATTATTTAGTACTACCCGTTATTAAATAGAGGTCCCAAATCAAAGATTATGCCAAAACAGGGAAGTCAATTATCCCTCAAGCCCGTTCCGAACCTCTTTTATGGTGATGTGTACTTAGAGTATAAGCCACTCCTGATGCTAACCTGTAGTTATTGTTATTTGTTGCAATTATCTGTCTAGATAACTATGATTCTTGCCTATTTTTTGTAAATATTTTTGTCGATTTATTGTAAACAAAATTATCTAAATTTTTGTGAACTTAAGTTTGCTTGGCTATGTTCAATTAACGTAATGTAACAATACTAATTTTATCTAATTGATATCATGTCGTTTAATAGCAATACGGTTGATATGATGTTCGGCAAATTACCCATAATAAAACTTGTATGTAGTAAGGACTTCAGTCCTTGTTTCCGTGGAAGAGGACTAAAGTCCTTACTACACATTTGTAAGGACTTAGGGACGAGCGGGTGGCACGAATGTGTTATACATTGCACACGTGTAAAACTTTCGGATGCAACGTCTCTACATTGACGTATTCACAAGGGTTTTGGTCTTATCTGAACCGTATTGCGTTTAATAGCTTCAACATAAACTTTTCTAAAGTTTTGAGCAACTTTACTCCAAGTGTATCTTGATAAAACTTTCTGCCGACCAGCATTACCCAGAGTCTCAGCCAAATGAGTATTTTTCAATAACTTTACAATTGCCTCTGCTAGCATTTCCTGGTTTTTATAGTCAACTAACAGCCCATCTCTTCCCTCATCTATAACCCAAGGTATTGCTCCAGAATGACAACCAATAACAGGTTTACCTGCTGCCCAAGCTTCTAGAAATGCAATGCCAAAAGACTCAAAACCAGAAGGGTAAGCAAACACATCTACGGCAGAAAATAATAAGGGTTTTTCCTCATTAGAAAAGTTATAGTAAAGCTTTACTTGCTTTTTGTATGTCTCTGGTAATTGAGAGATAATATTTTCCACTTTCTCTGCAAACATTGTCTTTGCTCCAGCAATAAAGAGCTGCACATCAGGGAAAATTTGCCAAACAAGGGGCATTGCTCGTACAAGTGTGTCTACTCCTTTGTGTCCCCCCAACTGTCCAATAAAACCTACGACTGGTTGCTCTCCAAAACCGAAATACTGTTTCGCTTGCGTTGCGGAAATTTGTTCAAATGGTTCTGGATCAACTCCAACTCCTACGACAACGACACGTTCAGGTGATGCTCCCCGTTGAATAACGTAATCTGCTTCGTATTTTGTATTAGATAAATAGTAGGTAGATTGCCCAATAGCACGATAGATTCTGGAACGTTGAAATGCCCAATCATCTTGCGGATGTATACCTCCATGTAAAACACAAGGTCTTCCAGACTCTTTAGCACCGTTCAGCGCCGCATACATATGCAGTAATGGAAAAGATGAAGCAGCAATAATATCAGCGGGAAATTCTTGGATAGCTTTTTTCAAGCCAGGAATAATCGGTCCTCCTGCTATTGTCCTTAAATGCTCGTTGAATGGTAAGCGCAAACGATAAGCGACTTTTTGAGGAAATCGTACCATTTGGCTCATTCGGCTGTGAACTGCAAACCGTCGCACTTTGACACCGTTGATTTCCTCGTCACCTGCTTGCAAGCGTGGTAGTTTTGGATTGAAAAAACCTTCACCATTAAAGCAATTTGTGGTGAAGACAGTGACTTCATCGCCAAATTGCCGAACCAACTCTTCAGAAACGCGTTGAATGAGCAATTCTGTACCCCCAATTGCTGGAGTATAACCTTGGGTAACGTGCAGGATTTTCATATATACCAGTCCTATCTAATTTGTGAAAATTACCTTTAAACCAACCGCCAAGACGCCAAGAACGCCAAGAAAAGAGACAACAGAGAGTTAAGCGCAAGCGCAGGCTTCGCCAACACAAATGATTTAGGATTGCTATATATTAGACTTCTTGCACTCCCGAACTTTTTCTTAGTGTTCTTCTTTGCGTCTAGAGCGTAGAGCGCGAGACAAAATAATATTTATGCAATCTTGTCTATAGTTACCGAAACTTTTGCCGAATACGTTGCAGAAGTTCGCGGCTTCCCTCAGTACGCCAAATTTCAATGAGTCGCGCCAATTTGCCACGTTTTACCACGGTCGGTGTAACTAGTTTACGTATCTGTCGGTCAGGTGCGTACTCTGCATGTAAGCAGTAGCGTCGGAGAGGTTCAACGACTTGTGACCAACTCAAAGATTCTCGCAACGGTTCAAATGCTGAAGCCCAAGATGATTTTGGACGTTCTAAGATTTGGGCGATCGCCTGCGCTACTGCTTCTACATCCAATGGTGCTACAGCTCTACCAACACCATACTGTTTTACCCATTCACTCGTGACATCGCCTTCACTCACAAGGACTGGTAAACGCGCCCAAAGGTAATCTAATACTCGTGTGCGAATAGAATAACGGGTTTCTATGTGTGGGGGATGAAGAGTCACGCCAATATCAGCTTCACATAACAGCGCTTCTCTTTGTTCGTATGGTATCCACTCATAAAAGAAAATGGTACGGTCTTTCTCGCCAATTTCAGCAGCAAGTGCTTGTGCTTGTTCTGCCATTTTGTGAGGAGGAACCTGAGGATTAGGATGACGTGTTCCTAAAAATACCAGCCGTGCTTGCGGGTTATTAGCTACAACTTGAGTCCAAGCTTTCACAAGGGTGAGAGGATCGAGCCAGTCCCAAATGCCGCCGCCCCATAGTACAATACGAGCATCTTCTGGAAATCCTGGATGTATACCGCGTAATGTAGGATTTGGACGAGGTTCTCGGTTAAGAAAGCCGATTCCTACTACGTCAATCAAAGAACGCAGGCTAGTATCTTTGGCAAAATTGCGGGGGTTAATGCGTCCATTGGAAGCTAGTACACCGATCCACAAATCTCGCTGGCGATCGCTTCCACAAATAAAAAAATCACCTAAACGCGCTAGGCTATTCGTCACATCTACTGCACGGTTATTCAAGCTTTCCTGTGCGGCGAGTGGCTTGTTGAGGTGGTAGTGTAAATTCTCTAGAATAAACGGGTCGTAAAGGTCAACGACGATGCGTTTCTGTGTCTGGTGCAAAAAGGCGAATTTTTCTACCATGTAACCGGACACCAAGGCAATATCGCTGTTTTCCACCAGGACTTGCAAACTTTTTGGACGCTCATCCCAGTAACGCACTAATTTTATATTTGCGACTTCGAGAGTCGTTTCAGAAGGAATAGCGAGAGTTACATCCAACTCCTGACTGAGGACACGCGCTAATTCCAGGTAACGCATCCCAGGACCTGCCATTTTAGTATCTACCACATCATTGCTGACAATCAGCAAACGTGGGCGAGTTTTAACATTTTCCAATTCAGGCATTAATGAAATTTTGATTGCAACATTTCTTTGAGTTTAAACCACTGGTTTCTCAGTTGCCAGAATCTACTTTTTTCCATATATTCAACTAAAGCTTGTAATCGTTGAATTTCTGCATCTTTATGTTTTAATTCTGTCTCTAATTGAGAGCTATTTAGATTTTTGTTAGTTATTTGCGTTATATATTCCAATCTATTTTTAATTTTTTGTCCAATTATTTTAGGGTTTAACAACAGTTTAATTTGTTCAGAAGCTTTTTTTCCTATCTGCTTTGCTTCTTCATAATTATTAAATACGTATTGCATTAGGTATGCAGCATGGTCAACATCTGGTTCTGCCCATATATTTCCTTTTTTGTAATGCGCGTAATCTTCTGCTAAGCTAATTAAAGAGTACTTGACAGGAAAACTATTATTAACATTCATAAAGTCAGTGTTTCCTGAGTAAGCAGTTGCTATGACGGGTTTTTCATAGAACATTGCCTCAGCAATTGTCAAGCCAAACCCTTCCGAACGATGTAAAGATACGTAGCAGTCACAATGATAAATGAGTGCATGAAGCTCGTCTTTTAGTAAATATTTGTCAATGAATTTAATATTCTTAAAGTTTTTCACTAAATCTTTGAACTGTTTATATTTTTCCGGAAATTTGTTGGCATTGGAAAACTTGAGAACTAGTAATACTTGTTCATTATCTTTGCCGAAAGCTCGCTCAAAAGCTTCAACAACTGCTATGGGATTTTTGCGTTCAAATACGCTGTAAAAATCAAATACAAAGAGAAAAATAAATTTGTTATCTGGTAACCCTAGTGCTTCTTTACTAATTGATGGTTGTGGAAGCGATATACAGGGCATTATCTTAATCACTGGTATAGGTGATACAGGTGCAATTGCTTCTACACAATAACTGCTATAAGTCCATATTTCATTAAAAAGATTAAATGCAGGTAGCCATTCTTTGGGAAAATTTGGAAGTTCCCATGCCCAAAATCCAATATTATACTTATTTTTAAAGTATTCAATTCCTACAGAGGAGATGAAATTATTTATCATATCTCCATTTACATGAACAATATTGGCTGGATAGGGATTATCTGCAGAAAAATTTGTGTAAGTAGAATCTAACTTCCTATGAATTGTATTAAAAGTGCAATTATTAATGACAAAAGGAATGTCAGATGCCTCAATTGCTCTAATAGTTGCTCTAACGCCTTCACCTAGACCAAATTCACTATTTACATAACCTGCAACGTTAACACCAGAGAAAAATTTTGCAGTAGAAGATGAAGCGTCGCCTTCTGAATACATATCTTTTATCATTATTTAATTTTATTTTTGCCAGACTACTAATATCACTCCACTAATAATTAAACTCAAGCCTACAAGACGTGTCACCGGAATAGGTTCTTTGAATATAAACGAACCTAACAAGACTGAGAAAACAGAAACTAGCGAAACGGATGGATCTGCAATGCTCAGGTTTACTCTCGTTAAAAGCAGTATATAAGCTAGAGCGCCGAAACCATAGCAGGCTAGCCCAGTTATTAATTCAGGTGTGGTAGCAATGCTAAGAATGTGACTAACCGTATTTGCTGCATTCACTCTTCCTAACTTAAGCGCGCCCATCTTTAAAAAAAATTGCCCTCCTACACTTGTCAAAATAGACATTAGCAGTAAAAAAAATTCTTGTAGACTCATAAACTTGTAGACTCATAAAATTGTCCTCACACTCATTAATGAGTTTTTTCATCACCTCCCACTAGATATTAATTAAAATTCTAAATGAATCGTCGATTTTACACCACGTAAATTATTTTTGATAAACACATGCTTTTAAATGCCTACTAGGCAATTACTTATTTTCGCTCAGTTGTTTAAGGTCATAGTCAACCATTAACTCTACCAATTCCTTAAATGAGTACTGAGGTTTCCAACTCAAATTGGTCTTAATTTTATCAATGCAACCAACCAATTGTACTGGTTCATCAGGGCGGTAGAATGCAGGGTCAACTGAAACATAATTTTGCCAATCGAGTCCAACACTGTTGAAAGCACATTCAACCAGTTCTCTAACCGAGTGCGTTTCACCACTGGCGATGATATAATCGTCGGGTTGCTCTTGCTGCAACATCATCCACATAGCATAGACGGCATCTTTGGCATAGCACCAGTCACGACGAGCATCAAGGTTGCCTAATTTTATTTCGTTAGCTAGACCAAGTTTTATCTTGGCAGCTGCTTGGGTGATTTTCCGAAATACGAATTCTGCACCACGTCGTGCAGATTCGTGGGTATAAGTGATGCCACAGCAAGCGTAAAGCTTGTATTGTTGGCGATAGTTGATTGTCATCCAATGAGCGTATGCTTTGGCGACACCGTAGGGGTTACGGGGACGAAAGGCGGTGCGTTCGGTTTGAGGTGATTCGTCCGGTTGACCAAAAACCTCGCTACTGGAAGCTTGGTAGAATTTGGCATCTGGTTTGCAGCGACGGATGGATTCTAGTAAGCGAGAGACGCCCAAAGCTGTATATTCTGCGGTAAGTGCTGGTTGTGTCCAGGAGAGGGGGACGTAGCTTTGGGAGGCGAGGTTGTAAATTTCATCCGGTTGTGTTTCACTAACAACATCCATTAAGGAAGTTTGATCCAAAAGGTCGCCGGATACAATTTGGATCTGATTGAACAGATGGCTAACACGCTCCAAGTTACTTGTGCTAGAGCGACGCACTAAGCCAAATACTTGGTACCCTTTGGCTAGTAGTAGTTCGGCAAGATAAGAACCGTCTTGTCCGGTTAATCCAGTAATGAGGGCTTTTTTAGTCATTATTTACAATTTTTTATTTTTTATTTTTATATTAAGTGAATACAAAATACATTCCTATGAAATGCTTTCGAGATGAAAAAATTTTCTACATTATTTTGGAAGTACTGAGGCAACTATAGTTTTCTAAACTAGCTATACAGTTAGCTTTGAACTCAAGATATGCATTTTCATAAAGTTTGAAAGTCGAGTTGAAAATAATAACGCAGGTGATCTGAACAAATTTACTTCAATTGTCTTTGCTTTGGCATCATCAAATGACTGGAATTTACAGCTTTCTCGATTATGCCAGCATATAGCTTTGCTGTCATTTCATATGAAGAATAATTGGCAGCAAAAAAGGCTGCATTCTTACCTAGTTGCTTCCGAGCCGCTGAATTACGCATCAATTCCTCTAAATAAGCGACTAGTTGTGGGACTTCTAAATCACCTATATCTACCTTCCAACATACAGAATTTGGCAACTCTGCAAATTGCTGGTAGTTACTAACAATACAAGCTTTACCATAGCTTAAGACTGTCATTAAAGCAGCAGAAGACTCACCTAGACTGGGATATCTAAGATTGAGAACAACATCACTCATCTTGATACAGCGCTCAAAATCTTCATCACTCAAATAACCACTGATGATTACGTTTTTTGAAAGACCCAATGATTGAATTTTTTCTTCTATCTTCAGTGACGGTTCTATTAAATCACCGCCTATTAAATATTGAACGGGATAGCCTTGTTCAATCAGTATTTTAATAGCTTCTAAAATGGTGGGTATACGTTTAAGTGTATTAACAAACCCAAAAGTGGATATCAGAAAATTCTTGTCAGAAATACCAAAACGTCTTGTTAACGCACTTCCATCATCTTCCGTATCCACTGCTGTATTAACAACACAACCAAGAGGAACGACTGAAACATTACCAATCTCTTGCAGTTGGTCTTTTACCCACCGACTATGAACAATAGTGGCAAGACTTCGTTTTACTAAAGCATGAGACATGGGAAATTTCCATATCTCAGGGTAATCACATCTAAATTTCACTGCTTCATAACTAGACTTCCCTTGCTCACCATATGCCTCGCTCAGAGCCTCTGCATACAAATACTCTTTATCTGTTCCTAAAAATGAATCTGCTAAAAATGGGTGAATATTAAATTCATGAAGTACAACAATACCAGGATGTTGCCATGCTATCTGATATATTGCTTTATGAAATTTACTATTGTTACCAATATGGTAAACAATACAATCATATTTTCCTATGTCTTTAGGCAGTGTAGAAAGACTCTTGACTGATAATTCAAAAGTATCGTCACTACACTCTTTTGTATTCTCTACATAGAGAGTAATATCTACATACTCTTTTAGGTAACGGACAATCTCATAACTATAGTTTGCAATACCTGTGCGCTGAGGTGGCCAAGGTGATACATATGCAATTTTGTGGCGCTGTAGCTTTGCTGAACTATTTGTATCACACAAAGTGTTAGTAAATAGTTTGAAGTAGCTTGCTGCAGTTTTCGCCCAAGTAAATGATCTAGCGCGTCTGATTGACTCTTCTTGCTTGCTTTGATAATTTGCATAATCGTGAAGAGCTGCTTTTAAAGCAACAGCCATATCCCTGGGATCATCTGGTGAACAGTAGTAGGCTAAATCTCCTACAACTTCTGGAATAGATGAAACTTTGGTAGTGACTACTGGCAATCCGCATGCTAAAGCTTCTAGTACAGGTAACCCGAAGCCTTCATAGCGTGAAGGAAAGAAAAAGATGCTCGCTCCTCGATAAAGAGCGATGAGATCCTCTTCTTCGATATAACCAGTAAGGACAAGTTGATCTAAAACACCAAGTTTTGCTGCTAGGTTTTCGTATTTTTGCCTCTCTTCATCACTATAGGCACAGACTACGTAAAACTTAATATTGGCAAATTCTTGATAGTTGTCTTTGATGAGATACGAAAAAGCTTCGAGCGCCGCATTCATATTTTTTCTGGGATCGAAGCCACCTGTAAATAAAATATAAGGCTCTTTAGATTTGTCTTTGGGTGAAATATGTGACCAAAACTTTGTATGATCTACTGCTAAAGGTATTGCTATTGATTTATCAGCAACACGAGGGTCTATTTTTTCAAAATCGCTTTTTGCGCTTTCCGAAATAAATATTAATTTATCTGCCCAACTAGGGAGCGTTTCAATCCGGCGCTTATACTCTGCTTTGATGTGTTCTGGCCATTTTGAAAGGTAATAATCAGGCATGACCACTGGTATTAAATCATATATTGTTGCAAAAATAGTTACATTAGATAGACCCGTAGGCAAAACGACATTGAGCATCAATGGGTTAGGAATCCAGTAAGCATCTATTTGCAACTCAGTTACTACTTTGTTCAATACTTGACTGTAGTGCTTAGTCTGGTTTGTATAGCCATCTTGATTCAATGGCTCATTTACTGTAATCGGTATCAGCCATCTTTGTACTGCTGGACTGAAATGCCTCAACTCTGAACTATCACGAACCGTAATAAACCATTCTTTGCTAATGTCTTTAACTAGTAGCTCTTCACAAATTTGCTTAAAAACGACACCAATCCCACGATTTATTTCGGGTGTCGATAATGTTTGACCATCAATTAAAATTTTCATTTTTAATAAGCACCTCTCAAAAAATGGTTGATGACACAATCCCAAGAATAGTTAGACTGCACGTAACGCTTGCCAGACTTTGCGAAAATTTTACCCTTATCTAGGCTACTTAAAATTTCTAAAGCAGCTTCAAATTCTTCGCTTGATGAAATTGGTATACCTCCCTGACTTTTTCTACAATGTGCAGTAGTAACTTCACCATTTCGATGAACAATAACCGGAACTTCGCACAACCAAGCTTCCATAAGTACTAGCGAGAAGCTTTCATTTTGAGACAGATTGATTAACCCCAATGCCTGGGAAATAATTAAATATTTGTCTTCTTCTGAAACAAATCCTAAATCTAAAAAGCCTTTATTCGTTGGTACAAGGTTCGCATCACCTCCACCTAAGAAAACAAGAGTAGCGTCACCACCATGTGACTGATAATTTTTAAAATAATCTATTAACGTAAGAACATTCTTTCCAACATCTTTTCGACCAACAGATACAAAAAATTTGTCAGGAAGATTGTAACGCAGCTTAATATCTTTTAAAAGACAGAAATTTGTTTTTTGAATTCTATCAACATCAATAGGTAATTCTACCCCTACCCCAATGACAGAACTTTCTACTAGTCTACGACCAATAGTATGCCCATAATATTTGATTGCTAGTGTTTTTTCTTCTTCTGTTAAAAAGAAAATATGGCGGCTACGAGCCAGCATTTCTGCTGTAGTCATCCATTTAAACTGAGGCTCATCATGAAAACAAGGCATGATACTGGCTCTACCTTCTAGTGATTGAATGAGCGAATAAATTAGCCCTTGTGTGTAGGGCATACCAATCACTAAATGTCCATCTGTATTGGCTTTGGCATAGTCAACAAGTGCCTGACTATTAATACTATTTTCAATGAATTGACGTTGAAAATTTTCATCTACCTCCATGTTATGAATAATTCTATAGTTCACTTCATGATATAGGTGTTCACTCTCCTGTTTCACAGGAAACCGACGTACTACGACACCATTAATCTTCTCAACACTAGGAGGCAGCGTATTCTGCCACCAATTATCAAAAGGGGAACGGCAACAAGTGGTGAGAACTTGGACATCAAAACCCCGCTTGCTTAATTGTTCTGCTAAGGTTCTGGCAGCTACTTCTGCTCCCCCCGCAAAAGTGCCGTACCAGGGAGTTACGAATGTAATTGAAATGTTACTCATCCTTTCTTGGCTACTACTGCAAAATCTGGTGGTGCATAAAAGTTGGACTTAGCAATTTCAATTAAGGGATTTAGTTGAGATGCTATTGGGTTATCAGCTTCAAGCAGCTGTAGTGGATCTTCGAGTCGATCTTCTCTCAGACGTAGTAATTCTACATCCAAAAATCCACGTTGCTTGAATAAAAACTTAACAGTTGGTGGAAAGAGCGGGTTACGATGAGTCGGATCTGAGTAAAAATTACACGCACCAACCACTATGTTTTCTGGGTTTGGCGTTTCAAAGATAGCTAAGCCACCACTATGAAGTACCCTGACTGTTTCATCTACCAATCTTATTAACATAGAAAATGGCAGATGTTCGATAATATGAAATCCAGTGACTACACCTAAGCTTGCATCTGGTAAAGACTGCAAATATGCAATGACATCTGATTCCATCACCTCCAGTCCCCTATCTTTACACTTCTCTAACATCACCCTATTGATATCTATACCCCTTGCTGTATATCCAGACTCACGCAGTAACTCCAACCATTCGCCGCGCCCACAGCCCACATCTAGAATCGGTAAATCCGGTGTACCTACCTTTGCTTCTTGAATGATGGGTAGGTAGACTTTTAACCTGTTAAAAATAACTTCACGGCTACCCCGAAATTGGTCTTCAAAAGCCACATAAAAGGCATCTAGTGAATGTTGTTCTTCTTCAGCAAAAGTTTGCAACTGTTCTTGGCTAAATGGTTCTGGTAACTGCCGCTGCGCTTGTTCCAAAAACATGGTTATTAGGCGCTTTTGCTGTATTAGGTCGTTTTTGAGGTAGCTATCGTTTTTCAAATAACGCTCATCTAGATCTTCCACCCTAATATTGATAGTACCCAAACGTTGATTAATTGCTTGCAGGCAAGTATCCACACTACCTAAGCGCTCATCTACTCCTTGTATATGAGTATCAACCGCCTTTAGATGCTCATCTATCAGTTGTTTGCGACTATTTACAACATCTAAGCGCTCTTGTATTCCACTCATCCAATTATTTACGTTGGCATGAATCTTTTCCAAACTGTCATCTATCTCTGGAACGTGGCTATATACAGCACCCAATCGCTCATCTATTCCTTGCACGCGAGTATCCATAGCGCTTAGGCGCTTATCCATTGTTTGTAAACTCGTGTCCACAGCATTCAAGCGCTCATCAATCTGCGCTCTTAAACTTGTTATTTGTTCTATAAGTTGTCGATTAAGCCCTACAGATTCTTTCAAAGCACGGATCAGATTAAAGTTTACTTCCCGTTGGTCTTTGAATATAAAACTAAGTATTTTTAAAGCAATTTTTTGTAAAATTTTAATGATACCGAGATTAAAAGGAAATTTATTAAGGTTATCTGGCCATTTAGTGCGGATAATGGCTCTAGTCTCGGCATTCCTAAGTAAAGCTTCAATATGGTAGAAAATATGATCTAATGTTCCAGTTGGGCTCGATATTATTGGCTTGGGTGTTATGTTTTTTGATTGAGATTGACCATAACGCTTAGCAACATCTTCCCGGATTCTTTGCATTAATTCATCAACATTAATTTCAGGATTACTTGAATTAATCATCTTCTTCGCCTACTTATATTTCTAAAAAATCACACTTAATTGCTTATGGAATATAAATATGCATCATCTTATGCTTTTTCTTAAATCATACTAATTAAGACATCCTCCATTAATTGAGTTGGCACTTCATCAAACCAACGCACTCCTTCCTGCACAAGCGTAACTCTCAAAATGTAATTACCTTTCTCGGGTAGTGCCTTAACTTTAGCTGTATATGTTTCTGTTGTGACTTGACCTAATAAAGATTTCAATAGTATAGGCTTACCTTTATATAAAGGCGGAAATATCTTTGTTCGTTCTCCATCAAACACAATGTAATTATTAGCCTGCTGATTCATCCAGTGATAAGCAATGTGAACAGGGTGAGAACCATAACTATGAAAACTAAATTCGCTATTATTCTCTAGGTTTATCTGAATTTCAAATTCACTATTAACACTTACTTTTGCTGGACAATCTTCTACTAAAATTTTGATTTTTCCTGACGGAAGAGGTGGGACAGGAGACATTTGTAAAGTGTTTTTCAATTGTTCTTGATTTATCTCCCGATGAGAGGCTATTGCAAACAGGCTGGGAGCAGCCGAAATTTCTCTTATTGAAAATTTTCTCAGTAGACTACCACCAGGATTTTCTGTATCACCAAACCACAAATACACATACTTAAAATATTGACTTAACTGCTTTTTTAAAACTCTTGGAGACTGTTCATTGATATGCATCAGCATCTCATATCTAGAACGGGGTTGTGCTGGTAGATAAGCACCAACAGAGGCAGCAATCCTTCTCTTACGTTGATAGTCGTACTTATAATACCAAAGGTTAGGAAACGTATGGACAACAAATAAACCATCTGACTTCAAATGTTGTGCTATTTTGTGATAAAACTTCTCGACTTCCTGACTAGATAAGTGTTCAATTATATCAGATGCAACTGCTAAATCATACTTTTGTGATAGTGATACATTACATACATCATCACAAATAAATTCTACGTTTGCTTGAACAGAAGCCTCACCATCAAAACACTTTTTTGCCAACTCAATTGCATTTTGTGAGTAGTCAATAGCCGTCACTGTAAAGCCTTGACGAGCAAAATAGAAACTAAGTTCACCCCGACCACATCCTAAGTCGAGAACACGTCCTGATTTTTTCAAACTTGCAATAGTGGCAACAGTCTTTAGTCTTGGATCTTCTAATTTTTTCCCATGATTTTTTTTGTACACATCATAGCCGCCACAATCCTGAGTGTAATACTCAGTTGTGTAAGTTTGACGAATCGCTAGACTAGAGTTGTCAATCTGGTTGTTATCTTTACTATATTGCCTTAAATAATTCTCTGAAACTTTTATTAATAGCTCTCCAGCATAGCCTGGTATTACCCCATACCAATCTAGGATGTCAGCGTAGCGAAATAAAAAATCGCTGACTGCCATAAAATTTTGTCTAGTCCACAAGTACCCATCCACTAGCACATAACGTCCCTGCTTAGTGGCAACTTCTAAATCATGAAATGAACTATCTCCATCTTGTTGCCCATCTACATGAATCAAATCATAGATATCACCCGGAAAGCGTTGCATAGCTTGTGTGTCAGCAACAAGAAATTCGCTAGAAAATTCAGTGGTAATTTTTTCTGCCCAATGAATTGCTCCTTTGACACCACCATAGGAGTCTGTATCTAAATCAATACCAACATAGTGAGCAGCAGGGTTTCCATTGAGAAATGCGGCTGCTGAATAACCAAAGCGTACTCCTATTTCAAGAATGGAAGCTGGTTTTAGGACATGAGCGATCGCCCACTTTAACTTGTAGTAATCAACCCACTCATGAAACAGGTGTCCTAGCGGATCATCTGGATTCGCAGTTTTTCTAAAATCATATTCTGTTTGTTTTGCCTGCTGAATTATATAATCAAACATAAGTATGCCGTAAAATTAAAATATTAGGAGAAAGATTTACCATACCTGACCAAAGTATAGCTTCTTTATTTTTCAGGACTTTTAAAATAGCCACATTATGGGCATATACTAATGTTTTCTTGAACGAACTTTGTCCAAATGCACTATCAGCAACACCTACCGTAATTGTGTATTCACCCTCCATAAGAGGAACTTGAAACTTAAAGCGAACCTCCAATAATGTCTCGCTTTCCACTTGACCTACTGTTTGTCCCATACAGAAAGTGTTTGTTTCAAACACAACCTCTCCAAGTCGATCCCTAATTTTAAAACCGATATGTGGATCGTCAAAAGATTTTAAAAATAATAGTCCTATACTTAACTCGACAGATCTATCACTAATAACAGCTTCAGTTTCTTGGCCATCTTCATTGAAAAATTTAATAAATTTTAAACTAACCTCTGGCAAATTAATAACAACTTCTTCTAATTCTTCTTGAGCAACTGAGAACTTTTTATTTTCCTGTAATATTCCATAATTCGAGTTCGATTTCATCTGAATTTCTAATGTCTCTGGCTGCACATCCATTTTTTGCAGTAGCTTTGCTTGATATAAATCAATGACTTGCTTTGGTTTTGCATCCAGCACTAATTGCCCTGCTTCCATTAACACGGCTCTATGGCAAAGTTTGTATACAGCCATGGAATCGTGGGAAACAAATAAAAAGGTTATTCCTAAATCTCTGAGTTTTTTAATTTGCTCAAAACATTTTTGCTGAAAATAAATATCACCTACTGCTAATGCTTCATCCAGAATGAGAATGTCAGGATTAACACTGACTGCAACCGCAAAAGCCAAACGGACAAACATACCACTAGAGTATGTTTTTACAGGTTGGTCAATAAAATCACCAATATCTGCAAACGCAGCAATCTCATCAAATTTGTCTTCAATTTCTTCGTGGCTTAATCCCAACAACCGCCCATTAAAAAAGACATTTTGCCGCCCTGTAAACTCAGGATTAAATCCACTACCAAGCTCCAACAATGCTGAAACCCGCCCATTCACCTGTACTTCCCCTGTTGTGGGTGTCAGCGTTTTGGCAATAATTTGCAGCATTGTACTTTTGCCAGAGCCATTTTGACCAATAATTCCCAAAGTCTCTCCTTTGGGAATTTCTAGGTTAATATCCCGCAATGCCCAAAACTCTTGAGCGATGCTCTTTCCTGGTAGCAAAATTTCCTTGAGCCGATCTACCGGACGAGCATACCGCTTGTAGCACTTCGAGACATTCTTTAGTGAAATTGCAATTTCCTCACCCATAGTACGTACACATACTCTCGGCACATCCGAAACTCTACAATCTTGTGAATCAAAAATCATCAACTAAGCCATAAAACTCACCAGGCTTTGTCGAGTAATAACGTTATCTTGCACTATAGAGTGCCCATTGCCATTGGGAGATGTCAGCCCTAAAGCTTGCAAGTCTGCCTCAACCATCAACTTTACTAAATCTTCAAATGTGACTGTCGGCTCCCACCCCAGCTTGCGCTTCGCTTTACTTGCATCTCCAATCAACAGTTCAACTTCTGCTGGGCGCAAATACCGCTCATCAAACTCCACGTAATTTTCCCACTTGAGATTGACATAGCCAAAGGCAATCTCTAAAAACTCGCGTACAGAGTGAGTTTCGCCTGTGGCAACAACGTAATCATCCGGCTCATTCTGCTGCAACATCAACCACATTGCCTGTACGTAATCCTTTGCATATCCCCAATCTCGTTTGGCATCCAAGTTACCCATGTAGAGCTTTTTCTGCTTGCCTGCTAAAATCCGCGCCACAGCTTGTGTAATCTTGCGTGTAACAAAAGTTTCTCCCCGCCTTGGCGACTCATGATTGAACAAAATCCCATTACAGGCAAACAACCGGAAGGATTCGCGATAGTTCACAGTCTGCCAGTGAGCATATACTTTTGCACAAGCATAGGGACTGCGGGGATAAAATGGGGTTGTCTCTGTCTGCGGTACTGCCTGCGCTTTACCATACATCTCAGATGAGCCTGCTTGGTAAAAGCGTACTTCAATCTTTGTACGCTGCTGATAATCCCGTACTGCTTCCAATAGCCGTAACGTTCCCATACCTACGGCGTCAACAGTGTACTCAGGCGAGTCAAAACTAACTCGTACATGAGATTGTGCTCCAAGATTATAAATTTCAATCGGTTGCACCTGTTCAAGGATTCGTCGCAGCGTGGTTCCATCAGTCAAATCGCCATAATGCAAAAATAGTCGTGCATCCTCACTGTGTGGGTCAGTATAAATGTGGTCGATGCGGTCAGTATTGAAGGTTGAGGTACGGCGAATGATGCCGTGAACTTCGTAACCTTTTTCCAAAAGGAATTCACTGAGGTAGGAACCGTCTTGCCCTGTAATTCCGGTAATCAGTGCCCGCTTGCGCTGAGTCATGCTTTCCTTTTCCTATAAATTTAATAAGTTAAATACCTAATTAATCCTACGACATTGAGCGGAGTCTTTTGCTACAATACATCAGCAAAGGCTGGTTTCAACCGCTTATAAACCCAGAAACCACAACAAAAGATCATCGTAGAAACTCCGGAAGCCACTGCCCATTCGCCCCAATGTTTCACTTCCCCGACTAAAATCAGGTCACGATAAACTTCGGCGATCGCCGTCAAGGGATTTAACCAAAACACCCAATCCCGAAATTCTGGTGGGATCGATGATGCTGGATAAACAATTGGTGTCAGATACAACCAAAGCTGTAAGATCACTCCCAACGTCTGGGGTATATCTCGCAGAAATACCGTTAGTCCTGCTGTTAAATAACCTAATCCCGCTGTCAACAATAACTGTGGTAGCCAAACCAACGGTAACAGTGCCAAAGTTGTATGTAAAGCCTGACTTTGTACCGCCACAAAAAAAATCAACGCCATCAAACCAAAGGAACTCTCAATAAATGTTGATAAAATTGGCACTAGCGGTAACAAAGCTAAAGGAAACACAACCTTCTTGACTAAATTCGGCTGTCCGATCACCGAAGTAGACGCCTGCATCAACCCACCACTAAATGCGATCCAAGGCAGCAACCCTGCAAATAGCCACAAACCAAAGGTAAAATTATTTTCTGGTAAACCTTTAAGGCTCAACTTTACCCTTAGTACAATTGAAAACACATAAGTATAAATCAGTAACTGCGCTAGCTGATTTAACAAAGGCCATAAATTACCTAAAACAGAACCCTTGTAGCGTGCATCCAAATCCCGTCGCACTAGAGTTCTGAGTAAATCGAACTTTGCCCACCAATTTTCGTTAATTGGTAGAATGCGCTTCAGCATCCCTGCCTTTCGGACAACTCCTCGCATTGTTCGCAACAATTCCAGCTTCCTCGCTCACTACCTACACACCAAATTTGTTTCAATGAAGTCTAACAGCTATGAAAGTTCCCATCGTACTTGTATTGCAAGAATAAATTTTTTTTGTAAAATTGCGCTTAAATTACCTTGTAGATTATACGATTAATTGGATATTTTGCTGCATATTTTCTCTCCTATTTCCTGAGATATTTCCTGAGATGGCGAACTAAGTCAAACTCTCAAAGATTAATTCCTAACAATCGTCACTGTTAAGTCAATTGCTATACAAACAGCTGGTTGTTGGCAAATCTCTGTGTTAAATATTAAACAAGTATTGCTTCACGTTTAAAGCAAGTTATCCGGATCAATTCCCTGATTACGCAAATATTCCGCCAGTCTTTCAGCCCGTTGGCGTTCTTGTTCAGCCCGTTGGCGTTCTTGTTCAGCTCGTTGGCGTTCTTGTTCAGCCCGTTGGCGTTCTTGTTCAGCCCGTTGGCGTTCTTGTTCAACTTGCTGTGCAGGTGTTGGTATCCATTGATGACTTGCATCGTACCAACGCAGCCATAAACCTGTTATATTCTCGTAGGAACCTTGCCAAACTCCTAAGCCTAGCTGCACCTCTTCAAGCCACAAACGTTGGTTGGGTAAAGACAATTCCTGATAACGAGTCCCCTCTAAGCGAAAACCTCGCAGTCGATTGCTGTATCGGTCAAACACAACATAATAGGGAATACGTAAAATTTGCTCATAAACCTGCCACTTGGTTGGGGGCTGGTTGACTTCCCTGAGAGTCTGTCCTAAGTCTTCCTGTTCTGTACCAGGTGAAAGCAACTCAACGACTAAAAATGGATCAACTCCCTCTTGCCAAATCACATAACTCAAGCGCAAGTCTTGTTGTTGTTGGGCACGAGAAACCCGTAAGACTAAGTACCAATCAGGGCGCTTGTACCACAGTGGATGACGGGGGTCGTAGTAAAGATTTAAGTCGGTAGCAATTAAAATTTCCTCAGCGGAATAGTTAGAAGGTTGGCAGGTTTCGCTGAGTAGTCTCGGTTGAAAAATATGAAATTCATCTGGCAATCCAGGTTCTCCCACTAATTCACTAGGCAAATCATACATCGTGGGTAGGACTTCCTGGGGTGGACGGGGTGGATCAGTTTGATACATAAGTGCTACCTCTAATTTCAATCCATGGACTAAGTCAAACTTTCTGGATCAATACCCAACGATCGCAACTGCTGTGCCAACAACTGCGATTGCCCGTCAGGGCACTGCGCTTTGCGCAATCGCTGTCGTTCTTGTTCCAAAAGTAATTCTGCATCCGTTGCGCGTTGCTGTGCTTCCGTTGCCCGTTGCTGTGCTTCCGTTGCCCGTTGCTCTTGCTCAATAGCCGCTTGTTGTGCAACTCTCGCCGCCTCCTCTGGTGTCGGCACTAAATCCCCTTCTGATGTGAAGTATCGTAGTTTACCTGCCTCGACACCCAAATACAGACCAAGCACCTGGCTCCAACGCCATCCCCGCGCATTCGCTACAATTTCTTGATATTCATTACCTACCAACTCAAAACCGACAAATTCCAAATTTTCCGGCAAAAACCAAAAATATTCTGGAGTACGAAACCGATTTTGGTAGAGGTTTTTCTTCAAATTCCGGTCAACATGAGCTGTACTCTCAGAAAGTAATTCAATAATCAAGTCTGGATAACGACCATCTTCCTGCCAAACGACCCAGGAATTACGGGGTCTTTTCTCAGTGTCCTTCACTAAGAAAAAGTCTGGTCCTCTAAAATCGGGATTCCGCAACTGCTGGCGACTAAAATATATAGTAAGATTCGCGCCGAGAAAGAAATCATTCCGGTCTCGCCACAGCCACTCCAAACAAGTCACTAGCAGCAGTAGCTGCATATAATGCAAAGAACTTTCCATTTCTGGCTCATCACTTAACAACCGACTTGCATCGGGCATCTGTTGTTCTAGCTGTTGCGCTGTGACAAACATTTGCTTACACCTGCTGACCTATTGATTTCATTCTAGTCAGTCGTCATTAGTCATTAGTCATTAGTCATTAGTCAACAGTCAACAGTCAAAAATTATTCTCCCCCACTCCCTCCCTCCCTCCCTCCCTCATCCCCCACTCCCTCTCATGTCCCACATTCAGCTACACTGAGTCTTGGTTTGTTGTGTAGTAAGTTGGCATGGAAATCGGACAAAAAGTTAAAATCGTTCGTTTGCGCGATCGCGTATCTGCTCCTGTTGTGAAAAAGCTAGGACAAGTCGGCACCATCGAAGGCTTCAAAATGACCGATAGTAGCGGTGTTGGCGTAGTGGTCAAGTTTGAGGATAATTTTGCCACTTGGTTTTTTGAAGATGAACTCAAAGTCGTGCAGTAGGGGAGAAGCTACTAAAACAAGCCGAGTGCTAAGTTGGAGTTGAAAAAACCAGCGGTAAACATAGGAATCAAGTAATGGCCCTGATACTGACATTTTTGGGCAAAGGCGGCAGCGATCGCACGAAAATTGCGATCGCCGCAGCCAAATTATTGGCTAGTCTTGGCAAGCGTGTTCTCCTGGCTGGACAAGCAGAACCAGCATTGTCAATCCTGCTGGGAGCAACTCTTGGTCCTGATCCCCAAGAAATTGGTCCCAATCTACAAGTTGTGCAGTTCCAAACAGCAGTGCTGCTAGAACGCAGCTGGGAGGAAGTGAAAAAACTTGAGAGTCAATACCTCCGCACGCCTATCCTCAAAGAGATTTATGGTCAAGAATTGGCAGTCTTGCCGGGGATGGACAGCGCCCTTGCTTTGAATGCTATTCGAGAGTATGACGAAAGCGGCAAATATGACGCGATCATCTATGATGGCTCAGGCGACTCTTCCACCGTGCGGATGTTGGGAATGCCAGAGTCTCTCAGTTGGTATGTGCGGCGGTTTTACCAATTGTTTATCAATTCCGACTTAGGAAAAACAATTTCTGAATCGCCCTTGATTCAACCGCTGATTAGCACCTTTTTCAACGTCAACTGGACATCAGATAACTTCTCCCAACCCACCAACAAAATTAATAATATTTTGGACAAGGGAAAAGCCGCCCTTGCTGATCCCAAACACATTGCTGCTTTCCTAGTCACTACCAATGATCCTGTGGAAGTGGCTACAACCCGCTATCTTTGGGGTGGTGCCCAACAAGTTGGTCTCACTGTTGGCGGCGTTATCCTTGTGTCAGAAGACACAACTGTTGATCTAGGCGAAGAATTTACTCCCTTGCCAGTGAGTGTTGTTCCAGACGCAAAACTGGGTGACTGGCAACCCCTGATCGATGCCCTACCTAACTTTGTGGCGCAAGCGGTACAAGCTCCCAAGCCTATAGAAGTAGACGTTCAGACGCGTCAGGTACGCCTATTTTTGCCTGGATTTGACAAAAAGCAGGTCAAACTGACTCAGTATGGTCCAGAAGTCACTGTGGAAGCAGGAGACCAACGGCGTAATATCTTCCTACCTCCTGCCTTAAGTGGCAGATCTATCACTGGAGCAAAGTTTCAAAATAATTATTTGATAATCTCCTTTTAGGTATTACGAAAGGAATAGGGTATAGGGAAAGGTTAATAGTTAATGGTGAGCCAGCGCTGCAGGAGGGTTTCCCGACAGCCAGGCGACTGGCGAACCCGAAGGGTGAGTGGCACTTTTTGACAAACAACTAATGTACCAGACGTGCCATGGCACGTCTGGTACAACTAACAATTCCCTATTCCTTATTCCCAATGACCAATTAACGTGTACTCCTTATGTCTGAATCAACTCCGATTACGCCAGATCCAAATTCACCTGAAGCACTAGACTCGGTAGCACCAACAGAGTCCGTCAAAGCTGCTATGACTCGTGGTGCCAAAACTAGGCAACTCCTAGGAATGAAAGGTGCAGCACCAGGGGAAACCGCAATTTGGAAAATCCGCCTGCAACTGATGAAGCCCATTACCTGGATTCCTCTAATATGGGGGGTAGTTTGCGGTGCGGCTTCCTCTGGTGAGTACACATGGACGCTGGAAAATGTATTGAAGGCAGCAACTTGTATGTTGCTGTCGGGACCATTGCTGGCGGGTTACACGCAAACCCTGAATGAATACTACGATCGCGAAATTGACGCCATCAACGAACCTTATCGCCCAATTCCCTCCGGAGCAATTCCCTTACCCCAGGTAATTACGCAGATTTGGGTATTACTTGTTGCTGGTATTGTCCTAGCATTTGTTCTAGATGTTTGGGCAGGTCATAACTTCCCCACCATTACGGTAACCGCCTTCCTAGGTTCCTTCATAGCATACATCTATTCGGCACCACCTCTGAAGCTAAAACAGAACGGTTGGTTCAGCAGCTATGCCCTTGGTGCTAGCTACATCGCCTTGCCTTGGTGTACTGGTCATGCTTTGTTTGGGGAACTCAATTGGAAAATTGTGGTTTTTACCGTGGTTTATAGTTTGGCTGGTTTGGGTATTGCCATTGTCAATGACTTCAAGAGTGTAGAAGGCGATCGCAAGTTCGGATTAAAGTCATTACCTGTGATGTTTGGTGTCACCACTGCGGCATGGATTTGTGTGGTGATGATAGATGTGTTTCAAGTGGCGATCGCTGCTTATCTCATCTACATTCACGAGAATTTGTACGCAGCAATTCTCTTACTACTCGTCATCCCGCAAATCACCTTCCAAGATATGTATTTCCTGCGTGATCCCTTGAAAAATGATGTCAAATATCAAGCAAGCGCTCAACCATTCCTAGTCATAGGAATGCTCATTGCTGGTTTAGCAATTGGTCATGCTGGTATTTAACGGTATTACGGAAGTCCCCACCCTCAATGTACTCATAGGGTGGGGATGGCGTGCTGTGCAGCTATGAAACCATCTCCGACTAATTCAATCCGTAGGATTGACAGGGAGTGGGATGGTTGAAGAGTTGCGATTTTCCAAGGTCGGTAGTCGGTCAATGTAATCTTCAATCAATTGAGTAACCGTCTTCTCCTTTGACGTGGCATAATTCTTCAACTTGTTGAAACGCTTTTCGGATATACGAATGTGCACCTCTTTTGTTTTCATAAATATGTCCACAATATAGACACATTTATGCTATCATAAAGATGGTTGCGACCCACCCACACGGCTGCAAACAACAGGTCAAAGTAGCGGTTCGACGCTTACCAAAGTAACTAGCGTGAGAAAGGGGGAAAAGAATTTGCCGGTGGAACGCGTAAGCACATTCCATGTGAATTCTCGAACACAAATCAAACTGCCCTCGGTTGGCGGGCGGCTGCGCGGGTTCCCTCCTGCAGGGATAAAGGTAGTAATACCAGAGACGCTGTGTAAGACTTAGATCGTCTTCAGTGACGAACATTCAGCAATGAGTGTACCCAACAGAGCAACGGCGAATGAGACGCGTTCGCGAAGCGTGCGCCTTAGCGCTTAGCCCATGCTTCAAGCGTTCGTGCAGCGTGCCGTCAGGCATAGCTAAGCATGGGTACTTCACCTTATACCTCTAAAGTGAGAAGTTAGGAGTAAGGAAAAAAGTAACAGTTAAGACTGAGACCAGTGCTAATGAGGGCTTTCCCGACGCAGACAACTGGCTCTCCCGTTGGGTGAGGAGTCTAAATGAAAAGCTCCTAACTCCTAACTTAAAAATTAAGACTCGTAACTTTTGTCAGGACTTACCGTGTTACAACTACTGTATTATCTGTTTCATTTCATTCATTTGATTCAGCCTTTGATAATCCCTATTTGCTTTTTCTCTGCTTGGGCACTCATTATTCTCGTTGCCTGGAGTATGTGGACGGCAGCACGAGATAGTGTCACTACAGCGCAGCAAATGCATCAAATACCTTGTACAGGCTGCCAGTATTTTACCAATGATTACCATCTTAAATGCACCGTTCGTCCCTGTATTGCCAATACAGAAGAAGCGATAAATTGTATGGATTATCAACCAAAGACGAATCCTTTACTTTACTAGGAATTGTTAGTATAGCAATCCGTTGAGGATTTGTGAAAAAACAAGATCCCCGACTTCTTTAAGAAGTCGGGGATCTGAAGAACTCAATAACCAATTTCTAACAATACCTTTAAAACCCCCTTTGTCTGAGCGCGTTCAAAAGCAGTAAGCCCATCAGCGAGAGGATAGCGGGCATTAATCAGGGATTTTACATCCACCTTTTCTTGTTGTAGGAGATCTAGTGCAGGCGCAAAGGGACCACAACGGGAGCCAATGAGAGTAATTTCATCCACAACTAAAGAAGAAGCATCAAGGCTGAGGTTGCCAGCGTAGGTACTTTTAAGCACCAGAGTACCGCGTGGACGCAAAGCGCGGCGAGCAAGTGCAAAGCCTTCTGAGTTACCAGTACACTCTACAGAAATATCAAAAGCTCTATCTGTCACTGTATCAGCAAAGCCAGTTTTGATACCTCGTGCCTCTAAATGAGCGAGTTTGTCTCGATGACGCCCCACAACCAAAAGGTCGCAGCCTGTTAAAGCTATTGTTTGCGCTACCAGTATTCCCAGCTTACCATCTCCAATAACAAGCACCCGGTCATCTGGATGGAACTTAAGCTGCTGCTGAATTTCCAGCGCCGCTGCTAAAGGTTCGGTAAAAGTTGCGACTTCTGTGGGAATATTGTTAGGTACAGGATGCAAATTCTCTATTGGCAAACAGAGATATTCAGCAAAAGCTCCATTGCGGTTGACAATGCCAAGGACAGTGCGATTTTCGCAATGAGTTGGTTGTCCGCTACGACAGAACCTACATCGCCCGCAAACAGCATTGATTTCTCCAACAACTCGCTGGTTAACTAGGTGTTCTGGTCCTTGTTCGACAACACCGACAAACTCATGTCCTAAAATGCCAGTGTACGGATAATAACCTCTCTTCAGTTCTAAGTCAGTGTTACAGATACCAGCACAGAGAACACGCACCAAAGCTTCTCCTGGTGGCGGTTCGGGAATAGTTATGTCGGTACGTAGTTGCAGTTGATTGTTTTCGAGCCAGAGTCCTTGCATATTACATCTTCAGTGTGGTGCAATTTGATGTTTATTATTATCCTTAAAGTCAGCGTGACACAGAAAAATGACAAAGTATATAAAAAATAAGTTACAGGCATCCGTACAAATAGTAGCCCATAAACAGAGAAATTTAAGAACGAAAAACAAAGAAGGAAAAAGGAAAACACTATTCTTTTACGTTTTGCCTTTTACCTTTTACTTTCTCTTAACCACCTTGCCTACTTATGCTGAAACAATAAACAATGCCTGCCCACCTAAATTGGTTTTCACCACTCCTAGTAATAGAGATTTTACCTTTAAAGACTGGGATAAAACTTGTGGAAACCCGAAAAATTATATCTCTAGCTTTGAACAGATGCTTTTGGAATTAAAACCAGTAAATGTTGTCTATTTAGGAGAAAATCATGATAATGCAGAAGACCACAAAAACCAGCTAAAAATAATTCAAGAACTCTACAAACGCAATCCGAAAATTGGTATTGCCATGGAAATGTTTCAACGACCTTATCAAGAGGTTATCAATCAATATCTGGCAGGAAAAATTACTGAAAAAGAACTCATAGAGAAAAGTGAATATGCAAAACGCTGGGGTTTTCCTTGGGAAAATTACGCGCCAATTATTAAGTTTGCTAAAGAAAAACAACTTTCCATTATAGCTTTAAACACACCTTCAGAAATTACCCGCAAAGTTGCCCGAGAAGGTTTAGAAAGTCTAACATTATCTGAACAAAAATTGATTCCACCCTTGTCAGAAATTCGTACAGATAACGAGGAATATCGCCAACAGTTGCAAGCAGCCTTTCAACAACATCAAGCTGGTAATCATGGTAACAGTGTAGACGTGGAAAAGTTTTTCCAGGCGCAAGTTTTGTGGGATGAAACAATGGCAGAAGGAATTGCCAAATTTGTTAAAACTCGCCCAAATTATCAAGTTATCGTGTTAGCTGGACAGGGACATATCATTTATGGCTATGGTATCCCTAGCCGCGTTGCCCGTCGCCTCAAGGGTGAAAAATTCACTCAGCGTTCTGTCTTGCTCAGTCCGCCCGATGAGACACAACCTAAAGAGAAAAAAGCAATAGCAGATTTTATATTGCAGGGAGGACTACGCTGACGATTTTGTCGTTACGGCAATTTTTATTTGTAGGAAGTACACCTGTTGTAAGTCAGGATTTTGTCCAGTATCAAAGTTAGAGCTTTAAGCTTGGATATTATAGGTGCGATGAAAGGCGATTGCGCGGAGCGCAGTGCCCTCGTACCCAATCGCGATTCGGGGCAGTGGCTGAGTCCTAGGGACACGCTACCCGTTGGCGGAGCCTGCGCTTTGCGCTTACGCCAATCGCCCACCTAAACTCCATAGCCCCACACGGGCATCGCCTACACAATTTGTTGGAAAAAACACTTGCTTCATGCGTCCTATATATGCAATTATGTCTTCATTTCCCAAGTAAATACTGTAAACTTACCGATTTGCCGTAGTTGATGAAGGAGATATCACATCAATTTTTAGCCAACACGTCAGAAGTGTCCAACTAATCTGAAGTTTCATCACTCAGGCTTGGATGGCTATATCCAACGCGATCAAAACAGTAAGTGAGGAGTCAGAGACATGAATAAACGCAAACTGCAAGCACTTGGTCGTCGCCAGTTTGTAGGGGCTGCAGTTGCTAGTACAGCCTTGACATTAGGAGGCTCAAGCTTTTTTTCCGCTGTTGCTGCCAAACGAAAGCGGCCGAATGTACTGTTCATTTTGACGGATGATTTGGGCTGGGGCGATCTTAGTATTTATGGAAACACCTATCAAACGCCCAATTTAGACCTGTTGGCAAGGGAAGGTACCCGATTCACCAATGCCTATGCAGCGCAAACTGTTTGCACCCCAACACGGATAAGCTTCTTTACAGGTCGTTATCCAGCAAGATTGCCAGTTGGTCTTCAGGAACCCTTAGCTGGGGGCGAGACTGTAGGATTACCGCCGGAACACCCAACGATCGCTTCTCTTTTGAAAGGCAATGGTTATGAGACAGCGCTGGTTGGTAAATGGCACACTGGCTTTCTTCCCGACTACGGTCCACTCAAGAGTGGCTTTGACGAATTCTTTGGCAACTACAGTGGAGCGATCGACTACTTTACCCACAAGGATGGAAGTGGCAAACTTGACTTTTATGAAGGTGAGTCAGCAGTGGAAATACCAGGTTATGCCACAGACTTGTACACTGAGCGTGCTGTTGAATTCATTAAAAGACCCCGCAACAAGCCATTTTATCTCAGCCTTCATTACAATGCACCCCACTGGCCTTGGGAAGGACCAGAAGATGAAGAGTTAAGTAGAACTTTCTACAATTCAAATCCTTTCACTGCCGGAGGGTCAAAAGAAACCTATGCTGCAATACTGAAGAGCCTAGATGAGGGAGTTGGTAAAGTCTTGCAAGCTTTGAATGAGTCTGGGCAAGCTGATAATACCATCGTCATTTTTGTCAGTGATAACGGGGGTGAGAGGTACTCAGATTTTGGACCTTTCCAAGGCAGAAAAGGCAATTTGTATGAAGGCGGTTTGCGAGTCCCCAGTTTTATCCGCTGGCCTGGGGTGATTCAACCAGAGCAAGTCAACAGTCAAGCTATTATCACTCAAGACTTGACAGCAACAATTCTGGCTGCAACAGGCACTAAACCTGATCCAAACTATCCACTTGACGGTCAGAATTTGCTTCCTGTTCTTGTGGGCAAAAAACCTGTTTACCCTCGAACGCTGTTCTGGCGTTATAAATCCAATATCACTGGGCGTCCTTCAGGACAGCTTCAAGTAGCAGTCCGGAGTGGGGATTGGAAGTACTTGCGGCAAGGAGAGAACGAATATCTGTTTAATCTTGCCAGTGACGAAGCCGAACAAACCGACCTCAAAGACGCGTATCCCAAAGTGTTGCAGCAGCTGCGCGATCGCTTTGAGGAATGGAATGCAGAAGTCCTGCCTTACCCACCTTAAGGAATCATTCATGCAGGAACGTACATTACGCCAAGAAGTATCATCCGGTAAATCTGACAAGCAAATTGCTGCCAAGCGCCCTGGTAAAGTACCTGATAGAGACATGGTCTGGATACCTGGCGGCACTTTTATGATGGGATCAGACCATCATTACCCAGAGGAAGGTCCAGCTCATCTCGTCCGTGTCGATGGCTTTTGGATGGATCGCTATGCTGTCACGAACAAGCAATTCCAACGTTTTGTGAAAGCAACTGGCTACGTGACAGTGGCGGAGCGTCCACCAAAGCCGGAAGATTATCCTGGAGCTATACCGGACCTGCTCGTACCAGGTTCAGCTGTCTTTCAGCAGCCCAAACATCGAGTGAATTTACAAACTTGTAGCTGGTGGGTTTATGTGCCTGGTGCTAACTGGCGACATCCAGCAGGACCTGGAAGTTCTATCAAAGGGCGAGAAAATTATCCTGTCGTGCATATTGCCTATGAAGATGCTCTTGCTTATGCCGCTTGGGCAGGCAAATCGCTGCCGACAGAAGCACAGTGGGAATTTGCTGCTCGCGGTGGGCGGGATGGTCCTTGCTGGTGCGATTCGTTGCTTAGAAACTAGACGCCGTAAAAGGTTCTAGGGGATTAAGCGGTGAGGAATTGTCCTCACACAACTGGGTAATAATGTAGGTGAAAATCCTACCCCTCAAGTGCAGAGGTGAA